>Ga0157371_10004129_pt1 | contig 12809 bp, 10 predicted proteins | sample C45metaG_FD_113462 | JGI IMG/M metagenome (GOLD analysis project Ga0157371, IMG submission 113462) | Corn rhizosphere microbial communities from Kellogg Biological Station, Michigan, USA - C4-5 metaG | ecosystem: Host-associated > Plants > Roots > Rhizosphere > Soil | place: USA: Michigan... | reverse complement strand
TCGACGAGATCGACAAGATCTCGCGCAAGAGCGAGAACCCGTCGATCACCCGCGACGTGTCCGGCGAAGGCGTGCAGCAGGCGTTGCTGAAGCTTATCGAGGGCACCCTGGCCTCGGTGCCGCCGCAGGGCGGACGCAAGCATCCTCAGCAGGAGTTCCTGCAGGTCGACACCAAGAACATCCTGTTCATCTGCGGCGGTGCGTTTGCGGGCTTGGAAAAGGTCATTCAATCGCGCTCGGAGAACACCAGCATCGGTTTCTCGGCCGAGGTCCGCAGCAAGGAGCGTACGCAGAACCTTGGCAAGGTACTGGCCGATGTGGAGCCTTCCGACCTGGTGCGTTTCGGCCTCATTCCCGAGTTCGTCGGCCGCCTGCCGGTAGTGGCGACGCTGGATGAACTTGACGAGGCGGCGCTGGTGAAGATCCTCACCGAGCCGAAGAACGCGGTCACCAAGCAATTCAGGAAACTGTTCGAGATGGAGGAGGTGGAACTGGAGTTCCGTCCCGAGGCGCTGCAGGCGATCGCGAAAAAGGCGCTCAAGCGGAAGACCGGCGCACGCGGCTTGCGTACCATTCTTGAACAGGTGCTGCTCGACACGATGTATGAGTTGCCTTCGTTGGAGCACGTCAGCAAGGTAGTGGTGGACGATGCCGTGATCGAAGGTCAGGCCGAGCCCTACCTCATCTATCGCGGCAACCTGCAGCAGCGCGTGGCGGGAGAAAGTGGCGACGCCGCCTGATCCTTGCCCGCGATCTCCTCGATGATGACGGCCCCGGCAGTGTTCCGGGGCCGTTCTGCTTTTTGCGCTCTCCAACTCTTGCGTGAACGCACGATTGCCTCCACTTGACGTAATAACAGGCCCGGCGCAGTGTCGGGATGAATCCAGATCCGAACCCGAGGGACCTCTCTTTCATGGCCAAGAACGCCCCCCTTCCTGCTGTGCTGGACGTGTTGCCGGTGTTGCCGTTGCGCGACGTCGTGGTTTATCCGCACATGGTCATTCCTTTGTTCGTCGGCCGCGACAAGTCCATGCGTGCACTGGAGCGGGCGATGGAGGGCGAGCGGCAGATCCTGCTCGTCGCGCAGAAAAGCCCGGATATCGACGATCCCGAGATCGCCGACCTGCATCAGGTCGGCACGCTGGCCGGAGTACTGCAACTGTTGAAGTTGCCTGACGGCACGGTCAAGGTGCTGGTGGAGGGCCAGTCGCGGGTGGCAGTGGAGGATTTCCGCGAAGAGAACGGGATGCTGATGGCGCGTTCGCATACGATCGAGCCTGTCTACAACGCCAAGGAGCGCGAGCTCGACGTGGTCTCGCGCACGCTGATCTCGTTGTTCGAACAATTGGTCAAGCAGAGTCGCAAGCTGCCTCCGGAAGTATTGGCCAGCCTGTCCGGCATCGACGACCCGTCGCGCGTGGCCGACTCCATCGCCGCGCACCTTTCCGTACGCATGGCAGACAAGCAGAAGGTTCTGGAAACTGCCGATGTCGGCAAGCGGCTCGAGCTGTTGATCGGGCTGGTCGATGGCGAGATGGACCTGCAGCAGGTCGAGAAGCGTATTCGCGGGCGAGTCAAATCGCAGATGGAAAAGAGTCAGCGCGAGTACTACCTCAACGAACAGATGAAGGCGATCCAGAAGGAGCTCGGCGACAACGAGGAAGGCCCGAACGAAGTCGAGGAACTCCAGAAGAAGATCGAAACTTCCGGCATGCCGAAGGCCGTGTTGACCAAGGCGCGACAGGAGTTCAACAAGCTCAAGCAGATGTCGCCGATGTCGGCCGAGGCCACCGTGGTACGCAATTACCTGGACTGGCTGGTGGGTGTGCCGTGGAAAAAGCGCAGCAAGGTGCGCAAGGATCTGCAAATGGCGCAGGAAGTGCTCGACGCCGATCACTTCGGACTGGAAAAGGTCAAGGATCGCATCCTGGAATATCTTGCCGTGCAGCAACGCGTATCGGCGATGAAAGGGCCGATCCTTTGCCTGGTGGGGCCACCGGGCGTGGGCAAGACCTCGTTGGGACAGTCGATCGCCAAGGCGACCAACCGGAAGTTCGTGCGCATGAGCCTGGGTGGAGTGCGTGACGAGGCCGAGATCCGTGGTCATCGGCGCACTTATATCGGCTCGATGCCAGGCCGCATCGTGCAGAACATCAACAAGGTGGGTACCAGGAATCCGCTGTTCGTGCTGGACGAGATCGACAAGATGTCGATGGACTTTCGTGGTGACCCGTCGTCGGCACTGCTGGAGGTGCTCGATCCGGAGCAGAACCATGCGTTCAACGATCATTACCTCGAGGTCGATCTGGACCTGTCCGAGGTGATGTGGATCGCCACCGCGAATTCACTGAACATTCCAGGTCCGCTGCTCGATCGCATGGAAGTCATCCGCATCCCCGGCTACACCGAGGACGAGAAGCTCGGTATCGCTCAGAAGTACCTGCTGGCCAAGCAGCTCAAGGCCAACGGCCTGAAGCCCGAGGAGCTCAGCGTGGACGAGGAGGCTTTGCGCGACATCGTGCGGTATTACACGCGCGAGTCGGGCGTGCGCAATCTGGAACGCGAAATCTCCAAGATCTGTCGCAAGGTGGTGAAGGAGCTCACGCTGGGACAGGTGAAAAAGACCAAACCGGGGGCCGCATCGAAGGCGGGCAAGACCAAGGCCAAGTCCGGTACCGAGCGGGTCAGGGTCGGTTCGGGCAACCTTGGCCATTACCTGGGCGTGCGCCGGTTCGATTTCGGCCGCAAGGAATTGCAGAACGAAGTGGGTTTGGTGACCGGCCTCGCCTGGACGCAAGTCGGTGGCGAATTGCTCAGCATCGAAGGCTCGGTGGTGCCCGGCAAGGGCAGGCTGGTGCATACCGGCCAGCTCGGCGATGTCATGAAGGAGTCGATCCAGGCCGCGTTGTCCGTGGTGCGTGCACGCGCCGATCGATTGGGTATCGACCCCGAGTTTCACCAGAAGCTCGACGTGCACATCCATGTGCCCGAAGGCGCCACGCCCAAGGATGGCCCCAGCGCGGGCATCGCCATGTGCACCGCATTGGTATCCGTGCTGACCAAGGTGCCGGTTCGCTCCGAAGTGGCGATGACTGGCGAAATCACCTTGCGCGGCCGGGTACTCCCGATTGGCGGACTCAAGGAGAAACTGCTGGCGGCACTTCGCGGCGGCATCACCACGGTAATCATTCCGGAGGACAACAAGAAGGATCTTGTCGACATGCCGGCCAACATAACCTCGTCGCTGGAGATTCACCCGGTGCGTTGGATTGACGAGGTGCTGGATATCGCACTGGAGCACCCGCTGCAGCCGAACCCCGTCAAGGAGGAGGCACCTGCCGCATCTGCCGGCGAATCGGCGGAAGTGCATTCTCGACCGCATTGACCCGTGTAGGCTTATCGATGATGGGCGTTCCGGATTCGTCCGGTTTGCGGCCGTGGCCATTCTTCTTTCCGGTTTTCCGCGTTTGATCGACCCTCCGGTGCCGTAGTCGTCTGGCGCCGGTTTTGCAAGCGATTTCGTCATATGCAGACAAGCCGAAAACGTTGCTGTGGCTTGTGTTGCGGATTCCGGCAAGGCACTGGTATAAAGGCCGTACCGCAGCCCGGCGTTGCATGTCAGTGCAGTGATGCGGGGTTACGTTACGGCGCTTAACAAGAGCCAGCCATCCATGCCGGCGTGCCAGGTCTCCAGGACTGACCACGCTGGTGAAAATCCGAACAAGGGAGTTTTTCAATGAATAAAACCGATCTGATCAATGCCATCGCCGAAGCGGCCGAGTTGACCAAGGCCGACGCAGGGCGCGCTCTCGAAGCCTACCTGGAGGCTGTGCAGAAGTCGTTGAAGAAGGGCGAGGATGTTTCGGTGGTGGGGTTCGGCACGTTCACCGTGCGCAAGCGCGCTGCCCGTACTGGCCGCAACCCGCGCACGAATGAAGCGATCAAGATCAAGGCCTCGAAAGTGCCTGCTTTCAAGGCTGGCAAGACCCTCAAGGATGCCCTAAACTAAGCGGCTGACGCTTGGTTTCGGGTGCTTAGCTCAGCGGTAGAGCGTCGCCCTTACAAGGCGGTGGTCGTAGGTTCGATCCCTACAGCACCCACCAGAAAAATGCGGAGTGGTAGTTCAGTTGGTTAGAATGCTGGCCTGTCACGCCGGAGGTCGCGGGTTCGAGTCCCGTCCACTCCGCCACAGTTCGCAAGGGCGCCCGCGTGGCGCCCTTGTCATTTTGGCAGTTTGCGTCTGCTGCCTGGGTCGATCGGACATGCGTGCCGGTGCGGGGGGCAGCCCCATCCGCGAGCCACGCGCTTCATGCGCCTCAACCACGTGCGGGAAGATTTCAATGCTGCAGGCAATGCGTAACAAGATGCATGGATGGCCATCCATCATCCTTCTGGGGGTTTGCGTTTTCGCGATGTCGCTGTTTGGCATGGAGAGCTACTTCACGTCGCGCAATGATTCATTCGTGGCGAAAGTCGGCAGTCATGAGATCAGCCAACGTGACTTTCAGGATCGGGTGAATCAGCTGCGACAGCAGACGAGCGCCGAACAGGGCGAGCACTTCGACTCCAGCATGTTCGAAAAGCCCGAGGTCAAGCAGCGCATTCTGGACGGCATGATCGACCAGCAGTTGCTGCTCCAGGCCAACGCCGACTGGGGTCTGCGCGTGGCCGACAAGGCCGTGCGTGATTACATCGGGGCGATCCCCGCCTTTGTGGTCAACGGGCAATTCGATCCGACCAGCTACCGCGCATGGCTGGCCAGCCAGCGCAAGACGCCGGCGATGTTCGAGGACGACATACGCGCCTCACTGGCGACCCGGCTGCTGCCGGACGCGATTGACGCCAGCACGTTGATCAGCGATGCCCAGATCGACCAGTTTCTCAGTCTGCTGACACAGCGCCGTGATCTGCGCTACTTCATGCTGCCACGACCGACGCCGGCGGACAGCAAGGTCAGCGATGCCCAGGTGGAAGTCTGGTACAAGGCACATCTTGCGGACTACATGAACCCCGAGCAGGTCTCGGTAAAATACATCGAAGTCAATGGCGCCGACCTCAAGCCGGATATTGCGCCAAGTGATGACGAATTGAAGAAGCGCTACGAAGACGAAAAGCAGCGCTTCGTGCAGCCCGAGCAACGCCTGGTTTCGCATATCCTGATCGACGTGCCGAACAATGCCACGCCAGACCAGCAGAAGGCGGCGCTGGCCAAGGCCGAGAAGATTGCAGCGCAGGCCAATCCCGGCAATTTTGCCGAACTCGCTAAAAAGGATTCGCAGGATCTCGGTTCGAAGCGCCAGGGTGGCGATCTTGGCTGGCTCGAAAAAGGCGTGACCAATCCGGCCTTCGATTCGGCGATGTTTGCATTGCAGAAGGGCCAGATATCCAAGCCGGTGCTGTCGCCCGACGGTTATCACATCATCTGGCTGCGTGACGTTCGCAGTGGCGAGTCCAAGCCGTTTGCCGAGGTGCGTGACCAGTTGGTCAAGGAAGCTCTGGCTGCCGCACGTGACCGGAAGTACAACGAAGTCGCGGGCAAGATGTCGGACAACACCTATCAGAACCCGACTTCGCTCGAGCCCGCAGCCGCGGCGCTGAACCTGCCCATAAAGAGTACGGGGTTGTTTTCCCGCAAGGGTGGCGAAGGGCTGGCGGCGAATCCCAAACTGATCGCTGCCGCGTTCAGCGACGATGTGCTGGTCCAGGGCAACAACTCGGGTTTGATCGATCTCGGCAACGACCACTCCGTGGTGATCCATATCGACAAGCATGTGGCGGCGGCTGCACGACCGCTGGAAGAAGTACGCGCCGACGTGCAGAAGAAAATCCTGGATGAGCGCGTTGCGACCGCCGCCAGGAAGCAGGCGGATGGAGCGCTGGCGCGTCTGCGCAAGGGCGAGGCGATGGCGGCCGTGGCAACGTCGGTCGGTGCCAGTGTCACCAGTGTCAGCGAAGCCGTACGCGGACATGCTGAGGTCCCTGCGCCGCTGATGACGCAGGCGTTCCTGTTGCCGCACCCGGTTTCCGGCAAACCGCAGTTCGCCGCTGTGGACATGCAGGATGGCAACTATGCGTTGCTGGCCGTAGACAAGGTGCAGGGTGGCGACCTGTCCAAGGTGCCGCCGGAGCAGCGCGACGTGCTGCGCCAGCAGATGGGCCAGGCGTATGGTTCCGAGGCGACCCGCGAGCTTCTCGATGTGCTCAGGGCACACGCCAAGATCAAGGTGAACAAGAACCTCATGTAACGGATGTTCGACGAACTGAAACAAGAAAAGGCAGCCGACGGCTGCCTTTTCTGTTTCAGTCTTGAATATCGGAATGTAAACGCCCCCATCGTCGCTGCCCTTGCGTTGCGATATCGAAGCGGCGTCGGGTCGATCGGATTCAATCGGTCCCGTTCACCTGCAGGACCTGGCCGGGTTTGAGCGTGTGGCCCGTGAGCTGGTTCCAGCGGCGCAATTGAGCAACGGATACCGAGCAATCGTGCGCGATCTTCCATAGGCTGTCGCCAGGCCTGACCGTATAGGTTTTCCGTGAAGAGGCGTGATCGCGAGGGTCTGTCGGGCGCATGTCGGCGCTGGCCGAGGTAGATTGATTCAGCAAGGCGTCGCGAAATTGCTGCACATGGCCACGCGGAAGCAGCAGGTACGAATTGACGCGTGGATTGACCAGGTCACCGCGGAACGCTGCATTGAGATCCTTCAATGAATCCACCGGCATGCCGGCATGATCGGCCGCTCGCGCCATCGGTATCGGGTGCGGAATCGGGATCCGGACCAGATGCTTCTCTTCGGACAGACGGGGCAGGCTGACATTGAAACGGGCCGGCTCGCGCACGACACACGCTATCGCCAGCAACCGAGTCAGATGCTCGCGGGTCACCCGACGTACCGGCCATGCCGGAATCAACGGCTCGTCCGCGGGCAGACCGTGCTTCCGAATCATCTTTCTTATCGAATATTCGCCAGCGTTGTAGGCGTAATCGACTACGCGCCAGTCGTGAAACCGGTCGTGATATTGCTTGAGCAGCTTCATCACGGCGTTTGCGGCTGCGTTTACGTCCAGGCGACCGTCGTAGCGGTCATCGACGCGAAGCCCCATGGCATCGGCCGTGACCGGCATGATCTGCCACATCCCGGCGGGTCGATGCCGCCGGCCGGAGACCGGCTGGAAGTGGCTCTCCACCCAGGGCAGCAATACGAATTCACCGGCGACGTCGTACTGGGCAGCTACCTGCTGCACATAAACCAGGCGGGGCATGACCTCCAGCAATCGTTTCTCGAACTGGCGTGGGTGACGCGTGTATTGCCTGGCCTGAAGCAGCACCGACGGGTCGGCATCGCAGTCCGCCATGGCAAAGCTGCTGCGCAGCCGCTCCCATACATTGCTGTCCGTGGGTGGGGGCTGCGGTGCCATTTCCACCGACGGTGCGATGGGCTGCCCGGCGGCAGGCGCCACCGGAGTCGTCTCCACCCTGGCCGGGTGCGGTTTGCCTGATGGCACGTTGGCGCAAGCCGTCAGTACCATCGACAGGATCAGCGGCAGCAAAGAGACCCGTTTTTTCATCCGCGAAATCCATCCTTGGCTGTCCGAATGGCGGCAAAACGGGCCACCCGGTCAGCGCCAGTGCCGTGGCGCTTTCGACACCATTCGACGACCGCATCGGTATCGACGCGCAGGAACGGGTTGGTGTCCAGTTCGCTGCGCAGTGTCACCGGGAGCGTGGGATGGTGGCTGGCTCGCAACGCGGCGACTTCCAACAGGCGCTGGCGCAAGTGGGCATTGTCCGGTTCGATGGTACGTGCAAAGCGCCCGTTCGCTTCGGTGTATTCGTGCCCGGCGCAGATCAGGGTGGCGCCCGGCAGCGTCGACAGGCGATCGAGCGAGGCGAGCATCTGCGCCGGGGTACCCTCGAACAACCGGCCGCAGCCCAGGCTGAAAAGAGTATCGCCGCACAGCAACAGCCCGGCGCCGCTGTAGGCGATGTGACTGAGGGTGTGGCCGGGAATCGCGATCACCTCGAAACGCACTGCCGGCGACATTAGTTCGACGAGGTCTCCGTCGCCGACGCGATGGGTGGCCTCATCGATGCGGTCGTCATTTGGTGCGTAGACCGGTACGTCGTGCTGCCTGCGCAGTGCGGCGGCACCTCCGATGTGATCGTGGTGATGATGGGTCAGCAGAACCGCGCGCAAACGCAGTTTTTGCCCGGTCAATGCACGCTCGACGACATCGGCATCACCGGGATCGACGGCAATCGCATCGCCGCTGTCGTCGTGCAGCAGCCAGATGTAATTGTCGGTCAGCGCTGGCAAGGGTGTGATATGCAAGATGACTCCGCTGCGTTCTCGGGGCACCCGAGGGATCGGATGTGGCCCTTGGCGACGACGCAGCCATCCGGGGCACGTATCAGGCGGTCGACTATAAAGAGGCTGGAAGAGCGGCTCGTTAGCTGCGCGTTAATCCGGTTGGGATGGTTCATTTCACGCGCATTCCCCGTTTGCGGTGATCTGCCAGCTGCTGCCAGCCGTTACACTTCGGATACCGATGGGTACCGGGCCGGCTGCATGCGCCAACGCAATCAAGACGTCTACACCAGCGCGCCAATGCACCGGTTGCTGGAGGAGCAACTACGCGTATTGATGCCGGATCTGCAGCGCTGTTTCGGCTCGCATGCCTTGTTGCTTGGCGCATCGCCCGATGACGGCCCGCCGGCGCTCCCACTGGTCGGTTGCTGGACCAGCCTGCATCTGCGCAACAACCGTTATCGGGGCGATCTGCAGGCGGCAGCGGACGAACCGCTGCCCTTTGTCGATGACGCATTCGAGTTGGTGTTGCTGCGCCATGCGCTGGAGGTTGCGCCGGTCGCCTCGGCCTTGCTGGACGATGCGATCCGCATGTTGGCGCCCGGCGGCGTGCTGGTGGTGACGGGCATACATCCGCTCAGTGGCTGGGCGCCGTGGCTGCGCTGGCGCGGGCATGGTGCATCGCAAATGCCACGACTGCAGTTGCCGTTGCGACTCAGGCACGGACTGCTGCAGGCGGGGCTGGAGATCGAACGGGCGCAACGGGTGGGACGCATGTTGCCAGGCCTGCCGATGATCCCGACGCAAGGAGGTGTACTGGGCGGCGGTTACATATTGTTTGCGCGCAAGCAGCGGCGGGCGATAACCCCGCTGCGGTTCAGGCCGGCGCCCGCGCGGGTACCGGCCAACGGCCGATGGTCGCCAAGCATTCGGCGCAGTTCGGCGTCATGACTTCAATGGGATATGTGAGTAGCGATGAGCGAAGTGGAAGCATTTACCGACGGTGCCTGTCTGGGCAACCCGGGCCCGGGTGGCTGGGCTGCGCTGCTGCGGGCAAAAGACAGCGAACGCCTGGTCGCAGGCGGTGACCCCGCCACCACCAACAACCGGATGGAACTGATGGCGGCGATCGGTGCGCTGGAAGCCTTGAAACGGCCGTGCCAGGTGACCCTCACAACCGATTCGCGCTACGTGATGCAGGGCATTGAGCAGTGGATGCCGAAGTGGCGCGCGAACGGCTGGCGCACGGCCGACAAGAAGCCGGTTAAGAACCAGGATCTGTGGCAGCGACTGTCCGCGGCGGTCAGCACCCATCAGGTGCGCTGGAAATGGGTGAAGGGCCACAACGGTCACGTCGAGAACGAACGGGTCGATCAGGCGGCACGCGAACAGGCCGAGTTGCTCAGGGGCCGGGCATGAGGCAGGTCGTTCTCGATACCGAAACGACCGGACTGGAAGTGCGCCAGGGTCATCGGCTGGTGGAAATCGCCTGCGTCGAGCTGATCGAGCGTCGACTCACCGGGCGGCACTACCAGACTTATCTCAATCCGGATCGGGCGATCGATGAAGGTGCCCGGCTGGTAACCGGCATCGAGGACGAGTTCCTGCTCGACAAGCCGCGCTTTGCCGACGTGGTGGATGACTTCCTCGCCTTCATCGACGGCGCGGAGTTGGTCATCCACAACGCCAGTTTCGATATCGGCTTCCTCGATGCCGAGCTGGCTCGGCTGGACAACGGTGCAGGCCGGATCAGCGATCGTTGCACCGTGCTCGACACGCTGGCCATGGCGCGCGAGCGCTACCCCGGCCAGCGCAACAGCCTCGATGCCCTGTGCAAGCGGCTGGGCGTGGACAACTCGCGGCGCGACCTGCATGGCGGCTTGATCGACGCCCAGTTGCTGGCCGACGTCTATCTGGCGATGACCACGGGGCAGGGGGCCTTCGAGCTCGGTTTCGAGGGAGCTGTCGAGCAACGCGATGCCGTGGTGGTCGCGCCGGTGGTGCTACGGGTGCGGCCGCGTGTCCTGCATGCTTCAGCCGACGAATTGCTGCGGCACGAGCAGCGGCTGGATGCGCTGGACAAGAGCAGTGCGGATGGCCAGAGCGTGTGGCGTCGGCAGGGTTAAAAACAAACGGGCCGTACCCGCAGGATTCAGCAGGAACGCACGAGCAGCACGGTGATATTGTCATCGCCGCCGCTGTCGAGCGCGTCCAGCAGCAATTGATCGACACATTCCTGTGCGGCCAGGTCGTTGCGCGCCACCGTGCGCGCAATCGTCGTGTCGCTGACGCCTTCGGTCAGTCCGTCGCTGCACAACAGAAAGCCCATGCCCGGTTCCAGTTGGCCGCGTGCCATGCCGATGTGCAGTTGCTCGGTGGCCGTCACGCCCAGCGCCTGGGTCAGCACGTTGCGTTGCGGATGCTGCGATGCCTGCGCCGGGTCGAGTTGCCCGGCTTCGACCAGCGCCTGCACCAGCGAATGATCGTGGCTGATCTGCCGCAGCTCCTGTTTCCATTGGTAGATCCGGCTGTCGCCGACCCAGGCCACTTCGTAACCGTCGGTGGTGGTCCGCAACGCGGCGATCGTGGTGCCCATCGGCAGCACGTCGAAGCTGGGCCGGGTGTGTGCCAGCAACCGCTCGGCCGCACCGTTCACCGCTTCGATCAGGCTGTGTCCGCGACTGACCAGTTCGACCACAGCATCGCGCACCAGTGCCGACGCCACTTCGCCGTGCTGGTGGCCACCCATGCCGTCGGCGACCAGGAACAGGCCCAGCGAGGCATCGGCGTAATAGGTGTCTTCATTGCGCGTGCGACGCAGGCCGACGTGGGTGCCGTGTCCGAATTCGATCATGGTCTTTCAGGTGGACGAATGGTGTGGAGCATGACGGATGTGGGGGTGGGGCGCAAAAGCAAATTTGTGGGAGAGCCAATGCAGATGCAGGTGCATTCTCGGTGGGACTTGGAGGTGCTTGGAAGTTTGCGGGGATTGTTCGGCCCATCCCGGGCTTCACCCCTTCGCGCTGAGCGCTGCGGGGCCAGCCTGCGGCTGTCCAAAATTGTTCCAGACAATTTTGTCGAACCGAGAGGATTCGTCCACACCTCCCTCTCCGCCAGATACGCAAAACGCCCCTTGCGGGGCGCTTTGCGTATCTGGCGGAGAGGGAGGGATTCGAACCCTCGGTACGCTTACACGTACGCCTGATTTCGAGTCAGGTACATTCGACCACTCTGCCACCTCTCCGGAGGGGTGCGCGTGGTCCGCGCGAGCCGGCAAGTTTACGCGACGGGGTGGGCGGAGACAAGCGGCGTGGGGCCGGCTTGCCTCCGATCCGAACCTGGTCAGCCGGCCTTTTTCTTGGCCAGCCGCAGCCAGGTGTCGACGACGGTATCCGGGTTCAGCGACAGCGATTCGATACCTTGTTCCATCAGCCATTCGGCCAGGTCGGGGTGGTCGCTGGGACCCTGACCGCAGATGCCGATGTACTTGCCTTTGGCGCGTGCGGTCTTGATCGCCATCGCCAGCAGTTTCTTGACTGCCGGGTCGCGTTCGTCGAACAGGCTGGCGACGATGCTGGAGTCGCGGTCGAGGCCCAGGGTGAGCTGGGTGAGGTCGTTGGAGCCGATCGAAAAGCCGTCGAAGATGTCGAGGAACTCGTCGGCGAGCAGGGCGTTCGAGGGCACTTCGCACATCATGATGACCTTGAGGTCGTGCTCGCCCTGCTTGAGACCGTTCTTCGCCAGCACCTCGATGACCTTGCGGCCTTCGCCGAGCGTGCGCACGAACGGGATCATCACCCATACGTTGTTCAGCCCCATCACTTCGCGCACGCGCTTGACCGCCTGGCACTCCAGCGCGAACGCCTCGGCGAAGCTGGGATCGACGTAGCGGCTGGCACCGCGAAAACCGATCATCGGGTTCTCTTCGTGCGGCTCGTAGCGCGAACCGCCGAGCAGGCCGGCATACTCGTTCGACTTGAAGTCGGACAGACGCACGATCACCGGCTTCGGGTAGACCGAGGCAGCGATGGTGGCGATGCCTTCGGCGAGGCGGTCGACGTAGAACTCGACCGGGCCAGGGTAGCCGGCGATGCGCTCGTCGATCTTCGCCTTCGTTTCTGCGTCCTGCTTGGCGTATTCCAGCAACGCCTTCGGGTGCACGCCGATGTGGCTGGCGATGATCATCTCCAGCCGGGCCAGACCGATGCCGGCGTTCGGCAGCATGCCGAAGTCGAACGCGCGCTCGGGGTTGGCCACGTTCATCATGATCTTCAGCGGCGCCTCGGGCATGGCGCCCAGGTCGGCGGTGATCCGCTCGAACTTCAGGATGCCTTCGTAGATCGTGCCGGTGTCGCCTTCGGCGCAGGACACGGTGACGTCGGCGCCATCGGGGATCAATTCCAGCGCATTGCCGGTGCCGACCACCGCCGGCACGCCCAGCTCGCGCGCGATGATCGCCGCGTGGCAGGTGCGGCCGCCGCGGTTGGTGACGATCGCCGAGGC
>Ga0157371_10004128_pt1 | contig 12809 bp, 10 predicted proteins | sample C45metaG_FD_113462 | JGI IMG/M metagenome (GOLD analysis project Ga0157371, IMG submission 113462) | Corn rhizosphere microbial communities from Kellogg Biological Station, Michigan, USA - C4-5 metaG | ecosystem: Host-associated > Plants > Roots > Rhizosphere > Soil | place: USA: Michigan... | reverse complement strand
CAGATGCTGCACATGAGTTACGCACCCCCATCACTGCATTGAATCTGCAAACTAAAATTTTGATGAGTCAGTTTCCTGAAGAGGAAAATCTACAAAATTTAAGCAAAGGTTTGGCACGGATGCAGCATTTGGTTACGCAACTGCTTGCCTTAGCAAAGCAAGATTCTTCATTAAGTCATGAAGTTCAAGTGACTCAATTTAAGTTGAATGATGTGGCACTCAATTGTGTAGAACAGTTGATGAATCTTGCGATGGAAAAAGATATCGATCTTGGCTTTGTGCGTAATGAAACAGTGATTTTAAAAAGTGTAGAACATAGTCTTCATTCAATCATTTTTAATTTAATTGATAACGCAATAAAATATACCCCTGTTTCAGGCATGATTAATATATCAGTGTTTGAAGATATTCATGATTCTGCCTATGTTTTGATTGAAGACAGTGGTTTAGGAATTGACCCAGAGATGTACGATAAAGTCTTAAAACGTTTTTATCGCGTACATCATCACTTAGAAGTGGGCAGTGGTTTGGGATTGTCGATCGTGGATAAAGCCATTCAACATTTAGGTGGTGAACTGTCTTTATCCCGTAGTGAAGAATTGGGCGGACTCAGTGTCTTGGTCAAAATCCCAATCCAGTGTGATATCAAAACCGAGAAGTAAAATGATTGGAAAATAAATGATCCCATTTCTACATTAATGGAAGTGGTTCATTTTTCTTCATATACTGAAAAAATTCTAAACATTTTTGCATTCTACGACCATCACTACCAAGTTTACCCAAATTAAAGTTCGCAACCCAGTTGAGTTTATTGCCGATACGGCAAATTTCGTTGTATTTTGATTTACTTGGATAAATTTCTCCAATAAAAATATCGCAAGCTTGAGCAAGCTCATCATCATTAAAACGGAATGCTGTTGAGAAAATAAAACATAACCAATCTCGAATTTGGCAGGTTTCTAAGTCCAGCACTTCACCGGGATCTGTTTCAAAGTCAATAAAAGTAAATGTTTTGTCCTTATTGACTAAAATATTTCGTGCAAATGCTTCGCTTAAATAACTGTCTTTGTGGTGTACAGCTTGAATGGCAAAGATTGCTTCACGATAAAATTCGAGTTTTTTAGCTGTATTTCCTTCCATTTGTGCCAATGCCTGATCAAGTTGCATGACATCTTCACCATGATCAGCAGCATCTTCAATCAAGATTCCTTGTGAACAATTGGCTAAAATTTGTGGCGTTGGAATACCAAGGGAGTTTAATTCTGTCAGACGATGAACTTCACAATAAATCGATTTACTACCACCATAATTTGGAATAGGGGTGAGTGCTTCAATATTGAGTATACGTGCAACCCATTTTAATGGGACATAAATCCAAGCCGAGTGGCGTTCAGAGGCTTTTTTAAGCCACACTTTGCCATCACCCAACTGATAAGACTGAATATTCTGGTCTTGAATCTTAAGCGAATTGCGGAGAAATTTAGAAAAATTACTCATATTTTGTACGTATAAGATTACTAAATTGGCACAAGTATAAACAAAATATAATAATTTGTAAAAATTAAGATTGGTTTAATAAATTAATATTTGAATTATGACAAAAATGTAATTGTTTGAGTGACTCATATAGCTAATCATCACTTGATTTGGCGCTTTAGATTGGAATAAAAATAGATGAGCGATCAAATAAACTAGAATAACCAGTAATTCGCTTTTAAATATCTGATGTATTTTTAGAATTGCATTTATATTAAAATAATGTTGTGCAATATATCGTTTATAGTTTTAGGATCGTTATCTGGTCAATTTTTTATAAAAGATGCGATACACAATTAAATTAAAAGTAAAAATAATCCAGCCTGTCCAAAGGTTATGGCTAAGAAAATGCGCACCACGCATCATTTGCCCCCAACCCGTAATCAAACCAAGCGCCAGACCTAAGACTAAGAAAAGATAAGCAATTTTAGAATTTGACTGTCTAAATACAAAAAAGCCGGTGAGTAGTGAAAAACCTGTGCTGGCATGGCCACCTGGAAAACAATGTCCATTGCTTGCAGAAAAATCCCAAACATAGCCTAAAGCAGTTTGTTCTGTCATGGACCAAGGACAGGCATGTGCTGAGTGAGATTTGAAAATACCAATCAGTGCAGTGGATAAAACACTGATAAAAAATAAATAGCCCAATTGCCATTGATAGGTTTTTAATTTTGCAACTTTAAAAGACGCAATCCATGAAATTAAGACTGCAATATAAAAGGCAATGACAATATGTTTAAGTAGCTTGTGATTAATTTCAATAAGAAACCAATTGTTTTTGAGTGGGAAATGACCAGTGCTATCTATCCACGGCTGGATAAAATACATATCGATTGCACCGCCAACAGGAAAGACAAAGAACAATATTAAAAATAATATTCCTAACAATAAACTGTTATTTATGAAAAATTTATTTGTATCGGAATAGGGCATGAGGCGAGTCACTCAATATAATCATTTTAATCTGCGCTTATTAGAAAAAAACAACCTTAAATTAGACTTAATTGTTGAATAATGAGCAGTCTTATTATTGGGCGGCGATACGGAAGAAGAATATCTATGATTATTTTAAGATAGCTATTTTGAATCAATGTCTTTAAGGTGAAGATATTCTATTTTAAAATTTTATGGTGAAAATTATTTTATTGTCATTTCTAGACTATAAAAAAGCGGCTTTTCAGCCGCAAAATGTATAAAATTAAACCTGACCTTGTAAAAGCTTAAAACATTGCATCTTCAGAGTTTGCAGAAATCTTGTGAATCGATAAATCTGCACCACGAAACTCTTCTTCTTGTGTTAAACGAATCCCTATAGTGGCTTTAAGCATACCATATACGGCAAATCCACCTGCTAAAGCCAGTAAAATGGCAAGTAGCGTACCTATCAGCTGAGACATCAAAGATACTCCGCCGATTCCTCCCATCCACTGCTGACCAAATAGACCCACAGCAATACCACCAAATGCACCACAAACTCCATGTAATGGCCAAACCCCGAGTACATCATCAATCTTGAGTTTATTTTGTGTATAGGTAAACAGTTTAACAAACAGAAAACCTGCACAGATACCAATAAATAAAGCGCCAATCGGATGAACTACATCAGAACCCGCACAAATTGCTACTAAACCTGCTAAGGGACCATTATGTAAAAAACCAGGGTCTTCTTTTCCAAAGAAATTTGCAGAAAGTGTGCCACCTACCATTGCCATGAGTGAGTTCATGGCAACTAAACCTGAGATTGCATCTAAGCGTTGGGCACTCATGACATTAAAGCCAAACCAGCCCACAATTAAGATCCAAGAACCGAGTGCTAAGAACGGAATAGAAGAGGGTGGATGTGCGCTGACACGACCATCCTTTTTATAGCGGCCATTACGCGCACCAAGTAGTAATACTGCTGCAAGCGCAATCCAGCCGCCCATCGCATGGACCACAACAGAGCCCGCAAAATCATGGAAGCTTGCACCAAACGTATCCGTTAACCACTTTTGTAGGCCGAGATTACCATTCCATGCGATCCCTTCAAAAAAAGGATAAACCAGCGCTACTATAAATAGAGTTGCAATGGCTTGAGAACGCATTTTGGCACGTTCTGCAATACCGCCAGAAACAATGGCGGGAATTGCTGCAGCAAAGGTCAAAAGGAAAAAACAACGCATCAAATTGTAGCCATGCTCAGTTGAAAGCGTAGCACCTGTATGGAAAAAGTGTTGCCCATACGCAATATAATAACCGACAAAGAAGTAGGCGATTGCTGAGATTGAAAAGTCAGTAATGATTTTACTGAGTGCATTGACTTGATTTTTATGGCGAACTGTTCCCAGCTCTAAAAAAGCAAAGCCTGCATGCATAGCGAGTACAAGCACTGCGCCAAGCAAGAGAAAGAGTAGATCAACGTTTTGCATATACGATTCTTTTTGGTGCTATTTGTCACAAATTGGTTCAAGTATAACCAACGATTTGAATCCGTGAAGTGTTTGGCTGTATGAAAAAATAGATCAACAATTTCAAAATATTATTAAGACTCGATATAAAGCAAAAGCATGCACTAAATTGGAATTTGTGCACTAACTTGATGCAATAAGATATTCTGGCTTATTTTTAAGATACTGATAATTATTGATTTTTATTTATTGTATTTCACCTTAAACTTAGGCTGTCAAATTTTAATCTAAAAATAAACCGATAAAATGATTGAGTTAAAATTAAAAAATAACTTAATGATCAATTTTTGGAAACACCCACACTGCAAGCTTGATTTTTGTATTCGAAACGGTTTCTTTGAAATTTTTGACCGTTCCATTTATACACAGCAAAGCATTTACTTGAGTCATTGATGGCAATATCTGGCCAACCATGCTTTCCTAAAGTTGATAGAAACTCAGGCGTTCCATGACTGTTAAATATTCTCACCCATTGTTTATTGGTCTGTTGGGTCACAATATAAAATCCAATGCCTGTGTTTGCATAGCAACCGACACCACCATCGACTACAACAGCATCAGGACGACCATCTTTATTGAGGTCACCATAATAGGAGATATTGCCAAGACTACAGCGGCTTTCCCAGCCAAGATTGGTTTTTTGAAACTTTGCGCTTTTAAAAATTTGTGTTGCCGTTTCCTCAGGGACTTGCGGAGCCGCAGCATAATTAAGCGAGGCCAAAAATAGTGATAGAACACCACTGCTGAATATTATTATATTTTTCATCATCATATCGATTATTTTGTGATTGAATTAACATTATTTTAAAAATATGTATTTTTATCAAGCTTTTGTTGTCATGCTATTGTATTCATCTTCTGGTTTAACCAGCAGCTTAGGGATATTTAACTTATATCATTATAAATTTCAAATGCTTGGTGTATTGCTGTGTATTTTAATGAGTTGTAAATAAATGTTTAATATAAAATCAATTTGCGATTAAACGATCAATGAAGTGTATAAAAATGATGGCGTCTAAAACCTATTGCAATTTTTTAGTCTATTTGGTGGCGTTCTTTGGTTTCTGTCTTTTTGCTGAATCAGTGAGTGCGCAGTCCAACCAATATAAAATCTATAAATCTAAACTGTTGCAGTGTGGAGAAGCAACTTTTCAAGTTATTTCACAATGTGATGATGCTAATGAGGGTGCAGAGTCAGGTAGTGCAGGTCCTTTTCGAGCATCATGTTTATCTAGTCAATTAGCGGTAAACTGGAAAGGTCAGCAAAAAATACTGAATTTTCCCATGGCAACAGCACAGCAGAAGAAAATATTAGCAAGTAAAGGCTATGCTTTAACACCTGTGATGAAAGTAGGGGATTGGTCACCACAAAGTTTAGCTTGTGGGCAAGCGACTGGTATTGCGGGGCATTTTGTGGTGATTAATCAGGCAACCACCAACGATATTAATCACGAATATCACGGCAAAGGTTCATTGAGTGATGAACCCGTTTTACTGAATTTAAACGGGACTTTTACCAGTGAAACACTTAAAGCAAAAATCTATGCTTTATTAAAGCAAGGCCAAGTGACGATTTCTAAAGTGATTGGGGCAAATGCGATTTTTGCGGATGAAAAATAGATTTAACAGAGATAAATCCGTTTAATTTTGTCATCTGTTAAGAAGAAGGCAGATGCAGCACAAGTTTCTTCGAGGACATTGACTGAAACACCATCACCTTTAAACTTTAAATAATGTTTAGGGTCTATCTGTTCGTTAGCAAGAATATCGCCATTTTCTCCAAAGCGATATTCTTCATCGACATAGATATTTGTTTTAGGTGCGACCTTGAATGTAGCAAAAATATCTAAATCATCACCTTCTTCATTATTTTGATAGTAATACACTTTATCACTGTCCGAAATACGGAATTCAAACAGATATTTCATGCCTTTTTTATTGGGATTTTTTAAAACTTGGAAGGCATCTCGTTTTCCATCTCCATCAAAATCGATGAGTAATGGCTTTTTGAGATATGTCGTATCGACTGAATAACCTTGAGGGAGTGGTGTTGGATTATTGACGAGGTGGTCTGGCTCTGGATGAGCAGCAATCTCAATAGGTTCTGCTTTGGTATGTGCTTGTTGTGGTGTTTCTTGTTTGGTTGGCTTGCTTTCAGTTGAGGTGTTGGGTTTCTCATGACAGCCAATGAGAAAAATAAGGGTGATGCATAATAAAATTTTGTTTTTCATAGAGTTTGAATCATTCAATGATTTTAAATGTTGAAGATTCTATCTTAAAAATTGATTTTTTGATGCTGAATGTCCTAAATTGGAGATATAGTCGTGTGTTTTATATGTGCCAGTTTGCTGTCTTATACTGATTCATCATCACAATGGGGAATATTTTGAACACATCAAATTCTGATCAAGTTTCATATGTCGTGATTACAGGAGGTACACGTGGAATTGGTTTTGCTTTAGCCGAAGCTTTTTTAAAGTTAGGTTGGTCTGTGATGATTTCGGCACGAAATGCAGCGCAGTTAAATCAAGTTGTTGCAGATTTAGCACAACGCTATGCACCAAATCGAATTTATGGGGTGGCTTGTGATGTGGCTCAATATGAAGATTTACACAATTTATGGAAAGAAACAGTTTTAAAGTTTGGTCAGGTCAATGTTTGGATTAACAATGCAGGTACCTGTAATGCAGCAAGAGCATTTACCGAGATTGCCAGCTCAGATTTGGAAAGTGTAATCAAAACCAATGTGCTTGGAACAATGTTGGGTTCGCAAGTGGCTTTAAAAGGAATGATGCAGCAAGGTTTTGGTCAAATTTTTAATATGGAAGGTTGGGGCAGTCGTGGCGAGTGGAGTGCAGGGATGACGCCTTATGCAACCAGTAAACGAGCAGTTGCTTACCTGAATCATGCCTTAAATAAAGAAACCAAGAATAGTGATATTTTGATTGGTACGCTCAGCCCCGGAATGGTGGCAACGGATTTATTGATTTCTTCTTGGCAACAAGGTGAAGTTAAAAACTGGCATAAAATGAAATGGTTATTTATGTTTGTGATCGATCCACCTGAACAAGTGTGTGGTTATTTGGTGCAACGCATCAGTAAGAATAAGAAGAGCAATGCGCGTATTGTCTGGATGACACCATGGCGTTTGTTACTTCGTTTTTTCCAACCTTATTATTGGAAAAGGAATCCTGTACAGGGGACGGCTTTGGATCAGCTTAAGGAATAGCGTTTTAGATTTAAATTTGGAGTTTGATTAGAAAAATAACAATGAAAAAGCTGAATTCAGTATGACGCATTTATAAAATACAGAGTAGTGCGTGTATCTGTTATAGGAAAAAATAAAGGACTTGAACTTGGATGAGTATATTTCTTATAATCTAATAAGATTTGGTAGAAAATCTTAATAAAAATTTTACCAACATCACAACATGCTCTTCAGTTCAACAGCCTTTCATATAACCAGTAACTAGAGCATTTATAAATAGAGCATTCAATGCTGAAAATATTTGAATAATTAAGGGGCTCTTATGTTTATTAAATACGGTTTAACAATAATTAGTCTATGCGCTACAACAATACTTTGGGCAGGATCAGATTGGGATTATCAAAACCCTAAAGATTGGGCAAGTGCAAATCAACAATACCAAGCGTGTGCAGGAATAAATCAATCTCCAATTGATATTCGAGATACGGTGACTGCGAATTTACCACCATTGGAATTTAATTATCACACTACAGCAAAGTCTGTGCAAAATATTGGTCATACGATGCAGATTGAGTTTAATCAAGGAGCAAGTTTAGTTTTAGATGGGCAGACATTTTTACTGGAACAATTTCATGTACATAGTCCAAGTGAAAACAATATTAATGGTCAAAGCTATCCCATGGAATTACATTTAGTGCATGCTTCAGATAAAGGTGAATTGGTAGTTGTCGCATTAATGTTTCAACATGGATTGGAGAATGAAAAACTAAAACATATCTGGAATTCTTTGCCAAAAAATGTGGGTGAAAGTAATCAGCTACATTCAAAAAATAAAGCAGACAGCTATTTACCCAATAACTTAGAGTATTACCGTTTTAATGGGTCTTTAACAACACCACCGTGTTCAGAAGGAGTCCGATGGGTGGTGTTTAAGGAAATTCAGCAGGCATCTAGTGAGCAAATTGAGTCGTTTATGGAGTTAATGGGACATCCAAATAATCGTCCGATACAACCGATTGGCGCGCGGTTGATTTTGGAGTAATTCAGGGTAAAAGTAGATCAGAGGATCTACTTTTTTTAATTCTTTTTGTGGGATTTACTCAGGAAAAGTTTTTTATTTTCTATGCATTAACGTTATTCGCTATTGGAATGATGATGTGTTAAATCAGACTGAGGCGGTGTTGGATGGTTTACGGAATATCTGTATTCAATTGAAAGACACCTCTCCCTAACCCTCTCCTGAAATTGCATTAGAGTCTCTACAAAAAGATGTGTAGATACCAATGCCCTATGGGAGAGGGCTGGGGTGAGGGTGATTAATATTTTTAAAAAACAAATATTTATTTTTAATAATTTAAATTATAATTTTGCGATAATTTAAATTTTTTAATAAAAAGTGAGTACTATGATTTTTAAATTTGTTGATAATTTTGGCTTTGTTGATTTTTATCACTCTTGTTGTCATCGTAATAAAAAATAATAAAAGTTCAAAAGATACGTCTTATCCTCATCAAAAAGAAATGAATGATTCGCAATCAACATATTGGACTGAAAGTTTCAAAGTCCAATCAGATGAAAAGCGTAAAGACATGATTGATGCTGAAAAAATTGGCTTTTTAAAACTGAGTTTAAAAGACGATGGTTTGATTGATTTAAAGCATCAACTTAATCTTTCAAATATACAAATGGATGTATTGATTCAAGAAGCTCCTAAGTCGCTTAATCGATTGATTATAGATTTTGGGTGTGTCTATGATCATGATGGTGACGAAGATGTCCGCTATGTACCTGTAGAGCTTTCTACAGAGAGTGTTACGTTAAATTTTGATCAGGCTTTTTTTTGTTGTTTTTACTTGGCGGATCGAGAGATTTATTCATACAATATTTCTGATCGCTGGAGTGATGAAAATGCAACTTTGGAACAAGCCTATAAGCAATTTACTCAAAAGTTAGCAATCTTACTTAAACAGGGATGGAAAAATTATTATTTACCACATGATGCTAGATATGCAGTTTCATGCGAAGAACGTTTATTAAAAGAGCAACAGCATACAATTTTACCTAATCAATCCATTTTATCTTTTGAACAATTTTGTAATTGTTTAGAGGGTGATCTTCATGCAATTGATCTTAATCTATATTTAGATGGGATCTATATGAGTGTTTTTTATGATAATGCATTTTCGGTTTCGTTCGAAATAAATAAGGCAAATAATTTATTATCTTATAAAAGTTATTGTCCAGAAGGTCTTGATGATGTGAATGAAATTGAAGATTACAAAGTAAAGGCGAAACTACTTCGCCACAAAGCAGAGCAAGAAGCGAGACAAAATGGTTTTGAAATTGATGAAAGTTATACTGACCCGATATAAATCAAGAAATTATTCAATTACGTTTTTTAGAATCATGAATGATGATCACAATCATTTGTGATCATCATTGAGATAAACTCTTCAAAACTATTACAAACTTTATTATGCGTATTACAGATTTCATAAATGCCGAATTCATTACCATATTCATCTAGTTTTACTGCATATGCAGTCATCCAGAGTAAGAATTCTGAAATGACAAAACAATTTGCATGAGGAAAGTCTTTAGTCCCATTTAAATCTTTTACAGGTCTAAATTCAGCTAAAGAAAAGAAAGAATAGCCCTCATCACCAAAATTGGCTTCACCTGTACCATTGAAGAAAATAAAATATTCTTTAAAAATTTGTGGAAGTTTAACTCCGTATTTTTGTTCAAATTCTAAAGCTTCTAACAATGTAGTCGGTTGATTGATACGTACATTTTGATTGATGAAATGTTGTTTTAATTTTTGAATAACCATAATTATTTTACTCAAAAAAGAAGGAAGCTTAATTAAGCTTCCTTCTTTAGAGGCAAAATTGCAAGCTTCGCTTAAAGCGCCGCAATTTGTTCCATATTGGCTTTAATCTTGGCTAACTGATCTACAAACTCAGCAAGTTTAACTTTTTCACCTTCAACAACAGCAGCAGGTGCTTTAGCCACAAAGCCCTCATTTGCAAGTTTAGAGGCAATTTGGTCATGCTGTTTTTGAACCTTGTCTAAGTCTTTTTGCAAACGAGCAAGTTCTGCTTTTGGATCAATCAAGCCTTTCATTGGTACAAATACAGACACATGACCAACAACAGAAGATGAAGACAACGGTGGTTGCTCAGCATCAGTTAAGAAGGTAATGCTTTCAACTTTAGCCAAAGCTTTAAACAATGGTTCAATACGTGCAATTTGTGCTTTTTCAGCATCAGTCGCGTTTTGAAGCAATACAGGCAATAAACGTGCATTACCTAAGCCCATTTCGCCACGAATATTACGTACAGCACCAATCAAGCCTTGTAGCCCAAGCATATCTGCTTCTGCCTGTTCATTGATGCGTTCAGGGTTCGGAACAGGGTATGGCGCAAGCATGATGGTTTCACCACTAATACCAATCATTGGTGCAAGGGTTTGCCAAATTTCTTCAGTTAAGAATGGCATGATTGGATGTGCAAGACGTAAAGACGCTTCCATTACAGAAAGAAGTACACGACGAACTTCTGCTTTACGCTCAGTTGATACGTTTTCATCATTCAGTACTGGTTTGGTCAGTTCAACATACCAGTCACAGTATTCATTCCAGATGAACTCATAAATCGCTTGAGCAGCCAAATCTAAACGGTAGGTTGCAAACGCTTGTTGAACGGCAGCTTCCGCTTTTTGTAAACGACTGACAATCCATTGTTCAGGAAGTTCCCAAAGATCTTGACGGATTTCCTGACCAATTGGCTGTTGTTCACAGTTCATCATCACGAAACGGGTTGCGTTCCAGATTTTGTTGGCAAAGTTACGATAGCCTTCAACACGTTTCATATCGAACTTAATGTCACGACCAGTATTGGCAAGTGCGCAGAAAGTAAAACGAACCGCATCTGTACCGTAAGCTTGAATACCTTCAGGGAATTCTTTACGTGTAGATTTCTCAATTTTTGGTGCATCTTTAGGGTTCATTAAACCCGTCGTACGTTTTTGTACTAAGGTTTCAAGATCTACACCATCAATTAAATCTAGTGGGTCAAGTACGTTGCCTTTAGATTTAGACATTTTTTGACCTTCACCGTCACGAACCAAACCATGTACATACACGGTTTTAAATGGAACTTGAGGTGTACCATCTTCATTTTTCATGAAGTGCATAGTCATCATGATCATTCGGGCAACCCAGAAGAAAATGATGTCAAAACCTGTAACCAATACATCCGTTGGGTGGAATGTATTTAAGAAATAGTTTTCTTTATCTTTTGCTTCGTCACCGGTCCAACCCAGTGTAGAGAATGTCCAAAGACCTGAAGAGAACCATGTATCTAGTACATCTTCATCTTGGTTTAATTCAATATCAGCAGCGATATTGTTTTTCGCACGAACTTCTTCTTCAGAACGACCAACATAAATGTTGCCTTCTGCATCGTACCAAGCTGGGATACGGTGACCCCACCACAATTGACGAGAAATACACCAGTCTTGAATGTTGTTCATCCAAGCCATATACATATTGCTGTATTGTTCAGGCACGAACTTAATATCGCCGTCTTTTACTGCTTTGATTGCAGGCTCTGCAAGAGGCGCTATTTTAACATACCATTGGTCGGTCAATAATGGTTCAATGATCACACCTGAACGGTCACCGCGTGGTGGTTTCAGCGTGTAGGGCTGAATTTGGTCTAACCAACCTTCAGCTTCAGCTTGTGCAACCAATTTTTTACGTGCAGCAAAACGTTCTAAACCGATATAGTCAGCTGGTGCTGGGATAGTTTTAGAAATCGCTTCGCCAGCTTTTGCGATAAACTCAAAATCAGCTAAAACTTCGGCATTTTTGTTGAAAATGTTGATGATTGCGAGTTCACAACGTTTGCCCACTTCATAGTCATTGAAGTCATGTGCAGGGGTAATTTTTACACAGCCTGTACCGAATTCTTTATCAACATATTCATCTTTAACAATCGCAACCGCACGACCTGTAATCGGCAGGATAATATTTTTACCGACAAGGTGTGCATAACGTTCGTCATCTGGAGCAACTGCAACAGCAGTATCCCCCAGTAATGTTTCTGGACGGGTGGTTGCAACCACTAAATAATCGTGGCCGTCTTGAGTACGTAGTGACTTATCCTCAAAGAAGTATTTGAAGTGCCACAATGAACCTTGTTCTTCTTTATCTGATTCAACTTCTAAGTCAGAAAGTGCAGTTTGTAGTTTAGGGTCCCAGTTTACCAAGCGTTTGCCACGGTAAATCAAACCTTGTTCATGCAGTTTTACAAAGACTTCTTTAACAGCATTTGAAAGGCCATCATCCATGGTGAAACGTTCACGTGACCAATCTACGGACGAGCCAAGACGACGAATTTGACGGGTAATTGTACCGCCAGATTGTTCTTTCCATTCCCAAATTTTATCGATGAATTTTTCACGACCTAAGTCATGACGACTAATGTCTTGAGCTGCCAATTGACGCTCAACTACCATTTGCGTTGCAATACCCGCATGGTCAGTACCTGGTTGCCATAAAGTATTTTTACCAGACATACGATTGTAACGTGTCAAGGCATCCATAATGGCAT
>Ga0157371_10004126_pt1 | contig 12813 bp, 1 predicted proteins | sample C45metaG_FD_113462 | JGI IMG/M metagenome (GOLD analysis project Ga0157371, IMG submission 113462) | Corn rhizosphere microbial communities from Kellogg Biological Station, Michigan, USA - C4-5 metaG | ecosystem: Host-associated > Plants > Roots > Rhizosphere > Soil | place: USA: Michigan... | reverse complement strand
TTTGTCGCTTCCTGCATTGGCTGTGGGAGGAATGTTAATTGCCTCATTCACTTTCACCTGCACAGTACCTTTCGCTACAGCACCCTTGTTATCTGTTACTTTCAATTCAAACTGGTAAGTGCCTTCAGTTAAGTTATTTGCTGTCGCAGAAGCAGAATTTGCATTATTTATTGCTCCACTGATTGGTCCTGAGATTTTTGTCCATTGATAAGAAACAATTGAACCATCCGCGTCAGCACCACTTCCAGAAAGCGCTACAGAATTTGTCGGAAGCGTAATGATTTTGTCGCTTCCTGCATTGGCTGTGGGAGGAATGTTAATTGCCTCATTCACTTTCACCTGCACGGTATCTTTTGCCACGGCACCCTTGTTATCGGTTACTTTCAATTCAAACTGGTAAGTGCCTTCTAACAGATTTGTCACATTTATAGAAGCAGAATTTGCATTATTTATTACTCCACTGTTAGGGCCTGATATTCTTGTCCACTGATAAGTAACAATCGAACCATCCGCATCAGCGCCATTTCCGGAAAGAGTCACAGAATCAATCGGAAGTGTAATTGATTTATCGCTGCCGGCATTGGCTGTCGGCGGAATATTAATTGCCTCATTCACTTTCACCTGCACTGTATCTTTTGCTACGGCGCCTTTGTTGTCTGTTACTTTCAATTCAAACTCGTAAGTGCCTTCCAATAAATTTGTCACAGTTGCAGAAGCAGAATTTACATTATTTATGGCTCCGCTGTTAGAACCTGAGATTCTTGTCCACTGATAGGAAACAATTGAACCATCTGCGTCAGTGCCACTTCCTGAAAGAGTTACAGAATTAATCGGAAGTGTAATTAATTTATCGCTGCCGGCATTGGCTGTCGGCGGAATGTTAATTGCCTCATTCACTTTTACCTCCACGGTATCTTTAGCCACGGCTCCTTTGTTATCTGTTACTGTCAATTCGAATTGATAAGTGCCTTCTGTTAATCCGTTTACAACAGTTAAAACTGAATCAGCGGTATTTATATTCTCTGCAACAGGGCCTGATATTTTTGTCCATGAGTATTTCGAAATTGCCCCATCCGGATCAGTAGCGGTGCCAATAAGAACTACACCATTTTTTGGAAGTGTAATCTCCTGGTCGCTTCCGGCGCTAACTGATGGATTAATATTTTTGGCAGGATTTACAGTGATCATCATGGTATCTTTTCCGATGGCGCCTTTATCGTCAGTTACCGTCAATTCAAGCTCATAATCGCCTTCTGTTAGTTCTTTGATCCTTGTTGAAGAAGAGGTATTGTTTTCAATCACAAATTGTGATGGGCCTGAGATTTTTTCCCATTTATAAGAAGCAATTGTGCCGTCTATATCATACCCGTTGCCTAATAAATTGGTGCTATTAACAGGTAGCGTAATTATTTGATCACTTCCGGCATCTGCTGCCGGCGCACGATTTTCTGCCGGATTTACAATGATTTGCATTGTATCTTTTGCTATCGCAGCTTTATTGTCTGTAACCGTCAGTTCAAATTGATAAGTACCTTCCTGTAAGCTGGTGATAATTGTGTATCCTGAGTTAGGGTAAACAATCTTTTCGCCGCCAGGTCCTGAAATTTTTGCCCACGCAAATGAAGTGATGTATCCATCTTCATCTTTCCCTTCTCCAAACAATATTAATCCTGATTTTGGAAGAGTAATACTTTGGTCGGCCCCTGCATTGGCAACTGGTAGAATGTTATCAGCCGGATTCACTTTTATTTCCACCGTATCTTTTACAATTGCGCCTTTGTTATCAGTTACTGTTAATTCAAATTGGTAGGTGCCTTTGGACAGGCCTGAAACCTTTGTGCCTAATGAATTTGGCGTTTCAATATTTCCATCCGCGGGCCCGGAAATTTTTACCCAGGCAGCATTTACAATAGTCCCGTCAGAATCAGTAGCTGTGCCGCTTAGATTTACATTATCCAAAGGAAGCTTAATGGATTGATCTCCTCCTGCATTGGCAAGAGGTGCATTATTTTTGACAGGATTCACAGTTATTAACACTGTATCTTTTCCGGTATCACCTTTATCATCAGTAACAGTAAGCTCAAACTGGTAAATACCTTCTTCCAGTCCATCCACATCCGTATTTGACGAATAAGGGTTAAGAATGGTACCTGATGCTGAACCAAAGATTTTTTTCCACGTATATCCTGCTATAGTTCCATCCGAATCTTTTCCCAATCCCACCAGGGTTATTTTCTTAACGGGAAGTTCAATAGACTGGTCACTACCTGCATCTGCTGTCGGAGCGATGTTGTTCGCCACATTTACCTGAACCAGCAAGGTATCTGTTCCAAATGCTTCTTTGTCATCGGTCACCTTTAGTTCGAATTGATAAATTCCGTGCAAAAGGCCCGATATATTTGCCACAGAATCCTTTGCATTATCAAAATCCACATTTCCGGGGCCTGAAAGTTGTTTCCATTCATAGTTTGCAATATTTCCATCTTCATCCGTTCCTTTACCATTTAAAATTGTGCTATTGGCAGGAAGCGTAATAATTTGATTGATGCCGGCGTCTGCTACGGGAGCAATATTTATTGCCGGTTTCACCACAATTTCAACTGAATCTTTTGTAACTGCACCGTTATTATCTGTCACGGTTAATTCGAATTGATAAGCCTCCTCTGTTAGATTTGAAATTTTTGAAGTGGCAGAAAGCGAATCCTCTATAACGGCATTTTGAGAGCCTGCTATTTGCTTCCAGGAGTAGCCTGAAATTGTTCCATCTTCATCGGATCCAATACCTGAAACAAGTATATTATTTACTGGCAGCGTAATTTCCTGATCTGCGCCTGCATCGGCTACAGGAGCAATATTTATTAATGAATTTACCTGAATAGTTACTGTATCTTTCCCAATGGAATTCATATCGTCAGTTACTGTCAATTCAAATTGATAAGTTCCTTGTAAAAGCCCGTTGACATTGGTATAAGACGAATCTGAATTTTCAATTTGAATACCAGATGGTCCTGATATTTGGACCCAATGATATTTTTCGATAATGCCATCTTCATCTATTCCGCTTCCATATAATATGGTATTTTGGTTAGGAAGCAGGATGGTTTGATTGGCGCCTGCTTCTGCCTTTGGCGCTGTATTTTTTGACGCCAACACAGTAACGGTTACAGTGTCCTTTCCAATCGCTCCGTTGTTATCTGATACTGACAATTCAAACAGATAACTTCCTTCAGACAGGCCTGAGATGTTGGTTGACGAAGAAGAAGGATTTTCTATTGAATCAATGGCTGGACCTGCAATTTGTGCCCATGAATATTTTTCAATTGTTCCATCCTGATCAATTCCGTTTCCGGAAAGCAGGGTATTATTTTTAGGTAGAGTGATGGTTTGGTCTGCACCAGCATCAGCAATAGGAGCAATATTTATTGCCGGTGATACGATAATATTAATTGTATCATTTCCAACATCGCCTTTGTTATCAATAACAGTTAATTCAAACTGGTAGATTCCTTCTAAGAATGTTGAAATTTTGGTGATAGCCGAATCCTTATTTTCAATATTGATTTGCGAAGGGCCGGAAATCTGTTGCCACAGATATGAGATTATAGTGCCATCCTGGTCATTGCCACTTCCATAAAGGATTGAATTTTTTATGGGAAGGATGAGCGCCTGGTCAGTTCCGGCGTCAGCGACAGGTTTTATATTTTTTGGAGGATCAATGGTAATGGCAACAGTATCTGTTGCCACAGCTCCGGCGTTGTCAGTAACAGTTAATTCGAACTGATAAATTCCTTCAGATAAATCAGAAACATTTGTGGCAGGGGAGAGCGGATTTTCTATAGAGCCAGATGCCGGGCCTGATATTTTTGTCCAGGAATATTTTTCAATAGTTCCATCTTCATCACTTCCTTCTCCTGCTAATAAAACGCTATTTGCCGGAAGAATCAGGTTTTGGTCAGAGCCGGCTAAGGCTGATGGAGGAATATTGGCAGCAGCATTTACAATTACAGAAACAGTATCGTCGGCCGTTGCGCCTTTATTGTCTATGGCAGTCAGTTTGAAAATATAAATCCCTGCGATAAGTTCGCTTACTGTAGTTGTGGCCGAATTAGGATTGTCGATTTGCCCGGGATTGGGGCCAGAGATTTTTGACCACTCAACTGAAGCTATGGTTCCATCTTCGTCTGTTGCATTTCCGTATAGAGTAACTGTATTCACAGGAAGAGTGATCTTTTCATCAGAACCTGCGTTGATTTTTGGTAAAAGATTTGGAGTAGGGTTAACTATAATTGTCGTTGTATCTTTTCCGGAACCTCCGTTGTTATCCGTCACAGTCAATTCAAACTGATAATTGCCCTCTACCAGATTATTGGCAGTTGCAGAAGAAGAATTTGCGTTATTTATGGTTCCACTGTTTGGCCCTGAAATTTTTGCCCATTGATAAGAAGCGATACTTCCATCAATATCAACAGCGCTACCAGAAAGGGTTATTGAGTTTGCAGGAAGATTTATTGATTGGTCATTTCCTGCATTGGCAACCGGCAAGAGGTTTGTTTTAGCAGGCGATGAGCTTGTCAATGCAAACACTGCCAACCATGCACCGGAAGGACTGAAGGTGATTGTATTTACTGTTTTATTGGAATTGATTAAAATGCTGTCTTCATAAATACCCCAATAATCTGTCTCTAAAAGTCCATTGGTATTTATCCTGCCCAAATGTGTTACTACATAACTACCACAACCATTACAAGCCCAGTCGCGAACTTTCATCGAACCATTATCATGCGATCCATCTGAGTAATTAACCTGGTAATTTACTGTTGCGCTGCCACTCGTTAACGCAACTTTTATCTTTTCAAACTTACCAGGAGTAGTAAGAGAAAGCGTGCCGGATTGGCCGGATGCAAGCCACAAGGCATTTTTCTGGTTATAGGGCTGAAACTGATATAAAGTGTTGGTAGTGCTTATCAATTTACCATCATTAGGCAAACCATCTACTAAAGGCAATGGCGTCGAATTTGTTGAAAATCCCTTTTCAAAAAATGAAAAGCCAGACCAGTCAAGGTCGTGATTTCTGAGACTGCTTACTGTTCCGTTTAATACACCGTCAACGATTACATCATAATTATACCCTGTGGCATCAATAGTTCTCTTTGGCTCAACAATTACCTGTGTAGTTTGGTCATTTGATAATCCATTGGCGTCAACGGTATGCAAATTGAAAACATAAACACCTTCTGATAATCCGGTCACTGTTGTAGTTAAAGAATTAGGGTTAGTGATAGTTGCACTACTTCCTGATATTTTGGTCCAAGTAACGCCGCTTATTGTAGTTCCGACTGCGGTTGCTTTTCCGCTTAAGGTAGCAGAGTTGGAAGGAAGTGTTACTATCTGATTTTTGCCGGCATCGGTTAACGGTGGCACGGCTGACATCACATATTGCTTAAAGCTTTCCGTAATCAAGTCAAACTTTCTGCCTCTTGACAACTGCGTCGGGTCAACCATTGAGTTTCCCGCATCATAGAGCGTACCGAATTTTGCATAATCCTGGAAATCTCCGGCTTCTGTACCTCCTACCTGGCCTGTATCTACCAATATGGTTTGTACACCGTCAACATCCAATTTAAAAAACGCAGGCATATTGCCATGTCCATATCCTTCTCTTACTGTAAGCCGGATAGTGTGGGTTTTATTAGTCCAGTCTTCAAATGTGCCTACATTAATTTTCTGTGTTTTGGCACCATTGGGAAAAATGGTAAAAACTATATTATTATCTCCTTTTAAAGAGAAGTCAGTAAAGTTTTGACCGGTAACTGAATTGGTATGTATTTGAAAAATACAGGTAAGCCCGTTGTTTGGTCCAGGCAGGTAATTTGTTTGACTTGGAAAATAACCTTTCCATTCATACATATAAATTTTGTTGGTATCTACGAAATAATCAGGGTCGTCTATCTGTAATTCTGAACGGGCATAATAATTTATATTTCCACCGCCATTATCTCTGTAAGAACCACCATATCCGTCCTCAATCCTTGTACGCAATTTCCCGCGTAGGCTATCAATTTCAATCCCGTTTACTCTATCCCTGTACAAATTCCAACGCTGACTGCCATCCTGCAATTGAGAGTGCATGGCGTTGTTTGTAAGAAAGTAGGTAGTAGTATCTCCCCGCCAGTTAATGCAATCTACAACGGGTTTACTATCCATGTTAAAAACCCTGTGAAGCGTACCAAATGCAGGCGCTGGTTCCACATCAACCCTTACCACCATTGTGTCTCTCTTTGTAGTGCCACTTGTGGTAGCGGCGATTTCAAAATAATAAGTCCCCTGCGGAAGATTTGATACCGTTGTGACTTTAGATGTTGCATTGTTAATCGTTGCCCGGGAACTACAATCGGTTGAAATCTCACGCCATTGATATGAGTTACCCGAGCTTGCACTTCCATCCAATGTTGCAGTTGATGTTTGAGTCAAATAAATAGTTACATCACTCCCGGCGCTGGCTATGGGATCTGCATTTGACTTTTTAGAAAGTTCAATTCTTTTTGAGTACACGTTCAGTGACAGGCCAATGATAATTGGCAACAGGGCAAGTGCTTTCATAGGTTTTTCGGATAGCAGTTTGGGTTGCTATCAGGATTTTCAGATTAGGATTTGATATCGATTTCGATATACTGCCTAATAACGGATAATCAATAGAAATATTTTACCTTATTCCCTTTGAATTGTTTGTATTTTCTTAATGTTATAATGGGATTATAAAAACGGAATTAGCAGAAAATAATCTGCTTGATAGCTTCAAATTATTTCCTTGTTTAGATTTACTTATGTCTTACACCGCTGATAAAATGTAGCATTACGTTTTGGAACAGATCCTCAAAACAATGAGGCATTAGTAAAAACGATGCAATGATGTGATGATGCTAATAAAGAGGTTACAATGCTATTTGCACCAGCTATACGTTCGCACGATCTTCGCTTTCTGGCGTCATTATGTAAATGTTAAAAATTGTTTGCAACCTAATTTTGATTTCTAGTGTGTATATGCTTCTTGAAAAATCATTTTGATTTAGCGGGAAATACGTTGTGTTGAAAAATTTTTTCGAAAAAAAACCAACTATGTGTTTGTATCAAAAGAAGCAGTCAATCAGTTTGGTAAAATATAAACACGGATGTGGCAGTTCAGTTAGTCCCTCGAAAGGAGATGTGAAGGCACATCTGAAATTTATTACCTGCTAGTAAGTGTGCAAATCTGACGATTTTGGTGGACGATATTTACGCAGAAAACGGAGGCTATACACTTCTATTCACTTGTTTTGAGAGCGAAAAATAGCTATTTGCTCAAAATATTAAATGAAAAAGCCGTCTCAAATTTTTTGAGACGGCTTTTTGCAAATGTATTGCCGGTCGACTAATTATTCTCATTACTCTTCTTTGGCCTAAATCCGACTGTAAATATCATTAGTCTAAGACCATCTTTGCTTTCTCTATTTTTCTAATTTAATTACAGATTGATTATTATTTTGTATAACCCGCAGGAAGTAAATTCCTTTCTGCAAGGAAGAGGTATTGATTGATTGCTGATAAATACCGGCACTTTTGTTTCCACTTCCTTTCCAAATTGTTCTTCCCATCGCATCAACCAAAACTAGATCATATTTACCAGCCTCTCCGGATATGCTTACGAGAATTGAATTTGTAAATGGATTTGGGTAGGCTTTCACTCCTACTTTTAAATCTGAAGCCTCATAACCAATTGCTACATTTTCCTTATTAAGGCCAGTGTCTTTGACGGTTTTCTCGGTTTTCTCATTAGCAAGATTGCCAATCCTATATTGTGCTGAAACTCTATACAGCGCTGATGAAGGAATTCTTTGTTTAGATACTCCCGGGCCTGCATAGCTTACCTGCAAAATTTTAAATCCTGTCTGGTTGAAAAAGCCCACAGATATATTATGCATTCCTGCCTTCAAGCCGATTATACCTGAGACTTCCACCTGGCCATGAGGTCCGTCATTATCTACCACTCTTAGGCCATCAATATACAGAGTGCTGCCATCATCCGAAGATGTATAAAAAGTATATTGACCGTCAGATGGCACATTTATGTATCCTGTGTAATTTATCGCAAATTGCTCAGCTCTGTTGGCTACCGAGATATCGAAATTATCAACATTGCCCGTTTTAACCGGTGAAACTTTTGAAAAGTCAGGAACCGAATTATAAGTACCTGCTTCGTAATATTTATAGTCTATCCCATTGACCGTATTGGAAGGATTGACTGCAGGCAATAAATTATCTCCTGGAACTCTATAAAGCGCTGATGAAGGAATTCTTTGTTTAGATACTCCCGGACCTGCATAGCTCACCTGCAAAATTTTAAATCCTGTCTGGTTGAAAAAGCCCACAGATATATTATGCATTCCTGCCTTCAATCCGATTACGCCTGAGGCTTCCACCTGGCCATGAGGTCCGTCATTATCTACCACTTTTACGCCATCAATATACAGATTGCTGCCATCATCCGAAGATGTATAAAAAGTATATTGGCCATCTGATGGCACATTTACGTAGCCTGTGTAATTTATCGCAAATTGCTCGGCTCTGTCGGCTACCGATATATCGAAATTATCAACATTGCCTATTTTAACTGGTGAAACTGTTGAAAAGTCAGGTACTGAATTATAATTACTTGCTTCGTAATATTTGTAGTCTATCCCATTAACCGTATTAGAAGGATTAACTGCCGGCAATAAATTTTCTGCAGTGTACAACTCCGATGAAGGAATTCGTTGTTTGGATATTCCCGGGCCTGCATAGCTCACCTGCAAAATCTTATTACCTGTCTGGTTGAAAAAGCCAACAGATATATTATGCATTCCTGCTTTCAATCCGATTACGCCTGACACTTCCTGCTGGCCATGAGGCCCGTCATTATCTACCACTTTTACTCCATCAATATACAGAGTGCTGCCGTCATCCGAAGATGTATAAAAAGTATATTGGCCATCTGACGGTACATTTATGTAGCCCGTGTAATTTATCGCAAATTGCTCAGACTTGTTGGCTACTGAAATATCGAAATTATCAACATTACCTGTTTTAACCGGTGAGGCATTTGAAAAGTCAGGAACCGAATTATAATTGCTTGCTTCATAATATTTATAGTCTATCCCATTGATCGTATTAGAAGTACTAACCGCCGGCAGTAGCTTATCTGCTGATAAGTTATTTGTGGAAATTCTGTACAACGCTGATGAAGGAATTTTTTGTTTAGATACTCCCGGCCCGGCATAGCTTACCTGCAAAACTTTACCACCTGTCTGGTTGAAAAAGCCCACAGATATATTATGCATTCCTGCCTTCAATCCGATTACGCCTGAGGCTTCCACCTGGCCATGAGGTCCGTCATTATCTACCACTTTTACGCCATCGATATATAAAGTGCTGCCGTCATCTGAAGATGTATAAAAAGTATACTGGCCATCTGACGGTACATTTATGTAGCCTGTGTAATTAAGGGCAAATTGGTCAGCCCTGCTGGCCACCGAAATATCGAAATTATCAACATTGCCTGTTTTAACTGGTGAAACATTTGAAAAGTCGGGGACGGAATTATAAGTACCCGCTTCGTAATATTTATAGTCTATCCCATTGACTGTATTGGAAGGATTGACTGCCGGCAATAAATTAACTGTTGATTCTCCAGTGCGAATGAGCACAGCGGATGAATAAGGAGCCAGTGTGATAGAGCCGTTATAGCTGTTTCCCTTAACATCAAGATAGTTTGCGTCAAAGCCAATTGTTTTGGATTGAGTGGAGGCATTGTATTCAAACCTGATATCTCTCGTATCGGAAACTGATTTGGGGGATTCACGTGAACTACCGTCCTTCCCACTTATAGACTGCCATTTCGATAAGGTCATTTCTCCATTGGCGATATTTTGCTGGCTTGTTATAGAAGTTGAAGCATCTATTGGTTTTGCATAATAATTGTTATCAAGTGTACCGAAGGTATTAATATTATTATCACCGTTTGGATCTGCATAATATCTGAAGGAGTGTTGATTGGCATCCTTTGCAAAAAAGATATTGTCTGTAACTGTATTATCGCGCACATAGCTTGTAAACTGACCGGCATCAGCCTGCACGAAAAGATTGCCATTTCCCCAACCGGGTTTTCCACTATTGTAAACAGTGTTAAACTTTACCGTAACATTCTTAGTATCGTGAAGGTTAATACCAGCGGCAGCACAATTGGCAACGGTATTGTTCGTGATAGTAATATTACTTCCAAAATCATCTACGAATATTCCGTAACCTGAAAATTCATGATCGGGTGCACTTCCGTTGGTATTGCCAACGGAGTTCAAAACGATATTTCCATCAATTATACGGCCTGCGTAATTATTGTGTCCGGTATAAATGCCTGCACCATCATCTCTTACCATATTTGAATGGTTAACTAAATTATTTCGGATTTCAATGTAATCACCAAAAAGTTGAATACCACAATAAGCACTACTGTCAATTGTATTGTATTGAACCAGACAATTAGGTGTACTAATAACAATACTGCCACTGGTGTAATCGTTCGGTTTATAGGTCGAAATCATTCCAGACCCTACTACTTTATTACTTTTTATAGTTGTTCCATGTACGTCGCCGGTGGAATAGATTGAACTACTTCCGCAATTCGAGAAAGTATTATTGGTAATTGTGGCGGATTGTATTCGCCCTCCATATAAAAGTAAACCTTCTACGCCTACGTAAGAAATGTCAGAGTTCGTAATAGAAGAAACCAAATTGCCGCTTAACCATATCGCATTGGTGTTTGCACCAACCAGGCGAAGATTATCTATACTTATTGAGCCAGTAGAAGAAAATAACTTTTCAACCGTTGAAATCTGCACGTTATTCGGTGTTCCAACGCTATAAATGCTTATTTTTTTTGTTGAGGGATTATAATACCATTCATTTTGAGTGTCCAGTGTCTTTATATCGTTTTGGATAAAAAATCCCCACCCATCAGCAATACCGCTGGATTGCCCTGAGTAGCTGATAGACGTTCCACTTTGGCTTGTAATGGTTTGTTTGTCATATGTCCAACTGTTTGTTCTTACAACAACTTCCGCCCCTGTCCAGTTTGCCCCACCACTTAAGCTAGTGCTCGTTAGCGAAGTATATCCCGAACCTGAGCCTGAATGAGATTGAAAATGAAAAAAGTTTGGGAGGAACGGGTAAGAACTACTTGCATTTGGATACCTTCCCATTGGCGTATTAACACCATTTATAACCACCATTCTTAGCGATGACAATGAAGACACCGAGTTAGTGCTTTCCCAAATATTCCCGCCAAGATTTGTCCAGGAAGTAACACTAGTAAACCCCGAAATTACAGGCTTCTCGCCGCTACCGTAAGCGCCAAAATTAACCGGGCTGCCTGAATTATTGGAATTGATGTTAATTCCACCATAAAAAGTGTCGCCTCTTTTAAATAAAACATTATCTCCCGCCTGGAGGTTGTAGGAATTCAATTTGTCAATGGTTCTCCACGGTGAGGATGGGTCTGTTCCTGAATTATTGTCATTGCCTGATGAACTTGATAAATAATACGTGGTTGCAAAGGCGCTAAATGAAAAAATTGTAAAAAAGACCGTTAGGGAAATTGTGAAAAGATTTTTCATTAAGTGAGGTTTTAAGATTATTGATTTAAGGTTAAATGGTTGGTTTGATTCATAAATAAAATTCAGGGTATTGCTTAAACGTATTCGTTAAACCATAATATAAAAATGCTTAAAAGGGGTTAACTAGTTTTGAATAAGGATTTGGATTTTTTGGCACGTATATTGATTGCAGGTTTTTATTGAATTTTTTTAGTTTTATTTTAGCAGTATTTGGGCAATATTTATGCCAGTATGGGTATTTTTTACCCTTATTTTTCAAATTTGATTTCTAAAAATTTTTTAAATGTTCACTTGGCGTTTAATCAGTTGCGAACATATATAAAATTTAAATAATTAAACAATATTATATATGTGACCATTTTTGCAGGATTTAAAATTTTTATAAAAAATCATAAAAATCTTTAAGAAGTCTTTAAAATTCGTGAAAAGAGTTCAGAATTTCTCTTTTTAATCCATTTTATTTAAATAAAAAGCATGAGGTTTGTTGTGCGCGATAGCTCTTATTTAAACTCAGCAAATTATAATTTTATGTTAAAACAAAAATTAGATATATCAAGTTATTCTTTATTAAACATTAAATAATTTTGATGTAAACTAATCACTGTCCGCGGCCGTTAATTATTTTCTTAAAAATGTACTTAACTTATTAAATTTACCAAATGGAAATTTTGCCCGGCCCACTTTTAAGTCTTATCAACTCCCCCTCGGATCTTAAGAATTTAGATAGATCAAAGCTTCACCAGCTTTGTGATGAGCTACGCCAATATATCGTGGATGTCGTAAGTGTGCATGGCGGTCATTTTGCTGCAAGCCTGGGTGTAGTAGAATTAACTGTGGCATTGCATTATGTTTTTAATACCCCTTACGATCAACTTGTCTGGGATGTAGGCCACCAAGCCTATGGCCACAAAATACTTACAGGCCGAAGAGATGAATTTAATACAATCAGAAAGTATAATGGATTAAGTGGTTTCCCGAAAAGAAGCGAAAGCGAATATGACACATTTGGGGTCGGGCATTCCTCAACTTCTATTTCTGCGGCCTTGGGGATGGCAATGGCTTCGCACTATAAAGGCGAAAAAAAACGGCAGCATATAGCAATTATCGGAGATGGCGCTATGACGGCAGG
>Ga0157371_10004125_pt1 | contig 12818 bp, 8 predicted proteins | sample C45metaG_FD_113462 | JGI IMG/M metagenome (GOLD analysis project Ga0157371, IMG submission 113462) | Corn rhizosphere microbial communities from Kellogg Biological Station, Michigan, USA - C4-5 metaG | ecosystem: Host-associated > Plants > Roots > Rhizosphere > Soil | place: USA: Michigan... | reverse complement strand
TTCATCAGCTTCGCCTTTTCTTCGAAAGAGATGCGCTTCCAGTTTGGCCATGCCTGATGGGCATCTTCAATTTTTTTGTTCGTCGCTTCTTCTGTATCGGCAGTATAGGTTTTGAGGATGGCTCCGTTTACCGGATTGATGGATTGTATAGGCATATATAGATCTGATTATAGGGCTAGTGCTACGAAGATACTTAGGGTAAGTACTATTTATAATACACGTGGAGGGTCTGCTATTATTATATATGCAGAAAAATATTTATCCCAAGTGTACCAAATTCGTAATTAGGTATTTGTCGGCCCGATAAAAAGTACAAAACTCAAAACATTTAAAGAGCCTTTTTTATTGATGTTAGCATGAAAGAAAGGACTGACCTAAACAGCCGGAGCATTGGCGTAAATTTTAAAAATCCGGACTATGCAGATGTTTTACTTTGGGCCCCTCTTGCAAAAAAAGTACAGCTTGTCCTGGAGGATGGCACCAAAATACGACTTGAAGAAAACGGCTTCGGTTATTGGTACACCAGTACCAGCGATCTCCGTGTTGGTGACCGTTATAAGTTCCAGGTAGACGACTTGGATCCCCTTCCTGACCCAGCATCGCTGAGCCAGCCCGATGGGGTCCATGATTATTCCCGAGCTTTTGATCTTAAACAATATAAATGGCAGGACCAGCAATGGAATAACATCCCGTTATCCGAATATATCATTTACGAACTTCATGCCGGAACCTACTCCGCATTGGGAGACTTCTCTGGCATTATACCCACCCTGGATCATCTGGTGGAACTGGGCGTAAATGCAATTGAAATTATGCCGGTCGCGCAATTTCCGGGTGCCAGAAACTGGGGTTATGATGGTGTATTCCCGTTTGCCGTGCAAAGTTCCTATGGCGGACCAGAAAAGCTTCAGGAATTGGTGCAAGCCTGCCATGATAAAGGAATAGCCGTAATCTTGGATGTTGTTTACAACCATGTGGGACCTGAAGGAAATTATTTTGGGCAGTATGGACCTTTCTTCACCGACAAGTACCAAACACCCTGGGGTCAGGCAATCAACTTTGATGATGCCTATTGCGACGGTGTTCGGGATTACTTCATCGAAAATGTATTGATGTGGTTCCGGGACTTCCACATAGATGCCCTACGGATGGATGCCGTACACGCCATAAAAGACCTGAGTGCCACCCATATCCTTCAGGATATCCGCAAGCATGTAGACCGCTACATGGAGGCCAGTGAGAAATCGCACCATCTGATCATTGAGTGCGATCTAAACGACCCGCGATTTCTCGATGACCCTGAAAAGAACGGCTTCGGTATGGATGCACAATGGATCGATGAGTTTCATCACGCCCTGCGGGTTACTGCAGGAGAACCTCCAACCGGCTACTATGAAGATTTTAGCGGAATTAAGCTTTTGGAAAAGTCTTATCAGGATGCCTATGTATATGATGGCCAATTTTCAGCACACCGCAAAAAACTCTTTGGCAAGCCTGCCGGAGCACATAATGGATCGGCATTTATTGTGTTTTCCCAAAACCACGATCAGGTGGGCAATCGCATGCTTGGCGAACGCAGCAGCAGCCTATATAGCTACGAGATGCAGAAGCTACTTGCCGGCGCAGTGATCTGCAGCCCTTTTATTCCGATGCTGTTCATGGGCGAAGAATGGGGAGAAACCAATCCGTTCCTCTACTTTGTCAGCCATACGGATCAGGAACTGAATATGCTGGTTAGAAAAGGAAGAAAGGCGGAGTTTGCCGCTTTCCACAGCCAGGGAGAGGCTCCCGATCCAGACAAAGTAGACACCTTTCTGAATTCAAAACTCCAATGGGGCTTGTTGGAGAAGGATACACACCACACCCTATTCGAATACTATAAAGCTTTGATCGCCCTGCGGAAGTCGCACCCGGCGCTAAGCAACAACAACCGGAACCAGGTGCAGGCATATTCCTATGAACAGGAGAACTGCCTGGTGCTGAAGCGCCACGAAGGCGAGGAAATGATCGTTTGCCTGATGAACTTTTCCAAAGATCCACAGCGACTCGTTCTTGATGATGTTCCGGGGACACTTATCCCGTTGTTGCTTTCTGCAAAAGCAAAATGGAATGGTCCGGACCTTTCTGAGGCATCGAAGATTACTGACAAAGAAATCACATTACAATCTGAATCTATCTCTATTTACCAAGTAAAACATGCATAACCTTATCTCGACATACAGAATTCAGTTTAATAAAGAATTCACATTTGCAGACTTCAAAAAGGTCATCCCTTATTTGCATCAACTGGGCATTAAAACCGTCTATGCATCGCCGATATTTGAGGCCAGTCCGGGGAGTATGCATGGCTACGATACGGTGAATCCCCTGCGGATCAATCCGGAGATCGGAACTGAAGAAGAGCTTCTCGAACTTTCGGCGCAGCTGAAATCTTTAGATATGAAGTGGATCCAGGACATCGTACCTAATCATATGGCTTTTCATCAGAATAATTTATGGCTGATGGATGTACTGGAGAAAGGGGCGGAGTCTGAATACGCTGACTTTTTTGATATCAATTGGTCTGGCGACAAAAACGAGCCGATTATGGTGCCTTTTTTAGGTGCCGATCTGGAAGAGGTGGTTGCGAATAAAGAATTGCAGGTGGTGAAGGTAGATGAAGGCTTCAATCTGGACTATTTCGGTACGACCTATCCGCTAAATGGGCAGGCGCAAAAGGAACTGCAAACGGCCGACTTAACCGCTTTCAATGAAGACACGGAGAAACTGTTAAAGTTGGCCAACTCCCAGTTTTACAGGTTGTGCAACTGGCAGGAAAGTGACCGCAAGATCAACTATAGGCGTTTTTTTACGGTAAATAGTTTGATTTGCCTGAACATCCACCACAAACATGTCTTTGTTGCCTACCACAAATATATTCTATCCTTGCTACAGCAGGATCTCTTCCAGGGTTTGCGGGTAGATCATATAGATGGTTTATTTGACCCAAGTGCTTACCTGGAGATGTTGCGTGAGGTTGCAGGTGAAGAGACTTTTATCGTTGTAGAAAAGATCCTGGAAGAAGGAGAGCAGATGCCGGCGCACTGGCCGATCCAGGGAACTACTGGTTATGAGTTCCTGGCAACCGTAAATAATCTATTGGTTAACCAAAATGCGGAGCATGAATTTACGAAATACTACCAACAGCTTGTAAACAGTCCGGAGAAAATTGAGCCGCAGATCTATGCGAAGAAGCGGGCCATCTTAAAAGACCATATGGCGGGCGAGCTCAACAATCTGGTCGAGCTCTTCTATAGTTTGGACTTAGAAGAAGGAGTTTCAGATTCGGAGATCGAGCCTGAAGTGCTGAAAAACACGATTGCCGAACTGCTGATCCGTTGTCCGGTTTACCGTTACTATGGCAACAATTTCCCTTTGGAAGAAGCTGAAGCGAAAGAACTAAAAAGCCTGTTCAAGAAAATTGATGTTCCTGAATTGCAATCCGGCTTGCAGCTGCTACAGAAAGTGTGGCTTGAGACACCTGAAAAAGGTGATCAGGCATTCAACGAAAAGGCCTCCCTATTTTACAAGCGTTGCATGCAGTTTAGCGGCCCGCTGATGGCTAAAGGGGTTGAAGATACGTTGATGTACACCTACAATCGCTTTATCGGTAAGAATGAAGTCGGGGATTCCCCGGAAGGCTTTGGGATCTCGGCTGAGGAATTCCATCGGCAGATGCTGGAAAGACAGGAGCTTTGGCCTTTTGCTTTAAACGGATCCTCTACGCACGATACCAAACGCGGCGAAGATGCCCGCGCCAGACTACAGGTGCTCACCGACCTGCATGCGGAATGGTTGGAACAAGTAAGAGGCTGGCAGGAGATCAGCAGGCAACTTAGAATGAGCAATCATCCGGACGATAACGACGTCTACTTTATTTATCAGACCTTGATGGGAACCCATCCAATGCCTGGTGATGAAGATGAAACTTACCAGGAACGTATGGATGCCTACCTCGAAAAGGCCTTGAGGGAGGCTAAAGTCCATACCGGCTGGTCCGAACCCGATGAACAATATGAAAATGCAGCAAAGGCCTTTAGCGCCGACCTGCTGAAAGGGGAGAATAACTTCCTGGAGAGTTTTGAACCATTTCATCGAAAGGTTGCCGACTACGGCATCTTGAATTCGCTGAATCAGGTTGTCCTGAAGTTCACCTGCCCCGGGATACCGGACGTCTACCAGGGAACCGAGCTCTGGGATTTTAGTTTTGTTGACCCGGATAACCGCAGGCCTGTTGACTATGAGCAGCGGTCGACCTGGTTGAATGAGTTTGAGCAAACGCAAAGCCTTGCATCGCTTTGGGAAGACCGGTACAACGGCCGGATTAAGCTTTGGCTAGAGCACGCTTGGCTGAAGGAGCGCGTGGCAACAAACTTTGTGGATGCGGAATACCTGCCGCTTAAAGTCAAGGGACATTATGAGAAGAACATACTTGCTTTTGCCCGGCGCTTTGAATCCACCTGGATCGTAACTATCGTTCCCTTACACTTTGCCGTGCTGTGTGAAGGCAAACAGGTAGAGATTGCAGATTTCGACTGGAAGAACACGAGTGTACGCTTTCCGGATGAAGCACCAGAGACCTGGAAAAACCTGTTGAATGGCACAACGGGCAAAGTGCAGCACGAGGTGCCCGTTTATAAGTTGTTCGGCGACTTCCCGCTGGCGGTTCTCAAGTTGGAGCAACCTGAAACAAAGCGTGGTGCTGGCATACTGATGCATATCACGTCATTGCCATCTCCTTTTGGCATTGGAGATATGGGGCCGGAGGCTTTTAAGTTTGTTAATTCCTTATCCCGAAGTAATCAAAAATGGTGGCAGCTGCTTCCCCTAAACCCGATCACAGAAGGCCAAAGCTATTCGCCATACAGCTCCATTTCCAGTATGGCTGGAAATATTCTGCTGATTAGTCCGGAATTACTCGAGAAAGAAGGTTTGCTCCATGCAGGTGAAATGCAGGAATATGTGATTAAGTCCGCTGACCAGGTTAACTATCCTGAAGTTGAAGCCAGCAAGGCGAAGCTGTTTGATCTGGCTTATGAAAATTTCAAAGCCAAGAAAACGCATCATCTGGTTGACGAATACCTGAACTTTCTGAAGGCTGAGGCCGACTGGCTGGATGATTTCGTCTTGTTTACGGTACTGAAGGATCAGCATGGGCAGACACCCTGGAACACCTGGCCGGATGAACTCCGGCAACGCGATTCAGAAGCCTTGACCACATTCCGCCATTCGTACAAAGAGGAGTTGAATAAAGCCAAATGGCTGCAGTTTATATTCTTTAAGCAGTGGAAAGCACTCCGGAAATACGCGCTTCAGCATGGAATTCGACTGTTTGGTGACTTGCCTTTCTACATCAGTTATGATTCTGTAGATGTCTGGGCAAATCCGCAACTATTCAAATTGGATAAAAAAGGTCATAAAATTTCTGCGGCGGGTGTTCCGCCAGATTACTTTAATGCAGAAGGGCAGCTTTGGGGAATGCCGATCTACCGTTGGGATGTTATGGAACAAGATAACTACGCCTGGTGGAAGGATCGCCTGCGGAAAAACATGGAACTCTATGATCTGCTGCGACTGGATCACTTTCGGGCCTTCTCTTCTTATTGGGAGGTTCCTGCGGAAGAAAGCACAGCGATCAAGGGAGCGTGGATCCCCGGACCCGGTTCTTCGTTTTTCCGGGCCATGCAAGAGGAATTTGGCGAGCTGCCATTTGTTGCTGAAGATCTTGGTGACATCACTGATGAAGTGTACGAACTAAGGGATGAGTTCAAATTACCCGGGATGAAAGTTCTGCAGTTTGCATTTGGAGAAGACATGCCTGTTTCCATTCATATTCCGCACCAGTATAATACCGAAAATTGTGTTGCCTATACCGGAACCCACGATAACAACACGACCCGAGGGTGGTACAAAAGTGAGAGCAGCAAATTGAACCGGAAGAACCTGTTGCATTATTTGGGTACGGAAATCGACAAGAACAATGTTTCGTTCCAGCTTACCCGATTGGCCTATTCTTCAACAGCCAGACTGACCATTATACCGATCCAGGACATCCTGGGGCTGGGTAAGTCCGCAAGGATGAACACACCATCCTCGACGGAAGGCAATTGGGTTTGGCGGATGAAGTCCGGGGCGCTTAGTCACAATCACGAAGAGCAACTGCGGTTACTGTGCCGGATCTTTGGAAGATGTTAATCTTTGGAGGATATTAATGATCTTCCATTTCTTTGATCACTTGTTCTTCACGCTTGGAGATCAGCTTTCCTGTTTTCAGGTCAATGCGGATCTTGTTGTACAAGCTCATGTAGATGTTCGCGATCCAGACCAGGGAAAATCCCGCCAGGAGATATCCACGCCAGTCGTCCATGTAAATCTTATACTTGGTTAATATCAGGATAAATACAGTTACGTAATGGCTGAAGCAGTATTCACAGGTGAACAGGTAGAAGAACTTTCGTCCGAAGATCGATTTATTTTCTTTAGAGCGTTTGACGCAGAAATCGCGAGGTTCTCTAAACACTTCTTCGTGTGTGACCGTCCATGCGATGCAGGCAACGGGAATAGCCAGAATAAACAGCCAGTATAATGCAGGGTCTTGAAACATAGCTATATTACAAATGCCGAAATTATTTGTTTGCGTAATGCTGACATTTTAAACCCGCGCGGATGCGCTTTCGAATTTTCATTTGGGTACTTTTGTACTTTTTAAATATTAGAGCAGAATATCTTATGGAGCAATCCAAATTTGAACGATTAACAGAATTAACTCAAGGCGATTATCAGGCCTTTTTATACGATTGTGACGGGACCTTGGCAGACAACATGCCTGCACATGCAAAATCCTACGTTGAGGCGGCAGAGGAGCACAATGTGATCTTCGATCCGGCCATTATTGACGAACTTGCCGGCTGGCCGATAGCTAATGTAGTTGAAGAGATCAACAACAGGTACCAGGCTAATCTTGTTCCACTGGCATTTAAAGCCCGTAAAGAAGAAATCTTTGAAGAACGCTACATGGAAGCCGTAGAGCCGATCGAGTATGTGGTGGAACATCTGAAAGCAAACGCAGGCCGTGTGCGGATCGGCGTGGTTTCTGGTGGCGACCGCGTGACCGTTGAACGAACCCTCGAGTTGCTTGGTATTCGGGAGCTTGTCGAAGTTCTGGTTTGTGCCGGTGAAACCGAGAGAGGTAAACCCTATGCAGATCCGTTCTTGAAAGCTGCGGAACTTCTTGGTGCGGAGCCAACGAAGTGTCTGGTCTTTGAAGATGGCGTTCCGGGTGTGAAAGCTGCTGAAGCTGCAGGCATGCACTGGGTACGCGTGGACCAACTGAAATTTGGATAATTAAGCAGATGAAGCGCTCCGGATCGGCCGATTTACCTTTGCACTATGGGCATGTGCCCATATGGCTGGCCGAGCGTATGTCTACACTTGGCCTGGCCATTACGGAAGCGATCATCACCGAATATGGTACGGGAGAAGTCCTCCGGCGTTTGAGCGATCCTTTTTGGTTTCAAAGCCTGGGTGCTGTGATGGGAATGGACTGGCACTCTTCAGGCATTACCACTTCGGTAATGGGTGCCTTGAAGAAAGCCATAAACCCGTATGCGAAGGAACTCGGAATTTATATTTGTGGAGGTAAAGGAAAACATTCCAGGAACACACCGCAGGAACTGCTGAACTACAGTTCCAGAACCGGAGTAGATGGAGCTGAACTCGTGCGAAGCAGTAAACTGACTGCTAAGGTCGACAATACAGCGGTGCAGGATGGATTTCAGTTGTACCTGCATTGTTTTATAGTGGACCAGTCTGGCTTGTGGACGGTTGTGCAGCAGGGTATGCAAAGTCACGGATCAACTGCCCGGCGGTACCACTGGCATAGTGCCGGACTGACGTCCTTTGTGGACGAACCCCATACGGCAATATGTGGTGTAAACCAGGGTAGGATCCTGAACCTGGTGGCTGGGGATGCCTCCGGTGCACGCAATTCGATTATGGATATCTCGGCTGAAGATCCACAAAGGATGCTTGCTGAAATTCGTCATTTGAAGATGCCGGACCATCATGATGTGCGTGCCAAGGATGTTGACCTGAAGCGTTTGGGTGCCATGTTGTGGCTCACACACGAGAAGCAACCTAAGGATTTTGCAGATTTACTGCTGTTGGAAGGAATGGGGCCAAGGACCTTGCAATCTATGGCGCTGGTGAGTGAGGTTATTTATGGAAGTGTGGCCCGGTTCGACGATCCTGCACGTTTCTCTTTTGCGCACGGGGGCAAAGATGGGCATCCCTTCCCGGTGCCGGTAAAGGTTTATGATGAAACCATCTCTGTTCTGCGGAAGGCTGTGGAAAAAGCTAAGATTGGCAATTCCGATAAGCTGCAGGCGATACAGAAGCTGGGCGAGCTCTCCCGTATGGCAGAAAAAAGCTTTACACCGAACGAAAACTTCGATCAGCTGATCGAAAAGGAGCGGCGGGATTCCTGGAAGTACGGTGGACGTACGGTTTTTGGAAAAGCTAAGCCACCCGGCGATCAACAGTTGAAACTCTTCTAAGCAGCGCATAAGAGATGACAGTTCTTGGTGTACTATTTGCAATAAGGCAGAACATGTTTCGATTGCGTATGAGGAGTTGGTTTACTTTCCTGGGTATTGTGTATATGGTGACATTAAGTGGCTGTAGTGTACTAAAAAGAAATCGGGTAAGCACAAACCATGGCGAACAGAAGGACGACTTCGGCCTTCCTCTTATTGCTTATCCTGCAGATAATCCAGCCTCGAAGCGCCTGATGATCATGCTTTCCGGCGATGGGGGTTGGCTAGACTTCAATGATCAGTTAGCCAGTCATTTTTCCAGGCGCGGCTTCAACGTTATTGGCTTTAACTCACGTACGTATTTTTGGGATCAGAAAACACCAGAGCAGACCGCTGCGGATATGGTGTTGGTAATCAGTCAATTCGTCAAAGAATATAAGTCGAACCGCATATATCTTTGCGGCTACTCTTTTGGTGCCGATGTGCTGCCGTTCATCTACAACCGCCTGCCCAGGGCCATTAAGGCTAAAGTAGTGGCTTTGGAACTGTTAAGCCCGTTCGCTTCATCCGACTTTATGGTCCATACTTCTGACCTACTAAACCTTTCATCCGACAACAAGCCTTATAAGGTAGGTGCAGAACTTGCGTCAGTTAAAATACCGGTTTATTGTTTCTATGGAGAAAAGGAAAATCCAAAAGCCCTTTCCGGTATTAAAAAGCGGAACTTCTTTCTCAGAGAGGTGGCTGGCGATCACCATTATGAAAGTTCTGCTAATGAAAAAATTGTTCACGCGATGCGCTCTTTGCGTTTAATTCGATTGTAAAATGAAATTTGTATATGCTTTAATAATCTTGCTGTGCTGTGCTTTCCAGAACAATGCCCAGGCACAAAAAAGTGATTTGCCTTTATATGCTTATCCTAAAGCAGGAAATAAGCCAATGGTTGTTTACCTGACCGGTGATGGTGGCCTGAATAGCTTCTCAAAAGCTCTGATAGCCGATCTGGGAAATCAGGGTTATGCAGTTGTTGCCTTAGATACCCGCAAGTATTTTTGGAATCAGAAAACGCCGGCAGAGTTCGGCCAGGCTGCTTCGGGGTTTATCAATCAATACATGAAAGCCTGGAACAAGACTGCGTTTATACTAAGCGGCTATTCGTTTGGTGCCGATGTGGCTGCCTTCCTGCCTCCGCAGTTGCCAGCGGGACTTTCCGGGCGCCTAAAATCCGTTGTTTTGCTTTCTCCTGGCCTTTCCACTGGGTTTGTTACCAAGCTGACGAATATGCTCGGGTTTTCTGGTTCTGATGGTGAGAAGTATAAGGTGTTACCACAGCTATTGAGAAGTCCGGCTCCGGTCATGTGTGTATTTGGAGAAGATGAAGACAGTGATTTCTACAAACAACTGAAAGCGGGTGGCAAGATCGGTAGGACGCTGGTACCAGGGTCCCACCGCTATAATGACGACGTGAAGCTGATCTCCAAGATCATCATAGAAAGCATTTAATTCCCTTCAGAGACTCTTTTAAGCGCTCTGGGTGCCTGCAGTAAATGGTAGTTGTGACTGTAAATTAAATACTTCTTCTCCCAGGAAGGAAAAAATTTGTCTTTGTACTTCCTCAGGCCCTTGAACTGTCCAAACATCTTAAAGTTTTCGTAGGCGTACTTAATGGTTTTTTGGGTGACGTTAATGTCCTCCATGCCCGATAAAGGGGCTAAACCCATGTTCGCAGAGGTGTAACCTTTCTCTTTCAGATAAAGGAAGGTTTTGGCCAGCAACATGTCCAGAACGCCATTCGGTGCATCATTAACCTTTCTGATCAGATCATAGGTCGCTTCGCCAGGTGCATAGTCCGGAACCAGATTCAGAAAGGCATACACCTTATCTTCCTGATCTTCGATGGTTAGAATCGTTTGTTCCTTAAGTATGCTTGTGTCAAACACACCCTGAGTAAAGGCCACTTCCTTTTGGTCTAAATCCTCCAGCCAGTCGCTTGACACTTTCTCCAGCTTCTGTAGCAGACCCTCCTTAATTGGCGCCTCGTAGACCTTTAGCTGGTAGCCCTCACCAGTAAGCCGGTTTACCGCACTCCGGGTCGTCTTCATTTTACCCCCATCCAGGGTAAAGGTGGTCAGGTTTAAAATGGCTTCTTCCCCGATAGGAATGTGCTTACGGCCTAAAGACTTATAAAAATCCAATGAGGACTCCGGGACCCGGTAATAAGCACTAATAAATCCATTCTCCTGACAAAATACCTCAAATCTTTCGACCATTTCGCGCCGGATTGAATCGTTTTCTGCAACCGGATCTTCTAAGACCATAGCAAAATGTCTGGTGATTTTGAAACTGATGAATGAAGTGCGTTCCTGGTTGAAGAACAACAATTTATCCGGGTAAACCTTGAAGTAGTCCAGTGCAGATTTACCATATTTCAGGAGGATATCTTCAGCTGTTTTAAAGTCCTCTGGCGTATTGTATGGTTTAGAGAAATAGGGTTTTAACAGGCTAAAGATCAAAAACAGGATCAGGCAGGCTCCGGCGATGTAGATCGAATCTTCAAAGCGTGATCCAAAGGGCGTACGTGGAACCAGAGCTTTATCGTCGATCAGAAAGAACAACTTCAGCACAGCCGTAATGGCCTGATTAAACCGGAAATCAATGCCGAAATGCCGTTTATCAATGAAGTAGAAGCCCAGCACTCCGTATGCAAGCACGGCTACAACCGCATAGATAACGACCAGGTAGTTGAAAGAGACGAACTTCGGGTTTGGTTTTAACTTGTAGAAGCTTCTGGTGTACCATAACGAAGATCCCGCTACAAAGGCCAGAATGGCTTCCTCAAAATCCACCGCTTTAATCAGGTGTCCGAAGAAGGAGAAGGCGGTGATGCTTAGAGCGGCATACCATGCGCGTTTAGATCCTTGTAACAGGAATATACTGAGCATGGCTAGGATTAGTCCGAGTACCAGTACCAGGGAATTACTGACCACAATGACGTCTTCGGGCAAAAGGCTCCGAACCAAAGTAAGCCTGGCCGGAATAGCGGGTGTGATGGCCGAAATGATATTTACGATGCCGAGAAGCAGGATGATCACGGCCGGAAGGATGCGCAGGATCAGATTGTCTTTTTTCGTGATGAAGCTGATCAGACCGCCAAAAAGTGGAAGCCAAAATTCAAAAAACCGAAACAGCAGGGTGATAGTCGCTGCTGCTACAATGGGAAAGCCAAATTGTTGTAAGATAAAGGTCAGCGAGATCTCTATGGTTCCCAGACCACGAAGGAAAGGGGAGGCGATAAGCAAAACGACCATCACCATATAGCCGATAATGGCTGCAGGCCAACTCGCCGGCAAGCCAAGCGCCTTCATAGAAATATAAAGGTGAATAATACCAATGAGTTCAATGCCGATAGATACCAGCAAGGTCAACCAGAATTCCTTACGATTGATCTTTTGATCGATCATATCATCAAGAATGGTGGAGATGGAGGGCCGCATTCGGGAAAGCCATCGGTAAGCTATTCCTTTTTGTGCAACGGAGTAGATCAGGAAGATCAAGGCCCCGGTTAGTAGCAGGAGAAATAAAAAACTGAGTAGCTCGGCTGTCCCCAGATGGGTGAAAAGTAGGGCCAGTCCGATGACGGGGATCCCTACAATAACAACGGAAGCAATGCCACAGAACCCGAATATGGTTGACGCCAGGTGGATGTTAGACTTTGAAATTCCGTGTGCCTCAACTTCTTTTGTGAAGAAAGCCAGCGATGAAAAGCCACCTGCAGGCAGGAAGACGCTGATCAGGTTTCTCTTCAGGAAAAGCCTCAGCGCAGAGGTTAAGGGGAGTTTTTTCTTTAATGCTTTAAAGCTATGCACATACATCTGAGCCTGTGCGAGCACATATAGACCTGTGATGAGGATGCCCAGGATTATATAAAACGGATCGGCATTGTACAACTCTTCTTTGATCCGGAACAGTTCTACGCGTTGTTCCCGGAAGAAGAAAATGGCCATAGCCAGCATAAAAGCAGCAACAAAGAATTGCCAGAAGAATTTGTTGTATATCAGTTTAGAAAAGAATTTCGTAGCCTTATGCATAGAAGCAAAGATAATGAAAGCCGCTGTTCATTCTTAGAAACAATACCTGGCTGCCTTGGTTCGCTGGTCTGGTAGCAGTTGTTGTAAAAGGAAACGATTAATGATCCTAGTGTTGACGGGCGCTTTGCAGTACGTACACTTCCTGTAAGGCATCTTG
>Ga0157371_10004124_pt1 | contig 12822 bp, 17 predicted proteins | sample C45metaG_FD_113462 | JGI IMG/M metagenome (GOLD analysis project Ga0157371, IMG submission 113462) | Corn rhizosphere microbial communities from Kellogg Biological Station, Michigan, USA - C4-5 metaG | ecosystem: Host-associated > Plants > Roots > Rhizosphere > Soil | place: USA: Michigan... | reverse complement strand
CTTCGAAATTCCTCCGGAGGGATTTTTCCGGGGGACAAAGTGGCATACAACTCTAGGGAAGTGGTTAGCAAGTGGTTCACAACCTCAAGAATCATCCGGGCATGTGGCTCAACGATTCTGCGGGACCTGACTTTGACGCCTACGAGGACAAGTACGGGATCATCCCGCTGTCCGATGCAGGCCGATACGAGTCGACTCAGCAGGATCTGATCAACCGCTGGCATCAGGGAGGCACGTACAACCGTCCGCCGTATCTGTACCAGCCGTTCGAGCCGGCATCGCAGTCCAACCACGTCAAGAACGGTGGGCAGGCGATCGACACGCCGGCCTACGAGAAGTTCAAGCAGCACTGTCAGGAGTTCGGCTTCGTCTGGCTCGGCGCGGGTGACCCGGTGCACTTCGATCACAAGGGTGGACGCGTCTCGGGCGGCGCTTCCTCCGGCGGAGGCAACCAGGTCACCCGCGACCGTCAGAACTGGCTCAACGTTTCGCGTGGGGCCGGCCTCGACACCGATGGTGTGGAAGGTCCGAAGACCATCCAGGCCTACAAGAACTACCAGACGTTCCTGCGTGCCTACGGGTACACCGGGAACATCGACGGTGTCTGGGGTGCGGGTACCCAGGCGGCTCACGCCAAGTTCTACGCCGCGTTCAACGCGCCCAAGCCGGGTGTCACTCCGGCCGCGGGCGTTCCGTCCGGCCTGAAGTGGAACGGCATCCAGGAGATGCTCAAGCGTCTCTACGGCTACACCGGCAACATCGACAACGTTCCGGGTTCTGGCACGATCTCCGCCTTCCAGCGGTTCCTCGCGACCAGCAACTACAACCCGGGCGCAGCAGATGGCATCTGGGGTCCCAACACGGCCAAGGCAGCTCAGCGCTGGCTCGCCGCTCGCTGGGGCTACAAGGGCGCGATCGACGGTATCTTCGGAGCCGGCACGAACGCTGCCTGGGCAGAGGCCGAACGCCAGAACGCCGCGGCCTTCTAGGGCTTACCACCTATGGACGTCGCGACATATCTGCAACAGACCGTCGAGGCGTCTGGGGGCGACCCGATCACGGCTCTTATGACTCGTGACTGGGCCGCCCTCGGTGGGTGGAGCCTACTCATCGGCACATGGATCGTTATTCTCTGGGGTGCGCTCCGAGAGTGGTGGGTTCCTGGTGCTCGCCATCGACGGCTGGAAGAAGCCTCGATCAAGTTGACTGAAGCGAACCATGAACTGCTCACGCAGAACGGTCAGCTTATTACAGGCAACGAGATCACGAAGCACTTCTTCCAAGAGACAATCCCCACGAGAGGGGAGCTCAAGACATGAAGGCCCGCTGGTTTTCTAAAAGGGCACCACGCGTTGACCCGGCAGAAGTTTCGCGGGTGGCTGAAGAGTCCCTGCGGACAACCCGGAGCCAGCAAGAACATGTCAACGCTCTCACTTCATATCTCGAGTCGCGCAAGGGCCAGAACGGCTTCGGCGAAGACTTCGAGATCACCCTCAACCCCAGGAGTGCATAATCATGGATGTGATCAACGCCTTTGCGTGGATCGGAGCGAACGTTCTCATCGCGTACATCGCGCTGATCGTTCTCTTGTTCGTGTTCATGTACTACATCTTTTTCGATCCCTCTGCAACGACCGCCGGCAAGATGATCTTCAGGTTCATGTTGTCGCTGGTGGGTGTCATCGGCCTCGTGTTCATTGGGATCTTCATCGATCCTTCTCGAGCACACGGTCCGTTCCAACATCCGACAGATGTTGAGGCCTGGAGGCCCATCCTCCGCTTCATCATCTACTTGTACGTTGCCTTCACCATCACAGCTCTGGCCGTCTCGCTGGTCATGCGCAAGTGGTTCCCCCACAAGGTGAAGAAGAAGTCGGACCTGAAACTGGTGAAGCCCCGACACGACACCAGTCCGATCGACATCATCGAACCGTAGGGTTCGCAGTCTGCAGGATCCCTCAGAAGGGTCGTCAGTTCTCAAACTCCAGGGTCTTCATCAGCCCTGCTCCTTTCAAGAGGCGCCTAAGCACACCCCCATGTGACGGCGTAGAGAACTGACGGCCCCTCCGAGGGATCCTGCAGACCCCTAGATTTTTTGGAGGTGATTACCATGGCCGCAAAGCGCGAGCCAGCCGGCATCGGCAAGCCTCGTGTCCGACCGGCGACCACACCCGAGGCTCGAGAACAGCAGCTAGGCTCTTTCGCCTATGACTTGGCTGAGAAACAGCTTCTGGATGGATCGGCTTCGGCCCAGGTAATCACATATTTCCTGAAGTCCAACTCCGTCCGAGAGAAGCTTGAGCTTGAGCGTATCAAGAAGGAAAACCTTCTGACAGAAGCCAAGATCGCATCCTCGGGCCAGGCGGATCGTATGGAAAGTCTCCTCACAGACGCCATGCGTGTCTTCACAGAGTACAAGGGAGGCGGAGATGACGAGGAGGACGACGAGTTCTACTAGGTCATATTCCGAGCTTCAAACTCTCAGCTCATTTGAGGAGCGATTCGAGTACCTCTCGATCAAAGCTCGGATTGGCGAGGACACATTCGGCTTCGAACGCTGGATGAACCAGTCATTTTACCGCTCGAAAGAGTGGCGCGAGATTCGACAGGAAGTCATCATCCGTGATGAGGCCTGTGATCTCGGTGTTGAGGGTTTCGACATCCGTGAACGAGCGATCGTACACCACATCATCCCAATGACGGTGGAAGATCTCGAAGGGGGAAACCCCTTGGTTCTGGATCCGGACAATCTCATCACAACAACGCACAACACGCACAACGCAATCCACTGGGGTGACAAATCCTTGCTGAGACTGCCGCCTGTTGATCGCAAACCTGGCGACACAACGCTTTGGGCTTCAGTCCCGAGGCTCCGATGAACAAGAAGGGAGGGACCGATGACCGATGCGCCAACTGAAGGCAGCATCCTCACCGACATCAAGCAGTTGCTTGGGCAGGAGAGTGATGACTCGAGCTTCGACCTGGACATCATGATCCACATCAACTCGGTCTTCTTCGATCTCCAGCAGATCGGCGTCGGACCGAAGGACGGCTTCGAGATCACGGACGCTTCCACCACGTGGGATGCATATCTTGGCTCGAACAAGAACCTCAACGCCGTCAAGACGCTCATCTACTTGAAGGTGCGACTCATTTTCGATCCTCCGACCAACGGGTTCCTCGTGACAAGTTACGAGAAGCAGATCGAGAAGCTCGAGTGGCGCCTGATGGTGGAGATGGATCCGCCGGCAACCCCATCAGTCTTAGGAGAGATCAATGCCTGACAACAAGATCGCCGAAGACGTCCTCGCGCACTTCGGTATCGAGCTGGACGAAGATGCGCTGGCCCACTACGGCAAGAAAGGCATGAAGTGGGGCGTTGTTCGTGAGCGCGGCAAGGATGGTCTCGTCACGGGGAAGGCTCACACGGTTTCCGAGGACCACAAGGTCTCTCGTGAGCTGAAGGCCAAGCCCCAGAGCGCCATGTCCAACGCCGAACTCAAGCGAGTCAACGAGCGACTTCAGCTCGAGCGAACCAACAAGGACCTGCAGTCCCGAGGTGCGCTTCAGAAGATCAAGACCGGAACCGCAATCGCAGGAACCATCCTCGCGGCGGCCGGTACCGTCAACACGGCCATCCAGTTCGTTCGCAGTCCTGCTGGACAGGCGATCGTGAACGGAGTGAAGAAGGCCTTCAAGGAGTAGAAAGGAGGGTTGGCGATGGGTCTGTCCAATACGGCGACTCCAAAGTACTACGCGGAGTTCCGGGACAAGGTCATCAACGGCGAGATCCCGGTAAACGAGATGATCTCACTCGAGATGAACCGGATCGACGAGCTCATCGCCAACCCGAACTTCTTCTACGACGATGGAGCTATCGAGGGCTTCATCAAGTACTGCGAGGGCGAGCTCACCCTGACCGATGGGTCGGATCTGCACCTCCTTCTGTCGTTCAAGCTCTGGGCCGAAGCGGCTCTCAGCTGGTTCTACTTCGAGGAGCGCACGGTCTATGTCCCCGGTAAGGATGGGCACGGTGGCCGGTACGAGCGACGCACCATCAAGATGCGCCTCGTCCGGAAGCAGTACATCATCGTTGCTCGAGGTGGTGCCAAGTCGATGTACGGTTCGTGCATCCAGGCCTACTTCCTGAACATCGATACCTCAACGACCCATCAGGTCACAACTGCCCCGACAATGAAGCAGGCTCAGGAGATTCTCGCCCCGATCAAGACGGCGATTGCTCGAGCTCGTGGTCCACTCTTCAAGTTTCTGACCGAGGGCTCGATCCTTGCAACCAGCGGCTCGAAGATGACTCGAGTGAAGCTTGCTTCCACCAAGAAGGGCATCGAAAACTTCCTCACCAACTCGATCATCGAGGTTCTCCCGATGAAGATCGACAAGCTTCAGGGCTATCGGTCGAAGATCGGGACGGTGGATGAGTGGTTGTCCGGCGATGTCCGAGAGGATGTCATCGGCGCCATCGAACAGTCGGCAGCAAAGGGCGGCATCGAGGATTACCTCATCGTCGCCATGAGCTCTGAGGGTACGGTCCGTAACGGAGTCGGCGACACGATCAAAATGGAGCTTACGGACATCCTCCGTGGCGACTACATCGCGCCGCACATCTCCATCTGGTGGTACAAGCTTGACTCGATCGACGAAGTCAGCAACCCAGCCATGTGGCCTAAGGCTCAGCCCAACATCGATCTCACGGTTTCGTACGAGACGTACCACTTGGACGTCGAACGAGCCGAGAAAGCGCCCGCTGCGAGGAACGACATCCTTGCCAAGCGCTTCGGAATCCCGATGGAAGGCTACACGTACTTCTTCACCTACGAAGAGACGCAGCCCCATCCGCCACAGAAGTACTGGAGAGTTCCTTGTGCCATGGGAGCGGACCTTTCGCAGGGTGACGACTTCTGTGCGTTCACCTTCCTCTTCCCAATGAGCCGTGGTCGGTTCGGCGTCAAGACGCGAAGCTACATCTCGACGTCAACGATGCAGAAGCTGCCGGCTGCGCTCCAGATCAAGTACCAGGAGTTCATCAAAGAGGGCTCTCTCCACATCATGGAGGGGACAGTTCTTGACATGATGGAGGTCTACGACGATCTCGAGGCCTACATCCTCCGCAACGAATGGGACGTTTCCGCTTTCGGTTACGACCCGTACGGCGCGAAGGAGTTCGTCCAGCGCTGGGAGGCAGAGAACGGACCGTTCGGGATCGAGAAGGTCATCCAGGGTGCACGAACCGAGTCTGTCCCGCTGGGAGAGATCAAGCACCTCACTGAGGACTCGCTGCTCGTATTCGACGAAGCCCTGATGGGCTGGGCGATGGGCAATGCGATCACCCTCGAGGACACCAACGGAAACCGTAAGCTCTACAAGAAGCGCCAGGATGCGAAGATCGACAACGTCGCCGCACTTCTGGATGCTTGGGTTGCTTACAAACTAAACAAGGAGGCGTTCGAATGAGCGATTTGGCTCATGGCTACCTCACTTCCCTGGGTATCGACGTCGACTCTGACGACATCGAGCACTACGGGAAGAAGGGGATGCGCTGGGGTGTCCGTAACGACACGCCGGCTGGCGGCGGAGGCGGCGGCGCTGCAGGTCCGACCCGTAAGGAGAAGAAGGCGGCCGCCAACCAGGCCATTCTCGATGCTCGTGATCGGATGCGAGTTCGTGACGTGGAACTTGAGCGCCAAGCGTTCAAGACATATTCCGCGAACGGTGAGAAGGCAGCCGCAGCCGCCCTCAAGAAGTACGACCAGATGGAGATGGCGAATCTCCGGCATCCGGACGCTGCCCTTGCAGCCAAGATGACCTCCGGCGAGAAGGCTTCAACTGCTTGGGGTCTCGCAGCTGTTGGCGGCCTCATGGCTGCATCGGTCGCGCTTCAGGTTGCAGCTCGGAAGGTCTAAGGAGGACTCATGGCAGTCGCAGATGATGTTCTTGCCCACTACGGCATCGAGCTGAGTGAAGACGAACTCGCGCACTACGGTAAGAAGGGCATGAAGTGGGGTGTTCGAAAGGACGACTCAACAAGCTCTTCCGGCGGTTCGGGTTGGACCGATGACCAGAAGAAGAAACTCAAGGTTGTGGGTGGTATCGCTCTCGTAGCGACCGTCGCGGCTGGCGCATATTTCGGCGCTCGAGCTCTTCAGAGCAGCGGGAGCACGCCCGTGAACTTCAGTGGCATGGGAAAGACCTTCCTCGACTCACTCGACAACAAGAAGATCGACACCAGTCACCTGAACTCCACGTTCGTGAGCGACTTCGCGAAAAGCATGGGCGGCAACGCCAAGACGTTCACCGCGAAGGCAGCCTCCGGCAAGAAGATGGCCGAGGAGACCCTCAGGAAGTCCGGCAACAAGAAGCTGCTCATGGACCCCGAGCTCAAGAAGTTCATCAAGGACGGACCGAGCCGGATCCTCCAGGATCAGAAGGAGTGGTCGAAGTTCCTGGGCAAGAGCCTCGACAGCATTCAGAAGGAAGACCTGGCGTTCATGAACAACCAGATCAACCTGATGAAGGCTCTCGGAGCCTAGTCCAACGACCACGATATTTGAAAGGAGGTGACTAGTGGGTCTCGGTTCACAGCTCAAGCACGCATGGAACGCATTCCAGAAGAGTAACGAATCGCCGCAGCCTGTCGATGAGTATCGCGGGCTCGGTTCCACGGGATGGGGCACAAGCGCCCGTGGTGGATTCAGATCTCGTATCTCGAATGACCGATCGATCGTTTCTTCGATCTACATGCGCCTCGCACTCGACACGTCTCAGATTCTTCTGCGGCACATCCGTCGGGACGAGAACAGCCGTTTCGTCGAAACGATCAAGAGCGGACTGAATGACTGTTTGAACGTCGAGGCAAATCTCGACCAGGCAGGAACACAGTTCCGTTTGGACATGGCACTCAGGCTCTTCGAAGAAGGGCACATCGCCATCGTTCCGATTGATACGGACATCAAGCCGAACGAGGCGGGGTCATACGACATCCGATCCATGCGAGTCGGTAAGATCACTGCTTGGTGGCCCGAGTACGTGACGGTTCAGGTGTACAACGAGAAGGTCGGCGACGTACAAGAGGTTACGGTGCACAAGCGCACTGTAGCGATCGTACAGAATCCATTCTTCTCGGTGATGAACGAGCCGAACTCTGTTCTGCAGCGCATCATCCGCAAACTCCAGCTTCTGGATGCGGTTGACGAAGCTGCCGGATCGGGCAAGCTCGACATCATCATCAAGCTTCCGTACACGATCAAGAGTGAGCTCAAAGAGCAGCAGGCAGAGAAGCGCCGAGCGTCGATCGAAACGCAGCTCAAGAACTCGACCTACGGGGTTGCCTACGTCGATGGCACCGAGAACATCACTCAGCTGAACCGGCCAGCCGAGAACAACATGCTGAAGCAGATCGAGTATCTGATGACGCAGTTGTACGGCCAGCTCGGTATGGATGAGTCGATCTTCCTGGGAACCGCCGACGAGGCGACGACGCTGAACTACAGGAACCGGACTCTCGAGCCCGTCCTGACAGCGATCACCGAGGCGATGACGCGGTCCTTCCTCACCAAGACGGCGAGGACTCAGGGCCAGATCATCGACTTCATCCCGGAGAGGTTCAAGCTCATGACTCTCTCGCAGCTCGCCGACATCGCAGACAAGCTTCTGCGGAACGAGGTCATTACCTCGAACGAGATGCGGCAGATTCTTGGGCTTCGTCCTTCCAACGACCCCAAGGCAGACCAACTCGTCAATTCGAACATGCCACAGCCGGCGGTTGATCCCTCGGCTGCTGCAGCTCCGGCTGCTGTTCCACCATCGGTGGAGTACAAGCAGGTTACGGCTTGATGAGAACGAACAACCAACTGATTAAGGAGGGACTCCGTCAAAATGGGAGACCGCGTACCTGACTTCAGTGGCTGGGCAACGAAGAACGATCTGAAGTGTTCGGATGGTCGGACCATCAAGGCCGGTGCTTTCGAGCACATGGACAAGGTGACCGTCCCTCTCGTCTGGATGCATCAGCACAACAACCCAGAGAACGTTCTGGGTCACGCTGTGCTGGAGAATCGAGCCTTCGGTGTTTACACGCACGGATACTTCAACGAGTCCGAGCGTGCCCAGCACATGAAGCATTCGGTCCAAAACGGTGACATCACTTCCATGTCGATCTACGCCAACAACCTCACCGAGAAGATCACTCGGGAAGGCAAAGAGGTGTACCACGGCGACATCAAGGAAGTCAGTCTCGTACTTGCGGGCGCCAACCCCGGCGCCTTCATCGAAAACGTGAACCTCGCCCATGGTGATGGTATCCACGAGCTCAACGAAGCGGTGATCTACACCGGCGAAGAGCTGATGCACGGCGAACCCGTCGACATCGACGACAACGACAAGGAGAGCAACATGGGCGACAAGCTCAACACGGAAGAGGTCGTCGAGCACGCTGCCGACACCGCTGCCACCATGGCCGACGTCTTCAACGGCCTCACGGACGACCAGAAGGCGGTCGTCTACTTCATGCTCGGTGACGCGGCCGAGAAGGCCAAGGCCGAAGCCACCAACGCTGCCGGCACCGCCGCGCACGACGAACTGACGCAGAAGGGCGAATTCCTCGCCCACGTCACCGACACCCTCACGGAAGGATTCGCACACATGGGCGACACCCGCAACCTGTTCGAGAGCCAGGGCCGGGTCACCACCGGCGGCAAGCTCACCCACGACGGCTTCGCCACCCTCATGAACGAGGCCAAGAAGCTCGGCTCGTTCCAGGAGGCCTACCTGTCGCACGCCGACGAGTACGGCGTCCGCGACATCGAGATGCTGTTCCCCGACGCCAAGCAGGTCGGCGAGCCGGAGGTCTACTCCCGTCGCATGGGCTGGGTCCCGAACCTCCTCGGTGGCACCAAGCACACCCCGTTCGCCAAGGTGAAGTCGGTCGTCTTCGACATCACCGCCGACGAGGCCCGTGCCCGCGGTTACATCAAGGGCAACCAGAAGGTCGACGAGGTCGTGTCGCTCATGAAGCGAACCACCGGCCCGACCACGGTCTACAAGAAGCAGCGTCTCGACCGGGACGACCTGATCGACATCGACATCACGGACATCAACATCGTCTCGTGGCTGAAGGCGGAGATCCGGACCATGCTCGAGGAGGAAATCGCCCGCGCGATCCTCTTCGGTGACGGTCGTTCCGCGGCCTCGCCCGACAAGATCAAGGACCCGCAGGGCGCCAACTCCGGCGACGGCATCCGCTCCATCGTCCACGACGCCGACTTCTACGCCATCAAGGCGGACCTGCCGGCCAACGTGTCCCCCAAGGACGCGGTCAAGGGCATCATCCGTCAGCGCTCGAAGTGGCGCGGCACGGGCAAGCCGACCCTGTACATCTCGGACTCCTTCCTCACCGACATCATGCTCGAGGAGGACAAGTTCGGCCGTGCGCTGTACGAGACCGAGCAGGCCCTCGCGGACAAGCTCCGCGTGTCGGAGATCGTGACCGTCGACATCATCGACGACCTCGAGAACCTGTTCGCGGTCCTGGTCAACCCGATCGACTACTCGGTCGGCACCAACAAGGGCGGCGAGCTGACCTCGTTCGAGGACTTCGACATCGACTTCAACCAGCACAAGTACCTCATGGAGACCCGCCTCTCCGGTGCGCTGACGAAGCCGTTCTCGGCGATCGTGATCCGTCGCGTCCAGGGCACCCTGGCCACCGCGACCAACCCGTCCTTCGACGGCGCGACCAACACGATCACCATCCCGACCTCGACGGGTGTCATCTACCTGATCGACGGTGAGCCGGTGACCGGCAACAAGGTCATCACCAGCACCACCGAGGTGACGGCCGTGGCGGACGAGGGCTACTACCTCGCTCCGAACACGACCCGTGACTGGACCTACACCCCGTAAGGTCTGATCCGACATGCGGGTCTCCGGGGTAATTGGCTACGGCATACCCACTAAGATCCGCCCGGGGGTGGTCGAAGACGTCATCGTTGAGAAGAAATTCCGCGGTGAAACGGTTCGGCCACCCTCGTCGGGCCCCGACGAAACGGCGAAAGTCAACGACGATCTCCACGTCGGAGTAACGATCTCTGTCGTAGCAACCGCGTACCACAATACGCACGTCCACCTCCTTCGCTATATTTCGTGGCAGGGCCAGCTTTGGAAAGTTTCCAATGTTGAGGTCCAGCACCCACGACTGATCATGCGGTTGGGAGGACTCTATCGTGGCCCCAAGGCTGAAGCTGCAGACGCTCCTTGAAGAAATTCTCGGGTCGGAAAACGCTTATTTCCAGCCCGGGGCCAACGTCACGATGGAGTATCCGGCGGTCACCTACTCAGTAGATGGCCTTAGCTCGGAGTGGGCAGACAATCTCGCTTACAAGCAGGAAATCGAGTACCAGGTCGTGTACATCACACGCGATCCGGACGATCAGACCTGGCTCGAGATTGGACGACTCCCGAAGTCGTCATTCCAACGTTCAGAAGTAGTAGAGAACCTGTACCACTACTACTTCAACCTGTACTTCTAGAAAGGAAGTGACATGGCAGAGCTCAAGTGGGACAAGGTCGGTGAGCGGTTCTACGAGACCGGCGTCGACCACGGTGTCCTGTACCTCCCCGACGCCAGTGGTGACTACACCACGGGTGTGGCCTGGAACGGTCTCGTGACCGTCACCGAGTCGCCCTCCGGCGCCGAGGCGTCCCCGCAGTACGCGGACAACATCAAGTACCTCAACCTGGTGTCCACCGAGGAGTTCGGCGGCACCATCGAGGCCTTCCAGTCGCCGAAGGAGTTCGACCAGTGCGACGGCACGGCAACGCCGTTCCCGGGCATCCAGGTCGCACAGCAGTCGCGGAAGTCCTTCGGACTCTCGTACCGCAACCTCATCGGCAACGACACCCAGGGCACCGACTTCGGCGAGAAGATCCACCTCGTCTACGGCGCGCTGGCGAAGCCGTCCGAGAAGGCGCGTGGCACGGTCAACGACTCTCCCGAGGCGGTCACGTTCTCGTGGGAGTTCACCACGACTCCGGTCGAGGTGCCGGGCCTCAAGCCCTCCGCCCACATCGTCGCCGACTCGCGTGAGGTCAGCCCGGCTGGCTTCGCGGCCCTCAAGGCGGCCCTCTACGGCACCGCCGGCCAGGACCCGCGCCTGCCGCTGCCCGCCGAGGTCTTCGGGTTCTTCGGTGGCGCTGTCACCGTGGTCGACCCGGCCAAGCCGACGCAGTCCGGCAACGATGTGACGATCCCGGCCACCCCGGGCGTCGTCTACAAGATCAACGGCGAGGTCGTCAGCGGCGTCGTCACCCTCACCGAGGACGTTCTGGTCACGGCTCAGCCGGCGGCGGGCTACAAGTTCCCGCCCGCTGCGGACAACGACTGGGCGTTCGAGTTCGCAGGCTAAGTCCTGCAGAAAGGAGACCGGGGAATGCTCACGATCACTGTTCCAGGCACACAGTCTTGGGACGAAGTCACCGAAACGTTCGTTACGACGGACGACGCGGTGTTGAACCTCGAGCATTCCCTGGTCTCTCTTTCAAAATGGGAGGCGCGCTTCGAGAAGCCCTTCCTTTCTGGCGGAGACAAGACGACTGAGGAAGTCCTCGGTTACTTCAACGCCATGTCACTCGACGGGGACATCCATCCAGACGTCCTCAGTCGAGTCACAGAAGACAACGTGCGGTCGATCAACCAGTACATCGAGTCCAAGATGACTGCGACCTGGTTCCGAGAGACCGAACAGCCGCGGGGATTCAACCAAGAGGTGATCACTTCGGAGATCATCTACCACTGGATCGTCGCGCTGGAGATTGACTGGCAAGCTCAGCACTGGCATCTGAACCGACTGATCACGCTAGTCAAGACCATCAACGAGAAGAACAAGGCTGCTTCCGACAACAAGCGTCGAGCACCTACAAGCGGCGAACTCGCCGACCGTCAGGCCCTCATGGCCAAGCGTCGTGCTGAAGCCGAGGCCCGAAGGAACCAGGGAGGTGGGGAATGACACGAATCGCATGGGGAGCTACCGGTGAACGGTACTTCGAAACCGGTGCAGATCGTGGTGTTTTGTACCTTCCTGGTATCGTGGGAGTTCCGTGGAATGGTCTGGTGTCCGTCAGCGAAGCGCCGGATGGCGGGGAACCGCAGCCGTACTACGTCGACGGGTACAAGTACATCAACGTGGCCGCCGCAGAGGAGTTCAAAGCGACACTCAACGCGCTCTCGAGTCCTCGTGAGTTCGGGGTGTGTGACGGAACCGTCGGCATCCATAACGGACTTTTTGCGACACAGCAGCCACGACGGCCATTCAGCCTCTCGTATCGAACCCTGATCGGTAACGATATTCAGAGTGTTGATCACGGCTACAAGATCCATCTCGTCTACAATGCTCTGGCAGCGCCTTCGTCACGAGAGAACTCGTCGATCGGTGACAGCCCTAAGCCGCTCGGTTTGAGTTGGAGCATTTCGACAACGCCGCCGAAGATCACCGGTCTGCGTCCTACGGCGCACTTCGTGATCGATAGTCGGTACACGAACGGTCTGACACTCGGATTGGTTGAGAGCATTCTGTACGGATACATGAGTGGAAACTCACGTCTTCCCGAAGTTACAGAGCTTATCGATTTGTTCGGTTGGGTTCCGCCCGATGTTGGCGTTCCGCTTCGATTCCTCGGACATATTTCGGGGACCATTCGGACGGTTCGCAACACCGACAACGAGCCTGGCGTTCCGCCGTTCGACGGTTCTTCGGTGAACCTCGTAGCTAAGAACCAGCGGGTATATCCTGCATGGACTGGCACTCCCGGG
>Ga0157371_10004118_pt1 | contig 12831 bp, 12 predicted proteins | sample C45metaG_FD_113462 | JGI IMG/M metagenome (GOLD analysis project Ga0157371, IMG submission 113462) | Corn rhizosphere microbial communities from Kellogg Biological Station, Michigan, USA - C4-5 metaG | ecosystem: Host-associated > Plants > Roots > Rhizosphere > Soil | place: USA: Michigan... | reverse complement strand
TAAAAATCTTGTTCCATATAAAATTCCGCACATGGGCTGGAATACAATTGATAAGCTTTCTTCTCCTTTGATGCAAGGTGTTGCTGAAAATTCTTATGTATATTTTGTGCACAGTTACTATGCTCAGATATCGTCTGAAACCATTGCTAACACTGATTATATTAATCCATTCAGTGCTGCGATGCATAAAGATAATTTTTACGGAGTTCAATTTCATACGGAAAAATCAGGATTGGCAGGCGAACAAATTTTGAAGAATTTTTTAAACATATAATAAATGGAAATTATTCCCGCAATTGATATCATTGATGGCAAATGTGTGCGGCTTACGAAAGGCGATTTTGAAAAGAAAATTATTTACAATGATGATCCTCTGGAAGTGGCAAAAAGTTTTGAAGGAGTTGGCATAAAAAGACTGCATATTGTTGATTTGGATGGAGCCAATTGGCAGCCATTGAAGAATATAAAGACGCTTGAAAATATTTCTAAGAACACTTCATTGATCATTGATTTTGGCGGAGGCATAAAAACGGTAGAAAATGTTCAGGCGGTGTTTAATGCAGGTGCAGCAATGATCAGCATTGGAAGCCTTGCTGTAAAAGATCCGGTTCTATTTTTTCAAATGATCAATCAATTTGGAGCAGAAAGGTTTTTACCGGGCGCAGATGTGCTTTTCAAAAAAATAAAAATTCACGGCTGGAAAGAAGAAACTGGAATTGATCTTTTTGATTTCATTAATGGAATTATTTCCAAAGGAATTCATCAGATCTTTTGTACAGACATTTCTAAAGATGGAATGATGGAAGGCCCGTCAACCGAATTATACAAAGAGGTTTTATCAAAATTTCCATCTTTGCATTTGATCGCAAGTGGCGGGATTTCCTGCTATGATGATTTAATTATTCTGAAAGAAATTGGTTGCAGCGGGGCGATTGTGGGGAAAGCGATTTATGAAGAAAAAATTTCTTTACAACAAATTCAGAATTTTATAAAAAACAAATAATGCTTGCAAAAAGAATCATACCATGTCTGGATATAAAAAACGGCAGAACCGTCAAGGGGATCAACTTTGAGAATATTCGCGATGCCGGTGATCCGGTAGAACTTGCGATGTTTTATTCTGCACAGGGCGCAGACGAATTGGTTTTTTTAGACATCACCGCTACTGTTGAAAAAAGAAAAACGTTAGTAGAACTTGTAAAAAAAATTGCTGCCAATATCAACATTCCTTTCACGGTTGGCGGCGGCATTTCTTCTGTTGAAAATGCTTTTGAACTATTACAAAACGGGGCTGATAAAATTTCTGTAAATACCGCCGCTTTTAAGAATCCTGATTTAATTGATGCGATGGCAAAAGAATTTGGAAGCCAATGTGTTGTTTTGGCGATTGATACCAAAAAAGAAAGTGACGGAAACTGGTATGTTTATCTGAACGGAGGAAGATTAAAAACAGACACCTTAGCATACGATTGGGCAAAGAAAGGCATTGAACTTGGCGCCGGAGAAATCCTCTTGACATCGATGAATAATGATGGCACCAAAGATGGATTTGCAGAAGATATTACTTCCGCTTTTTCAAAAACATTTCCCGTTCCGATCATTGCTTCGGGTGGAGCAGGAACGATGGAACATTTTGCTGATGTTTTTATAAACGCCAATGCTGATGCAGCTTTGGCAGCAAGCGTTTTTCATTTTGGAGAAATAAAAATCCCGGAACTAAAAAGATATTTGTTGCAAGAAAATATCAACATTAGAATTTAAAAAACGATTTATTAAAATAAAAAAGAAAAAAGGAATTACAATTATTTGTTTTGCTTACTGAAGTAATCCGTAAATTGGTGTAATCTGTGGCAGCAAAAAATTCCTGACAACAAAAAATGAAAAGAGACTATACAGAATTAGTAAGAAGAATTGATTTTGCAAAATCATCATCTGGCACGGTTCCCGCCATCATCCAGGACTCTGCGACAAACGTGGTTTTGATGTTGGGCTATATGAACAAAGATGCTTTACTCGAAACTATAGGTTCAGAATTGGTAACGTTTTTCAGCCGCAGCAAAGGTCGGTTGTGGGTAAAAGGTGAGACAAGTAAAAATTATTTGCATGTTGTTGACATCAAGACGGATTGCGATTTTGATACGTTATTGATTAAAGCAAAGCCGGATGGAAACGTTTGCCACACCGGCGCTGAAACCTGTTTCAATGAAGAAAATTCAGGTGAAGATTTTTTAAGAAATCTTGAAAAAATTATTGAAGGAAGAAAAAAACGGCCTGTTTCCGGTTCTTATACTTCCACTTTATTTAAGGAAGGCATGAACCGCATCGCACAAAAAGTGGGCGAGGAAGCAGTTGAATTAATCATAGAAGCAAAAGACAACAACAACAAGCTTTTCCTGAACGAAGCTGCCGACCTGATGTTTCATTACCTTGTTTTATTACAGGCAAAAAATAAAATGCTTGACGACGTGATTGAAGTATTGGAAAAAAGACACAAAGAATAGAAGTGAATTTTTTTTCTTCTTTTGTAAGAAATAAAAATTGACTGATTGCTTATTTTATTCTGCTTTTAAAAATCTGCAAAAATATTATTTAGAAAAACATTAAATTGTGTAATAATTCTTTCCTGATTTTTATAATTTTTTTCTGCATGACAGACGATAAGCAATCCGTATGAATAAGCAGAGTAGCGGTAAAAATAAAGTTGAAGAAGACACTATCAAGCAAACGCCTGCTTCAGGCGTGGCAGGTCATTTAAGCGATTTTACGACGTCCCCTTCAATTCTGAAACTTATTCCGTTATCCATTATTATTGGTGTATTTGGCGCTTTCATTGCACTGATCCTTCTTGACCTGATTGCAGTAATCACCAATCTTTTATATTATCAGCGTTTTGATCTTGATCTTGTTTCTCCACGAAATAATACGCTTGGATGGTTAGCTGTTTTAATTCCTATGGCAGGTGGCTTGATAGTTGGTTTTATGGCGCGTTATGGTTCTGAAAGAATTCGTGGACATGGAATTCCGGAAGCGATGGAAACAATTTTGGTTGGTGGCAGTAAAGTTGAACCAAAGCTGACAATCCTGAAGCCTGTTGCCAGTGCAATTAGCATTGGAACCGGTGGCCCTTTTGGTGCAGAAGGACCAATCATTTTAACTGGCGGCGCTGTTGGGTCTGTGCTTGCACAATTTTTAAGCCTTACCGCAATTGAACGCCGAAGCCTTCTTGTGGCTGGTGCCGTAGCAGGAATGAGTGCCGTGTTTGGAACGCCGATTGCAGCTGTGATACTTGGCGTCGAATTACTTTTGTTTGAATGGAAACCACGTTCTTTTATTCCTGCTGCTATTGCAAGTATCATCGCGGATGCGGTGCGGCATTGGTTTGTAGCGCAAGGATGGATGCGGGCAGAACCTTTGTTTCCCGTCAATAAAATTATTCCTTTAGCAACGACAGGTTTATTTGACGCAGTTATTTTAGGAATCATTTGCGGAGGGATGGCGTGGCTTCTTACCAAAGCAGTTTATGGTGCCGAAGATGCTTTTAGAAAATTGCCGATTCACTGGATGTGGTGGCCTATCTTAGGCGGAATAATTGTTGGTATTGGTGGCGTTATTGAACCGCATGCGTTAGGAGTTGGTTATGATACAATTGCGGATGAACTTGCCGGAAATCTTGCTGTTACTACATTGGTAAGCATTTTTGTTGTCAAATTAATTATCTGGGCTGTAGCATTGGGATCGGGAACCAGTGGTGGAATTCTTGCTCCGATTTTAATGATGGGAGCGGCGTTAGGAGGATTGTTGGGATTGGTATTTCCAGGGAAAATTCCTGGTGAATGGGCTTTGCTTGGAATGGCTGGCGCTCTTGCCGGAGTAATGCGGTCGCCATTTACATCAATTGTTTTTTGTCTGGAACTTACCCATAGCACCGATTTATTTCTTCCTCTTTTAATAACCGTAACATTGGCGCATCTGATCAGTGTGCTTACATTAAGGCGCTCTATTCTTACAGAAAAAGTGGCACGACGCGGCTTTCATGTTTTAAGGGAATATGCAGTTGAACCGCTGGAAGTTCTGTTTGCAGAAGATGTAATGTCAACGAATGTGCTCACGATCAGAACGGGAACAACAATGGCTGAAGCGAAAGAAATGATCCAGGCGCAACATCATTTGCGCAAACAGCGTTTGCTGCCTGTTGTGAATCTTGAAGGAATTATTCTTGGTGCTATTTCATGGCAGGATGTTTTGGAAAAAGCTTTGCTGGAACAGCTTTCGGGCACCGTTGATGAATTTATGAGAACAGATATTGTAACAACTTATCCTGAAGAATCTCTACGCTCGATTGCTGATAAAATGGCTGCTAATCATGTTGGCGTTCTTCCCGTAGTTGATCGAAAAATAAAAGGAAAACTTCGTGGCTTGATCACGCAATATGAACTACTGGAAGCGCGCGATCGTATTTTGCAGGAAGAACGTAAGCGTGAGCGTATTTTAAAAATGTGGTCAATTTACAGATACGGAAGTCATAATTCTCATCCCGATATTTCTTCTTCACAACCTCCTTTTGAAGAAACAGAAAATGCTCAAAAACCATAACTTTTTTAAATCAGTAAATAAAACAAATAATTTATTTTTTATTTTTCTTTAAAAAAAAATTATTAACACAATTGCTCTATTACCACATTAAATCAAAGTATGAAAAAAGGAAGAGTAGAAGCGTTCAGTGATGGTGTTTTTGCCATACTCATTACCATTATGGTTTTGGAATTGCATGCTCCTGAAGGAAATACTTTTGAAGCGCTGAAACCCTTGCTGCCAAAGTTTATCAGTTACGTTCTTAGTTTTATTTATGTAGCAATTTATTGGAACAATCATCATCATCTTTTTCAAATTGTGGAACATGTGAACGGAAAAGTTTTATGGTATAATACACTTTTATTATTCTGCCTTTCGCTGGTTCCTTTTGTTACCGCATGGATGGGCGAAAACCATTTTAGTGCATCGCCGGTTGCATTGTATGGAGTTATTTTATTGATGTGTGGAACGGCTTATTATTTTCTTTTACATTCTCTTCTTGCACTTCACGATTCTAAATCATTGCTTGTAAAATCTATTGGAACAGATTTTAAAGGAAAAATATCTTTACTGATTTATGCGATCGGAATTGCTATTTCTTTTTTTAATTCATGGATCAGTTTTGCTTTATATTGTTTTGTTGCCGCTATCTGGTTTATTCCTGATAAAAGAATTGAAAAAAGAATTGCATAAATCAGACTTCATTTTGTTCTGCTTCTTCCTCTTTTACTTCAACTTTTAAATCTGGAAAAATAGAAACGATCATTAAAGCAGCGCAGGCGGCAATCAGCAAATACAAACCATATTGTTTTTGGGGACAAATGGTACTATAACAAGAGGTAAATAGAACGTAGGTTTTTAATAAATATCCAAGATTAAGTGCTGCAAAAAAAATCAAAGTTCTTTTGGCCCAAACTTTATCTAAAAAAATTAAGATCAAAGATGTGACTGCGAAGAAAACAAAGACTTTTCCCGGCTTTCCATAAATGTTTTGTTCAGAAAAAAAGCCGTTAAATGATTTGTGCAGATCTGGATAATATGCCCATGGTAGAAAGCAGCTAACAGCAAGTAACACACAGGCAAGGAAACCGATTAACTTATAATATTTCATAATGATCCAACATTAAAATCAAACCGGTTTCCTCATTGTTTATAAAAAAGAAACTGTCTTTTTTGTTTGTTTACTATTGAAAAAACAAAACTATTGGTTGGGTTCTTTCGTAATAAAATCGCCGGTTTTGGAAATGTAATTACTGTATTTTTCTTTTACTGATTCGGGTTGTTTTTCGCCATCAATATAAAGTTCTCCTTTAGCAACGGCAACTGAAAAAGTATTTTGTTTGATAAGGTTGTCTTCTGATAACGCGTCAATAAATCTTTTTACTTCTTTTTCAACAACACCACGATCAGAACCTGGAGGAGTGGTTAAGATCCAAACATTCCTGTTATTTTCCTGAGCAGAAGCAGTTCCAAGATTTTGAAGCGTTTGAATTTTTTGTTGACGCTCGTTATTAATTTTTGTTGCAAAATTATGAGCAAGGGTAGGAGCGATGACCAAAGAAACGATACTCATTAATTTGATCAAAATATTCATGCTTGGACCAGAAGTATCTTTGAAAGGATCGCCGACAGTGTCGCCTGTAACCGAAGCTTTATGCGGCTCTGAACCTTTGTAATGAGTTTCATTGTTGATCAAAGCACCTTTCTCAAAGGATTTTTTTGCATTGTCCCATGCGCCACCGGCATTATTTTGAAAGATTCCCATCAACACGCCACTCACTGTTGCACCAGCTAAAAATCCTCCTAAAACCTGAGGGCCAAAAACAAATCCAATAATTACCGGAGAAAGCAATGCAATCGCTCCAGGAGCCATCATTTTTTTGATAGAAGCATTGGTTGAAATTGCCACACATTTTTCATACTCTGGTTTTCCTTTTCCTTCCATAATTCCGGGAATGGTGCGGAACTGGCGACGAACTTCTTCAACCATTGCCATTGCTGCTTCACCAACCGCACGAATAGCAAGAGAAGAAAATATAAACGGAATCATTGCACCAACAAACAATCCTGCCAACACATCAGCGCGATAAATATCAATGCCATCGATTTTTGCAATTCCAACAAACGCGGCAAATAATGCAAGAGAAGTTAATGCAGCAGAAGCGATCGCAAAACCTTTTCCTGTCGCAGCTGTGGTATTCCCAACAGCATCCAAAATGTCAGTTCTTTCGCGAACTTCTTTTGGCAATTCGCACATTTCTGCAATCCCACCGGCGTTGTCAGCAATAGGGCCAAAAGCATCAATTGCCAATTGCATGGCTGTAGTTGCCATCATACCTGCAGAAGCGATTGCAACTCCATATAAACCTGCACAATAATAAGAGAGAAAAATTCCCGAAGCGAGAACTAAAATTGGAAATAAAGTACTTTCCATTCCAACTGCAAGTCCTCCGATAATATTAGTCGCATGTCCTGTTGATGATTGGCGAACGATAGTAAGCACGGGCCTTTTGCCCATTGCGGTATAAAATTCCGTAATAAAACTAATTAATGTTCCTACAACCAATCCAACGATGATTGCTCCAAAAACTCCCAGTCTTGTAAAGTGGTAATTTCTTAAAACCAGATCAGTATCAGGCAATAACCACATTACCAGGAAATAAGAAGCAATTGCTGTAATTACGATTGCGCCCCAGTTTCCGAGGTTCAAAGCTTTTTGTACGACAGAAGTATGCAAACCTGAATTATCAGAGATTTTTACGAAAAATGTTCCAATGATGGAAAATAAAATTCCCATTGATGCAATCAGCATCGGCAATAAGATTGGTGCCATTCCTCCAAAAGCATCTTGTGAAAAAGTTTCCCTTCCCAAAACCATTGTTGCTAAAATAGTAGCTACGTAAGATCCGAAAAGATCAGCGCCCATTCCGGCAACATCACCAACATTATCACCGACATTATCAGCGATAGTAGCGGGATTGCGTGGATCATCTTCAGGAATTCCTGCTTCTACTTTTCCTACCAGGTCAGCACCAACGTCGGCAGCTTTTGTATAAATACCGCCACCCACACGGGCAAACAAAGCGATACTTTCTGCACCAAGACTAAACCCTGTTAATATTTCAATGGTACGCTCCATTTCAAAACTGTTTGCCGCAGCATGTGGAGCAAAAATGAATTTCAAAATAATAAATAAACCACCCAGTCCTAAAACAGCAAGGCCTGTAACGCCAAGCCCCATCACACTTCCACCTGTAAATGAAACCTGTAAAGCCTTCGCCAGACTGCTCCTTGCAGCCTGAGTGGTACGAACATTTGCTTTCGTAGCAACTCTCATTCCTATATAACCAGCCAGTGCGCTGAAAAAGCCACCACAGATAAATGAAATAGCAATACTCCAATGACTATTGGCACTGCTGCTTCCCATGATTCCTAACAAGATTGCTGCGATAATAACGAAATAGGTAAGTATTTTCCATTCGGATTTCAAAAATGCCATCGCACCATCAGCAATGTAGGTGCTGATTTCTTTCATCCGTTCATTGCCAGGATCCTGCTTACTAACCCATGCAAACTTTAAAAACGTGTAAAGCAAACCAACAATTCCCATTGCCGGTATTACATAAATCAAATTATCCATATCAGTTTATTACTTAATTTTTAGGGCTGCAAAAATAGGGTAAAAAGGCAATATTAAAAATGTTTGATTACGCCAAAATCAATGTCGAAAAAAGCAGTTTCAGTTTTAAAATTTTTGATTAACAACATTCCAATTACTTTTGCACGCTTTTTTAAATTTTCGGTACTTGTTTTTAAAAAAGAAGAGAAGATAGAAAAGTTGACGAATTCGCCCAAAAGCACGGCAACATTGACTTTCATATTATGATCTTTTGTCGTTTCGCCTGGTAAAAACCGCTGATCTATCAACAATCTATCCACAATTCTTTTTTGAAATAATATTGAATTTTTCTTTTTCTTACTTTTAAAAAAACTAATGTTAACCATGCTTCGCTATTACCTGAAACGATTTTTATTTTCAGTTGTTTTTATTTTATTTGGATGTTTTTTCTTGTCGGCACAAACCAGTTTAAAATTAAAATTTAAACGCTCCAATGTTTATGCTGGAATTGAAGTGGGTTCCAAAGGTGTAAAAATGAGTTTAATAGAAATGGATAAAAACTCTCAAAAAAATTCCACTTATAATATTGTAGGAGATACTTCAATTAATACAGATATTATTTCTTTTACTCCTGCTACGTTTAGTGCAAGTTTGAAAGCCTTGTATGATTTATATAACACCGCACACGATTTCTATCATGTTCCTTTAAACAGAATTTATACGGTGATCAGCAGTGGTGTAAAAATATCTGCGCAAAAAGATGACAAGACAAAATGGCTACAGGTTTTTATTGATTCTTTCAAAATAAAAATAAATGATCCTAGCAGAAAAGTAGATGTGATTGATGCAGCTGAAGAAGCGCGCTTGTCGCATTTGGGAATTGTACCTGAATCAAAACGCTTCACTACCTTTTTAATTGACATCGGAAGTGGCAATACAAAAGGCGGATATTTTCCAACAGATAATACAGATCACATCAAGCTTTTTCAATTGACTTGGGGCACTCAAAGTACCGCTAATGCTGCAATCAACAGGTTAGATAATGATAATTCAATTAACAATTATAATCGCCAATTGCAACGCGTTTTGAATGGCGATGCTGATAGAGAAATTACCTACGCTGTAAATGTTAGTGGCGCTTATAACATGAGCGATAACATTGCATTCAGTGGCGGCGCTGCATGGGCAACGGCTACATTATTATATCCTGAATTGGTTGATGAACAGGTTGTTCCGGTAACTTATGATGAAGTAAAAAAATTGAATGAAAAATTATTTACCGATTATCCGTCATTTTCTGACAAAGCAATGGTTAGCAAAATTACCAATAATAGTGTTGATAAAGATGCGGTTGCAAAAGAGATAAGAACGGTAAATAAAGTTTTTAATCAAAGAGCAATGCTTGCTGCATCAGGTTTATTATTAAAGATCATGCGGCAGTTTGACGGACTTTATGAGAAGAAACAATTCTACCTGGTAAAGAACGGGCAGGTAGGCTGGATTTCTGCTTATGTTAACGAAAGCATTGACAAATAACTTTTTAAAATAAATATTTTTGCAAAATAATTCATTCTGAAAATTCTAATGAAAGACCGTAAATCTTTATACCTGCTTATTTTTGCATTATTAGTAGTAACTATCTCATTCATTTTAATCTCAATTTGGGGATATAATTTTTATTTCCAGCCAAAAGTTCCTCAAACCGTTACACAGGAAATTCAGCAGACGGTGCCAACTGCAAAGAAAACATCGATGAAAGATTCGCTTCAAATGTTGTTGGCTTCTACAGTCGAGCAACTTGGAAACCGGGACTCAACTTTTTACGATTCATCAACAGATAAAACTCTTGAATTAAAATTAATCGAGTTCAATAAATTAAAAAATGAAATTGCTGAAATCCTGAAAAATAAATCATCATCAAAAGACATGTCTGAGGCAAGTGAAAAAATCGGGCAGTTGCAAAAAAGTGTTGATGAATTAAGAAGCAAGAATGATGAAGTAGCGAGAGAAAATATGAGACTTAATAAAGTTCTTAAGCAATTGATCAAAGAAAACAAATCTCCGCAAAGAAAAATTAAAACAGTAGAGAAAGTAAACTATACCGGGCCATTGTCGGTGCTGGTTTCGCATTTGAGTTTTAAAGGAGTCACCGAAAGTGACAACAATGAAAGAGAAACTAATATTGCGGCTCAGACTGTAAAGCTTACAGGTTCTTTTTTGCTTAGTGCAAAACCTACAAATACTTCTACTTCCATTTATGTGGTAATTGTAAAACCCGATGGAAACACGCTTTTAAATTCCTCCTGGCAGTCTGGTACATTTGAAACAAGTTCCGGAAGGCAAACCTATTCTGCGCTGATTCATTTCGACAATGTGAAAGACAATAATAATCGGCTGCAATTCACTATCGACGCACGCAATTTTCAAAAAGGAAAATATGCAATGCAAATTTATCACGATGGAATTATGATTGGCAGATTGGTGAAAACGTTCTATTAAGAACGGATAGAACACTAATTATTTATTCATTTTCTAAAGTATGCATTAAGGAAGGCAAATAAGATTCCAGCCATAGCGGCTAATTGACCAATCCAGAAAATAAACATCCATTTTATGGTGTCTGTTTTTGAAGATTCAATTCTGCTAATCATTTCCACCTTATCATCTTTTGTCATAAACACATCCTTTTTTTGACTTATTTTTTCTTCTGCTTTTGCTTCAAAACATTCTATCAAGCTTCTTTTTCTGTAAATCGATTTTTAAAAAATCTCGTAAACTTCTAATTCTAAACTAGACATATATTATTTTTGTAACGGAAAATCAGAATAATTTATCTATTTGAATAAACCATCATCTTAAAATTGAGACCACAACATAAAAAATTCACTCCCCAACATCGTCCAAAAAAAAATCTTTTAATAGCCGGAATTCATTCTGTCATTAATGCCATTAAAAATGGCGAACAATTAGAAAGAATTTATTTGCAAAACAATATTTTTGATGAAGCTGATGAATTAAAACGCATTGCAGCAGAATTTGAAGTTCCTATAAATAAAGTTCCTTTTGAAAAAATAAGAAATTTTAATCTGGAAAACCCGAAAGGTTGTATTGCTGTAAAATCAAAAATAAAATATCAAAATCTGCAGGATATAATTTCATTTATTGTTGAAAATGGCGAAACGCCTTTGTTGCTCATCCTCGATGGAATTACTGACATCAGAAATATTGGAGCATTAGCCAGAACGGCCTACTGTTGCGGTGTTCATGCAATTGTGATTCCTGAGAAAGGAGTAGGAGCGTTGGGCGAAGATGCGATTACAACTTCTGCAGGCGCTCTTGAAAATATTTCGGTTTGCCGTGTAAAAACTTTGCACAATGCAATAGACGAAATGCATTTGAATGGCATCAAGATTTTTGCGAGTGAAATGACTGCTAGCGAAAATGTTTTTGATATTGATTTTAAAGAACCTTGTGCAATCATAATGGGAAGTGAAGACAAAGGCATTCAACCATCGCTGTATAAATTATGCGATGCAAAATTTAAAATTCCAATGCAAAAGGATTTTGAATCTCTCAATGTTTCTGTTGCCGCTGGAATGATTTTATATGAAGTGATGAAGCAGAGGATTATTTAATTGTTTTATTATTAAATTATTAGATTGAGTACCAATCAAATCAAATTGATAGAATGTCCGCGAGATGCAATGCAAGGTTGGAAAAATTTTATTCCAACAAAAACAAAGATTGAATACATCAATCAATTGTTGAAAGTAGGTTTTGATACCATTGATTTTGGAAGTTTTGTTTCTCCAAAAGCCATTCCACAAATGGCAGATACGAAGGAAGTTGTTGAAAAATTAAACATAGAAAATTCTAAAAGCAAGTTGCTTGCAATTGTTGTCAATGCCCGTGGAGCAAGCGATGCAGCGGAATTTGAAAAAATCCATTATCTGGGTTTTCCATTTTCAGTTTCTCCTACTTTTCAAAAAAGAAACGCCAATAGCACTATTGAAGAATCATTGGAAAGGGTAAGAGAGATCAAAAATATTTGTGATAAAAACCGAAAAGAATTAGTAGTTTATATATCCATGGCATTTGGAAATCCTTATGGCGATTTCTATGATGAAAATATTGTTTTGGAATGGATTACAAAAATAGTGGGAGAAGGAATCAATATCATTTCTCTTGCTGATACAGTCGGCCTGGCACAACCTTCACAAATCGCAACGCTTGTGAAAAAAGTAATTCAACATTTTCCGCAAATTGAAACAGGGGTTCATCTTCATTCGACCAATTTTAATTGGAAGCAAAAAATAAATGCCGCATTTGAAAACGGATGTCTTCGTTTTGATGGAGCTTTAAAAGGTATTGGTGGCTGCCCGATGGCAGAAGATGAGCTGGTTGGAAATATGAATTCAGAATTAATCATTCCCTATTTTAAAGAGTTAGGTTTTCTAAAAAATATGGACGAAACAGAACTATCAAAGGCCATCGAAATGGCTTCTAAAATTTTTACCTGAATGGAATTCTTTTTACCATTTCAAATACCTGATTTTCCATTTTCAATTTCTTATTCTGATAAAATTCTATTTCTCGGTTCATGTTTTTCAGAAGAGATCGGAAATAAAATGCTGGGTCTG
>Ga0157371_10004116_pt1 | contig 12832 bp, 12 predicted proteins | sample C45metaG_FD_113462 | JGI IMG/M metagenome (GOLD analysis project Ga0157371, IMG submission 113462) | Corn rhizosphere microbial communities from Kellogg Biological Station, Michigan, USA - C4-5 metaG | ecosystem: Host-associated > Plants > Roots > Rhizosphere > Soil | place: USA: Michigan... | reverse complement strand
TGAGCGAGATCAACAAGGTCTTCGCCGAAAACGGCATCAACATCTCCGGTCAGTTCCTGCAGACCAACGAGAAAGTCGGCTACGTAGTAATCGACGTCGATGCCGAGTACTCGGAAATGGCGCAAGAGAAGCTGCAGCACATCAACGGCACCATCCGTTGCCGCGTTCTGTTCTGACAGTGACTTGAGCGAAAAAAAAGGAGCCCTTCGGGGCTCCTTTTTTCATGGGCACTACACTGTCACTTAACGTTTACGGTGATTTTCTTCGACACGATTGGCGGATCGAACGGCATATGGCCGCTGTCGCCCAACTCCAGCTGCAAGGTGTGCTTGCCCGGCGTCAATTTGATTTCAGCCTGGGTTTGCGCCTTGCCGAAGTGCATGTGGTTGGCATCATTCGGAATCGGCGCGTCGGCGGCAGGCATTTTGTCGACATCGATCAGCAGATGGTGGTGACCAGTATTCTTGGTCACGTCGCCGGCCGGAGCCAGCGCGATATCCTTGACGCCGAATTTGACGGTGAAGGTTTCCGAGACCGTGGCGCCGTCTGCGGGAGATACGATGAACACTTCTGCACCCTTGGGAGCAGGCGTAGCCGCCGTCGCCAGCATCGAAGCACTCAGCAATAGCCCGGCGAATGCTGCTCGTGACATAAACGTTTTCATTCTCTTCTCCAGTTTTTCCGTAAAATCGGCGTGGCCATGACAACTTCACAGCCATTTGTTGTCGAAGGCACTCGACAACCATAGCAAAGCGAGCCTGACTCAGAGCATCGCAATAAATGTATTCAAAGGAGTGACCATGCGCTTTTTGCCTGGCCTGATCTGCCTGCTACCCCTCTTGAGCCCTTTGGCTCATGCCGAACTGATTGACGATGTAAACGACCGTGGCGAACTGCGCATTGCCCTTGAGGCTAATACACCGCCGTTCAATTTCAAAGACGATGGCAAACTCACCGGCTTCGAAGTCGAACTGGGCCAACTGCTGGCCAGCGAGCTGGATGTGCGGCCCGACTTCGTCGTGACTGATTCCAGCGATCTGTTGTCCGGCGTTGAAACCGGCAAGTACGACATCGCCATCAACCACATAGCAATGACCCCTGATTTGAAGGATCGTTTCGACTTCACCGAACCTTACATTCGCACCCACGCGCAATTGATCGCGCAGAAAGACGAGACACCGCGTTCAATACTGTTGGTGCAGTCGTTGACGGAAGAAAAGCCCAAAGCGGCCCCGGCCGTGAGCCTGGCGATTCCGTTTCAGAAGGGTAACCCGGCGTTCCACGCCAGCCTGGAAAACGCCTTGCAGCGGATCAAGACGGATGGGCGACTACAGAAGCTGGAGCAGAAATGGTTTGGAGCGCAGGGGAGCGAGGAGTCCAAACCCTGATTCAAGTTTGGCGACCATCCCATGTGGGAGCGAGCCAGCTCGCGATAGCGGTCTGACATTCAACATTGATGTTGAATGGAATGGCCCCATTGCGAGCAGGCTCGCTCCCACATTCGTTTTGTGTGGGTCGTTAGTCCTGCGTGGCCAGGGCAGCCGCCGCTTCGGCCAGCTCCAGTTCACTGAACACTTGAACGCCATGACGCTTGAGCAACGCTGCCGTCACCCCTTCGCCACTGACTTTCACGCCGCTGAACGTCCCGTCATACGTGAACAGACTCCCGCAAGACGGGCTGTTGGCCTTGAGCACCGCAATGCGGATGCCGTGCTGTTGCACCAGCTCCAGAGCCTGATAAGCCCCGGATAGAAACGACGCACTGACATCCTCGCCCTCGATCGTGATCACTGACGCATGGCCATCGAGCACTTCACCGCCCTGCCCGCCCGGGATTTCCGCCGCCGCTCTGGGCGTCGGCAAACCGCCAGCGACTTCCGGGCACATTGGCACGACGCGACCTTCGTCGAGCCATTGTTGAAGCTGATCAAACGGCCCGCTCGCCCCGCCGTCGTAACGTACGCGGTGGCCCAACAGGCAGCGGCTTACCAGAATTTTCTGCATGCTCAGAACGGCTCGCTACCACGACGCCGGAACCAACCCGTCAGTGACAGGCGATCCCGGGTCGCGGGCAGGACTTCATGGGGCACCTCGCCCGACAGAAACACCACCAGGCATCCGCCGGTGGGCACCACATCGTGCTCGACGCCTCCCTCCAGGTACATGCGCAACTGACCACCGTGCTCGGGCAACCAGGCATCATTGAGGTAGATCACCGCTGACACCATGCGCCGATCGTCATCGCGGAAACGGTCGACATGCTTGAGGTAGAAGGCGCCGGGCGGGTACAGCGCGAAATGGCTTTCGAAGTCTTCCAGCCCCAGGAACAACCCGCGATTCATCGCCTCGCGCAGACTGTCCATCAAGCTCAGATAACGGTCGCAAGCCTCATTCTCACCGGGTTCAAGCCACTGAATATGGTCGCCGCGAATCCCCTCGCGAATCTCCGACGTCGGCCCGCGCCCGACGGCCGCCGGGGCCAATTCGCCTTCGGCTGCACGTTTATGGCACTCAGCCGCCAACACTCGGGTCAGATCCAGAGGCAGGAAGATATTCTGCTGCGACCAGCCGCGTTCGGCCAAGTCGTCGACGATACGTAACAGCAGCGGGTGATCAGAGGATATTTGCATGGCGCGCATAGTATTCCTGTGCCTGCAAATCCGACAGAGCCGCGCAGCGGAGGATTTGTCGGATTACTGATACGAATTCTCGACAAGTACGAAAGCCGCACGGAGAATAGTCGCCTGCTGACAGGAGTCCCTATGCGCCGTTTGCTTTTTTCACTGCTGATACTCTGTGTTTTGCCCGCATGGGCAGACGGCCACGACCAGTTGTACAAGGTCGCCGGTTGGCCAGATCAGCGCGCGCATTTCAACGACGCGCTCTCGGCGGCGCAGCAGCGCTACCAGAACAGCCTGCCGCCGGCGGTGTTTCAAGCCCTGATCAACAACAGCAATCAGCGTTTTGCTCCTCAGGCGGTGGATCAACGCGCCGAAGCACAATTGCGCAAAAGCCTCACCGATCCGAAACCCGCACTGACCTTCTTTCAATCCCCCTTGGGCAAAAAAATCGTCGCAGCCGAACTTCTGGCGACCCGTCGCGATCAGCTGGCGAAAAATGCCAAGGGGTTACCCAAGATTCAAGCCAGTGACAGCCGCACACTGATCATCGGCCATCTGGCCCAGGCCCTGCCCGCCCGTGAGGCCGGCGCCGAGGTCAGCCTGGCGATTGCCGGCGTCGCGGCGGACAGCCTCAGTTCGATGATTCCCGGCTTGCTCGGCAACGGTCAGGCGCAAGGGATGCTCAATGGTCAACGCCAGCGCTTGATGGAGCAGATCGGTGCGGACCTGAATAACACGCTGCTGTATGTCTATCGCGATCTGTCGGATGAAGAACTGGAAGAGTTCGCCACATTTGCCGAGTCCGCCGAGGGCAAGGCTTATTATCAGGCAGCGTTGGCGGCGATTCGGGCAGGGCTGGCGGTGGGACAGGAGACTTCGAGTCTTTCCCAGTGATCTTCGGCGCCTGATAAATCGCTATCGCGAGCAAGCTCGCTCCCACAGTTGACCGAGTTATCCAGACGTACTCGGTCTAATGTGGGAGCGAGCTTGCTCGCGATGAGCCCATGACAGACGCTAAAGATTCCGCCCTTTGATTCGCTTGCTCAAAAACCCGAAATACTCCTCCCGCAACGCCAGCGTCTCATTCGCCAGATGATGCCGCGCCTGCGGCAGCATCAGCACCTGCGGCCGATCGAACTTGGCCTTCAACACCTCAAGGTTATGCTCCCAGTCCACCGTCATGTCCGATTGCCCCTGCACGATCAATGGACGTCGCGGACTGTTTGGTGCGGCCTCGATGCGTTTGATCCACCGCGCCAGTGCACCGACCCAGGCAGTCGGCAGTCGTAACGGCTGCAACGGATCGGCTTGCAGGAACGGCAAGAAGTCAGGGTCGTTGGAGTTCTCGCTGAAGCGTCGGGCGATCGCTTTGACGAAGGGTTTGAGCAGGTAATAGCTGAGTTGCGACCAGCCCCAGGCGCGCGGCCGAACCAGTGGCGAGAGCAAAATCAGCTGCCCCTGGGCCGGACTGCTCGCTCCTTGATTCAGCACATGATCGATCACGATCGCCCCGCCGGTACTTTGCCCGCACAAGTGCCACGGCTGTGGCAAATCGAGGGCCACGGCGTCGGCGAACAACCCTTGCAGGGTGTGCTGATACTCGGCGAAATCCTTGATGCTGGCCCGCTCGCCACTGGACAAACCATGGCCTGGCAGGTCGCAGGCAATCACCGCAAAACCTTGATCCAGTGCCCACTCGATCACATGCCGATAGAGCCCGGTGTGATCGTAGAAGCCGTGGAACAGAAACAGCGTCGCCTTCGCTAGCTCGGGCCACCAGACCTGGCTGACCACTTGATAGCCATCGACCTCGAAACGCCCAAGCCCGCGACGCAGCGTTCGCCCGGCGAATTCCAGCCCGTAAAACCGCTGGTACGCCAAGGCTTCTGCCGAAAGCGGCTGCCACTCGGCCAATGGCCGCAAGCTGGCGCGCAGATGATCGGGGTCGAAAGTGGCAGGCATGTACGATTCCAGACGCTAAACAGACTTTATGGGCCTGCGATATTCATCTGTCGCGGCAAGCATGGCAAGCTAGCCGACCTTCGAGGATTGAAACCCATGCGTCCGGCCTATCGCACCACACTGCTTGCCAGCCTGCTCGCCCTCGTGTGTGCCGGCGTGTTGTGGGCTGCGTATGACTGGTTCCAGGGGCGTTACCTGCGCGCGTTCAGCTCACACACCGCCGTTTTCTCTGGCGATCCGCTGCGCCTGCCCGATGAACTTGCCGGCCCCGGCCCTATCCGCCTGGTGCATTTCTGGGACCCTGCCTGCCCGTGCAATGTCGGCAATCAACAGCACCTGACCGAACTGGTTGAGCAGTATGCGTCGCGCGGCGTCGAGTTTTATTCAGTACAAAAGCCCGGCAGTCATGGTCAGTTGCCCAGCACCCTGAGCCGCCTGAAAACCATCAGCGTACTCCCGGGTTCCGAACAGATCCCCGCAAGCCCTGCGGTGGCGATCTGGGACCGCAGCGGCAAACTGGCGTATTTCGGCCCGTACAGCGAAGGCCTGACCTGCAATTCGAACAACAGCTTTATCGAACCCATTCTGCAAGCACTGAGCGAAGGTCGCACGGTAGGCGCGACCCATACGCTGGCCGTCGGCTGCTACTGCCCTTGGCAAGCGGATGTGAAGTAAGGCATTCCTGACTTTTCCAGGACCGCGATGCCCGGCACAGGAGGTCTGTGCTACATGTTGCAGCCCACGACGGCGGCAATCCCGAAGAACAAGGAGTCTCCATGAAACGCGTCCTGACCGTACTTGTATTGCTGATCGTCACGCTCGTCATCGGGGTTGGCGGGTACGTGTACATCAAGCAGCCGACGCGCCAGGGCCAAGTGGAACTTCAGCGCCTGCAAGGTTCGGTGACGGTGCGCTACGACGAGCGTGGCGTGCCGCACATTCGCGCCGAAAACGAAACCGATCTTTACCGCACCCTCGGCTATGTGCAGGCCCAGGACCGGCTGTTCCAGATGGAAGCCATGCGCCGCCTCGCCAGGGGCGAATTGGCCGAAGTGCTCGGCCCGAAACTGCTGGACACCGACAAACTGTTCCGCAGCCTGCGCATTCGTGAACGCGCCGAAAGCTACGTGGCGGCCCTGGATCGTCAGTCACCGGCGTGGAAGGCGCTGGAGGCCTATCTGGATGGCATCAATCAATATCAGGACACTCATGCAGCGCCCATCGAGTTCGATGTGCTGGGCATCCACAAGCGTCCTTTCACGGCGCAAGACAGCATCAGTGTTGCCGGCTACATGGCGTACAGCTTTGCCGCAGCATTTCGCACCGAACCGTTGCTGACCTACGTGCGCGATCAACTGGGCGCCGAGTACCTGAACATTTTTGACCTCGACTGGCAGCCCAAAGGCGTGCTGGCCAAGACCCGCCCAGCTACCGCCCCCGCGCTTGCCGCCAATGACTGGAAAGACCTGAACGCCCTCGCCCGCCTGAGTGAACAGGCATTGGCCGAGAACGGCTTGCCGCAATTCGAAGGCAGCAACGCCTGGGTGATTTCCGGCAACCGCAGCAAAAGCGGCAAGCCGCTGCTGGCCGGTGATCCGCACATTCGCTTCTCGGTGCCGTCGGTGTGGTACGAAGCGCAATTGTCGGCACCGGGCTTTGAGCTATACGGTCATCATCAGGCGCTGGTGCCGTTCGCCTTTCTCGGCCACAACCTGGATTTCGGCTGGAGCCTGACCATGTTCCAGAACGATGACCTCGACCTGATCGCAGAGAAGATCAACCCGGACAACCCGAACCAGGTCTGGTATCGCGGCAATTGGGTGGACATGGTCAACACCGAGCAACAGATTGCAGTGAAAGGTCAGGCGCCAGTCACGCTGACGCTGCGCCAGTCACCCCACGGCCCGATCATCAATGATGTGCTCGGCACTGCCGCCGGCAAGACACCTATCGCCATGTGGTGGGCGTTCCTTGAAACACCCAACCCGATCCTCGATGGCTTCTACCAGCTCAACCGCGCCGACACCCTGGCCAAGGCGCGCGCCGCAGCGGCCAAGGTTCAGGCGCCGGGGTTGAACATCGTCTATGCCAATGCCAAGGGCGATATTGGCTGGTGGGCCTCGGCGCTGCTGCCCAAGCGCGCGGCTGGAGTGAAGCCCGGTTTCATCCTCGACGGCAGCACCAATCAGGCGGAAAAGGAAGGTTTCTACCCGTTCAGCGCCAACCCCCAGGAAGAAAACCCGGCGCGTGGCTATATCGTTTCGGCCAACTTCCAGCCTGTGTCGCCGACCGGCATGGAGATTCCCGGTTACTACAACCTCGCCGATCGCGGCCAGCAACTCAATCGCCAGCTCGGCGACAAGAGCGTGAAGTGGGACAACGACGCCAACCAGAAACTGCAACTGGGCACCACCACCGCTTATGGCCCTCGCTTGTTGGCGCCGCTGTTGCCGGTACTGCGTGAAGTGGTAAGCGATCCGGCCGAACTCAAGCTGGTCGAGCAACTGGCCCGGTGGCAAGGCGATTACCCGCTGGAGTCGACCAGCGCCACGTTGTTCAACCAGTTCCTGTTCAATCTGGCCGACGCGACGATGCACGATGAACTGGGCAACGATTTTTTTGAAACCCTGCTCTCGACCCGAGTGATTGATGCCGCGTTGCCGCGGCTGGCGGCCAACCCCGATTCACCGTGGTGGGACAACCGCAATACCCTCGGCAAGGAAACCCGCGCCGACACGGTCAAGGTCGCGTGGCAGGCGAGCATCGCCCATCTCAAGACCTTCCTGGGCCCTGACTTCACGCAATGGCAGTGGGGTAAGGCGCACACCCTGACGCATGGCCATCCGTTGGGGACGCAAAAGCCGCTGGAGCGGATTTTCAACGTTGGCCCGTTCGCGGCACCCGGCACCCATGAAGTGCCGAACAACCTATCGGCCAAGATCGGACCGGCGCCATGGCCGGTGACTTACGGACCATCAACACGACGCCTGGTCGACTTTGCCGATCCGGCCCACAGCCTGACCATCAACCCGGTCGGCCAGAGCGGCGTACCGTTCGACAGCCACTATGAGGATCAGGCCGAGGCGTATGTCGAGGGGATTTACTACCAGGCGCATTTCAATGAAGAAGAAGTGACGGCCAATACGCGCAGTACATTGAAGTTTTTGCCGGCGCGGGCAGCCCCTTAGATTTTTGGTGGCTGGGCTGACCCTATCGCGAGCAGGCTCGTTCCCACATTGGAATGCATTTTCAACTGTGGGAGCGGGCTTGCCCGCGATGGAGCCCTGACAAGCGACACAACATTGCGCTAAACCATCGCCGCAAAATTCTGCCTGAACTGCTGCGGCGTCACCCCCAGCCGGCGACTGAATACGCTGCGCATATGCTGGGCATCGCGAAATCCGCATTGGTACGCCACGGTTTTCAGCGGTGAGCGGGTGCTTTCAAGCAGCACCCGCGCCGCATCCACCCTCGCCCGCTCGACGAACTCCGCCGGGGTGACTTTCGCGTCCTTGGCGAACACCCTGGAAAAGTTGCGGGCGCTCATGTTCGCCGCGTTCGCCAGATCGGCGATGGTCAGGTCGCCAGTGAGGTTGGCCAGCACGTAAAGCTGAACCAGCGCCACCGCCGAGGTCGGTTCGGCGTGCGGCGTGAGAAACGGGCTGAACTGCGATTGCCCGCCCGAACGCTGGGTAAACACCACCAGGCGCTTGGCCACGCTCAAGGCCACTTCCGGTCCGTAGTCTTGAGCCAGCAGATACAGCGACAAATCGATCCCGGCCGTGACCCCGGCCGAGGTGTAAAGCTCGCCGTCCTGCACGTAAAGCCGATCACTTTCCACCTGCGTCGACGGGCATAACGCGGCCAACGCTGGGGCATCGTTCCAATGCGTGGTGACGGTTCGCCCCTCAAGCAACCCGGCGCGGGCGAGCATGAATGCGCCATTGCAGATCGAACCAAAGCGCCGCGCCGCCCCACACGCATCGCGCAACCAGGCATCGAACGCCGCGCCGAAATCCATGAAGGGCAACTGCGGGCCACCGGCTACCAGCAGCAAGTCATAAGCTTCCAGCGCCTCGCTGAAATGCCGATGGGCATTGAGCGACAGACCGTTGGAACACGGCATTACTGCGCGCTCGACTCCGATCACCTCCAACTGGTAATGGTCTTGCGGTTCAAGGAAACGATTGGCCTCGCTAAACACATCCATGGGACCGGTGACATCCAGCGACTGGACGCCCGCGAACACCACGATGGCAACGGTTTTACTCATGGCAGGAAACGCCCTCAAGGGTGGATGCCGCAATGACGGCAAACACAAAACCTGTGGGAGCGAGCTTGCTCGCGAAGAGGCCGTGTCAGTCGAAAGAGATGTCGACTGACACAGCGCTTTCGCGAGCAAGCTCGCTCCCACAGGGACCGCAATTACTTTCCAACCCTAGCCAATCCGCGCACAACAAGCGAGGTTGGCGCGATATGCATGCTCATTGGCCGGGATCGCAGCCATGGATCGATTGTCCGGTCCGGAGGCCCGGAACAGACTTGTTCCATCAGCGCCGCCACGGCGTTCCCCACGAGGAAAGCACCTATGAGCAGCACCATCGCCGGTATCAAAATCCCCGACAGCGCATTAGCCAGGGCCACCACTGAATACATTCGCGACGCAGAGCCTGACCTGCTTTACCACCATTCACGCCGGGTGTTTCTGTTCGGCGCCTTATGCGGTGAGCGCAAGCAATTGGCCTACGATCCAGAGTTGTTGTACGTCGGCGCGATGTTCCATGACCTGGGCCTGGTGGAAGGCCATCGCACTGACGACGAGCGTTTCGAAGTCGACAGCGCCAACGCCGCCAAGGCATTTCTCAAGCCGTATGGTTTATCCGACGACGATATCGAGCAGGTGTGGCTGTCAATCGCGCTGCACACGACACCGGGCGTGCCGCAGCACTTGCGGCCTAACGTTGCGCTGGTGACTGCCGGCGTCGAGATGGACGTGTTGGGTATCGATTACGCGGCGTTCCCGACTGCACAGCGTGAGGCGGTGGTGCATGCGCATCCACGGGGAGAGGGTTTCAAGGAATGCATCCTGTGTGCGTTCGCCAACGGCTTCAAGCACAAACCGGACACCACGTTCGGCACCGTGAATGCCGACGTGCTGGTGGACAGCGAACCGGGGTTCAAGCCGATGAACTTCGTCGAGATCATCCGCAAATCCCCTTGGGTTTCCTAAAACAAATGTGGGAGCGAGCTTGCTCGCGATGAGGCCATGTCAGTCGACAAAGATGTTGACTGATAGACCGCTATCGCGAGCAGGCTCGCTCCCACATTGGATCGGGTTGGCCACGTAATTGTGGCCAACCTTTATGCCGCTTCTGGTGCCGGGGCGCGACGCACGTCCGGTTGTTTCCAGGAGTCGGCAGCGCCTTCTTCGATCGCTTGCTGGATTGCACGCTTGCGACTTTCTTCGGCACGGCGGCTGAAGAACCAGACCAGGAACGTCATCAGCGAAACCGCCAACAGAATCAGGCTGGCCACGGCGTTGATCTCGGGTTTCACGCCCAGGCGCACCGCCGAGAACACTTCCATCGGCAAGGTCGTCGAGCCCGGGCCCGACACGAAGCTCGCCAACACCAGGTCATCCAGCGACAGGGCGAAAGACATCATGCCGCCAGCGCCCAAGGATGGCGCGATCATCGGGATGGTGATCAGGAAGAACACCTTCCACGGCCGCGCACCGAGGTCCATGGCCGCTTCTTCAATGGACAGGTCCAACTCACGCAAGCGCGCCGATACCACCACCGCCACATACGCCGCACAGAAAGTGGTGTGGGCGATCCAGATGGTGACGATGCCGCGTTCCTGCGGCCAGCCGATCATCTGCGCCATGGCGACAAACAACAGCAACAGCGACAGACCGGTGATCACTTCGGGCATCACCAATGGCGCTGTCACCAGTCCACCGAACAGCGTGCGCCCCTTGAAGCGAGTGATTCGCGTCAGGACAAACGCCGCCAAGGTACCCAGCACCACCGCTGCTACCGCCGTGTAGCAGGCGATTTCCAGCGAACGCACCACCGAGCCCATCAGTTGGGTGTTGTCCATTAAGCCGACGTACCACTTGATCGACCAGCCACCCCATACCGTTACCAGTTTGGAGGCGTTGAACGAGTAGATCACCAGGATCAGCATCGGTGCGTAGATGAACAGCAGACCCAACACCAGCATCAAGCTTGAGAATCTGAAGCGCTTCATTCTTTGCCCTCCATTTCTTTGGCCTGACTACGGTTGAACAGGATGATCGGCACAATCAGAATCGCCAGCATCACCACCGCCAGGGCAGACGCCACCGGCCAGTCACGGTTGTTGAAGAACTCTTGCCAGAGCACTTTACCGATCATCAGGGTTTCCGGACCGCCCAGCAGTTCCGGGATCACGAACTCACCCACGACCGGAATGAACACCAGCATGCAACCGGCGACGATGCCGTTCTTGGACAGCGGAATGGTGATTTTCCAGAAACTGTTGAACGTGCTCGAACCCAGGTCCGACGCGGCTTCCAGCAAGCTGGCATCGTGTTTCACCAGGTTGGCGTAGAGCGGCAGGATCATGAATGGCAGGTACGAATAAACGACGCCGATGTACACCGCAAGGTTGGTGTTGAGGATCTGCAGCGGCTCGTTGATCCAGCCCATGCTCATCAGGAAACCATTAAGCAGACCGTTGTTGCTGAGAATGCCCATCCACGCATAGACGCGGATCAGGATCGCGGTCCAGGTCGGCATCATGATCAGCAGCACCAGCACCGTTTGCAGCTCTTTACGGGCACTGGCAATGGCGTAGGCCATCGGGTAGCCGATCAGCAAGCAGAGGACGGTGCTGATCAGCGCCATCTTCAACGAGCCAAGGTAAGCGGCGATGTACAACTCGTCGCCGGCCAGCATCGCGTAGTTGCTCAGGTTGAGCAGCAACTGCAGCTTCTGTTCGGCATAGCTGTAGATTTCGGTATACGGCGGAATGGCCACGTCGGCTTCGGCGAAGCTGATCTTCAGAACGATGAAGAACGGCAACATGAAGAACATGAACAGCCACAGGAATGGAACCCCGATGACCATCTGACGGCCACCGGGAATTATTCGATTGAAACGGCGTTTCAATTTGCGCATGTTCATGAGCGAAGTACCACGCCGCTATCGTCTTCCCAATACACGTACACCTGGTCACCCCAGGTTGGGCGCTGGCCGCGGCGCTCGGCGTTGGCGACGAAAGACTGGACGATCTTGCCGCTCGGCAGTTCGACGTAGAACACCGAGTGGCCACCGAGGTAGGCGATGTCGTGCACCTTGCCGCTGGACCAGTTGTACTCACAAGTCGGCATGGTCGGCGTCACCAGCAGTTTTTCCGGACGAATCGCGTAGGTCACGGATTTGTCCTGCACCGAGGTGCTGATGCCATGGCCCACGTAGATCTGGCGATCCAGGTCCTTGCAAGTGATGGTCGCGTGGCCTTCGGCGTCGTCGATCACTTCACCGTCGAAGATGTTGACGTTACCGATGAATTCACAGACCAGGCGGCTGGTCGGGGTTTCGTAGATGTCGATCGGGCTGCCGATCTGGGCGATCCAGCCCAGGTGCATGATCGCGATGCGCTCGGCCATGGTCATGGCCTCTTCCTGGTCGTGGGTCACCATGACGCAGGTTACGCCGACGCGCTCGATGATCTCGACCAGCTCGAGCTGCATTTGCGAACGCAGTTTCTTGTCCAGTGCACCCATTGGCTCGTCGAGCAGCAACAGTTTCGGACGCTTGGCCAGGGAGCGCGCCAGGGCGACACGCTGACGCTGGCCACCGGAAAGCTGGTGCGGCTTGCGCTTGGCGTATTGCGTCATCTGAACCAGCTTGAGCATGTCCGCGACACGGGCATCGACTTCAGCGGCGGGGATTTTGTCCTGCTTGAGGCCGAAGGCGATGTTCTGCGCCACGGTCATGTGCGGGAACAAGGCGTACGACTGGAACATCATGTTGATCGGCCGCTCGTAGGGCGGCATGTCGGTGATGTCTACGCCATCGAGGAAAATGCGCCCCTCCGTGGGCCGTTCGAAGCCTGCGAGCATGCGCAGCAACGTGGACTTGCCCGATCCCGAACCGCCGAGCAGGGCGAAAATCTCGCCTTTCTTGATTTCCAGGGACACATCGTCCACGGCAATCGTCTCGTCGAACTTCTTCGTGACCCGGTCGATTTTGACCAACACC
>Ga0157371_10004113_pt1 | contig 12842 bp, 10 predicted proteins | sample C45metaG_FD_113462 | JGI IMG/M metagenome (GOLD analysis project Ga0157371, IMG submission 113462) | Corn rhizosphere microbial communities from Kellogg Biological Station, Michigan, USA - C4-5 metaG | ecosystem: Host-associated > Plants > Roots > Rhizosphere > Soil | place: USA: Michigan... | reverse complement strand
GGGGCGATGTTGTTGGTATGCATGTAAGCGAATTGCAGTTTAAAAGAAATTAACAGACAAAGCTTCATTGAAAGCATGCAGGAGATGCCTTGACATACAGATAGAAGCGTTAGATCGTTGTTATGAAGAAAATATTCTTTTTGGTAATTATCATATCAATTGCAGGAACAACTTTTTTTCTTTCCTGCAAAAAAGAATACTGGTGTGAAAATTGCACAGAAAAAATCATCCACCATAGCTAATGCAGGAAATGATACCACTACTGTTTTACCTTCAAACGCTATAACACTTGACGGCGGCTCTACGGACCCGGAAAATAATATTACCAGTTATCGTTGGGTAAAAATTTCCGGGCCATTCGCATTTAGTATTTCTAATGTGAATGCAGTACAAACACAAGTATCAACTCTTGTGCAAGGTATTTACCTTTTTGAATTGAAAGTTACTGATGCCGGTGGATTGTCGTCAAAAGACACGATACAGGTAACGGTTATCAGTCCTTCAACAACTTCATGCGGTGACACCAACAGGCCGCATGTCAATGCCCGATTGATACCTGTTGGAACAGTTTCGCAAGCAAGATACGGAATGGCGGTGGCATCAGCTGGAAACAAGATTTTGTTTGCGGGTGGTTCATTCGGTGGTGTGCTTTCATCGAGAGTGGATGTATGATATCACTACTCAATCATGCTCAACTGCTGAATTAAGTGAGGCTCGTTCTGACATCTCAGCTATTGCAGCTGGCAATAAGATATTTTTTGGCGGGGGCGAGATTAGTGATGGAACCTTTCCAACAAAGACTGTTGACATTTACGATGCTTCTACAAATACATGGTCTGTTGCTGCATTAAGCCAACCTGGCAAGGACATGGGAACGGCGATAGCAGGTAATAAAGTTTTTTTTGCGGGCTGCGAAGGCGGGCTTGCTGCCAGTTCTCGTCAAAACCGCGCTGAAACTGTTGACATTTATGATCTAACTACCAGCACCTGGTCAGTGGGGCATTTGAGTGAACCGAGATATCAGGGCATGTCTGCAGTTGCAGCGAATGGCAAGGTGTATTTGCAGGAGGTGAGCATTTCTCCGCCTCTTTTAAAGTTGGTTTTATTCAGCCAGACAGACGTTTGACAATGCTTCCAACGCCTGGTCGAGATGCAGTTTATATGAAGGCAAATCCGGATGTGCCGGTATTTCGCGACGAATAAAATATATTAGGCCGGGGGTGACTGGAGATAGTCAAACTGGTCACGTGTCCTGTGTTGTCGAAATAAAAGATGTAAATGCAGGAAGTTCTATAGCTTATTTTGCCAATCCGGGCGCTTATCAATCTGTCTTAAAGGATGGCAAATTAGTATTCTTCGCGGGTGAAAATACATTTGACATCTATGATATAATCACAGGTATCTGGTCAATTGGAGTTTTGCCTGCAGATATAAATCCGTTTTTTGTAAGCATTGGTGTAAATAATACTATTTTTGTAGCAGGGACAATTGTGAATGGCGATTTATCCAACCAGGTTTGGAAACTGGAATTTTAAGTTTTAGTACTCAACCGCCCAAAGAAGGTAATAAGGTGTGCCTAAATTACGTTTCTAAATCCTACTAACGTTTGAAAAGCAAGTAAATTCCACTATTTATACCGAAGAACCTATTTGGATTACATACAGCTATCCAGAAATTAAATGTGTAACTTTAAAGAGCCATGTGTATGCCTGTAAACATAAGTACTTGCAGGATTTTTACTTTTTATAAAACGGCTTTCGTTTATAAAAATTCTTTTAGCCATATTTTTTTCCACTTTATTTTTTTATCCATCGGCTTTGCACAAAGACACAAAATTGACAGCCTGCAAAAAATATTGCCGGCGCGCTAAAAGATATGGGATTAATCAAATTATCTTAAGCACAAGTACAATTTAGATTTCGTGAAAACAAAATAAACAATTCAATCTTGAATTAGACAATTTTAAAGCAAGGGTTGAACACACAATTAAAATTTCCATATAAATGTTACTGGTAAAAAAAATAATAATTGCGTTTGTAAGCACATTATTAGTTACTACCGTTTTTGCCCAGGATCATCCCAATACAAAAAAGATTGACAGCTTAAAAAAGCTTTTGCCCTCGAAACAGGGGGCTAGCAGAATAGATTGCCTGAATGCTCTTAGCGAGGAATATTGGTGGCCGCCGAAAGTGTTGCCCGATTCTATCTCTTGCTGGGCCATAGTGGCGTTTAATGAATCTTCTAAAATAGATTATCCACCTGGGATAGCCGCTTCTGTTATGCATTTGGGGGTGGCCGAAATTTACAGGAAGAACTTTTTGACGGCAGAGAAATACTTACGCCAGGCTCTGGTAATGTTTGATAAAATGCATAAAGAAAGGCAAATGGGTTGGTGTTGCCTCTGGCTCGGCCAGGTGTTGTACGGCCAAAATCATCTTAAAGATGCCATTGCCTTCTACCGGAAGTCTGCTCTCATTTTGGAGAAATCTGGTGACGGCGAAGGTGAGGGAAAAGCTTATGCGTATATGTCATTTTTATACGAGGCAACCGGAGACTATGACAGCAGCTTTTATTGTTGTAATAAAAGTTTAATGATCAGAACAAAAATGGGTGACGATATTTGCATAGCCGGTGCATTAGTCAATATGGGACACTTATATAAAAATGCGGGAGCTTACGAGGATGCTCTTGGATTTTATAACCAGGGCGGCGAATATGCCAATACACACGGTTTTAAACTTCATACTAACTGGAGCAATATCCAGGAATCTATTGGGATCGTATACAGGCTGATGAACAAGGCTGATTCGTCCCTATACTATCTTAACAAAGCATTACAAGCTGACCCCGAAAACAGGGCGACGAAAGTCAGTCTAGGTGAAACTTTACTCCTAAAGAAACAATATGACGAGGCACTAAATATGTTCCTGCCACCTCTTGACCATTTTAGGACAGAAAATGATCAATGGGATCTAATGCGTGTGTCGCTTGATGCAGCCAAAGCATTTCAGGGAGAACAGAACGCAGGAGCAGCGCTGCCGCTCGCGAGAGAAGGGCTTTCGATAGCTCAAAGAGCAGATGTGAAGCCTTACATAATGCAGGGCTATTTGTTACTCTCAGAAATATACCGTGATCTTAAAGAAAATGACAGTGCTTATTTTTTAATACATCAATATATTGCGCTAAAAGACTCTGTCGCCAATCAGCAGTTTCTTTGGAGACTAACGAATTATAAAAAGCAGAATGAGTATAAAAAACAAATTGAGCAACTAACATCACTGCAGAAGGATAACAGTATTAAAGCAGAAAAACTAAAAAATGAGACGATGCTGAAATGGTTTTTTATAATCGGTCTTATTATCATTGCAATATCAGGTATCATAGTTTACAGGAGTCTTTCTCTTAGAAGGAAAAATTATCAATTAAAAAGTGAACATGAAAAGGCCACGTTAAAGCAAAATGCAACACAGCTTGAAATGCAGGCATTACGGGCCCAAATGAATCCACATTTTATTTCGAATTCACTCAGCGCTATCAATTTATTCATACTTGAAAATAACAGGTTGCAGGCATCGGAATACCTGGGGAAATTTTCAAGACTGATTAGATTAATTCTGCAAAATTCACAGGAAGAGTTTATTCCGCTGGAAAGAGAATTAGAAGCCCTGCAACTTTACCTTGAATTGGAATCACTTCGTTTTGAAAATAAGTTTTCCTATAAAATTAATTCAGATGCCCTCATTGATATAAGCGTACTTACAGTGCCCCCTCTTATTATACAGCCTTACGTTGAAAATGCTATCTGGCATGGATTAATGCATAAAAAAGAAAGCGGCAAGTTGCAAATAGAACTGTATACAGACGACAACATCCTGTTTTGTAAAATTGCAGATGATGGCATTGGGAGGAAGAAAGCGGCCGAATTAAAAAGCAAGTCTGCACTTTCCTATAAATCGATGGGGATGAGCATCACCGCCGACCGCATCGCCATGATGAAGCAACAGGACGAATTGGGCACTCACATTGTAATAAATGATTTAGTGCTTTCCGATGGCAGCGCCGGCGGTACAGAAGTTATCATTAAAATACCATTTTGATAATGATCAAAGCAATACTCATAGACGACGAAATGCATTGCCTTAAAACATTACAGATGTTGCTTAAAGAGTATTGTCTAAATGTGGAAGTATTGGAAAAATGCAGTGAGGCAGCAGCAGGTTTGAAGGCAATTGAAATGCACAAGCCTGACCTGGTATTTCTCGATATCGAAATGCCGCAGATGAATGGATTTGAAATGCTCGAACAACTTCCTCAAATTAATTTCGCGGTTATTTTTACCACCGGGTACGACCAGTACGCAATTAGAGCCTTTCATTTTAGCGCTTTGGATTATCTATTAAAGCCCATTGAGCCAAAGGAATTAACAGATGCTGTTAAGAAGGTGGAAGAGCAGCGCCATTTACCAATGCCGGAACAGTTTGAGATGTTATTGAAAAAGATTAGTGGCGTTAACAGCGGCTTTACGAAGATTGCAGTACCGACGGCAGAAGGCTTTGAATTAATTGCTGCCACTGATGTTATATACTTTGAAGCGCAGAGTAATTACACGCATATTTTTTTGAAGAATAAAAATAAAATAATTGCCTGCCGTACACTCAAAAACATAGAAGATCAAATACAGGATTACAACTTCTTCGTGCGGGTACATAATTCTTATATGGTTAACCTGAACGAAGTTGCCAGGTATGTCCGTGGCGAAGGAGGGTATGTTGTTATGAGTAATAACACCTCCGTAAATGTTTCCCGAAGCCGCAAAGATGCCCTGTTGAAATTTTTCTAAGCATTCATTTTCTCCATTTAAACTTTTATTGAGTCAATTACTCAATGACGGCGTCATTGGGTATTGCCACAAAAATTTGTATTTCCGGATGTAACAGTGTCCGGTCTCCCTGGCTCATGTCCTTCACGAATCGGAATGGTAGATACGAATACAAAAAGTGATGATTAAGTTTAAAGCGAAAGTATATTTCAATCCGCCGGTTCGTGTGCGACACAGTAACGCTCATGCACAGATCTGGAGACCCGCGCCCGAGTGGACCAAAGCGGAGTTGCAGGGATTGTTCGTTACTTATACAATTATTTTTGAAGCTTATTTTTTCCCCAGCCTTTAATAAATTAAAATTAAGTAAGCTGATGCATGCGTCAGGAATTTTGCATCAGCGGAAAATGCTAAAGGATCCTTTTTATCCGACTAATATCTACATAATTGCCGAAACATTTTGAGGATATTTTCCAATCAATTTCAACTTTTATCGGAAAGGTATCTATCTTAAAAGAAGGAATGATGTTGCCAATATCAAAATATCCATTTTCAGGATCATTCGGATTAGGATGACCATCAATTTTAATAAAAGTGCCACCCGTACAAACTCCTTCTCCTGGATCAGGACGCACAATTGTTGCAGTATCCATAAATCCCAATTCTTTTTTGCACGAAGAAATTGTTAATGAAATGAACAACCACAAAATGCAAAAGCGGAATATATTTTTCATGCCAGATATTTTAGTAATGACAATTAAATTTGTTTTTCCGTTGCATCACGGCCAACGCGTAGGCGTTATGTCTTGAAACTGCCCGTTACTTTATACTTTAAGTAGAGTGGAAGTTTTAATTTTTGGAGATTTTTATAATTGAAATTTAAGCCTAATGCACAGCTTTTGAAACCTGTGGGAGAGCGGATCAAAATCACAGATTATTTGAGCAAAACATTCCTTGAATTCCCCTTTACATCAAGCACTTTTATCTGCGGTGATCCGGTGTTATCTACATATATTTCCATTCTCGGCTTGCCGGCAGAATCATAAAGAAAAAGACCGGATTGGTTATCTAACGTGCGCCCGATAAACAATCTTCTCCTGCTTCCTTCCACAGACATAAGATCGTTCATTTCTCGTTTACGTAATGTACTGTCTTTAATTTTTTTTATCGCTTCGTACTTATCCATGAAGGCGGGTAAACTGCTACCTTCCGGAAATTCATTAATCACCAGCCCTCTTCTGACCTTGCCTTTTCCACCGGCATATTCTTCTGAATTAACCATCTGCACAACCTGGTCGTTGTTATAATTATCCATTTTAAATGACATTCCTGAATTGATCACTTTACCCGTATCATTTACCTCAAATATCAAACCTCCGCATTCATTGCCGTCATTATTAAAAAAGATGACGCCTGCGGGTCTTTTTCTTTTTGCCAGGTCCTTGCCGGCTATCCTTCCCGGGTGCTGCCGCGTTTCGTTGCTGATAACCATTCTCAGACTGCCATCTTCTCCAACCACATTGATTCGCTTCACTGTGAGTTCATCCATTTTTTCTGTATTGACGGTTTTCCTGAAAGAACTAAATGCCATATACCCAAAAATCAAAAGAGTGAAAATGGCATAAGCGGTTAACAAGTCTATTCTTCTTTTTAATTTCTTTTCCATAATTTTTTTTATGTGATTGGTTCAATAAGTGACTCGTGCTAAAAAGCTTATAGTACTTTCAATCTTTTTGGCACTTTTATAGTTGAAAATAAAGTAACGACATATTTTTTCATTCACTATAGCAAACTTTTGAATTTATAAAGTTTTTAAACACTATCTGCATTTCCATTTGTACAAGTTAGCCAGTTCTGTTGAGCAATCGTCATTGAGCGAGGTCCATGTGAAAAGAACAGGCACATTCCTTATTTTTACATTTGAACTACTTACATGAATCAAAAACTTTCAATACTCGCTGTTTTATTAATTACCTGCCTGACGGGCATTTGCCAGCTTCCACTCCGTCAGACCAAAATAACTTCTTCCAATACTTCCTTCCCCGATACCGGCAGATCCCAGGGGCACCTCTACAAAAATGTATTGTACAATTCAACAGATCATTATTCCGATAGTTCCGTAATTATTATTACCCCAACGAATTTTAAGGCAGGGAAAAAGGTAGATATGATCTTCTGGTTTCACGGATGGGGCAACAACATTGACACCGCCTTAAGCGAGTATGGCTTATCAAGGCAGTTTGCAGATGCGGCCGTTAACGCAGTGCTGGTATTGCCGGAAACGGCGAGGAACGCGCCGGATAGTTATGGCGGCAAGCTGGAACAAAAAAATACATTCTGCAGCCTTGTCAATGATGTGCTTAAAAAACTGGCAGCGATGAACGTGATATCTAACAACGCCCGCGCAGGAAATATTATCCTTGCAGGACACAGCGGCGCATACAGGGTGATGGCGCGCATTTTACAGAATGGTAATGAACCAGTGAATGAAGTGATCTTATTTGATGCGCTGTATGCAGATACCGATAAGTTTATGGATTGGTTAACTGCTAACAGGCATCATCGTTTTATCAATTTATACACCGACCACGGCGGCACCTTTGATGAAACCAAAGCGATGATGGGGCAGGTAAAGAATGCACACATTGCGGAAGATTCACTGGAGGAAGCGCAGGTTACCCCTGCCATCATCCGGCACAACAAAGTTATTTTTATTCATACACCTCACGAGCATAACTACATTATCCAGCATCCGGATAATTTTAAGCTGTTCATTGAGAACAGCCCTTTCTTAAAAAAAATAAAATGAGCGTGACTAGTGGAAGCACTTCGACAAGCTCAGCATGACAGCGCTTAAAATTAAGGAGCGGTTGTAAATTGCTTTTGTATCAATGCAGTTTTATTGCATTTTCAGCATCAATAGAAAAGAAAAGGTTGCGCTTGCAATCTTTTAAATAAAAATCATGATAATTTCTTTTTTTACTGGTAAGAAATATTGCCTCTTACAATTATCTTTATAAAGTAATTTTAATTTAATTTCCTTCGCTTCATAACATTTAAAATACTTTTCTTTTTAAAAACATGCAATTTCTTCAGATGAAAAAATACCTTCCACTTTTATTGCCGATAATGTTTGTTGCAACAAATGCATTTGCACAAAAATTATATACAGCTCCTCTTGGCATTGAATCATATACTTTCAGAAAAAGTTTTCCTGTTGATATTGTTAAAACACTTGACACAATTCAGCAACTTGGCTTTACGGAATATGAAGGTGGAAGCTACGGAATGCCGGCAAAAGAATTTAAACAACTTTGCAAAGAAAGAGGCATTAAGATCATCTCTACCGGTGCCGATTATAACGAACTGGCGAAATCTCCTGAAGCAGTAGCGCATAGGGCAAAAAGCCTGGGCGCAAAATATGTGATGTGTGCCTGGATACCTCACGCGAATTCAGGCTTTACTTTAGAGAATGCAAAACAGGCAGTGGAGGTTTTCAATAAAGCCGGTAAGATTTTAAAGGACAGCGGAATCACTTTTTGTTATCACGCCCATGGTTATGAATTTCAGCCATATCAGGATGGAACTTTGCTTGATTATCTTATTAAAAATACCAACCCGGATGATGTTTCTTTTGAAATGGATATCCTGTGGATACACTTTGGCGGCGGCGATCCTGTTGCCTTGCTGAAAAAATACGGAAACCGGTGGAAACTGATGCATTTAAAAGATTTGAGAAAAGGAACTAAGAAAGACCTGAGCGGCGGCACTTCCCAGGAAAATGATGTAGTATTGGGAACGGGCGAAATTGATATTCCGGCGATATTAAGAGAAGCGAAAAAAGTAGGAATAAAACATTTTTTTATTGAAGATGAAAGCAACCAGCCAAATGAACAAGTACCAAAGAGCATTGCGTATTTAAAAAGCCTGAAGGAATAATATATTTTCAGGAAAATGATTGCTTCTGTTTTTGCCGCCATGTTGGCGTTTGTGTTGTCTTACTAATGTATCAAAAAAACTTGCTTATCGTCCTGCAATAAAAGGTTGGTTATAAATGGACCTTCTTCAATTAAAGCATATAATTTTTTTGCGTTTTGTGGAATGTCAAAAACAACTTGTGTTTCAACCGACTGATGCAATTCAAGTTTTTGGTCAATTGGGATTTGGTTGCCTATTAAATTGTCAAGTTCCTTTTGTCCTTGTGCAGAAAAAGAACAGGAGTTGCCCTTTTCATCTTTTATATGAACTCTTGGCTCGGAAGGTTTCTGTGCAATTCCTTTTGCCCGGTTAGACATTTTAATATGCAAGATAATAAATTGTCCGCCTGGCTTTAGATTACCTAATACCGTTGGATTCGAGAGGTGACACCTTTTTGAAAAGGTGTCACCTCTCGAATCCAAAATTAAGAACAGTGCTTCGACAGGTTCGGCATGACAGCGTAAATAATTTGTAGCAAGATTACACTTCCCACTGACCGGATTAAAATGTGTTTCATGTGCCACGAACCAAGGCGCGGGGGTGAAACTTATATTTTCCTTTTTCTTCTACACCTACAGTAGCAGCCTTTTTTTACCGGGTTTAAATTATCAGAAAATTGGAATCGTTATCGGGAACGATTGCATAAAAATACTTGCGCCGGATCGATTTATCCTAATAAAATATCGGTACACTTGCTTAATGATATTTGTGAGAATCTGATCAAAATTGTTGTCTCAAATAGCTTGCTTGTTATTATGAAATTAAACGAACTTTTTAATCTTTCAGGTAAAACTGCTCTCGTTACCGGCTGCTCACGCGGCATCGGAAAAGCAATGGCAACAGGCCTTGCACAAGCAGGCGCGGATATCATCGGAGTATCTTCTTCGCTTGAACCGGGCAGTGACATTGAAAAAGAGATCATTGCATCGGGACAAAAATTTTCTTCTTACAAAATCAATCTTGAGGACAGGAATGAATTATTGAATTCCATTGACAAAATAAAATTTGCTCATCCTGTTATTGATATTTTAATAAATAATGCGGGAACGATAAAAAGAAGTCCAGCCGTTTCTTATACCGATGCAGACTGGGATACGGTTCTTAACATCAATCTGAATTCTGCGTTTGTTCTTGCCCGTGAATTTGGAAAAGAAATGGTACAAAGACAGCAGGGGAAAATCATTTTTACCTGTTCATTGCTTTCATTCCAGGGCGGAATTAATGTGCCCGCTTATACCGCCAGCAAGAGCGCAGTTGCCGGTTTGGTAAAAGCCCTTGCCAACGAATGGGCATCAAAAGGAGTAAATGTCAATGGCATTGCTCCCGGATATATCGCTACAAAAAATACAGAAGCATTGAGACAAGATGCGGCAAGAAACCAATCCATCCAGGATAGAATTCCTGCGGGAAGATGGGGAACGCCTGATGACCTGGTTGGGCCCGTTGTGTTTTTAAGTTCTGCCGCCTCTGATTATGTACATGGCGAAATATTGACTGTTGATGGCGGATGGATGGGACGTTGATAAGCTATAGAAAATTCTTAGATAAATATAACGAACAAAGATTTCAAGATCATTTTTGAGGAAATAAAGAAGATGGACAAAGGCAATTAAGAAATGCGTTTGCAAAATTAATGCGGGGGAAAAGAAAAAGGATCAAATCAATTTTGCCTGTTCTCATTGGAACAGCATGTTGAAGGGAAGCACCGTTCAGGTCAAAAAACAATTTCTTTCGCAAATTAACCCGCTTTAAAATCCGGTTATTTTCCTGAAAGGCGCTATATGGAAGTATTATGTTGGCGGCATCGTGAAGCGATTGCAAACGGCATTTCTTATTGCTGCAGAAACGGGACCGGATCGAATCAAAATTTAAAATACAAAATCAAAAAATAATCATCCTTCATTTCAAAAACCAAAGCTTGTAATAATATGAAAAGTAAACTTTATTTTTTCGTGATGCTACTGTTTTCATTTACGACGGCGATGTCGCAAAGTAAAACAGTCACTGGTCATGTAACATCAGCGGCAGGAGAGGCATTAACAGGTGTAAGCGTATCGCTGAAAGGCACAAAGACGGTAACTGCAACCAATGCTTCCGGTGATTATTCCATATCAGTACCGGCCCATGGAAATACCGTGCTGGTATTCAGTTATGTAGGGAGCAAAAGCCAGGAAATAACCGTCGGGAACCGCAATGTTATTGACGTTACGCTTCAAAACACGGCTTCTACTTTGAATGATGTCGTTGTAGTTGGTTATGGTACTGTAAGACGAAAAGATCTTACCGGCTCCGTTTCATCCGTAAGTGCGAAAGATTTAAAAGATATTCCGATCAATTCTGCAGAAGAAGCGCTGGCAGGACGTTTGGCCGGTGTGCAGGTTACCGGTTCGGAAGGTTCTCCGGATGCACAAGTACAGATTCGTGTAAGAGGCGGTGGTTCTATTACCCAGGATAACTCGCCTTTGTATGTGGTGGATGGAATCATTGTGGATAATGCGCTTTCTACTTTATCCCCACAGGATATTGAAACGATCGATGTGTTGAAAGATGCTTCTGCTACCGCGATCTACGGTGCAAGAGGCGCTAATGGGGTAGTGATCATTACTACCAAAGGCGGTCACAAAGGAAAGAGTACGATCAGCTATAACGGGCTTGTAGGTGTTCAAAAAGTGCCGCATGAATTGAGTGTAATGAATCCTTATGAATTTGTGTTGTATCAATATGAAAGAAGCCGTGGAAGCACCCAGAACGAACAGAACTTTTTAAATACTTATGGCACATGGAACGACCTTTCTTTATACAAGCAAGCGCCTTTTGTTGACTGGCAAAACCAGGTTTTTGGGCGGCAAGCTTTTATGCAAACACATAATGTAAGTATTTCCGGCGGTGGTGAAAAAACACAATTCAATCTGAGCCTTACTTACAACAAGAACGAAGCGGTCATGCTGAATTCTGATTATGACCGTAAGCTGGTAAACTTTAAATTGAATCATGAAGTAAGTAAAAATTTTAAAGTAGGATTTAATGTCCGTTTTGACAACCAGGTTATTAATGGCGCCGGAACTTCGAATCCCGGTAGCAGCGGCTTAAACTTTTTGAGACAGGCTGTTCGTTATATTCCTTATTTGTCTCCCGGGCAGGAAGTAGCCAATTACGACCCGGAATTGATCAATGAAACAAGTGGAAACGGATTATATATCGTAAACCCGCTTTTATTGATCAACTCGCAATACAAAAAACAATATCAGACTTTAGCAGGATTGAGCGGCTATGCTGATTACACCTTAACCCGGTTTCTTTCTTTCAGAACAACTGTTGGCTTTGACTATCACGATTACAGAACCAATAGCTATGACGATAGTTTGAGTTCCAATTCAATCTCCAATGGATCAGGTATGCCGATAGCAACGGTACAACAAAGCAACAGGCAGACATTCGACAATTCAAATGTGTTTACTTTTACGAACAGGAAATTTGATGGAGATTTTAATGCAAATAACACTTTTGATTTTATTGCCGGACAGGAAACCTATGAAGTAAGAGATGAAAGCAATCAAATTGTTCAACGTTTTTTCCCACTGGGAACCAGCGCTGAAAAAGCTTTGGGAAATCTCAACCTGGCCAGTCCGCCGGCAGGAATTTCAGAGCCGGCGCCAACAAGTAACGAGGATGTGCAACGCATTTCATCATTTTTTGGCCGGTTAAATTATGGATACAAAGATAAATACCTGGCATCCCTGAGTATGCGTGCAGACGGTTCATCTGTATTTGCTCCCGGTCGCCAGTGGGGTTATTTTCCCGCTGCATCCTTTGCCTGGAAAATGTCAGAAGAAAAATTTATGCAGGGAGTCGAACCGTTTCTTTCCAATGTAAAACTTCGTCTCAATTACGGCGAAGCAGGAAATAACCGGATCCAGTCTTTCCTTTTCCTGACACAGTTTAATACGGACCAAAATTATTATGGTTTACAAAATCAGTTGGTGACGGCGTTTGGTTCTGCATCCTTATCTAATGCCTTTTTAAAATGGGAATCAAATGTTACCCG
>Ga0157371_10004111_pt1 | contig 12845 bp, 11 predicted proteins | sample C45metaG_FD_113462 | JGI IMG/M metagenome (GOLD analysis project Ga0157371, IMG submission 113462) | Corn rhizosphere microbial communities from Kellogg Biological Station, Michigan, USA - C4-5 metaG | ecosystem: Host-associated > Plants > Roots > Rhizosphere > Soil | place: USA: Michigan... | reverse complement strand
CGTCGGAGTTTTAACGCCGGACTCGCTCCAGGTGCAGCCTTCGGTGTCACCCACGCGGTTCAGCGGAGCCAGCACCTGCTCACAAAACTTGGCGCCTTCTTCGAGAATGGCGCTAACCATGTCTGGAGTTGCGTCTGCACAAGCCGGAAGGCTCTGATAGTGCGCTTCGTAGCCGAGCAGTTCGTCACGAACGAAGCGAATATCACGCAAGGGGGCCTTGTAGTCAGGCATAGCGATAAACCTCTGCTGATGTAACCGGGAATGAACGACCGTGTTGATTTGTTGTGACGGTCAAACAGTTGTTTGAAACATACGTTTACGCCCAAATCTTGTCAAGCGCCGATCTTTTGCCGTTCGTCATCACGCTACGCAAATGCTCGGCGCGCGACCGCACGCCGCCGTTGAACGAGCAACACGTGTTGTAGGAAAGATTAGTTGAGAGAGAAGGACTTACGCACAAAAACGCCGCGAACAGTCGCGGCGTTTTGAGAGACGGATTCAGCGAGGGATCAAGCGAAGGTATCGATCAACGTTCCCAGCATTTCATCGGAAGCCTTGGCGACCTTTGCACCGGCCTCGACCTGGAACTTGCCTTGTGCCATCTCGACCATGTTGCTGGCCAGGTCCGATTGCTGACTGCGGTCTACCGAACGCAGACGATCGACCTGAGCCTCGGAAGACTGGCTCGTCACGGAACGCTCAAAGGTATTGCCGGCGATCTGGCCCGAGGCCTGATCGACACGGTTCTGCCCTGCCTGAATAGCGTTCAGACCGGCATAAAAAGCGCTGTTTCCTGAGATTTCCATAAAGGACCTCGTCCTGCAAAGGATCAACAGTGGCCATTGAAACAGACCCACTGACAAAAGACCCGACAAAAACACTAATGGCACAGTGCCTTGTCATAGAGAGAACCGACGTCAGTCCAGCAAATCCAGCTGAAGATGCTCCGCCACCGCTTCGGCCGTCACCGATTTGAGTTTCGGCACACGCCCAAGACAAGGCGCGGGAATCCGCTCGGCGAGGGTCGCAAGGTTCTCCTCCAGCCGCGAGGTCTTCGGATCAATGATATTCGCCACCCAACCTGCCAGCTGCAAACCGTCCTGGGCAATCGCTTCGGCCGTCAGCAGCGCATGATTGATACAACCCAATCGCACCCCAACCACCAGAATCACCGGCAGGCCCAGCCCCTTCGCAAGGTCGGACAGATTGTCCTGATCCGCCAACGGCACGCGCCAGCCGCCAGCGCCTTCGATCAAGGTGAAGTCGGCCTGCATGTCGAGAATCTCGAGCATGGGTGTCAACAGTGATTGCACCGTCAGCGCCACCCCGGCTTCACGCGCCGCCAGATGCGGAGCGATCGCTGGCTCGAAAGCCACCGGATTGACCTGTGCATAAGTCAAAGGCAATGAGCACTCGGCCAGCAGCGCCAGCGCATCGGCGTTGCGCAATCCCTTGGGCGTCACGTCGCAGCCCGAGGCGACCGGCTTGCCCGCCGCCGTACTCATGCCCGCCGATCGCGCAGCATGTAACAAGCCTGCAGCAACGGTGGTCTTGCCGACATCAGTGTCAGTGCCGGTGATGAAATAGGCTGCGCTCATACGGGTTTCTCCAACACGGCGTAGACCACCTGATAAGTCGCTGGCAGTCCTTCGGCCTTGCGAAACTGCTCATAAGCCTCGATCAAGCCGAGGATACGTGCCCGACCGGTCAAACCACCCGGTCGACCGGGGTTCAGGTTGTGCGCACCCAACGCCTTGAGCTCATGGGTCAAGCTGCGCACGTCCGGGTAATACAACACGTGAGGAAGGGCCTGCAGACTTGTAATGCCCAGGCCACTGGCCGCACACAGCTGTTGATAAACGTCCAACTCGCGGAAGCGATTGACATGCACCATGCCATCCACCACACGCCAGCTGTCACGCAACTCGAACAACGTCCCTACACAAAGACTAGCAAACGCGAAAATCCCGCCCGGTTTGAGTACTCGGAACGCCTCGCTCAGCACCGATTCGAAGTCCGCACACCACTGCACCGCAAGGCTGGAGAAGATCAAGTCGCAAGTCGAGTCCCGCAGCGGCAAACGCTCCGCATCGCCAGCGATGAAATGGCTGGCGCCACCCAATGGTCGGGCGTGGTTGAGCATGCCTTCGGCAATGTCCATCGCCAATCCGTTACCCGAGGGGAATCGCTCGCCCAAGGACCGACTGAAATACCCGGTGCCGCAGCCCAGATCGAGCCAGACACGCGGAACAAACTCACCCGGCAAAAGGCTCAACAATTGGTTGCCGACATCGCGCTGCAATTGAGCGACGCTGTCGTAGCTCGCCGCCGCACGGGAAAAGGAGGCCGCTACCTGGCGCTTGTCGGGCAAGCCGCCGGGCAGAGGGGGAAGAGATAAATCAGTCATCACCGGACTCGTGCAAAAAGGCCTGGATCGCCCCGGCCACGCCGTGGGGGTCTTCCAGAAGAAACGCATGGCTGGCCTGTTCGATCAGGCCGATTTCGACATCCGGCAGCAACGCCAGCAAGTCCCCCGCCGCTTCAGCCGGGACCAACCCGTCGAGGCCGGCGAACAAATGCAGTTGTGGACCGCGGAACGCCTGCAACGCCTGACGCGTATCCAGTTGTGCAAGCAACTCCAGACCGCTCATGAGAATCGATGCAGACGTATTCGGCGCACCACCGAGCAACAATCGCGACAGTCCGCGCGGGTCTTGCGAACCCTGAGCGCAAAGCAGTGAAAAGCGTTTCAACGTCAGGCGCGGATCAGCCTTGCAACCGGCCAGAAACGCATCGAAGGTCTCGCCGGCCATCGCGCTCGGCCATTGCTCATGGGCGACAAAAGATGGATTGCTCGCCAGCGTCAGCAAACCGCAGCAACGATCACCACGCCGCGCCGCCAACTCGGACGCGAGCATGCCGCCAAGCGACCAGCCGCCAAGCCACGTATCCTGCGGCACCGTTGAATCGAGTTCATCGAGCCATTCTTCAAGATCGCTTGATTCCAGTTCCGGCAACGGCTCGATCTCGACCCGCAGGTGTTCATCCAGCCCTTGCAGCGCTGCCGCCAAAGGCTCCAGCGGCGAAATGCCGAGGCCCCAGCCCGGGAGCAGAATCAGTCGGTCACGCATGGCTTGGCTCCGGTCCAAGTTGTTGGAAACAATCGGCCAGTCCATTCAACAATAGCTGCACCTGCGCCTCGCTGTGGGCGGCAGTCAGGGTCACACGAAGACGTGCACTACCGGCAGGCACGGTGGGCGGCCGGATCGCCGTTACCATCAGACCGCGCTCACGCAGCATCTGCGACAACCGAACCGCACGCCCGGCGTCGCCGATCATGATTGGCTGGATCGGCGTGAAGCTGTCCATGAGTTCCAGGCCGATCTGCTCGGCGCCATGGCGGAACTGGCGGATCAGCGTTTTCAGATGCTCGCGACGCCAGTGCTCTGTGCGCAGCAACTCGAGACTCTTGAGCGTCGCGCAGGCCAGCGCCGGTGGCTGGCTGGTGGTGTAAATGTAGGGACGGGCAAACTGGATCAGGCTTTCAATCAGTTCTTCGCTGCCGGCGACAAACGCCCCGGCCGTACCGAAAGCCTTGCCGAGGGTCCCGACCAGCACCGGCACGTCTTCCTGGCTCAAGCCGAAATGCTCGACGATCCCGCCGCCATTGGCGCCCAGTGGACCAAACCCGTGAGCGTCATCTACCATCAGCCACGCACCCTTGGCCTTGGCTTCCCGGGCCAGCGCCGGCAGGTCGGCGATATCGCCATCCATGCTGAACACGCCGTCGGTGACCACCAGCGTGTTGCCGGTCGCTTTCTCAAGACGTTTGGCCAGACTCGCCGCGTCGTTGTGCAGATAGCGATTGAAACGCGCACCCGACAACAAACCGGCATCGAGCAAAGACGCATGATTGAGACGGTCTTCCAGCACCGTATCGCCCTGCCCGACCAGCGCGGTGACCGCACCGAGATTGGCCATGTAACCGGTGGTGAACAGCAACGCGCGCGGTCGACCGGTCAGATCGGCCAAGGCTTCTTCCAGCGCGTGATGCGGGCTGCTATGACCGATGACCAGGTGCGAAGCCCCGCCGCCGACACCCCAACGAGACGCACCGGCGCGCCAGGCCTCAATCACTTGCGGGTGATTGGCCAGGCCCAGGTAATCGTTGTTGCAGAACGCCAGCAACGGCTGGCCGTCGACTACCACTTCCGGGCCTTGAGGGCTTTCGAGCAGCGGGCGCTGGCGATAAAGGTTTTCGGCACGACGGGCAGCAAGGCGTGCGGCGAGATCAAATGACATGCAGGCCTCACGGGTCAGAATTCAGAAGCGATGTCGCAGTACCTTGTGGGAGCGAGCCTGCTCGCGATGAGGCCATGACATCCAACATCGCTGTTGAACAACACATTGCTATCGCGAGCAGGCTCACTCCCACAGGGTTTTGCATTTGTTCAGAAAGGTAGGGAAGGCTTCAAACAGCCGCGTTATAGAACTGCTCGCTGCTCTTCTGCTCAACCAGTGCCTGTTCGATCGCAGCCTGATGCACCTCGTCTGCGTGCTCTTCGCGGGCTTCCGGCAGGATGCCCAGGCGACCGAACAGTTGCATGTCCTTGTCGGCCTGCGGGTTGGCGGTGGTCAGCAGTTTGTCGCCGTAGAAAATCGAGTTGGCGCCGGCAAAGAAAGCCAGGGCCTGCATCTGCTCGTTCATCGCTTCGCGGCCGGCGGACAGGCGCACGTGGGATTGCGGCATCAGGATGCGTGCGACAGCGAGCATGCGGATGAAGTCGAACGGGTCGATATCGTCGGCATTTTCCAGCGGCGTACCCGCGACTTTCACCAGCATGTTGATCGGCACCGACTCCGGATGCTCTGGCAGGTTGGCCAGCTGGATCAGCAGGTTGGCGCGGTCATCAAGCGACTCGCCCATGCCAAGGATGCCGCCAGAGCAGATCTTCATCCCCGATTCACGCACGTAGGCCAGGGTTTGCAGGCGCTCGCTGTAGGTGCGGGTGGTGATGATGTTGCCGTAGAACTCAGGCGAGGTGTCGAGGTTGTGGTTGTAGTAATCGAGGCCGGCCTGGGCCAGCGCTGCGGTCTGGTCCTGATCCAGGCGACCGAGGGTCATGCAGGTTTCCAGGCCCATGGCCTTCACGCCCTTGACCATCTCCAGCACGTACGGCATGTCTTTGGCCGACGGGTGTTTCCACGCCGCACCCATGCAAAAACGGGTCGAACCGATGGCCTTGGCGCGAGCGGCCTCTTCGAGGACCTTCTGTACTTCCATCAGTTTTTCTTTTTCAAGACCGGTGTTGTAGTGACCGGACTGAGGGCAATATTTGCAATCTTCCGGGCATGCGCCGGTTTTGATCGACAGCAGCGTCGACACCTGGACGCGGTTGGCGTCGAAGTGCGCGCGGTGCACCGTCTGCGCCTGGAACAACAGGTCGTTGAATGGCTGGACGAAGAGTGCTTTGACTTCGGCCAAAGACCAGTCATGACGCAGGGTTGCAGTGGTGCTGGCGCTCATGGGTGCTTCCTTTGTTTTATGCTTGGCAAGCGGCTGAGGGATGGAATACCCACAGACGCGACACGGATGTTCGGCATATTTAAGGAAGAGCGATGCGCTGTCAACCACGATACGAAGGACCGGTTTACATCTGGTTAAAAAATAAACAATTCTGTTTGCTTTGCTCGGAAGAGGCCGATGAGGACACGCCCATCTGCATCGCCTGTGAAACCGAGTTGCCCTGGCTGGGTGATCAGTGCCGAACCTGCGCGCTGCCGTTACCCTCCGCCGGCCTGACCTGTGGCCAGTGCCTGAATCAACCGCCCGCCTTCGAGCAAGTCGCCGTGCCGTGGACTTACAGCTTTCCGGTGGACACCTTGATTACCCGTTTCAAACACTCAGCGAAGTGGCCATTTGGCCACCTGCTTGCCGAACTTCTTGCCCAGTTCCTGCAACATCGCTTCGATGAGGACCTGAACCGGCCAGATGCGCTGGTCCCAGTGCCGCTGGCCTCCAGGCGCCTGCGCCAGCGTGGTTTCAATCAGGCGGCGATGCTCGCCCGCTGGCTTGGCACCCGTCTTGACCTACCGTGTGACGAACGGTTGCTGCTGAGAGTCCAGGACACCAGTGCGCAACAGGACCTGACTGCCGACGCTCGCAAAAAGAATCTGCGCAACGCTTTTGCCTTGGTGCCGGATGCGTCAGTCAAGGGCCGGCATCTGGCATTGGTCGATGACGTGCTGACCACCGGTGCCACGGCGCAGGCTCTCGCCCGATTGCTTATGAATGCAGGTGCGGCACGGGTTGATGTCTATTGCCTGGCCCGCACACCCAAACCCGGTGACACAGTTTGAGCAAAGAACACTGAGACCTGTGGGAGTGAGCCTGCTCGCGATGAGGACATAAAACTCAACATTGATGTCGGCTGCATCGACGCCATCGCGAGCAGGCTCGCTCCCACAAGGATTGCGCTCTGACTTGACTACCGGCACCCAAGCGGCGAACGTCCTCTCATCGCCACGACCCAAAGCGTCCCGCCATGTCCCTGTCTACGTTGTTGTCCCAACACATTGTCCGTCGTCCCCAGCGCATCGCGTTGCTGCAACACATTGCCGAACAGGGTTCGATCACCCGTGCGGCGAAAAGCGCGGGGCTGAGTTACAAGGCTGCGTGGGATGCCATCGACGAGCTGAACAACCTCGCGCAAAAACCGCTGGTGGAGCGCAGCGTCGGCGGTAAGGGCGGCGGTGGCGCCAGACTTTCCAGTGAAGGTGAGCGCGTATTGCGCCTTTATCAAAAGCTCCAAGCCTTGCAGGCCCAGGTACTGGAGGCCGCCGAGGAAGCCAGCGATCTGGACCTCCTCGGTCGGCTGATGCTCAGGACCAGCGCGCGTAATCAGTTGCATGGCAAGGTCCTGGCAATTGAAAGCCAGGGGCACAACGATCGAATCCGTCTTGAACTGGCCGAAGGCTTGACCCTCGATGCGCAGATCACGCACGACAGCACGGTGCGTCTGGAGCTGGAAACCGGCACTGAAGTCGTCGCATTGATCAAGGCAGGATGGCTGGAGTTGCTGGCTAATGATCACCAGGCAACACCTGGCAACAATATTCTGCACGGCACTATCGAAGCCATTCTCGATGCCCAGGACGGTCCCAGCGAAGTGCGCATCGGCCTGCCCAATGGCCAGACACTCTGCGCGCTGGCGGCACCGCAGCACTTGAAGGCACTTGGGCTGACCGCTGACAAGCCGGTGCTGGTGCAGTTCGCGCCCTCTAACGTGTTGCTCGGGACACCGCTGTGAAACAAAAGCTTCATTAAGGCTCTTTAAGGTGGCTGCAAAAACCAGCAGGGAGCCTGATGTGAGCCTATTAGAAGAAGACCAGTCCACCGACCTCGAAAAAATGGTCGGTCTCAGCCGCCGCGGCTTCATCAGCGCCGGCGCCCTCTGCGGTGCGGCCATGTTTCTGGGTGGCAACCTGCTGAGCCGCAGCGTACTGGCCGCGAGTGTCAGTGCCGGCACCAGCAAACTGTTGGGCTTTGACAGCATCCCCGCCGCCACCAGCGACGCCATCAGCCTGCCACCGGGTTACAAGTCTTCGGTGCTGATCAGTTGGGGCCAGCCGTTGCAAAAAACCGGTCCGGCGTTCGACCCCAGCGGCAACGGCACCGCCGAGCAGCAGGAAGTCCAGTTCGGCGACAACAACGACGGCATGAGCCTGTTCGAATTTCCCGATGATAAAAACCGGGCGCTGATGGCGATCAACAACGAATACACCAACTACCGCTACCTCTACCCGCACGGCGGCATGCCGCAATCGGCCGAAGAAGTGCGCAAGGCGCTGGCCTGCGAAGGCGTGTCGGTGATTGAAGTGCAGCGCAAGAACGGTCAGTGGCAATTCGTTCAGGGCTCGCGCTACAACCGACGTATTCACGGTAACGCACCGATCAGCCTCAGCGGCCCCGCCGCCGGCCACGAGCTGCTTAAAACCAGCGCCGACGCCCACGGCAAAAACGTCCTCGGCACGTTCCAGAACTGCGCCAACGGCAAGACGCCGTGGGGCACTTACCTGACTTGCGAAGAGAACTTCACCGACTGCTTCGGCAGCAGCAATGCCGAGCAAAAATTCGACGCCGCGCAAAAGCGCTACGGAGCAGTGGCCGCCAGCAAAGAGATCAACTGGCATCAACACGACGATCGCTTCGACCTGGCGAAAAACCCCAACGAGCTCAACCGTCATGGCTGGGTCGTGGAAATCGATCCGTTCGATCCACAATCCACCCCGGTCAAACGCACTGCCCTGGGTCGCTTCAAACATGAAAACGCGGCCCTGGCCGAAACCCATGACGGCCGCGCCGTGGTGTACATGGGCGACGACGAACGTGGCGAGTTCATCTACAAATTCGTCAGCCGCGACAAGATCAACCACAAAAACCCCAAGGCCAACCGCGACCTGCTGGACCACGGCACCTTGTACGTTGCGCGCTTCGACGCGGGCGACGGCAATGCCGACCACCCGAAAGGCCAGGGCGAGTGGATTGAACTGAGCCATGGCAAAAACGGCATTGACGCCAGCACTGGTTTTGCCGATCAGGCCGAAGTACTGATTCACGCGCGCCTCGCTGCCAGCGTGGTGAAAGCCACGCGCATGGACCGCCCGGAATGGATCGTCGTCAGCCCCAAGGATGGCCAGGTCTATTGCACGCTGACCAACAACGCCAAACGCGGCGAGGACGGTCAGCCGGTGGGCGGGCCGAATCCTCGTGAGAAAAACGTTTACGGGCAGATTCTGCGCTGGCGCACTGACCGGGACGATCACGGCTCTAAAAGCTTTGCTTGGGACCTGTTTGTGGTCGCCGGCAACCCGGGCGTCCACGCAGGTACGCCGAAGGGCGGTTCGTCGAATATCACACCGCAGAACATGTTCAACAGCCCGGACGGGCTGGGCTTCGACAAAGCCGGACGGTTGTGGATTCTGACCGATGGCGATTCGAGCAATGCCGGTGACTTTGCCGGCATGGGCAACAACCAGATGCTGTGTGCCGACCCGGTGACCGGTGAAATACGCCGCTTCATGGTCGGGCCGATTGGCTGCGAGGTCACGGGGATCAGTTTTTCGCCGGATCAGAAAACGCTGTTCGTCGGGATTCAGCACCCGGGGGAAAACGGTGGATCGACGTTCCCTGAGCATCTGCCTGGCGGCAAGCCGCGGTCATCGGTGATGGCGATTACGCGTGAAGATGGCGGAGTCGTCGGCGCCTGATCGGGCCTTTTACCTCATGATCGTTCCCACGCTCTGCGTGGGAATGCAGCCTGGGACGCTGCGCGTCCCAGAAGTGGACGCGCAAGCATTCCCACGCAGAGCGTGGGAACGATCCCCCTAAAGAAGCCCCGTCTGCGCTACCATGCTTGGCCGGACGCGGCAGCCTGCTGCGCGCAGGAGTCAGCATGGCCCACCCGTTTGCAACCCTCACCCCAGACCTCGTGCTCGATGCTGTCGAAAGCATCGGCTTTCTCAGCGACGCGCGCATCCTTGCGCTCAACAGCTATGAGAACCGCGTCTATCAAGTCGGCATCGAAGACTCCGAGCCGCTGATCGCCAAGTTTTACCGTCCGCAGCGCTGGACCAACGAAGCGATTCTGGAAGAGCACCAGTTCACCTTCGAACTCGCCGAGTGCGATGTCCCGGTGGTCGCGCCGATGATTCACAACGGTGCCAGCCTGCACGAACACGCCGGTTTCCGCTTCACCCTGTTCCCCCGCCGTGGCGGCCGTGCGCCGGAGCCGGGCAACCTCGATCAGCTGTATCGCCTGGGCCAATTGCTCGGACGACTGCACGCGGTCGGTGCGACCAAACCGTTCGAGCACCGTGAAGCGCTGGGCGTTAAAAACTTCGGCCACGATTCGCTGACCACCTTGCTCGAAGGCAATTTCATTCCCAAAAGCCTGCTACCGGCCTACGAGTCAGTGGCCCGCGACCTGCTCAAGCGAGTCGAAGAGGTCTACAAGGCCACGCCGCACCAGAACATCCGCATGCACGGCGACTGCCACCCCGGCAACATGATGTGCCGCGACGAGATGTTCCACATCGTCGACCTCGACGACTGCCGCATGGGCCCGGCGGTACAGGACATCTGGATGATGCTGGCGGGTGATCGTCAGGAATGTCTCGGTCAGTTGTCGGAACTGATGGACGGCTACAACGAGTTTCATGACTTCGACCCGCGTGAATTGGCGCTGATCGAGCCGCTGCGGGCGTTGCGCCTGATGCATTACAGCGCCTGGCTCGCACGCCGCTGGGATGACCCGGCGTTCCCGCACAGTTTCCCGTGGTTCGGCAGTGAACGGTATTGGGGTGATCAGGTGTTGGCGTTGCGTGAGCAATTGGCCGCGCTCAATGAAGAGCCACTTAAACTCTTCTGATTCACCCTGAACCCCTGTGGGAGCGAGCCTGCTCGCGATAGCGGTTGATCAATCAACATCAATGTCGACTGACTCGACGCTATCGCGAGCAGGCTCACTCCTACAGGTATTGTGTTCACAATTGCCCAACCTATTCAGGTAGGACATTCGCCGACAAATCTCCTTACAATCCCCCCTTTGTTAGCTGCCTAAGCAAGGATTCTGCATGCAAGCTGCCAACCCGCGTCGCGGGTATATCCTGGGCCTGAGTGCCTACATCATCTGGGGACTTTTCCCGATCTACTTCAAAGCCATCGCCTCGGTGCCGGCCGTAGAAATCATCATCCACCGCGTACTCTGGTCCGCGCTGTTCGGTACCTTGTTGCTGATGGTCTGGAAACACCCGGGCTGGTGGCGCGAGCTGCGCGAGAACCCGAAACGCCTGGCGATCCTGGCCCTGAGCGGCACGCTGATCGCCGCCAACTGGCTGACTTACGTCTGGTCGGTGAACAACGGACGGATGCTCGAAGCCAGCCTCGGCTACTACATCAACCCGCTGGTGAACGTGCTGCTGGGGATGTTGATTCTCGGGGAACGGCTGCGGCGCATGCAGTGGCTGGCGGTAGCACTCGCGGCCATTGGCGTGGCGCAACAGGTGTGGCAGGTCGGCACTCTGCCGTGGGTGTCACTGGTGCTGGCGCTGACCTTTGGTTTCTACGGATTGATCCGCAAGCAAGCACCGGTCAAGGCGTTGCCGGGGCTGGTGGTGGAAACCTGGATGCTGGTGCCGATTGCCATCGCCTGGTTGTTGTTCAATCAGACAGCAGCCAGCGCGCAGCCTGAGTTCTGGACGACCTCCCAAGCCTGGTGGCTGGTGGCGGCAGGCCCCGTGACGCTGGTGCCGCTGGTATGTTTCAACGCCGCCGCACGGCATTTGCCCTACACCACGCTGGGATTTCTCCAGTATGTGGCGCCGACATTGGTGCTGTTGCTGGCCGTCTTGCTGTTTGGTGAAAAGATGTCGCCGAGCACCTTACTGGCGTTCATCTTTATCTGGACCGGCCTGGCGGTTTACAGCGTCGATGCCGTGATCAGCATGCGCCGCCGTAGCTGATCAGAAAACGTACAAACCTCTGCAGGCCACGTTGTCCGTGGCCTGCATCATTCCTTCCCAAGGTTATCCACAGCGTGATCCCCGGCGTTTGTGTGCAACTTATTGAAACCGCTGGTTTTTTGATCAATTCCTGAAGAGCCCCGGCCCGTGTGGCCTGGCGGGCTGTCTCTACAGGTTACCCACAGGCAGGTGCACGTATAACTTGGATAACCTGCTCAAACTTCGCTACGCAGTACCAATTCCACCATCAGATCGTCGGCCAGGGTTTCCAGACGCGACTGCAATACGTCCAGAGACAAGGTCAGTGGCACCGCGAGAATCGCTTCGGCGTGGAACAGCGGCTCGCTGCTCATCGGCGCCGGGCGGACTTCCGTCACCAGACGCTCCAGGTTCACCCCCTGCTCGCTCAATAGACGCGTAATGTCGCGGACGATCCCCGGACGATCATTGCCCACCAGTTCCATGGCAATCGGTTTCCAGGTGCAGGATTGCTCGATACTGCTTTCGGCGATCATTACGCGAATGCCTTGGGCTGACAGCGCCTTCAGGGCATCGACCAATTCATCGTAGGCCTCGGCCGGCACGCCCACGCGGAGAATTCCGGCGAACTGGCCGGCCATGCGCGACATGCGGCTCTCCAGCCAGTTGCCGCCGTGCTCGGCAATGCATTGGGCAATGCGCTCGACCTGCCCAGGCTTGTCCGGAGCGAATACAGTGAGTACGAGGTGGTCCATGGCGCAGCCCTCTTTTGTTATAGAAACAGAAGTATAGGCAAGGCTTGATCCTGCGCTGAATCAACTGACGCCATCGCGAGCAGGCTCACTCCTACAGGTTCTGCGCTGTACCTGTGGGAGCGAGCCTGCTCGCGATTGGAGCGCCGCCGACGAACCTGCCAATCACAAATCGTGTACAAGTTTTTATATTTAACTGGAACAATCCAATAGTTTTTTGAGAACATCCCGTGTCCCGTCGTGACTGCAATGCGTCATGGGGTCGCAGAACGACGTATTTAGTCTAATTTTCACAACCGCAATTCATCATGTAGTATGCCGCAGCGCGCACTACATAACGTTGGATCGATGTCTGCCACAGGCACAGTCGCATCCCTGAAAGCCCTATCAGCAAGGCCTCAAAGCCGTTGATCGGTTCCATCCCAGCCGCCCGAAATGGCATGTACTGGTGGAAGGGGTTTGTGGTTTAAATAGCCCGAGGCTTCATTGTTAATTTGAAGAGCTGAAAAGCGAAATAGCTGAGCAGAGTGAGGCAAGCAATGACTGAACACGTTCAAGTCGGTGGCCTGCAGGTCGCCAAAGTCCTGTTCG
>Ga0157371_10004110_pt1 | contig 12849 bp, 11 predicted proteins | sample C45metaG_FD_113462 | JGI IMG/M metagenome (GOLD analysis project Ga0157371, IMG submission 113462) | Corn rhizosphere microbial communities from Kellogg Biological Station, Michigan, USA - C4-5 metaG | ecosystem: Host-associated > Plants > Roots > Rhizosphere > Soil | place: USA: Michigan... | reverse complement strand
GTCCAGCTCCGGCATGACCTTGAAGTTCATGCCGTAGATGGTGCCCACCAGGGTCGGTGGCAGGAACAGCACCGAGGCGATGGTGAACACCTTGACGATGTTGTTCTGCTCCACGCTGATCAGCCCAAGGGTGGCGTCGAGCAAAAAGCCGATCTCGCCGTTCATCTTGGCCTGGTAGTCGCTCAGCGAGCGTACGTCGCGCTCCAGCGTCTTGAACCAGGTCTTGGCCGTACCGGAGATCCAGGTGGCTCCCGCCCGGCGCAGATAGGAGACGATGCGGTTGATGCCCAGCAGGCTTTCGCTGAGCTGGGCCAGTAGCTGGTTGCTGCGTCCCAGCTGCTTGACGATGGATTGCAGGTCGGTCTTGGGCTGCTGCTTGGCCTGTTGCGGATCCAGGGGCTCGCGAAACACCGCCTTGGCCAGGCGATTGAGATGCGCCTGCACCGATTCGAGGATGTCGGCCACCCGGTCCACCAGGCTGTCCAGCAGTGAGGCGAAGATGACATCGCTGCGACAGTGCTGGCTCGCCTGCTGCTGGGCCTTGCCGAGAAAGGCCTTGAACGCGGCCAGCTCGGCATAGCGCACCGTCACCAGCCACTCGGGCGTCAGCACGAAATTGACCACCGAGGCCTGCGGCTGATGCTCACTGAAGCCGCTGACCACCGTGGTGGTGAGGTGCAGCGCCTGGTCGGTCTGATAGAGTCGCGAGGACTCCTCGATCTCGGCGATCTCTTCGCGAGTGGGGATGTCCATCGCCAACGCCTGCTCCAGGTAGCGCTCCTCCGCCTCGCTGGGGTCGAGCAGATCGACCCAGAGCAGATCCTTCGGCAGAGGGTCTCCCGGCGACAACGGCTGGGCGACCAGCTCGTCGGCGGACAGGCGATAGCAGGTGATCATCGAGAAGACTCCAAGCCAGAATCAGGGGTCGCACTGTAACAAAAGGTATCCAGACATGATTGACCACGCCGATGACGAAGAATCCTTCGTGTCCTCCCATCTGATCGAAGCGGTGGAGAACCAGCTCGCCGCGGGCGAACCGGATTACGTCCAGGCCGTACTGAACAAACTCACCCTGGTCGGCTACGCCCGCGAAGACGCGGTATTGCTGATGACCCAGGCGCTTGCCTACGAGATCGACGCCATGCTGGCCGCCGATAGACCTTTCGATAGCGCCCACTACGAGCGCCTGCTACGCGCCCTGCCGGAGCTACCGGAGCCCAGCGAAACGCCGTGAGCGAGCGCCCAGCCCGCCACGGATGGCGCCCGACGTGCGCTGGGCGCCTGACGCTGTGGCTGGCGCTGCTGGACGGCGTGGCGATGGCGGCTTTGGCTGGCTTCGCTCCCGGACTGCGGGCTGGCTGCTGATCGGCCTGCTCTGCATGCTGGCCGTGTGATGGAGCGCGGCGCCGCTGCGACACCTGGCACGCCTGGCCACGGCCCTGGAAGCGCTTCGCGGCATCGTCGATGCCGACCACTCCACTGGCGCTGAACGCCGCCAGCGAAGCCGCACGTGTCGGTGAGCAGGGCCGGGGCTTCTCGGTCGGCGCGGCTGAGGTCAGGCATCTGGCCGCGCTGAGCCGGCGCCCCATCAAGCACACCCAGGTGCTGATCAGCCCGCCCAGGCCTTGTTGGCGCTAGCTCGCGAGACGCTGAACAGGCGCTCGGTGAGTGGGCCAGCCCATTCTGGAAAAACAGAACCAGGGTTTAGGCGGCCGGGCCGCTTCCCGGCGGCGGATCGAACCTCAGAAGAACATGGCTTAAACCCTTTGCAGTGCGGCAAAGGGTTTGAGATCTTCGTCACAAAGTTTGTCCGGTGGTCAGGAAACCATTCGCCCAAGGTAGGGATACCCGATGAGCAACAATATGGAATTGGGCCGCCTGGTCGACCAGACCTTGGCGACACCCCAGAAAGGCCAACGCTTTCCACCCCTGCTGGAAGACCGCTACCAGTACGATATCCACCTCCAGCACTGTCGCCATCTGGTCCTCTTCCTGATCATCGGCCTGCTGAGCTACGAAAGCTTCCTGTTCTGGTGGTGGCTGCTGCTCGGGGAGTCGCTCAGCTGGGCGGCTCGCTACATGGCTGGCATCTGCATTCCGGTGACGCTGCTGAGCATCCTGTTGATGCCCAGGCTGCCACCGCGTTGGCGCGAGTACCTCGCGATGCTGCCGTTCTACGTCGCCTTGCTGATGGTCTACCATGTGGTAGTCAACAGCCCGCCCGCGTTAGCGGCCAATCCGACCCTGTACATCTGCATCTTCACCTGGCCACTGATCCCGGCCTACAGCAACATCTGCCTGCGCTGTCCATTGCGGCCGGTTCTCTGGTTCAATTTCTTCTGCCTGCTGATCATCGTGGCCGGGGCCCTGCAGGTGCCCGCGCCGCAGAGCCTGAGTGTGCTGATGGTGGTCAACGCCGTCGTCCTGGCCTTCTTTTCCATCCTGGCGAGCCACTGGCTGGACATCGAAGGGCGGCGCTCCTATCTCTATCGCATACGCGACGAATTGCACCTGGCGAAGCTCAGCTCGGCGAATCGCGACCTGCAGCGTCTCTCGGAAACCGATTCCTTGACCGAACTGGCCAATCGGCGCGGTCTGTCGACGCTGCTGGAGCTGTTCTGGCGCCAGCGCCAGGAAGGCCGCTCGGGCGCCCTGCTGCTGCTCGATGTGGACTTCTTCAAACCCTACAACGACCACTATGGTCATCAAGCAGGCGACAGCTGCCTGCGTCGGGTCGGCGACGCCCTGCGTCAGGCCCTGCGGCCAGGCGACTGCATCGGTCGCTATGGCGGGGAGGAGTTCCTGGTACTGCTCGACCAGGTCCGGCCGAACGAGTCCCAGCGCATCGCCGAGCGCCTGTTGCAGAGCGTACGTGACCTGCGCATTCCCCATGCCAGCCGGCCGGACGGGCTGCGCAGCCTCACCGTCAGCGGTGGCCTCGTGGATCGACTGACGCCCACCGTCCAGAGCTTCGACGAATTGCTTAGCCTCGCCGATCAGGCGCTCTATCGCGCCAAGGCAGCCGGGCGCAATGGCTGCTGCGATGCAAAGGCGCAGGAAGCGTCGGTCACCGTCCAACTACCGCCCCTGGGGCCGGAGGATCTCCGCCTGGGCCTGGCCCTCAACCAATTCAGCCTGGTGTTCCAGCCCCTCTATCGTGTCAGTGACAAGCGGCTGCTGGGCTACGAGGCGCTGCTGCGCTGGCACCACCCACAGCGTGGCAGCATTCCCCCGGCACGCTTCATTCCCCTGGCCGAGCGCCATGGCCTGATCGACGGCCTGGGCGACAGGGCACTACGAGAGGCTTGCAGCCTCGCCAGCCACTGGCCCGCCGAACTCAGACTCTCGATCAACCTGTCGCCCTTGCAACTGCACAACCCCGAGTTGCCGGAGCGGATCGCCGCGATCCTGGCCAGCACCGGCCTGGCCGGCGAACGCCTGATCCTCGAATTGACCGAAGGCGAGCGCCTTGACCCGGACCAGCAGGTGCACGACGCCATCACCGCCTTGCAACGACTGGGTGTACGCCTGGCGTTGGACGACTTCGGCATGGGCAACGCCAACCTCGGCTATCTGTTGGTCTTGAATTTCCAGTGGGTGAAGATCGACCGTCGGATTCTGGCCATCAAGCAATCCCAGAAGCGTCAGGAAGTGCTGCAGGCGCTCCAGCATCTCGCCCGCACCTTCGAGCTTCGGGTGCTGTGCGAAGGCGTGGAACACCCCGAGCAATGGGCGTTGCTACAGACGATGGGCATGGATGAGGCCCAGGGTTACTGGCTGGGCCAGCCCCAGCCGGTTCCCCTGCACCTGCAGACTGGCGTGGCGTTGCAGTCCGGTTGACGTGACCGCCGGCTCAGCCTGCCGCCACCGCCTCCAAGGCCACCAACTCAACCTCCTGCTCCTTGCCACCGGGCACCGGCCAGCGGAGGCGCTCGCCAGGCGTTGCCCCGAGCAGCGCACTGCCGGCCGGGGCCAGCACCGAGACCCGCCCCTCCGCACCGGCGTCTTCCGGATAGACCAGCACCACCTGGTACTCCTTGCCGGTATCGGTCTCGCGACAGCGCACCCGGGAATTCATGGTGACCACCGCGCCGATCTCCTCGGGCGCCACCACCCGCGCCTGGGCCAGTTCCTCGTCCAGGGCCTCGGCCACGGGCCCGAATTCAGGCAGGGCGTCGAGCAGTCGTTCGAGACGGGGCAGATCGACGGCGGAAACGGTGATAGGCGATGCATGGCGCATGGCGGACTCCTGGAGCACGAGACGATGCGGTCCCAGCCGCGAGGTGCGACGGACCACCGGGGTGACGGGCGACGGACGCCCAGCGGGAAGCCGCCTAAGGGCGGCAAAAGAAAACGGCGCTCGAAAGGCGCCGTCAGGTCACGCTAGCACAGGGGTCGCGGCAGCGGTCAAGCCACACCGACCGCAGGTCGTTACAGCCCGGGGAAGGTCACGCTCTCGCCGGCCTGCTCCAGGGTCACCCGCACCAGCAGCGCGCCGAGGGTTTCCGGCGAGCTGTCGCAGATCCAGTGCTGGCCGTCCCAGTCGAAGTGGTAGCCACCCGAGCGCGCGGCCACCCAGAGTTGCACCAGCGGTGGTTGGCGGCTGAGGATCACCTGGCTGCCGTTGTCGAACTTGACCGTCAGCACGCCGCCGGCGTTTTCCAGATCGAGGTCCAGGCCGCTGTCGTCATAGGCGTCTTCGACCTGACGCTGGGTCTGATCGACGAGGTGATGGAATTGCGCTTCGCTAAGCCGGCTCATGACGATCCTCGAAAGAAGGGAAACAATCGCCGCACGGTAGCGGGCCGCCCAGATGACGTCCAGTCGCGGCGGCTGCCGGCAGCTGCGCTTCAGCCATCCGGGCGTGTCAAAGAGTCGCTCAACCCCGTTATACTCCAGGCAATATTCGCTTGAATAAAGGTTTAGCGTCATGAAGCGCCTGTCCCTCCTCTTCATCGCCTGCGCCTGCCTGTTGGCCGGTTGCGGTCAGAAAGGCCCGCTGTACCTGCCCGACGACCAGAAAGCCGCCAAAGAACACCGCCACGACGTGTTCTAAGGAGCCACCATGGAAGTCTTCGCTGTCCGTGCAGGTGAACTGCATGCGGAAGGGGTAGCCCTGAGCGCCGTGGCGCAGCAGTTCGGCACCCCCGCCTACGTCTACTCGCGAGCGCACATCGAGGGCCAGTACCGCGCCTATACCGATGCGCTGGCCGGTCTGCCGCACCTGGTCTGCTTTGCCGTCAAGGCCAACTCCAACCTCGGCGTGCTCAATGTCCTGGCCCGCCTGGGCGCCGGCTTCGACATCGTCTCCCGCGGCGAGCTGGAGCGCGTACTGGCTGCCGGGGGCGATCCGCACAAGGTGGTGTTCTCCGGCGTCGGCAAGACCCGTGACGACATGCGCCGTGCCCTGGACGTGGGGGTGCACTGCTTCAACGTCGAATCCACCGACGAGCTGGAGCGGCTGCAAGAGGTGGCCGCCGAACTGGGCGTGGTCGCGCCGATCTCGCTGCGGGTCAATCCCGACGTCGACGCCGGCACCCATCCCTACATTTCCACCGGCCTCAAGGAAAACAAGTTCGGCATCGACATCGCCGACGCCGAGGCGGTCTACGCCCGCGCCGCCGCCCTGCCGAACCTGGAAATCCTCGGCGTGGACTGCCACATCGGCTCCCAGCTCACCAGCCTGCCGCCCTTCCTCGACGCCCTCGACCGCCTGCTGGCGCTGATCGACCGTCTCGCCGCGCGTGGCATCGTGCTGCGCCACCTGGATCTCGGTGGTGGCCTGGGCGTGCGCTATCGCGACGAGCAGCCGCCGCTGGCCGGTGACTACATCCAGGCCATCCGCGAACGCATCGCCGGCCGCAGCCTGACCCTGGTGTTCGAGCCGGGCCGCTTCATCGTGGCCAACGCCGGTGTCCTGCTGACCCGCGTGGAATACCTCAAGCACACCCTCCACAAGGACTTCGCCATCGTCGACGCGGCGATGAACGACCTGATCCGCCCGGCGCTGTACCAGGCCTGGATGGCGGTGGAGCCGGTGGTCGCCCGCCAGGGCGAGGCCCGCCGCTACGACCTGGTCGGCCCCATCTGCGAGACCGGCGACTTCCTCGCCAAGGACCGCGAGCTGGTGCTGGCCGAGGGCGATCTGCTGGCCATCCGCTCCGCCGGGGCCTATGGCTTCACCATGAGTTCCAACTACAACACCCGCGGCCGGGCGGCCGAGGTGCTGGTGGATGGCGACCAGGCCCACCTGGTTCGTCGGCGCGAGACGCTGGAAGAACTCTTCGCAGGCGAGAGCCGACTGCCGGCCTGAGGGGAGTTCCATGCAACTGCGCTTCACCAAGATGCACGGCCTGGGCAACGACTTCATGGTCCTCGACCTGATCAGCCAGCACGCGCACATCCAGCCCAAGCACGTCCGCCTGTGGGGTGACCGCAAGACCGGCATCGGCTTCGACCAGTTGCTGATCGTCGAGACCCCCAGCACGCCGGACGTGGACTTTCGCTATCGCATCTTCAATGCCGATGGCTCCGAGGTCGAACAGTGCGGCAATGGCGCCCGCTGCTTCGCCCGCTTCGTCTTCGACAAGCGCCTGACGGTGAAGAAGCAGATCCGCGTCGAAACCAAGAGTGGCATCATCGAACTGCTGCTCAAGGGTGACGGCCAGGTCCGCGTCGACATGGGCGCACCGCGCCTGCAGACCGCCGAGATCCCCTTCATCGCCGAGGCGGAAACCCTGAGCCATGCCGTGCAGGTCGAGGGCGAGACGGTCGAGCTGGCGGTGGTCTCCATGGGCAATCCCCATGGCGTGCTGCGCGTCGCCGATGTCGATCAGGCGCCGGTGCTCACCCTCGGGCCCAAGCTGGAATGCCATCCGCGCTTTCCGCAAAAGGCCAACATCGGCTTCCTGCAGGTCATCGACGCCCAGCGCGCCCGCCTGCGGGTCTGGGAACGCGGCGTCGGCGAGACCCGCGCCTGCGGCACCGGCGCGTGCGCCGCCGCCGTGGCCGGGATCCGCCAGGGCTGGCTGACCTCGCCGGTCAGCATCGAATTGCCGGGCGGCCTGCTCAACATCGAGTGGGACGGCGTCGGCCAATCGGTGCTCATGACCGGTCCGGCCACCCGCGTCTACGAAGGCCAGGTAAGAGTATGAGCGAGACCCCCGAACTGACGCCGGACCAGGTCGCCGACTGGCTGCTGGACCATCCGCACTTCTTCGCCGATCGCGAAGAGTTGCTGGCGGAAATGCGCGTGCCCCACCAGCGGGGCACCGCCATTTCCCTGGTCGAGCGGCAACTCGGCCTGCTGCGCGATCGCAACGGCGAGATGCGCCACCGCCTGGCCCACCTGATGGACGTGGCGCGGGACAACGACCGCCTGTTCGACAAGACCCGCCGGCTGATCATCGGGCTGCTGGACGCCAACAGCCTCGAAGAGGTGATAGGTACGGTCGAGGACAGCCTGCGCCATGAATTCAAGGTGCCCTACGTCGGCCTCATCCTGTTCCACGAGCACCCGCTGCCGGTTGGCCGCAGCGTCACGCCCGCCGAGGCGCAGAAGGTCATCGGCGGCCTGCTGGGTGGCGAGAAGACCACCAGTGGCGTCCTGCGCGCCCATGAACTGGCCTTTCTCTTCGGCGACTCCGCCAAGGAAGAGGTCGGCTCGGCGGCCGTCGCCGCACTGTCCCACCAGGGCCTGCATGGCGTCCTGGCGATCGGCAGTCCCGACCCCCAGCACTATCGCAGCAGCCTGGGCACGCTGTTCCTGAGCCATGTGGCGGAAGTCCTGGCGCGGGTCCTGCCGCGCTTTCCCGTTCCCTTGCGTACGGTGCGCTGAGCCGGGGAGTGGCGCATGCAGGTCCACCTCGACGCCTATCTCGATCATCTGCGCCTGGAGCGCCAGGTGTCGCCCCATACCCTCGACGGCTACCGGCGCGACCTGCGCAAGCTGTTGGCCTTCGTTGAAGCCGAAGGCCTGGTCGACTGGGGCGCCCTGGACAGCCGCCGCCTGCGAGCCCTGATCGCCCAGCTGCACCGGGCCGGCGCCTCCAGTCGCAGCCTGGCGCGACTGCTGTCGGCCTGCCGTGGCTTCTATCTCTATCTGATCCGCGAGGGCTTCTGCAGCCAGGATCCGGCCCATGGGCTGACACCACCCAAGGCGCAGAAGGCCCTGCCCAAGGTGCTCGACGTCGACCGCTCCATGCAGTTGCTCGATGGCGCCGTGGAAGACGACTTCCTCGCCTTGCGCGACCAGGCCCTGCTGGAGCTGTTCTACAGCTCCGGGCTGCGCCTGTCCGAACTGGTGGGGCTGGATCTCGCGGACGTGGATCTGGCCCAGGGCCTGGTGCAGGTGCGCGGCAAGGGCAACAAGGAGCGGGTACTGCCCATCGGCAGCAAGGCCCGCGAGGCCCTGGAAGCCTGGCTCAGGGTGCGTCCCCAGGCGGCCCCCCGTGACGATGCCCTGTTCATCGGCCAGCGCGGTCCGCGCCTGACGCCACGCGCGGTGCAGCTGCGGGTACGCGAAGCCGGCGTCCGCGAGCTGGGCCAGCATCTGCATCCGCACATGCTCCGGCACAGCTTCGCCAGCCACATGCTCAGCGCCTCTGGCGATCTGCGCGCGGTGCAGGAGCTGCTCGGCCATGCCGACATCGCCACCACCCAGATCTACACCCACCTGGACTTCGGCCAACTCGCCGAGGTCTATGACAAGGCGCACCCCCGCGCCAAACGCAAGGCCAGCCGATGACGATTCGCCTCGTGACCTTCGACCTCGACGACACCCTCTGGGACATCGCTCCCGTCATCCATTCCGCGGAAGCCCTGCTGCGCGACTGGTTCGCCGACGCGGCCCCGCGGCTGGGCAGCGTGCCCGTGGAGCACCTCTGGGCGATCCGCGATCGCCTGCTGCAGCAGGACGCCGGCCTCAAGCATCGCGTCAGCGAGATGCGCCGCCGGGTCATCCACCAGGCGCTGCTCGATGCCGGCTATGGCGAACCCGAGGCGGCACAACTGGCCGAAGCGGGCTTCGCGGTCTATCTGGCCGCCCGCCAGCAGGTCACCCTGTTCGAAGACGTCCACCCCACCCTGGAGCGGCTCGCCGATCGCTACACCCTGGGCGTGCTGACCAATGGCAATGCGGATGTCCACACCATCGGCCTGGCCGACTACTTCCGCTTCGCCCTGAACGCCGAGCAACTGGGCGTCGGCAAACCCGACCCCACCCCCTTCCGCGAGGCGTTGCGCCTCACCGGCATTTCCGCCGATGCCACCGTGCATGTGGGCGACAACCCCGTGGATGACGTCGAGGGCGCCCAGCGCGCCGGCCTCCGCGCCGTCTGGTTCAACCCCTTGCGTAATCCCTGGCAGGGCTCCGGCGAACCGGATGCGGAAATCCATAGCCTGAGCGAGCTCCCCGCCGTGCTGGCAGGCTGGTCGGACGAAGCGAATAAACAGCAAGACTGAACGATTAAAACTGACTTTTTGCACTCACCAGCCGTCCGCTTGGCCCCTGGATTGTGATAACCAATCGCCAAAATATTCGTCACACATTTCGCATCCAATTAGTGGGGATTTTGCGATCCCCTTCACCAAATGGCTCGGGGCCAAACGAATTTTTGCCAAGCACCCCGCATTTGCCCGCCGATTCACCGAGAAGGACAGCGGTAATAGCCGTCTCGCTGACTAAATCCCCCTCCCGGACCTTGCGTTGACAGTCCAAATCCTTTTGACAATCATTGCCACAGGTTCGAAGTAGCGCTGGGATTGCGCGCTGAACCTGCTGCCGTACAGGTCAGGGAAGACAGCATTACCTCCCCCTCCTCTGCGTCTCGCCGATGGCTTCTCAAGTTCCTGTTTGCTGCGTTGTCAGGTCTTGATATCGGTAACTAAACCCCCTGTTCATCCCGTCCTGGTGCAAACCGTGCGGTAGCCATGTCCGAGCCGGACCGGTTGCCACCCAAGCCACGGTAAACCTGTGCGGTAGCCATGCCCAAGCGCTGGACAGGCGGGGACGATCACCGTGCAAGCGAACACCTGCAGGACTACATGGATGCCACCTGAACTGGACTTGACGCTTTTCGCTTACGCACCTTCGGCCTTGCCTGGAACAGCCCGGCAGATGACCGCCCAGCCCGGTTTGACCCCGCCGGATCGGCGACTACAGGCGCACTTCGTGCGTACTGAACAGCAAACTTCCGAGCGGCGCGTTTTATCTCGTTTTATTTCCGCTGGCGCTCGGTAGAGCAACTTGAACAAGTTTTCCCAGCCCTGGCATTGATACCCGCGGATCAATTACCGATAACCGCCACTGCCGGTACTGACCGATGTTCATCAGACGGTTATTCAATCAATAAAATTAAAACGATCTCCTGCATTTTTTGCTGACTGCCGGGCACTGCGAAAGCCAGTTTCAACAACGTTAAATGCGCCCCCTAACGCGCACAGAGAGGAAGACCCGATGGCACGGAATGATCTGTCGGAATCGACATTAGGATGTCTAATTGGCGGCGCGGGTCCGGCTGGCCTGGGATTCCTGTTCAATGCCATCAAGCGTGGCGCCCTGAAGGAACTCGCCCAGGCGGGCACGATCATCGTCGATGCGGGTAGCGAACTCGGCGCTGGCAAGCTGGGTGACTATCAGATCATCGCCAATTCGGTGAGCGACGTCTTTCTGGACTGCCTGCGCGATCCCCTGCTGGCGCCCATCCTGGCGCCGCTGCAGGCCTCGCCGACCTTTCGCCACCTCAAGCTGAACTCCCAGGAAGCACCGGCGCTGCCCATCGTCGGCCAGCTCTTCCAGCAGGCGGCCGGCCTGGTACTGCCCTGGCTCGAACGCCAGTACGGCATCCCCACCTGGCGCCAGACCCGCATCACCGAAGTCACCTGCGAAGGCTCGAGCTATGTGGTCTGGCTGGAGCAGGCCGGGGCCATCCGGCGCGTCCGCACCTCCAGTCTGGTCCTGAACCTGGGTGGCAAGCAGACGCGGCAGAGCTTCGAGGAAAGCGTCCAGGCCATGGGCCTGCAACTGCCCCAGAGCGCCTCGATCGACAGCTCCGACAACCTGCTGCGTCTGCAACCCGAAGCCCTGCGCCAGCGCTATCGTGCACGGCTCAAGAACGGTGGTCCGATCTGCGTGGTCGGCGGCTCCCACAGTGCCTTTTCCGCCCTGGACAACCTGGCCAGCGCCCTGCACCACGACGGCCTGCGCGAGCTGACCCTGGTGCACCGCTCGCCGATCCGGCTGTTCTACGAAACCGCCGCCGAGGCTCTGGCCGCGGGCTACGACTTCGATCCGCTGCAGGACATCTGCCCCATCTCCAAGCGGGTCAACCGCTCGGGCGGGCTGCGCTACCGCGCCCACGAGATCGGCCGCCAGGTCCTCGCCGGCCAGGGCATCGGCGGTACCGCGGTCAAGGTCAAGACGCTGCAACTGGATGGCAGCGTCGAGCGTCTCGCCAGCGCCCAGGCGCTGTTCGACAGCGCCGCCCTGGTGGTTCAGGGCATGGGTTATCAGCCCATAGTGCCCGAGCTGCGCTGCCAGGACGGTCGGCCGCTGACCTTGCGCACCGTCCGCGGCGGTCTGGATTCCGACGCGGCCGGCAGTCCGCTGGACCAGCACGGTCAGCGCCTCAGGGGCCTGCACCTCTTCGGCCTGGGTTCGGGGCTGGCGGTGGATCCCCGGCTGGGCAGCGAAGCGTCCTTTTCCGGGCGCATCTACGGGGTCTGGCAGTTCCACAACGACGCCAGTCGCGAAGCCCTCGAATCGGTTCTCGATCGTCTGGACAAGACCGGCGCCCCCTTCCGGCGGCCGTCCAGCCCGGTCGTCGAACACGCTTGACCGAACCGACACGTATCAAGGACTCGATAAGCAGGTACCGGATCATGATCAATGTGACCAAGCCCTACCTGGGCGATAAGGAACGCTTCAAGGCATATATCGACAAGATCTACGCCAACAACTGGATAACCAATCAAGGCCCTCTGCACGCTCAGCTCGAAGAGCGCCTGCGCGACTATCTGGGCGTCAGAAACATCATCCTGGTCAACAACGGTACACTGGCCCTGCAGGTCGCCTATCGCGCCCTGGGCCTGTCCGGCAGCGCCATCACCACGCCGTTCAGCTTCGTCGCCACCACCAGCACCCTGCACTGGGAAGGGATCCGGCCGGTCTTCGCCGACATCCACCCGGAAACCTGGAACCTGGATCCGGCCAACGTCGAAGCCGCCATCGAGCATGACACCTCGGCCATCGTCGCCACCCATGTGTTCGGCAATCCCTGCGATGTCCGCGGCCTGCAGCAGGTCGCCAACCGCCACGGCCTGAAGGTCGTCTACGACGGCGCCCATGCCTTCGGCACCCTGTTCGAAGGCCGCTCGGTCCTGCAGTGGGGCGACATCACCACCGTCAGCTTCCACGCCACCAAGCTGTTCCACACCATCGAAGGCGGCGCGATCATCACCGAAGACGACGAGCTCGCCGAGCGCGTCCGCCGCATGATCAACTTCGGCATCGTCGATGCCGAACGCATCGAAGGCGTGGGCATCAACGCCAAGCTCAACGAAGTCTCCGCGGCCATGGGCCTGTGCATCCTCGACGAGCTGGAAGACATCCTGGCCCGCCGCGCCATCATCGGTCAGCACTATGAGAGACGCCTGCAGGGCACCTTCGACCTGCAGCGTCCCACCTACGGCACCCAGCTGAACTACAGCTACTTCCCGGTGGCCCTGCGTGACGAGCCGAGTCTGCTGGACACCAAGAAGGCCCTGAACGCCGTCGGCATCAATCCGCGCCGCTACTTCTATCCGTCGCTGGAAACCCTGGATTACCTGCAGCCCCAGGCGATCAAGCCG
>Ga0157371_10004108_pt1 | contig 12852 bp, 6 predicted proteins | sample C45metaG_FD_113462 | JGI IMG/M metagenome (GOLD analysis project Ga0157371, IMG submission 113462) | Corn rhizosphere microbial communities from Kellogg Biological Station, Michigan, USA - C4-5 metaG | ecosystem: Host-associated > Plants > Roots > Rhizosphere > Soil | place: USA: Michigan... | reverse complement strand
TGTCCACCATTCACCGGTTTGTGCCTGAATTAATGCGCCCTGGTGAATGCCATAATTGATTCCTTTTGTGGTATCATAAATTAAAAGCTTTTGTTCGTATGGACCATAAATATTTTTGGAACGCAAGGCTACCTGCATTCCGTCGCGTCCGCCGTAAGTGCAATACAAATAATAATAGCCATTGATTTTATACATGTGAGAACCTTCAAGGCCATGACGAATATCGCCGGTGTAAACCAACGAATCCGGTCCAACGGCAATAAGACTGTCATTCACTTCAGTGATGGAAATTTTTCCATAACCTTGAGCGACATAAGCTTTTCCATCATCATCAAAAAATAATCCCGGATCATAAAAACCTTTCGGTAAATGCGTAATATGCCACGGCCCTTCGGCTTTGTCTGCCGTCAACATGAAGCCGCCTTCATTCAAAGTAATAAAGAGCAAATAAAATTTTCCATTGTGATATTTAATGCTTGTCGCCCATTGTCCGTGCCCGTAGCGATTGCAACTATCTAAATCATAGCATTTGCTGAAATCCAAGCGTCGTACCGCATTGCTGCAATATTCCCAGTTAACCAAATCATGTGATTTTAAAACAGTAACTCCCGGGAAAATAAACATGGTAGTATTCACCATGTAATACGTATCACCGACGCGTATCACATCCGGGTCAGGAAAATCAGCGGAGATAAGCGGATTGGTGTAAGTGCCATTTCCGTTATCGCTGTGAACGTTTTGTGCTTTCAGGCTATAACAAGAGAACAAAAAGATCATGAGAAATTGGACTAAGCTTTTAAAAATTTTATAATACATTTTATTAATTTATAATTATTAATTGAACAAGACGGCTTTGGTTCGAAAGTTTTCCGTCTTCTTTACTACATCTATAACAATTTCAATTTTAAATTTCTTTTCAGCCAGCATTCGCGCAAATGAACGTTTTCCATCAGATTCTGATTTCTCAGAACTTATATGCCAGGAAGTTTATTAATTGGTATAAATTCACGTTGTTCTTTCATATTGTCTGTTCCCACAATACCCTTTCGGAAATTCGGTCTTTCTGCAACTGGGTCGGCCTCAGTAAACTTGTGCGAATGCAACTGTATGGATAAAGATAGTAACTAAAAGAAGAGTTTGTGATTTATACTAAATTATTTGTTGTCAAATGTATTTAAAATGTTATTGTAATTTATTCATTTCTTTCATTCCAACGGAATTAACGACATCACAAAACCACCGCGACGGAGTAACTTAACCTCTACGGAACTTGATTTATCAACAACCAGATACCGGGTTAAAAAATCTTTATCGTGATTGCCATCGGCTATCAGCGTTAATTTATACTTAAGGCTATCCGATAAAAAATCAAACTTTATTATCTTCTTCTTCTCCCGGCGTTGGTCGGCACTGATGCCGCCGACATACCAGTTGTTTCCTTTTCTGCGTGCAATAATTACATCTTTTCCTGGATATCCATCAAGCAGTTTGGTATCATCCCATGCATTCGGCACGTTTTTTAAAAATGTTTTTGCAGCATCAGGTAATTCATCATACCCCTCAGGACGGTCCGCGAAATGTTGTATACCAGATTCAAATAAAACGCTAAGCGCTAATTCATGCCCATAAGAAGTGATGTGTGGGTATTGCGAATTGGTAAAAGTTACCGGGGTGTAATCCATCGGCCCTACAACATTCCTCGTAAAAGGTAATATCGTATTATGTTCAGGAGCAGCCATGGTAAAATCCGGTCCGTTATTATACCATTCTGCCCCTCTTACAGCTTCCATTGTCATCAGGTTTGGATAAGTTCTGGACCAGCCTCTTGGCACAATACAACCATGGAAATAAACCATCATTTGAAAATCTGCTGCATCTTTTAAAATGTCCAGGTAATACTTAATCATATCCTGCTTCTCACTTTCGAAAAAATCAATTTTAACCCCTACGAATCCCAATTTCTTCAACTTGGCAAATTCTGCTACGCGGTTTTCATGCGTCAACATCCGATCCTTTGGAGTTGCACTAACCCAGGTGTGAGGCCCCCCGGAATTATACCATATTAATGGCTTTACACCTTTAGACAGAATATATTTGGCTGCATCCTCCATTGTGCCGCCATTACCCATAGAGTCCCACTCCCAATCCAATAAAGTGTAAGGCCAGTTCATTCGTGCTGCCAGGTCTGCAAACTCGGTCACTATTTTATAATCTTTTGTTCCATGATTGCTGGACCAGTAATTCCATGATGCAATCCCGGGTTTTATCCAGCTTGTATTTTTTATAACCGAAGGAGAAGAAACATCGTCAACCAAAGTAGATGCTACAATATCTGAAAGGCTTCCCATGATGACAACCCGCCACGGAGATTTCCAGGGAAGTGTTATTGTCGGCTGTGATGCTCCCAATCCTCTTCCGTCTTTGGGGTTGGGAAAAGTAAGTTTGTATTTTGTTGTATCCGCTGCATCACTAAGCTTGGTGCCACAGTAAGTTTCGTTCAGATCAGCTTCATGCAACAGGAACCAGCAGGATTTATCGTTTGTATTGAAAAGCGCAGGATAAGACCACTCCTGGTGCACTATCTTATCATCACTCATCTCGGTATATAAACCCTCATTGGCAGGATTCCATTTTTCCATCCAGTGCTTCGTTTCTTTCGGAATAGTATAGGCTGTTAACTCATCTTTTATAATAAAGCTACCGCTCTTTTCAGGAAATTCATATCGAAATGCAATGCCGTCATTGTAAGCCCTGATGATAATATTTATTTTTGCTTTTGAAGGGTTTTCAAAAGACACCACCACTTCATTTGCCGAGTTGGTACAAATAGATTTTTTGCCATGCAACACGGTGTATCGTTCATTAATTAAAAGTGGTTTACTGGCTTTTATAAATTTTAGCTCTTTTGAAAAATCCTGGTCACTTCTCGATAGTCCCAAATCTATTTTTGGAATAGCAACAGATTTTTTACCATTGTCTTCATATTCAGCATTCAGGTACCATTCACCTGCCGTGGATGGCTGATCGGCAAACAAGGAGACCAAAATTTTTTGATTTGGGGATTTGACAGTTAATTGCTGCGATAACGCCGGGATTGCATTAAAAAAAAGAAACACTATCGGCACAATCGTTAATTTCATTTTAAGTAAAGCTGTGAGTACATACCTCATAATAATAGTTTTTATTTGTGTTTAAAAATTGAAGGGCTTTCCCTACTACCGCAACTTATAAAGATAACGTGAATACTTTTTGTATTTGCATTTTCACAGCATGGCACAAAAAAACATTTCAACCTGCAAAGCGTTTTCCAAGCGTCGCCCGCTTCGTATAGCAAACTTTTAATTCCTCCTGTTTTTGTGCAAAACAATTTGTCGTGAGCAGCAGTAAACCAACAAAATACAATAAATTTTAATTTTAGGATGGTTGTAAATTTCATTTTCTAATAGATGCAAAAATCTCCTTCAATTTTAAAGTGCTATAACTATCGCTTCAGGTCAAAACTTTATTACAATCGTTTAAATTAAAATTTTATCAGCCACATTTAGTTATTCACAAAAGCAAAAATCACGTATACATTCAGCAAACAAACTTTTATAATGAAATTGTAATTTCAATAGTTTACGAAACTAATCTCTTTTATAAAATGAAAGGGAGGATGAAATTCATCCCCCCAGAGCATCTATGATTATGAAAAAAAACACTAAATAGCGATTCTTTACTTCGTCAATTTTTATTGATAGTTGGGATTTTGATAAGCTGCCAAATCGGAAGCACTCATTTGCATATTATTTAACTGGCCAATCGGAATAGGACGCAGATAAAGATATGGCAGAATGTTCCTGGTTATTGTTTCTGCTGTATGATCACCATAGTTCATTCCGGCAATTCGATAGGACGAAGCAAGATTTGCCCACTCCTGTGTACGAACCAAATCCAGCCACCGTCTGCCGTCTCCAAAATATTCACGGGAACGTTCCTCTAAAAGATAAGGAATTGTAATAGTAGCCGGAGTTGCAGCGATCATGGCCGCACTATTATCCTGAACCAAAGGAGTATTTCCATTGTTATCAAAAGACCACATTCCCGCGCGAGCACGGATCACATTAACAAGGTCTCGTGCGCTTTGTCCTGGCTCCGTTGTTGCTCCCATCACTGCCGCTTCTGCCGCAACGAAATACAATTCTGAGAAATAAGCGATGATGAACGGCCGTGTGCTGGCGGCATTTGGTTGTCCCAACGTACCATTGTTGTCGGTGCGATATTCGCCCAGTTTCCAAAGACCTGGATATACTATTCTGCTGATTCCGTCAGGTCCAATTACAAAACTTGAACTTCCCGGTAACGTACCAGCGCCAATGTTGCTCTTACCTTGCCCATTTGGATAGCTAATAGCCGCATTGGGCTCGTCAAGGAACGTCAGCACAGCATCACCCGGATTGATGGGCAAATTATTTGCGTTGTACAAAGTTGTCTGGTTAATGCCTGTTCCGCTTAAATTCCAGTTGCCGCGATATGTGGTCACAAAAGTTCCGTCATAGCGCGAATCATTGGTCTTATCTGCAAAGGTGTTTTCAATAGCTCCGATAGTAGGCGCCATACGGGTCCATGGCCGACCGAGGGACTGAGTAGCTGCGCGCTGAACAGAACTAACTGGGCTCCAGTTTGAACTGGAAGTACTGCTTCTTAACACGGTATAATTCCAGGTCATCATCCAGCCAGCAAAATTATCCTGGCCACCGCCGCTGCCATATGTAAGGCTTGCTCCATTTGAAAGCTCGTCGAATTGGGTATGATCGGCATACAGAAGTTCTTCTTTATTCCGATCGTTTGCGCCATTGTGCAAATCATAAAAAGTAGGCATCAAACCATAAGGTCCGGGATTATTTATAGCAGCTGTTGCGGTATCATACGCCTGTTGAAAATAATAAGCGGCATCTTTGCCGTTTGGATCCTTTCGATCTGCAGCTGGATAGGTTGGAATATCGTTTGGGTTTTTGAGCCACCAGGCATAAGTCAGTGCCGCCTTTGCCAAATACAATTGTGCAACAGTTTTTGTTACACCACCAATTACGCGAGGATTCACCGGTAAGTCCATGATCGCTGTATCAAGGTCAGGAAAAATCGCTTGAGTATAAACTTCGGGAACTGTATTACGGGTAGAAAGTGCTACCGGGTTAGTATTAAACTTTAATATCCCTGAACCTAAATCCAAAGGAACCCCGCCAAAAGTTTGAACCAACTGGAAATAATAGAACGCGCGAAAGAACCGTGCTTCTGCCACCAAAGCCGGAGAAACACCAGCGGCTGTTCCGTTTTCTATCACACCGCTGGCTGTGTTAATCGCTCCAAATGAATTATTCCACAACACATCCGAACGGCTTGTTTGCGAAGTAATTTCCCCTTGCCCTGATAGGTCCATTACCAGGAAATTCTGGTCGGCACTTTGCCCATAAGTTACCTCGTCGGTACCGGTTTCGCCCGTGTTATAGTAATATGCATTTCCATAAATATTGCGAAGGTTCGCATACAAGGATGTTACTCCTCCAGTTACACCTGCTTCTGTTTTGAAAAAATCAGGTGTGTAAATGCTCCGCGGTGTTTCCTGTAAAATTTTAGAGCAGGATGTAAAAAGCAGCATCAGCATGGCTATTGCTGCTGCACTTAAAGAAGTTTTTTTATTTATACTTTTCATAATTATTTTAGTTTAAAAGGTCAGGTTAATGCCAAGGAGATAGTTTCGGGTTTCCGGCGTATTTGTTCCTACTGTCAAAATGCGGTGCAGGCTTTGTGAGTATGGTACTGCTGCATTCTGATCTCCATATGAATTGGTTTGAGGATCCATTCCTGTTTGTTTGTAATATGGTGAGAACATCACAAAAGGATTCTGCACAAGAACGTAAAGCCGCAGTTTGTCGATACCAGAATTTTTTAGCCAACTCATTTTCGAAAAGTTGTATCCGAGTGACAGGGTTTGTACTTTCAAGTAAGATGCATTGAAATACCCCAGCGTGCTGCCATATTTTGGATTGTCACCGCTCAGCACGCCGGCAGGATTTGGATAAGCCGCATTGGTATTTGTTGGAGTCCAATAATCGACTTTTACATTATTTCTGCGCCCTGTCAATAAATTAAGATAACCGGATGAGGAATATAAAGTGCTGATAAGAATGCCACCATTCTGGAAGAGCCCAACCGCCGTGAAGTCGAATCCCTTGTATGTTACAGTAGTGTTGAAGCCCCCCTGGAATTTAGGATCCATATTCATTATTTGTTGATCATCAGGCCCAATGGCTCTTGTAGGAACGCCATTTTCGTAATCGCCAGTGTATTGCACTTTTATCATGCCAACATTTCCTCCTGGCTCCAAAATATCCATATTTGCATCTTTTGCCTGCCACAAGCCTATTTTTTTGTAATCGTAAATTACATTCAGCGGATGGCCCACAAACCACCGATTACCAATATTTTGGGTTTGACCGGAAGCGAGAGAAACAAGTTTGTTTTTGTTACTGTAAAAGTTCACACCTGCTGTCCATCTCCAACCGTTATCGTTATCCAGGATCACTCCGTTGAGGGACAGTTCCCATCCTTTGTTCTCAGTATTTCCGATATTCGCTGTATAACTTCCCACACCCGTTGTTGCCGGTAAAGCAACACCTAAAAGAAGGTCATTTGTTTTGGTTATATAATATTCAACTGTTCCTGAGAGGCGATTTTTCAATAATGAAAAATCGAGGCCATAATTCCAGGTTTTGGAAAATTCCCATCCTAAATTTGGATTTGGCAGCGATGATACATAGTATCCAACTACATCATTTGTAGGCCCGAAGTTGTAAGGAATGGTACTCAACCTTCCAAGTGTGGAATAAGGAGCGACAGCCTGATTCGATGTTTCTCCATAACCAACACGCAATTTTAATTCATTAATCAGCGAAACGTTTTTCATGAAAGATTCCTTGGCAATATTCCACCCTGCAGAAATTGCAGGATAAGTATGCCACTGATGACCGGGAGCAAGAATTGACGAACCATCAGAGCGAACGATAGCAGTAAGCATATACTTGTTGTTATATTCATAAATTGCTCTGCCCATCCATGATTCAAGTCCATTTTGAGTATAGTTCTGGTAAATAGGATTTATGGTTGTTTGTCCGAGCGCCTGGCCAAGATTATAGAATTGAAATTGATCGTTGGGAATACCTTGTACGGAAACATTTGAACTGGTGTAAGTATCCTGCTCAGCTGAATATAATCCAGTTAAATTCAAATGATTCTTTTCACCAAAATACCGATCATAGGTGAGCAAGTTTTCGATAGTCTTAGTTAATGATACAGAATGCGTCACTGAAGCCACCGAAGGAGTAGTAGCGTTGGTGCTGGTTATTCCGGTTCCGGTATAACTGCCATTGTCCACAGTTCTATAGTTTAAACCTACATTTATGCGGTATTTCAATCCTTTAACTCCGGGAATGTTTAATTCTCCATATATATTATTAAAGGTACCGAGTGTCTTTACCGGGTTCAACCATTGGTCTTTTAAGCTGTCAACAATGTATCTGGTTTCATTCCATTGATTATCCAAAGGCATTTGAATGCTTTGTTTTAATGAGCCATCCGGATTAAATGGACTTGCCAGTGGAGACATGCTCAAAATATTATACAAGCCAACCTGTGAGCCATTGGAAACATTATAATCGGTATTGCTTGCGAAGCCCACACGTATATATTTACCGATACCCTGATCGATGGAAGTATTCAAAGAAAAACGTTTGAAATCCTGTGTAGGAATTAATGATTGATCATCATAATAACCCAGGGAAAAATTGTAACTCCCTTTTTCAGAACCCGCTGAAACATCAATATTTTGACTGGTAAGCGGTGATGACGGTCTGTAAAATAACTTTTGCCAATCGGTATTTACGCCGTGCTCCTCACCAGAGCCTATTGTGAACTTGCCTGCTCTGCTTCGAAGGCTATCCAGTTCCACACCGTTCATCATCGGGAAAGGTGCCCAAAGCGTGTGAATGCCATAATAACCGTTGTAACTTATTCTTGGTTTTTGACCCATAGCCCCTTTGTTGGTTGTGATCAATATAACTCCATTGGCGCCTCGCGAACCATAAATCGCAGTTGCTGAAGCATCTTTCAGAACGCTGATACTTTTCACGTTTGCCGGATCAATGTCGCTGAATGAACCGGAAAAAGGAATTCCATCAAGTACAATCAACGGAGCGTTGCTGGCAGATATTGAACGCTGTCCGCGGATCAAAATCTGCATCGGAGCGCCCGGTTGGGTGGAGGTCTGTGAAATCTGTACTCCCGGCAAACGGCCCTGCAAAGCATTGGAGATATTGGAAGAGGGAACCTCATTAAGTTTTTGACCACTTATCGTCGATACCGAACCAGTTATCGCTTCTTTTCTTTGTGTACCATAACCAATTACCACTACCTCGTTCAAGCCGGTAACTGAGCGGTTTAACGTTACATTTAAAAATTGATTTCCATTTACTTTCACTTCCTGATCTGTAAAGCCGACCGATGAAACCACCAACATGCTATTTGGCGAAGCCTGGATTTCAAAGTCACCATTGGCGTTGGTAGTTACTCCTAAGTTTGCACCTTTAACCATAACGGAAGCACCTACCACTGGCTGGCCCGTTTGATCAGTAACTCTTCCCTTCACATTAATGCTTTGTGAAAATCCGGAAAAGGGAATCAGGAAAAAGAGTAGGATAAATAGTGGCAATTTAGTTTGCCATCTTTTGCAAATTTGCAAAGGGCGATTTTGTTTTTGTAAACCTTTCATGAGAGCGCAGTTTAAATTTAAAAGTTTAAGAAGCCTGGAGTCTTTTATATAAAAAAACCATATTCATTTTTTGTTTTCGCGACAAAAACTATTTATGTTCTAAAAACATTTTATGTTGCAAAAAGCCTTAAAATTTATTTTATTGAGAATTATCGTTATTCTCATTTTCCTGAAGCAATTGGTAAGGTTTTGTAATTTCTTTAGGGTTTCAATCCTATAGAAATTACAAATTCAATTATTGAAAACCAGAAGTCATTCTTTTGAAACATTTGCCAGTAAAGCGTTCCATAATCATTTGAAAGAAATTGAGTAGGTTTCAAAACAGCCTTCTCTTCTTCTTTCGGACGACTAAATTATGCAAATTTTATGAAAATGTAACCGTTTACATCTTTTTTTCAAAAAAAAGTTAATAAAAGTTATTTTTAATTAGTTTTACAGTATTCTGTTAAATGTAAACGATTGTAAATGCCAAAAGAGAAGGAAATTACCATTTATGATATTGCTTCTGCATTGAATATTTCTATTGCCACAGTTAGCCGCGGATTGAAAAATGATCCTGTTGTCAATAAACAAACAAAAAAAAAGATTTTTGATTTGGCTGGCAAACTAGGCTACCGCACCAATCACTTTGCGAGAAATTTGCGTAATCAAAAAACAAATACGATAGGAATTATTGTTCATGAACTAAATAGTAATTTCATTACGTCGGTGTTGGCAGGTGTAGAAAAAGTAACGACGGAAGCGGGTTACGATCTTGTCATTGCACATTCCTGTGAAAGTTTCAGCAAGGAAATAGCGAATGCAAAAAATCTTTTTGACAAACGGGTAGATGGATTAATTGCTTCTCTTTCTTTTGACACAAAAAACCTGGATCATTTCATACCCTTCAAAGAAAGAAATGTTCCCGTAGTATTTTTTGATCGTGTGGAACAGGATGACAAAAATACGGTGGTAGTAATTGATAATGATAAATGCGGCTACCAGGCTACCGAACATTTGATTCAACAGGGATGCAAGAAAATTGTTCATATTACCTCGAGCCTCAAACGAAATGTTTATTCTAAAAGATTTAAAGGGTATAAAGATGCCTTATTCGATAATGGCATTCCTTACAATGAAAATTTATTGATTGTTAATGACTTGTCTGAAAGTGCGGCAATTGAATCAGCAATGCAAATGCTGAAAATGGACCCCTTACCGGATGGCGCTTTTATTACCAACGATTTTGTGGCTGCCGTCGTAATGCGTACTTTAAAAGAAAATAATATCAAAATACCGACTGATATTTCGATAGTAGGATTTAATAATGATGCGATTTGTACTTTGGTAGAGCCTACGCTCTCAACTATCAATTATCCCGGAATAGAGGTGGGAGAAGTGGCTGCACGAAACCTGATCAATCATCTTAAAGGAATTGGTAATTTACAAAACACGAATACCATAATTATTCATTCCAATTTGATAATCCGGCAGTCTTCTTTAAAAAATGGGGCAAATCAAAAAAATATCAAAAGAAAATATCAAAAAAAGGACTTAGCAGAATTGAATCGAAGTAGTAAAAAGTTATGTTGAAAGAAAAGGAAATAACCATCTATGACATCGCCAGTAAGTTGAATATTTCAATTGCTACCGTGAGTCGCGCTTTAAAAGACGACCCTGTGGTAAATAAAAAAACGCGGAAAAAAGTTTTTGAAGTTGCAGAACAAATGAGCTATCGTTCCAACCACTTTGCCCGAAATCTGCGTAATCAGAGGACCGAGACAATTGGCGTAATTGTTCCTAAACTTAATAGTCACTTTATGTCTTCTGTAATTGCAGGTATTGAAAGCATGGCTAATAGCAAAGGTTATAATTTAATTATCAGCCAGTCCTCAGAATCAGTAGAAAAAGAAATAGCCAGCGCCAAAACTATGTTCAACAACCGGGTAGATGGATTGCTTGTTTCACTCGCTTATAATACTAAAGATCTTTCTCATTTTGATATTTTTCAAAAGAAGAATATACCGGTTATTTTCTTCGACAGGGTGATCGAGGGCGAAGCCCACACTAAGGTTGTTATTGAAAATAAAAAAGCGGCTTACCAGGCAACGACCCATTTAATTGAACAAGGTTGTAAAAAGATCGTTCACTTAACGGCATCTTCAGAACAAAAGGTATATAAACACCGTCTGGAAGGATACAAACAGGCCCTGGCAGAATACGGCTTAAAATTTGACAAAAAAAATGTTCTTGAAGGTAACCTAAGCCTGGAAGCAGGAGAAGCGGCGGCAGAATTAATACTACAAATGAAACCTTTGCCTGATGGAGTTTTCGTGGCTAATGATAACTGCGCGGTAGGTTGTATGATTAGTTTAAAAAATGCAGGAATTCGAATTCCGGACGATATTGCTTTTGTTGGCTTTAATAATGATGCTGTTTCAAAAGTAATAGAACCAAATCTTACTACAATTAATTATCCTGGTTATGAAATGGGAGAAGTTGCAGCGCAGCATCTAATTCACCATTTAAACGGAACAGCCAACATTCAAACAACTAACACAATTATTTTAAGATCCGAATTTATAATCAGGGAATCTTCGAAAAAAAGAAAATTAAATAGCGTTTTTTCTGATGAAAAAATGGAAATAAAAAATAAAACAAGATGAAAGAAAATGAGCCAAAAAAAATTGCTATTGTTACAGGCGGTGCTTCGGGAATTGGTTTTGCAATCGCTGAAAAATTTGTAAAAAATAATATCACTACGATTATTATCGGCCGTAATGAAGAAAAATTGAATTTGGCAAAAAACAGGCTAGGAGTGCTTTGTGAACCTGTTGTTTTTGATTTAAATAATCTTTCTGCCATCCCGGAAATGATAAAAAAACTGGTAGAAAAATATTCGAAGATTAATATTCTTGTGAATAATGCAGGCATCAATTTAAAAAAAGAATTTACAGAAGTAACGGATGAAGATTTTGAAAAAATAATTCATACAAATGTTCAATCCATTTTTACGATATCGCGGGAAGTAGTAAAATTGATGATTGAAAATAAAAGTGGAAGTATCGTCAATATCAGTTCAATGGCTTCTCAATATGGTTTGCCTAAAGTGATTGCGTACTCAGCATCCAAAGGCGCGATCGAAGCGATGACAAGAGCAATGGCGGTTGAGCTTTCACCAAAAGGAATCCGTGTAAACTGTATTGCGCCTGGATTTATCGCAACAGACATGTCGGCAAAAGCATTGAATAATGATCAGGAAAGAAAGAATAAAGTGTTATCAAGAACTCCAATGGGAGAATTGGGAGCACCATCAACGATTGGAGATGCGGCGTTGTTTTTGGCAAGTTCTGAATCTGCTTATATTACAGGAGTTGTGTTGCCGGTCGACGGTGGAAATTCAATTGGGTTTTGATCTTATAAGTAAACAAACCTTTAAGCGGTTTTTTCATTTTTAATTTTTAAAACGTGCAGGATGAAAAGATTATTTATTTTATTGACAATTATTTTATTGGCAAGAAATTTATCCGCACAAAACTTTATTTCTGATAAAAATGAAAATGGAAATTTTCCAATCGTTTCTCAGACTGCTACTCCTATATATACTGATAAAAATGATGATTGGCTCGTTCAAAAAGCGGTTTCTCTTTTTCAAAATGATGTGGAAATGGTTTCGGATAAAAAACCGGAAACCGGTAATCAACTTCCTTCAAAAGCAAAGGATGTAATTATTATTGGTTCCATAAACCGTTGTGATTTGATAAAGGAATTAATCCAGTCAAAAAAACTGAACATTGATTCGATAAAAAATAAATGGGAAGCGTATCAAATTCAAATTGTCAAAAATCCTTTTAAAGGAATTGACCGGGCTTTGGTGATTGCCGGCAGCGACAAAAGAGGAGCCGCTTACGGAGTTTTTGAAATGTCAAAAGAGATGGGCGTTTCGCCGTGGTATTGGTGGGCGGATGTGCCGGTAAAAAAGAAAAAAGAGATTTATGTTTCGGAAAACATTTTCGTACATGCCAGACCGTTAGTTAAATACCGAGGCATTTTCATTAATGATGAAG
>Ga0157371_10004107_pt1 | contig 12854 bp, 10 predicted proteins | sample C45metaG_FD_113462 | JGI IMG/M metagenome (GOLD analysis project Ga0157371, IMG submission 113462) | Corn rhizosphere microbial communities from Kellogg Biological Station, Michigan, USA - C4-5 metaG | ecosystem: Host-associated > Plants > Roots > Rhizosphere > Soil | place: USA: Michigan... | reverse complement strand
TTTTGATCCAGGTCTTAACGACCTGGTCGGCAAGAAGTACTAAAAAGATAACAATTAAAGGTTTAGTATAGCCTTTCATTATGCTTGTTTCAATTTAGCTTCCATACTCAATGTGGCGTGAGGTACTGCACGAAGACGTTCCTTCTGGATCAGTTTACCGGTTTCCCTGCAAATGCCGTAGGTTTTGTTTTCAATTCGTACCAGGGCCGCTTCAAGGTTTTCAATAAACTTTTTCTGACGGGCTGCCAATTGGTTCAACTGCTCTTTTTCAAGCGTTGCAGATCCATCTTCTAAAGTCTTGTAAGTACCTGACGTATCTTCAGTTCCGTTTGAATTTGGGTTGCTTAAAGAGTTGGTCAAGGAGAGTAGTTCTTCTCTGGCCATCTTTAGCTTACCCTGGATCAAATCTTTGAATTCCTGAAGTTCACTATCTGAATACCTTGTTTTTGTGGCTTTTTCCATGTTTTTTATTGTTTAGTAATCAAAATCTGGAGATCAACATCATCTATCGACGTTTTGTTTCCATTGTCCATTGTATCAACTAATATAACTGCATCGGCTAGTATTTCCGAGCAAATGTATTCCATATTTTTCGTCACCGCCTCATTGATCAAAGCATCCTTTAACAGTTCTACACGGATCCGGTCTGTGACCTCAAACCCAAGTTCCTTGCGCAGGTTCTGTATGCGGTTGATCAATTCGCGGGAAAGGCCTTCCTGTTTCAGCTCTTCCGTAATCGTTACGTCAAGCGCCACGGTCAGGTTGCCCAGGTTGGTCACCTGCCATCCCGGGATATCTTCAGCAATGATCTCCAGGTCTGTATTGGCAATTGCATAGGTCTTGCTGTTCCCTGCACTTTCAACGGTAATATCTACCGATCCGGTACTTTCCAGAACAACAATCTGTTCCTGGCTCATGCCGGTGATCGCATCCGCGACCAGCTTCATATCCTTACCCACTTTAGGACCTAAAGCTTTGAAGTTTGGCTTGATCTTCTTTTTAATGAATCCGGCCGTATCAGTAATATACTCAATATTTTTGATATTGGTTTCCGAAAGGATCAGATCTTTAACGCGCTCTACGCGCTCTGCAAACCGTTGATCCAACACCGGGATGAGGATCTTGGCCAAAGGCTGACGAACGTTGATGCCGGTTTTCTTACGAAGCGATAAGACCATCGACGAGATGTTCTGTGCCAGTTCCATACGTGCATTCAGCTCCAGGTCGATCATCGACTCATCGGCTGCTTTCCAGTAGGTCAAGTGCACGGATTCCGGTGCGTCAGCTGTTCTCACGGTTAAGTTCTGGTACAACCAATCGGCGAAGAAAGGTGCAATGGGCGACATCATTTGGGCGATGCCGGTTAAGCAGGTGTACAAGGTTTCGTAAGCGGCTTTTTTATCTGCCGTCATTTCCCCTTTCCAGAAACGGCGTCTGGATAAGCGGATGTACCAGTTGCTCAGGTGCTCATCCACAAACGTCTGGATGGCCCTTGCTGCCCGCGTCGGTTCATAGGCGTTGAAGCTGTCATCTACCTCCGCAGTCAGCGTTTGTAAAAGCGACAATATCCAGCGGTCCAGTTCACTGCGTTCAGAGACCGGCGATTCATTCTGCTCATCGATCTCAAATTTGTCGATGTTTGCATATAAAGCAAAGAAAGAATAGGTGTTGTACAGGGTTCCGAAGAACTTACGGCGTACTTCATCCAAGCCTTCGATGTTGAATTTTAAATTGTCCCATGGAGATGCATTGCTGATCATGTACCAGCGGGTCGCATCCGCACTGTAGGTGTCTATTGTGCTGAATGGGTCGATACCATTGCCTAAGCGTTTGGACATCTTGTTGCCATTCTTATCCAGCACCAATCCGTTGGATACGACATTCTTGAAAGCAACGCCTTTATTGCCGTTCTTCTCGTTGATGGCCTTCACCTCATCGCTGGTTTCGCTTAGCATCACCGCAATGGCATGCAAGGTAAAGAACCAGCCACGGGTCTGATCCACACCTTCGGCGATGAAATCAGCCGGATAGGCTTTTTCAAACTTATCTTGGTTTTCAAAAGGGAAATGCCATTGGGCGTAAGGCATAGCGCCGCTATCGAACCATACGTCGATCAAATCCGTTTCCCGGAACATTTTCTGTCCGCTTGCTGAAGTCAGGATCACATCATCCACATACGGACGGTGCATATCCTTCAGTTCAAAACCAGCTTCCATATAACCTGCGGCAACAGATTTCCCGATCTCCGCGTTTAGTTGGGCGATAGAGCCGATACAGATCTCTTCTTTTCCGTCTTCTGTACGCCAGATCGGAAGCGGGGTACCCCAGTAGCGGGAACGCGACAGGTTCCAGTCCACCAAGTTCTCCAGCCAGTTACCGAAACGTCCGGTACCAGTTGCTTCTGGTTTCCAGTTGATCGTTTTGTTCAGCTCCACCATCTTGTCTTTCAGTGCAGTGGTCTTGATGAACCAGCTGTCTAAAGGATAGTAAAGCAGGGGTTTATCTGTACGCCAGCAGTGTGGGTAGCTGTGTTCATATTTCTTAACGTCGAACGCTTTGTTGTCTTCTTTAAGTTTGATGGCGATCAATACATCGGTCGGCTTGAAATCAGGATCCTTGCGCACCTCGTCGCTGTAGTATTCCTCTTTCACATATCGTCCGGCAAAATCCGTTACCTCGTCTACAAACTTACCTTGCTTGTTGACCAAAGGAATTTCGTTTCCGTTCTCATCACGGACCATCACCGAAGGCACGCCATTTTCTTTGGCAACCCGGAAATCGTCTGCACCATAAACGGAAGCAGTATGTACGATACCCGTTCCATCTTCTGTGGTTACGAAATCACCCGGAATAACGCGGAAAGCATTCTCTAAAAGATCATCGTTGATCACGTAAGGCATCAACTGGTGATAGTGCAGGCCAACGAGGTCCTTACCGGTAAATTCAGCCTGAATTTGCCAAGGGATGAGCTTGTCGCCCGCTTTATAATTTTCAAAGGATAAACCTTCTGCGTCTTTCTTGAAGTGCTTACCGACCAGGTCTTTGGCCAAAACCACACTAACTGGCAGGTAGGTATATGGATTGAAGGTTTTTACTTTTACGTAGTTGATCTTATCGCCTACAGCCAGAGCACAGTTGGAAGGTAGGGTCCATGGCGTGGTGGTCCAGGCCAGGATAGCCGTTTCTTCGTTTTCTTCCTGGAATAACACCGGGATCAAAGGGTGATCCTGATCCTTTTTCAGGAAGAATTGTGCCGTGATGGATGTATCTTTCAGCATTTTGTAGGTTCCCGGCTGGTTCAGCTCGTGAGAGCTCAATCCGGTTCCTGCAGCTGGAGAATAAGGCTGTACAGTGTAACCTTTATAGATCAGACCTTTATCGTAGAAGGATTTCAGGATCCACCATAAGCTTTCCATGTATTTTGGCTCATAGGTGATGTATGGATTTTCCAGGTCTACCCAGTAACCCATCTTTTCGGTGAGGTCATTCCATACATCGGTGTACTTCATCACCTCTTCCTTACAAGCGGCATTGTAATCCTCTACAGATATTTTGGTGCCGATATCGTGCTTGGTGATACCGAGTTTTTTCTCGACAGCAAGCTCAATAGGAAGCCCGTGGGTATCCCAGCCACCTTTACGGTTAACCTGGAAACCTTTTAGTGTTTTATACCGACAAAATATATCTTTGATAGCGCGGCCCATGACGTGGTGAATTCCGGGCATACCATTGGCAGAAGGCGGACCTTCGAAGAAGGTGAATGGATTGGATTCGGGACGCGAGGAGATACTTTTCTCAAATATTTGCCCCGTCTTCCAGAACTCCAGTATTTGTTCGCCTATTTTTGCTAATTCTAATTGTTTAAATTCCCTATACATCAATCCAGTATCTAAAAAAAATAAGGATGCAAAGCTACGATTTTCAAATTAAATAAGTTAGGATTCCCCCTTAAAAGTGAAGCTCCAGGGCGCTTGGATTGATTTTTGTGATAAGCTGTTACTTCTAACTTATCGTTTCCGTATGATAAAGATCTTAAAACTTCAGAAAGCCGTAATACTAATCATTTTGGGGATCATTGCTCTTGTCATTTACAAGGTGCTTGTGGAGCAAAAAAATGATTCCAGCAAGTACTTTCTGGAAGCTTCCGGACTTCTCTTTGTTGTCGGCGCATTGATGTTTTTGTATCCGATCTTGTTCGCCAAAAAAGACCGCACCGGTAAAGTGGAACTGGATCCAGAAATTGATCCTGAAGCGAATACCAATGAGGCCGAACCGATCGCTGACCCCGAAGTTCGCATTCCATAACGCTGTACCACCGATGCGTAGCTTCCTGCCTCAAGCTGCGGAATAAGTATCGTTTTCTAAATCATATTTATGAGAATAAATGAGTATTGAAGCTTATGATATTCTCAGATTTACTCAATGCCACTCCGGTTGGTTGTTCTATTGTCTTGTTGGTCTGTGTTTTGTAGAATTTGGTGGTTAATCTAATACTATGAAACTAAACTACAAATCCTACACAACGGTGGCTTTGCTGTGCGCAACCACCTTCTTCTCCTGTAAAAAGGACAGCAGTTCGGATCCAATTCCTGACGAAGAAAAACAAACCGTCGTGCTCTCCGGAGATATCACCGCAAATACCGATCTGGACACTAAAAACAACTACCTGCTGAAAGGGAAAGTTTATGTGAAGAATGGCGCCACGTTAACCATTCCGCAAGGGGTGACCGTAACGGTAGAGCCAAACAGTTCGGCGGACGATAAGTCGGCATTAATTGTAACCAGCGGATCTAAACTGAACATCAACGGAACGGCAGATCAGCCTGTTGTGTTCACTTCGGCAGCGTCAAGCAAGGCACCTGGCGACTGGATCGGAATCATTGTTTTGGGAAAAGCTTCGACCAATGGTGAAGGCGGCAAATTGCATGTTTCTGGTCTTCCAAGTACAACAGACACCGAGTTTGGTGGTTCTACGGATAACGACAATTCGGGAAGCATCAAATATCTGCGTGTGGAATATGCAGGTGGCTTGAACCCGCCGATGGAAACTGAATGGGCGTTGGATAAAGCCAGCGGATTGAGCCTGAATGGCGTTGGTTCCGCTACTGTTCTGGAACATGTAATGGTTAAGCATTCCAATGATGATGGCTTCCAGTTTGTTGGTGGTACCGTAAGCGGCAAGTACCTGGTAGGCTATAACAATGGTGACGATAACTTTGATTTTGACCGCGGATATCGGGGTAATCTTCAATTTATCGTGTCTTACCGTACGGTTGGGTCTACGGTCGCTATTCGTGCCAATGGTATTGAAAGCTTGAACGACATGGCTGCATCAGATGCAAAACCATATACGCGCCCGGTTATTTCAAACATGACCATCATTGGTCCGAGTGATGATACGCCTGCAGCAGATCAAAGTCAAGGTATTTACATTCGAAGGAACACCCGCTTCGTGGTGGAGAACTCGATTATTGCAGGCTATTCAGATGGAGGCTTGATGATGTGCCCTAAAACAAGACCATTATTAACGGAGAACAAAGGTTCTATCTTCAAATTCAACCTGGTGCATGCGGATAGCGAAGCCAGAGCTTTTACCTATGACAACGGACCAACCGGCCTTTCGATCGTTGACGATCCGGAGGTGAAAGCATGGGCCATAGAATCTACTGATGGTACTATGGAAGTTCCTTCTTTGAACAGAAATATGGTGATTAAAAATGCTGCAGACCTAAAGATTAAGACGCTTTATGCTGCTGCAGGACCTGATCTTTCCTTAACTGACGGATCTGCTGCACTAACAGGTGCGAACTTTGATGATACAGACGTATCTGGTTTCGAGAAAGTTACTTTCAGGGGTGCGGTAAGTGCGGCTAATAACTGGACTGCTGCGAACGCCTGGTTAAGCTGGAATTAATCAAGTATTCGTAAAAACCACTTGGTTTACAGGTAATTATACCTGATTTGACTGTTTTTTATTAAAGGGGAAACATTTTGTGTCGCCTGGTCGTAGTAACACATGTAAGTAACCAATTGATAATTAACAATTAACAGATTAAACCAGAAAACGATGAAATTGATTAAACCACTAATGATTCTTGCATGCTCCGGGATGGTTTTTGCAGCATGTAATTCTAACTCTAACGGGAGTGGATCTTCGGATTCAACAATGACAGACTCGTCAATGACGGATACAACAATGGCGGATACCTCATTAACTGATACTGCAGGAGCAGGTACAACTGGCGGTGCCAGCGGTACAGGTGCAGGTACACCAAGCACTGGTGGTGCAACAGGTACCGGAACTGGTACAACAGGGTCTGGCACTGGCACCGGAACAGGTGGTAGTGGAACAGGCACTGGCACTGGAACAGGTTCCGGATCAGGCACAAACAGGTAATCATCCTGAAATACGTAATACCTAAGCCCGTTTATTCATAAACGGGCTTTTTTTTAGACCTGCATCCGCTGGATTCGAACGGCGTTAAAGATCGCCAGCAAAGCAACACCAACATCGGCAATAACGGCTTCCCATAAAGTGGCAAGGCCGCCGGCGCCAAGGATGAGCACAATAACCTTGACCAGCAGGGCCAGGGTAATATTTTGCCAAACGGTATTCCTGGTCAGCTGACCGACACGCATTGCAGTCGCGATCTTAGACGGCTGATCATTCTGGATCACCACGTCGGCAGTCTCTATCGTGGCGTCACTGCCCAATGCACCCATGGCGATCCCCGCATCGGAAACAGCAATAACGGGTGCGTCATTTACACCGTCGCCAACAAAAGCCACCGTTTTACCCTTTGATTTGAGCCGCTCTAAATGGCTGACCTTATCCTCCGGAAGCAGATCTCCATAGTATTCCTCAATTCCAAGCTGCTGGGCTACATGGGCTACAACGGATTGCTTATCACCACTTAACATGACGACATGAACGTTTTTTGCTTTGAGAAGATCAATAGCCAGCTTCGCGTCCGGCTTAATGGCATCAGCAATAATCACATATCCGGCAAACGCTTTGTCAATGGCCATGGCAACGATGGTTTCCGAAATGTTTTCCAAAGCTGGATCGTAGGTGACGGCCGACTTCCGCATGAGCTTCAGACTGCCAACAATTATGTTTTTTCCATTAACTATTCCTTGTAAACCAAAACCTGGAATCTCGGTGACTTCACTGGCTGGGATAGTGCTGGTATGCTCGGTGGCATAACGGACAACGGCAGACGCTATAGGGTGACTGGATGCGCTTTCTAAGGACGAAAGCAGGCTTAAGAATTCAGCATCCGGCAAAGCCGAACTAACAACTTTCTGTACTTCAAAGGTACCTTCGGTCAGGGTTCCCGTTTTATCCAACACCACGGTATTGACCTTGCTCATGACGTCGAGAAAATTAGAGCCTTTAAATAGTATTCCATTCTTGGAAGCTAAACCAATACCTCCAAAATAGCCCAGGGGAATGGATACGACCAGGGCGCAAGGGCAGCTGACAACCAGGAACACCAGTCCGCGGTACAGCCATTCGCGAAAGCTATAATCGTCTACAAAAAGGATGGGCAGGCAAACTACAAGCACCGCCAGGGCAAAAACGATGGGTGTGTATATTTTAGCGAAGCGTGAGATGAACAACTGTGTTTTGGACTTGCGGGCAGTTGCATCTTGTACAAGCTCCAGGATCTTGCTCAGCTTGCTGTCTTTGAAGAGCGCGTTTACGCTGATAGAGGCCACTTGGTTCATGTTGATCATGCCCGCAAATACCTGTGCGCCTTGGAGCTTGGTTTCCGGAATACTTTCGCCGGTTAATGCGGCTGTGTTAAAGGAAGCTTTTTCGGTCTCCAGAATGCCATCGAGTGCAACACGCTCCCCTGCCTTGATCTGGATGTGCTCACCCAGCTGTATAGAATCAGCCTTTTGGCTGGTAACTTTCCCATTTCGGATCACGTTGACCTGGTCGGGCCGTAGGTCCAGCAAGGATTTAATGTTCCGTTTGGCTTTGTCGACCGCCGCATCCTGGAACCATTCGCCAATAGAATAAAACACCATGACCGCTACACCTTCGCTATAGGCGCCGATAGCAAAAGCGCCGAGGGTGGCGACACTCATCAGAAAAAATTCATTGAAGATATCCAGCCGCAGCGCCTTGCGGTAGGCCAGTCCGAGTACCTCGTATCCGGAGAGTAGGAATGCAAGTCCGTATACAGGCAGGCTGATGTAGGTTTCGATCTTCAGCTTAAAGCCGAGTTCGAGAATTTGCATGAACAGCAAAATGGCCAATGCAATAAGCAGAGGTAGGTGGGATTTCCAGCCCGCCTCTGTTGAATGGCTGTGATCGTGTCCATGGTCATGATTATGATTATCCGGGACCTCGGGAATAGCCTGAGGTATAGACTTGGTTTCCAATTCGTTCATCCGTACAAAGATACCTGATTTTGGTCAATACCACGTTGTAGCCTCCGGTGCTTTTTAGGCGTCCGGGTTGTGGATAGTTCCTGTGAGTCCGGCCAGGTCACTTTTCTAAGCCGGGCTGAAGGGCTGCGGTACTTTGGAGTTGAAGCTGTTTTACCGATGTACCAGGTCAAAGTATGTTAGTAAATCCTATTTATGCGGCGGATTCATCTGGTGGATATCGAAAGTTTGTCCTTTGGAGAGTATAGATAATTTCAGATTTCGGATGGTTAGTTTCATTTCTTCATCAAACTCGGTAACATTACTGCCGTAGCTTTCCTTACCGTCCATGATCATGACAACGCCTCTGCCAACTACCGTTGCGTCCACTCCATTCTTTACGATAATGGCCGTATCTTCTTCTATACCCAATCCAATGGTAGATAAGTTGGTGGCGATGACCTGCGCCAGGCGGATCGTTCTTCCCCGTTCCACGAAGTGGGTGTCTATGCATACATCCCGCAAAAATTCAAAGCCGGTGGTCACTTTCACGGCTCCGGCAATCATTTCATTTTCGCCCGTGCCGGCATAGATCATCGGCGTTGAGAGCACCATCGCTCCGGCACTGGTTCCGCCGACAAGCAGGCCTTCATAAATGTAGCGGTGCTTCAACAGGAATAAAAACCCTGTGCCACCATAAATGGATGTCAGCTTCAGTTGATCGCCACCCGCTATAAAGACTGCATGGGCCGCGTTTAGCCTGGCTTCTGCATCTTCTTCATCGATGAGCTCCCTTTTCTCATGATGGATGTGGTTGACGGTACAGCTGATGAACTTTTCAAAAAGCGCCTTGTATTCCTTATACGTGCCTTCCACATCCTCCGTGCCGGCGGTGGTGATCAGCTCTATAACCGGGTTTTCTTCTTTGATTAACGCGACGAATTCTTGGATGACTAGTTCGCGTTCTTGTCCCCCTCCAATGATCATCAGTATGCCATTCGGAACGGGACAGTCGTTCATGTTCTGGTATTTTTTAAGCTCCTCAACTTTCATGTTGTTCCTATAAATCGGTTATTTCTTTAACGATAGTATAAGCACAATTCAGAAAGTGAAAAGTTTTTCACCTCAGATAAATAGGTAAATACATAGATGTAAGTCCGTAACTAATCCCGATAAATCCCGTAAAAAATCGTAAACGCCAATGCGCCCATATTTGTTGAGCTTATATGTAATAAGATGTTTTATGTTGATTGAACAAACCCGGACCAACGAAAATTCTTTAAGCGTTGCCGATACAGAGTTTGCATTTTTTTCGTTTTAATTGAAGAAGCTATAGCGTGCATTTCATGCAATTGTGAAAACATGCGTACTTCTGCCAAATAGAATGGGTATTTCTGTGAATGAGTATAGTAATTGCACTTCTGTAATTTTGTATGATCATTTCTAAACAAGAAACGCTTGTCGTCTGTTTAGCTAATAGTTGTTTATTCATATTACATGTGTATTCAGCAAATAAAAAATAATGAAAAACAAAATTCTAATTATTGACGACGATCCTGCTATTCTCGACGTATTGACTGAATGCTTTACAGAAGAGGGTTACGAAGTTAAAGCGATCGCCCATGTTGATGATATCTATGAACTCATTGATGCATTTCAGCCAAATGCCGTCATTACTGATTACATTTTAAGTGGCATCAACGGCGGTGAGTTTTGCACGCAAATCAAGATGGCCTATCAGAATCTTCCTGTTGTAATTTTGTCTGCATACCCGAAAGTCATGCTGTCTTTAGGAACCTACAACAGCGACCTATTTGTTGCAAAGCCATTTGATGTTTTTGCATTGATTAAACAGGTTAATGCCCTGGTGAGCTCCAGGGAACCACTTTACCTGACTGCATTACCAGCTTAACGTTATTGTACGACTTCAATCTGTATGGTGGTGTATGGATTGGGATTAATAATTAAGATCATGTTAAAAATTATCTTAGCCGAGGATGACAGCTTAGTCAGAAACGGCATCAGAATGTTGCTAGAGTCAGAAGGAAGTTTTGAGATTGTGGGTGAAGCTTCGAATGGAACCGAAGTTCTTTCGATGATTACTGGCGGCTTAAAGCCGGATGTAGTCTTAACGGATATGGATATGCCGGGCATGGATGGAAATGTACTGATCAGGCAGTTAAAGAAGTATGATCCCACGGTTCCAGTACTTGTTTTATCCCAGTTGGAAGGTGATGCAGATATTGATAAGTCCTTTTCGGAGGGCGCACATGGATACATATTAAAGACTGTAAATGCCCAGGAGCTATTTTTCGCCGTCAGGCAAGTTGCTAAAAGGGAGAAGTATTTGTCTTCTGAACTGGCTGTTAAATACCTTCAGCGCTCCGTATCCGGGTTTATTGCTCATTCTTCTTTAGAGGAACTGAATATTGAACTGAATAGCCGGGAGAAAGAGATTGTGAAATTAATTGGCCAGGGTTTAACCAATAATGAAATTGCAGATAAGCTGTTTATTAGCCGCAGGACGGTAGAAGGGCACCGTCAAAGCTTAATTGAGAAAACCGGGTGCAAGAATACAGCGACATTGGTGAAGTTTGGCGTGGTGAATGGACTGATTGATTAGTAATGACGAGTAAGCCTTCATCCTTGTTGTTAACCTTTGCAGAACAGGACCGACGCCTGTGTTTCTCTATCCAACTTCAAGACAAACAATTTCTTTATTTGAATCCTGCATTTGAGAATTTCTTCAAAATCAAAAGGGAAAAAGCAAAGATTGAAGATCTGCTGGGCTATGTTCATCCGGAAGATGTTGAATTTCTATTGGAGAGTTACCACAAGCTCAAGCCGGGTGAGTTTAAGGATGGAATAGAATTTCGGTTATTGCCTGAAGACCAACAGCAGTATCACTTTCGTATGAGCACCTATCTTCAGGGTCCGAGTCTTTCAGATGGCACATTGACGGGATATCTGGAGGATATCACCTCTGCGAAGAAACATGAGAGAAAGCTGGATGATCTATCCAACCGTAAAGATGCGATCCTGAATATCCTTTCGCATGATTTGGCAGGTCCACTCGGGGCCATTAAGAATTATACCTACTTATTATCCAGAAGAGAGCTTGCCTTGCAAGATGAGCAGGCCGCTAATATGATTTCTGCCATTGAGAAGATCAGCAGAAGGAGTACCAACCTGATCAGTCAATTCGTAAAGAATGAGTTTTTAGAATCGGTTGGTGTGGATGTTTCCAGGATCCGGGTGAACCTGGTGGAAAAAGTGAGTTCATTTATGACCGACTATTATGGTGTTCAGGAAACCTCACGTTTAAACTTTAAGTTCGAGACCAATCAGGATCAGGTCTTTGCGGAGATCGACGACAGTAAATTCATGCAGGTTTTCAATAACCTGATTTCCAATTCCATGAAGTTCACGCCTGATGGTGGTACGATCATGGTCAAACTGGAGGCAAGGGAATATACCGTGCTTATCACGATCTCAGATACCGGGATTGGAATACCTGAAGAGTATCAAAGTCGGCTATTTGACAAGTTCACCAAGGCCAGAAGACCAGGCTTGAATGGTGAAGAACCGGTCGGATTGGGTATGTCTATCGTGAAGACGATTGTGGAATGGCATAACGGCAAAATCTGGTTCGAGAGTGTCGAAAATCAGGGTACGACCTTTTACATCGAGATTCCCGGGAGCAAGTAGATTAAATCTTAGTAAACTCGATCCCCGCTGCGTTCCCATGCTTCAATTGGGGTCCAATCCGCTGATTTTAATGCATTATTACCTCCTGGAAATGATTTGAATGCCTGTTTACCGGCATTTTAGCAGATATCAAAATATTAAAACGCGAATACATGCAATATTCAGGTGCATTGCTGCGTTTTTCCTGTAACTAACTCGACGTCCGGGTGTTATAACGCACTTAATAGTTTGAACCTTATTATTTTTATGCATTTCCCGGCGTTTTTGCAGAAGACGAACATCATTCGTGTATCAGGCGCAAGAGATCAAAATCAATTAGAGGGTGTAAAGCTGGTGGCGCAATATTTGCTAGATCACACTTTAAGTATACGAAATCCGATTTTCCAATGATCAATCCCCAGGATTCTATTCTCTCCCTCGCAGACCATGACGCACACGCTTGTTTCGTGTTTCATGTAACAACGAATGATATTATCTACGCAAATCCTGCCTTCTATTCATTTTTTGGTCTTGCTGACAAAGAGCTCTGCATTAAGTTTATTGAAAGCAAAATTCATCCTGATGACATATCAACCTTAAGAGAGCAATATGCCAATATGCAGCCGAACGTGGTGACCACGCTGGAATTTAGACTGGAGATGCCAAGCGGCGAGATCCATCCAATGAAGGCCAGTGTTATGGTTGATAAAACAGCGGATGAAAATGGTGTAATAACAGGATACGTAGTAGACCTAACTGATTTTAAAATGAGCGACGCCGGCATGGAA
>Ga0157371_10004106_pt1 | contig 12854 bp, 11 predicted proteins | sample C45metaG_FD_113462 | JGI IMG/M metagenome (GOLD analysis project Ga0157371, IMG submission 113462) | Corn rhizosphere microbial communities from Kellogg Biological Station, Michigan, USA - C4-5 metaG | ecosystem: Host-associated > Plants > Roots > Rhizosphere > Soil | place: USA: Michigan... | reverse complement strand
CTGCCGATCGGCATCTTCCTTGCCACCAGCGGCAAGGGCGAGCTGTTCGAGGCACCGATGGCAAACCGCATCATCGGCTTCATCGTCAACGCCGCGCGCTCCACACCCTTCATCATTCTGGTGGTGGCGATCATTCCCTTCACCCGGTTTGTCGCAGGAACCTCGATCGGCACCAATGCGGCCATCGTGCCGCTGACGGTGGCGACCGTTCCCTTCATCGCGCGTCTGGTGGAAGCGGCGATCCGCGAGGTGGACAAGGGGCTGATCGAGGCTGCGCGCGCCATGGGTGCAACACCGCTCCAGATCGTCACCAAGGTGCTTCTGGCCGAAGCCAAGCCCGGCATTACGCTGGCACTCACACTCACGCTCGTTAGCCTTATCGGTTACTCGGCGATGGTCGGTGCCGTCGGCGGCGGTGGGCTTGGAGACCTCGGCATTCGCTATGGCTATCAGCGCTTCATGCCCGACGTGATGCTGGCGGTGGTCATCGTCCTCATCGTGCTGGTGCAACTGGTACAGAGCGCCGGTGACGCGCTTGCCCGCAGCTTCGACAAGCGCAACCGTAAGAATTGAATTCAAGCGCGGGGTTGCCCCCGCGTTCAGAGATAACAACGTCAAGGAGACACCCATGAAAAAGCTCATCATCGCTGCTTCTCTCGCAGCCCTCTTTGCCGGCAGCGCGCTGGCTGAAACCATCAAGGTCGGCGTGACCCCTGCCGAACATGCGCAGATCATGGAGCAGGTGAAGAAGGTTGCCGCGACCAAGGGCCTCGATATCGAAATCCTCGATTTCTCCGATTACGTCGTGCCGAACCAGGCACTGGCCGATGGCGAGCTGCAGGCCAACTCTTTCCAGCACCAGCCTTATCTCGACAACCAGATTGCCGACCGCAAGTTCGATATCGTCAGTGTCGGCACCACCATCACCACGCCGATGGGTGTCTACTCCAAGAAGGTGAAGAGCCTGGACGAATTGAAGGATGGCGCAACCGTCGGCATTCCGAACGACCCGACCAATGGTGGTCGCGCGCTTCTGGTTCTGGCCTCCAAGGGCGTGCTCAAGGTGAACGACGCTGTTGGCCTCAAGGTCACGCCAGCCGACATCACCGAAAACCCGAAGAACATCCAGATCGTCGAGCTCGACGCCGCACAACTGCCGCGTTCGCTGGATGATACCGATGCCTCGGTGATCAACACCAATTATGCAACCGCGGCCGGCCTCAATCCGAAGAAGGATGCAATCGCCATCGAAAGCGAAAAGTCTCCCTATGCGAATGTGATCGCGGTTCGCACGGAAGACAAGGACAAGCCCTGGGTGAAGACGCTGGTTGAATCCTATCACAGCCCGGAAGTGAAGGCTTTCATCCTCGAGAAGTATAACGGCACCGTCATCCCGTCCTGGTAACACTCTGACCAAGATCGCCTATGGTCGGCTGACAATGGCAATTCTCGCGCTGCCGGAGCTCACGTCTTCAAGGACGATGCGCTCCGGTTCTCGACATCACCATTTTCGTCAGGCTACAACCGCTTTTGGAACAGATCGCAATCGAGCGGGTCCCGCCTGAAAGATACGCCCCTTCCACAACCTTGGGAGGGGCTTTTTCTTGCAAAAGTGGCATATTTGTACATTTCGTACAAAATTTCTGCGCGCGTTTTTAATCTCTTCTGAATGTTTCCCCGGCACGATGGCGCTTTGTAAGGGCGAAAAATCGCATCTAGTGTGGGGCAGAGCAGAATGAGGATGATTGGTAGGAGATCTGCGGTTGCAGGTGTTCTTTTTGCCTTTGCGCTCATTGTCACGCTGATCACCGCGCTTGTTCTCTCGGCGCTGACCAATGTCACCCAGATGGCCAACCGGCTGGATGAGGAGCGTTCTCTCCAGACTGCGCGCGGCGCGCTTTCCACCTTCCAGCATCAGCTGGGCGCGACACTGAATGATTACGCCGCCTGGGACGATGCCGCCCGTTTCGTCTATGCCGAAGATGGCGCCGGCTGGATCATCAGCAATTACGGCGACATGACCGTCAATAGCGAGCTCTTCGATACCGCCGTCGTTCTGGATGATCGGGAGGGTGTGCTGCTGGCCTATCAGAATGGCGCGCCGGCACCCTGGAGCGTCGGCTCCTATTTCGGTGGCAGTATCTCCGAAATGATCAACCGCATCCGCAATGCCGGACCGGAGGCCACCCCGGAAATGACCGGCTTCGTCCGCACGCGTGACGGCATTGCAGCCGCCGGCGTGGCGCTGGTGCGCAAGAAATCCGGCGAGCTCGACCCTTCACTTGGCAAGCGCTACCTGGTGTTCGTTCGTCATCTGACCGATGACAAGGTCGCCAAGCTCGGCCAGACCTATCTGGTCAATGGGCTGTCGCTGGAACCCGGCCTTGCAGCCACACCCTATTATGTCGATATCGTCGATCCGCATGGCGATATCCTCGGCAAGCTGACCTGGACCTCCACCATGCCCGGAGACGTCAGCCTCAATGAGGTGCGTCCGCGTGTGCTAACCGCCTTTGCCATTGTCGGCATCTTTTTCCTGGTGCTCTTCATCTTCGGCCTTGCCGTCATCCGCAAGCTTAGACGTGAGGAAGCGGTGATGCGCGAAGAGCTTCTGGTCGATCGCTTGAGCGGGCTGCATAATCGCCCCGGCCTGTTTCGTGGCCTGAAGCGCATGACAGAGGCAGCGAATACGGACGGCTCCTATGTGGAGCTCATCTATCTTGATCTCGACGGCTTCAAGGATGTGAACGATTCCTTCGGCCACGAGGTGGGAGATCTTTTGATCAAGGCGGTGGCTGCGGCACTCAAGGTTCTCGCCCCGAAGGGTGCCCTGCTGGCGCGCCTTGGCGGCGACGAATTCGCCGTTGCGCTGCAGGGTCCCAATGCCCGTATCGAGGGGCGCATGTTCTGCGACGCCCTGCTGGAACTCGTCTCCGAACCCTTCATGCTGGGCGACCGTGTTGCTGCAATCGGCTGCAGCATCGGCACGGCCGTTTCCAAGGGTGGCGATATCAATGGCGAGGAACTGCTGCGGCGGGCGGATATGGCCATGTATGAGGCGAAGGAAGGTGGCGGCGGCCGCTACTTCGCCTATCAGGCCGATCTCGACGCGCGCCGTGAAGAGCGCAAGCAGCTGGAAGCCGACCTCAAATACGGCATCGACAACAACGAAATCCGCGTCGCCTTCCAGCCAGTCGTCTCTACGCTCAGCCGCCGTATCATTGGAGTGGAAGCGCTGGCCCGCTGGAACCGCCCAGGCTATGGCCCGGTTTCGCCGGATGTCTTCATTGCGGCGGCGGAATCAGGCGGGCTGATCGACAAGCTCGGCATGCAGGTCATGCGCACGGCGCTCAAGGAGGCGGCCGCATGGCCGGACCTGAAAATCGCCATCAACATCTCGCCTGTGCAGTTCCGCAACCCCGCTTTTGCCGGGCATGTGGTGCAGGTGCTGGACGAAACCGGCATTGCCCCGGAGCGGGTGATGCTGGAAATGACCGAAGGCTACTTCATTCATCATCCAGAGCGCGCTCAGGCCGTCATCGAAAAGCTGCAGCAGATCGGGCTCAGCATCGCGCTTGATGATTTCGGCTCCGGCTTTGCCAGCACCGGCTATCTTCGCCGCTTCGGTTTCGACCGGATGAAGATCGACAAGTCGCTGGTCGTGGCGCTGGAAGAGGGCGGCCGCTCACTGGAAATGCTCACGGCCACCGTGGCACTTGCCCGCTCGCTTGGCATTCCGGTGACGGCAGAGGGCATCGAAACCGAGGACCAGGCCGTCATCCTGCAAATCTGCGGCTGCGACGAACTGCAGGGCTATCTCTTCTCCAAGCCGCTCCCGGCCGCAGGCATTCACGAGTTGCTGGCGCAGCAAGATGCGCCGATGGAGCAGTTGAAGGCTTCGTAGATCCTCAGTACTGCCGAACTTGATGCAGTGTGCTGACCTACTTGACGTCGGCCTAGTCGCAATATTATCTGCGGTCCAAAGCGTAGAAGCATTTTGATCCCACATCCGGTCGTCGAGTCCTGTCGAAGGACGTCCCGGGTTCCGCCGGCAGGTGGAGGGTCGTATGCTGATACTAAAATTCACCCTTGTTCCGTTGTTTCTTCTGATCATTTCGATGTCGGGCAAGTGGTGGGGACCGACAGTTGCCGGCTGGCTTTCAGGTTTGCCGGTTGTGGCTGGTCCCATACTCTTCCTCTTAGCGGCGACACACGGGCATGAGTTTGGGGTGCAAGCAGCCACGCTTTCGCTTTCTGCGATCTTGGCGTCGGAAGCTTTCAACTTCGCCTATGCGTGGAGTTGCCGTTCAGTCGACTGGCCTCTTTGCGTGGCTAAGGGCTTGGGGGCGTGGCTGATCGCTGCAATAGCGTTGGCGATGCTGCCAACCACCCCGGTTTACGCGATGATCGCCGCAATATTCGCTGTGGCTTTTGGGCAAACGTTCCTTCCTCGTAGCGCGCCAATTATGGCTCGTAGTGCCGTGTTGACAAGAACGAACTTGGCTGGCCGTATGATCGCCGGGGCTGCTCTTACCGTGTTTATTACAGCGCTGTCCTCACTTTTGGGTGCAAAGTGGAGCGGTCTGCTCGCAGTTTTTCCATTGCTCGGGATTATCCTCGCGGCATCATCCCATCGCCTGCATGGCCCGGAGTTTGTTATCTCTCTACTGCGTGGCATGGTCCTCGGGCGATTTTCCTTTGCCGCCTTTTGCTTGTGCTTGATATTTGCTCTGCCGAAACAAACGATCGGTGTTGCCTTCGCGGAGGCGTCGGCCTTAGCGATTGTCATTCAAGGAGTTACGATGCGGCTAACGCGTGACACGCGCGAAATACGTCGCTAGAGCCGCCTCGGTTGGCAGGCAGCGCTCGTTTTGTGTGTGGATCAAGCGGATGGCGCGGCGATTACCGCCCCAGATGCTTTTCGCCGCGCTTCTTGGCGATATCGATCTGCTTCTGGCGGTCGCGGAAGCGCTGGCGGTCTTCTTCGGTCCGATCGTTGTAACAGCTCGGGCAGGAGACGCCTTCTTCGAAGAGCGGCGACAGGCGCACCTCCTCGGTGATCGGGTTGCGGCAGGCGTGGCAGAGCTGATGGTCGCCTTCGGCCAAGCCATGCACCACGGAGACGCGCTCGTCGAAGACGAAGCAGGCGCCTTCCCACAGGCTCTCTTCTTCCGGCACCTCTTCGAGGTATTTCAGAATGCCGCCCTTCAGGTGGAAGACATCTTCGAAGCCCTGTTCCTTCATGAAGGCCGTGGCCTTTTCGCAGCGAATGCCGCCGGTGCAATACATGGCGATCTTCGGCTTGTTGTGTAGGCCGGGATTGTTCTTCACCCAATCGGGAAACTCGCGAAACGTCTTGGTCTGCGGATCGACCGCGCCCTTGAAGAGGCCGATCGCCGTCTCATAGTCATTGCGGGTATCGATGACGATCGTGTCCGGATCGGAGATCAGCGCGTTCCAGTCCTTCGGCTCCACATAGGTGCCGACGATCCGGTTGGGATCGATATCCGGCACGCCCATGGTGACGATTTCCTTCTTCAGCTTCACCTTCATGCGCACGAAGGGCATCTTCGACGCGCGGCTTTCCTTGTGCTCGAGGCTTGCAAATTCCGGCTGGGCGCGAAGATAGGAGAGCACGGTCTGCACGCCTGCATCGGTTCCGGCAATCGTGCCATTGATGCCCTCGGCTGCCAGAAGCAGCGTACCCTTCACACCCTGTTCCTGGCAGAGCTTGAACAGGCTATCGCGCACGCTCTCGAACCGCGGGAAGCGGGCGAAGTGGTACAGCGCTGCCACGAGGAAATCGCCAGCGGCACCGGAGAGGGTGGAACTGGAAGACGTCGCCTCGGCGGTGGCGTCCGGGCGGAAGGATGTCGCAGTGTCGGTCATGGGCGCTGAAATACAGCCATCCGGGCGTTGTTGCAATCCTGATTGCGGGGGATTCCATCCGAGTTTGGGTGCTGACGTCGCTGTGGGCAGCTCGAACTCGTGCCCTGAAAAGATAAAATCCGGCGGTAGGCAAACAAAATACGCGGCGTCACATGATCTGCGTGTTTCCCGGGAACTCAAATTACTGATTAAGATGGCAAGTTCAGCGCATGGTTGTGGAGTTAGAGGTGCCGTCTTAACCAGAACATCAGTTTTAAAGAAAACCCGAGAGGCGAAACATGGATTACAGAACGTATCGCTTCATCGATGAACTCTTCGTTGCAAAGACTGGCAACAAAAATGATCTTGAAGAGGCCATAGCTTCACATGAACGACTAAAAAGCATTGTAGAGAACAGTTTTAAGAAGGATTTGGTACTGATTGATTCAGGTAAATTCTTGCTTGGTTCTGCTCAACGTATCGTTGAAGATTACACCAAAATTTTGAGCCCTGAAGGAGCCTATTGGAACATCGTGAGTCTTTCGAGCGATCATTTGGATTTGCTTGAAAAGGCGAACGAATATGAGTTGCTTGCATATGTAGCCCCGATCGTCGCTGCCTATCGACTTAGATGTCGTGATTACACCACAGGTGAGCAACCAGGTGTTCTAGAGGAACTGATCAGCTTGATTGGCTGGGATACGATGAGTTCAGGACCTGAGTCCATTCGTTCGATCATTCAGCCTAAACTTGAAATATTCGAGAAAGAGGCGATGAGGAGAGCTTCAGAACTTTCTGTCACAGTATCCGAACACCGTAGACTTTTTGATGAACAGCAGCTTCTTCACGCTCAGGCAGCCGAAGCAACCGCGAAGGCAGAGGTCCAACTGACCGATGCGAGCCATGCATTTGCACATAAGGCACTTGATCTTGAAGACCGCAGTCTCGAAATTGACCGCAACATCCGGCAACTTCGCGCTGACCTCGATGCTCAGGTTGCAAGGTTTGGGACTGAGGCGGCTAGAAAACTCTGGGGCGAACGTGAGAAGCAGAGCCGTTTCGCGCTGATAGCGTCGTCCTTCGCACTATTTGCTCTGATCGCGGCGCCAATTCTCGGCGCAATTTTCTGCACGCCGGAAGTCTTGCATTATCTCGCTCAGATTGTTGCGGCATCAAGCTTGCCGACCACCGACTCGACTGGACAAGTTCTGCCAACGCCCAACGATACGCAGATCACAATCGCTGCCATCGGCAGGCTGGTCATCGTCACCGTACCTGTCTTTCTTTACATATGGGCCATTCGCCTGGTGGTGCGCTTCAACTCCCGGTCCTTGATGTTGTTGGATGACGCGAGGTTGAGGCTGACCATGCTCGACACCTTCTTCCATTTGATCGAGAAAGAAGGAGCCGTGAAAGAGGATCGCGCGCTTGTGCTGAATGCGCTCTTCCGTCCTGGCCCTGGGCACGGCGATAACGTTGATCCGCCAAACTTCACGGAGCTTGTGACAAAGGCGATGGGCTCTACGTCCGGCAAGTAAATCCAGCCGCGCCTTTGTCTTGAGCCAATTCATCCGGGATATCATGGCTCATGAGCGGGACTTCACCGCGCCGCATGCTTCCATAAAAGCGCGACGATCTCCGCCTCGCGGGCAGCGGTCTCGGCGAAGACGCGGTCGGCGAGCGCCAGGCTTTCTTCGCGCAGCGCCTGCTGTCGGTCGATGATGGCGTCGAGCAGCAGGGCAAGCGTTTCGCCGCCTGCGAAGCTGTCCGGTTCGCGGTCGGCGAAGGCGGCGAGTACGGAGAGGTCGTGTTCATGGCCGAGGAGTTTGACCAGTTGTTTGGCGTCCGCCCTTTTGGCGCGCATGGCCGAAGGCCAGAGCTTTTGTAGCAGCGCCAGATGCATCCAGTAGACCTGGCCGCTTTTGCGCAGGTCGTGAAAATACTCGTCATGAGCTTGCCCGTGGCAGAGGCCCAGTGCATCGAGCGCCTTGCGGCGTTGCTTTTCCCAGGTCTTGCGGATCATCTTCAGCGCGGTCTTTTCGCCGTGGGAGAGCGACAGGGCCGAGAGTGCGTCCTTGCCGTCTTCGCAGGACTGGATAGCCGCTTCGATCCGCTTTGGCAGGTCGCCATCCTCATGGGTTGCGGCATCACGGCGCCTGCTCAGCACATCATGGGCGGTTGCCAATGCGTCGCGCTCGGGATCGGAGCGGGCGAAATCTTGAAGATAGGTGATGGTTTCCACCAGCGCTGCGGCATCGCGCGCGGCTGAGAGGGAGCGGGCGATATCGCGGAAGCGGGCGTTTTCCGTCTTGCGGAAATCCGGCGCCTCCTTTTCGAGGAAGCGGTAGAGTGCCCGGATGCGCTTGAATTTCTTGCGGGCATCATGCACCGCACGGTCCATGCCGTCCGGTTGATCCTTCAAAAGCGCGATGGCGTCGTCGATGAGCTCTAGCGCGGTATGCTTGATCTCCTCGACGAAGGAGCGGGTGGGATCAATCCTGAAGGACATGGCACAGCTCCCCGCTCAAATCTTCCAAGGCCATATGCTGGTTGGAATAGCGCCGGTCGCCGGTGACTTCCGGGCCGAGCCATGCGGGAAGTGCCGGGCGGTCGGTTTCCTGCTTCATCTCGACTTCTGCAACGACGAGGCCGCGATACAGCCCGTCGAAGACATCAACCTCCCAGACAAAGCCTTCGTGATCGACCGTATAGCGGGTCTTTTCGATGACGATGCCAAGCGCTGTGGTCATCAGTTCGCGGGCGTCTTCGACCGTGATGGGATATTCGTATTCGTCGCGCACAAGCGCACTGGTGCCGATCTTGATGGTGAGCCGGGCGTCGGCATCGTCCATGATCCTGACGCGGACCGAGCGATCCTCCATAGAGGCGACATAGGCTTGCTGGAACGATTTCCGAGACGTCGTTTCTCGCTGCCACTCATCGCTGCGGACCAGAAACTTGCGTTCGATTTCTTTTGCCATTCAACACCCTGCGCTGTTTTGTCGGGACGGTAAACCAAGTAGTTGTCATGAAAAAGCAATAAATGAGAAATCGTTGGCTCGGCCTCGACACGGCGGAATGGTCGCGGTATTTGAAAGCGCAATTTCAATCGATACAAAAGCCGGAGATAACGCCATGGCCCAGGATTCCGAAAAGCTTCTTTCCATCCTGAAACTTCAACCTGTGGTGCCCGTGCTGATCGTGGACGATCTGGCCTCTGCCGTGCCGCTGGCCCGCGCGCTGGTGGAAGGTGGTCTGAAAGCCATCGAGATCACCATGCGCACGCCCGTCGCACTCGATGCCATTCGCGCCGTTGCCGCAGAGGTGGAAGGTGCGCATGTGGGCGCTGGCACCATCTTGAACGCCAAGGATTTCGATGCCGCCGCCAAGGCCGGCTCCACCTTCATCGTCAGCCCCGGCGTCAACAAAAGCGTTCTCGACGCTGCGGAAAGCTCCAACGTGCCGCTGCTTCCAGGTGCTGCCACCGCCAGCGAAGTCATGGTGCTGCGCGATGCGGGCTACAAGGTTCTGAAATTCTTCCCGGCCGAACAGGCCGGTGGCGCGCCTTACCTGAAAGCGCTTTCCTCTCCGCTTGCCGGCACCGTGTTCTGCCCGACCGGTAGCGTCTCGCTGAAGAACGCCAAGGACTACCTGTCGCTGCCGAACGTCGTCTGCGTTGGCGGTTCGTGGGTTGCGCCGAAGGAACTGATCGCAGCGGGCGATTGGGCCGGCATTACCAAGCTTGCAGCCGAAGCCGCAGCGCTTCGCGGCTGATCGCTTGTTCATGCCGTTCACGACGGCGTGAAGATCCCTGCCATTTGTAATCGGCCGTACACTCCCTATCTCCTGTTTCGACATTGACGCAAACAGGAGATTTTGATGTTCGACGCGAAAAAGCTTCTCGACCAGTTTTTGGGTTCGCAGGTGCCTGGGCTGTCAGGAAGCGTGCGGGACCGTGCAGGCCAGGCCGCAGAGATTGCGAAGAACAATCCGATGAAGGCCGGCGCACTGGCTGCGGCCATTTTCGGCACCAAGACGGGCCGCAAGCTTGCGGGCAATGCCGCCGCCGTGGGCGGTATCGCGGCGATCGCCGGTCTTGGCTATCTCGCCTACCGCAACTATCAGTCTGGCAAGTCGCCGCAGGCGGTGACCCAGCCGCAGCCGACGCAGGAGCTTTTGCCCCCGCCCGTCGATTCCCCGTTCCACCCGCAGTCTCCCGCGCTGTCCAACAGTTTCGCGCTGACGCTGGTGCAGGCGATGATTGCCGCTGCCAAGGCCGACGGCCATATCGACGCAGGCGAGCGCGCTCACATCATGGAGAAGGTCAAGGTCTCCGGTCTCGACCATGAGGCGGAAGCCTTCATCGAGAAAGAGCTGGCCGATCCGCTCGATATCGACGCGCTGGTGGCTGCGGCAACGACCGAAGAGCAGAAGGTGGAAATCTACACTGCTTCACGTCTCACCATCGAGCCGGACAGCCGGGCTGAGCGCGGCTATCTCGATCTTCTTGCCGGTCGTCTTGGCCTGCCGGATGCGCTGGTGGAGCATATCGAAGCGACCGTTTCGGCTGCCAAGGTCTGATCGATCAAATTATTCCATATCAGAGGTCGGTTGTCTTTGATCGATGGCTGACCTATTCCTGAGCGTCGCAACGCTCAGGAGGGAAGATGCGCGATCTCAGCCAGTTCAAAGGATGTCCGGCACCGCAGCCGGTGACGCTCGAAGGCCGGTTCGTGACCGCCGTTCCCTTTGATCGAGCGGCGCACCAGCAGGCGCTGTGGGACGCCCTTGGCGGGCTCGGCACCAATGAGCTGATCAAGTATTTCCCCAACGAGCCTTTTGCCGATGCGGCCGCCTTCAGCGACTGGATCGAGGGCATGGCGACAAGCTTCCAGTGGGTGACGCTGGTCTTCATCGAAAATGCGACAAAGGAGGTCGTCGGCATGGCGACCTATATGCGGCCCGATCCGAAGAATGGCGTGGTCGAGGTGGGCTCGGTTGCCCATGGCCCGAAGATGAAGCGCTCGCCGCTTGCCACCGAAGCTCATTATCTGATGGCACGGCATGTCTTCGACGATCTCGGTTATCGCCGTTACGAGTGGAAGTGCCACAATGAGAACGAGCCGTCCAAGACAACGGCCAAGCGCTACGGCTTCACCTTTGAAGGCGTCTTCCGCCAGCACATGATTTCCAAGGGCAAGAACCGCGATACCGCCTGGTTCTCGATCATCGACAGCGAGTGGCCGGTGATCCGTCAGGCCTTCGAGGCATGGCTATCGCCGGAGAACTTCAACGAAGACGGAACGCAAAAGCGCAAGCTGGAAGAGATCCGTGCCGGCCTCTTCGCCGGGGCTCCAGCATGAGCGGCAAGGAAACGACATCGGCCGCCATTGCCGCCATCGCCATTATTCTCGGCTTCGGGTTTCTGTTTTACATCATCCCTACGGTCACGCTGTGGCTTGCCAACACCTATTCGGTATGGCTGGCGGCGGCCTTCGATGTTGCGGCGGTGCTGGCCTTCTTCCTGGTCTTCTGGCTCCGGGCGCGCCACCAGCGGCGGGGTTGACTGCCCAAAGCGATGGCAATCGCGCCTGCCCAAAAATTCTGCATTTGGCCTTTTCTTGCACCTTCTTTCGGCGCAATTCCAAATGATGTATAGCGGCGGCATTTAAGATGCTGCTCTGTATACTTTGGTGATTCATGGACCGGAATGTGGCCGAAAGGCCGTTGGAATTGACCGTTTTTGCGCCGATTGCCCCGTCGCTTCCCGTCCGAGAGGATGAACCTTACGCCCGCGACGAGATGTTGCAGGAAATTTTCGAGCAGACGGCCAGGCGCTATCCGTCCAAACTTGCGCTTCGGCTTCTGGGAAACGATCCCGAATATAGCCGCCGGACTGAGCTGACCTCCGCGCAACTGGCTGAACGCGCCATTCGCTTTGCCCGCACGCTGCAGACCATGGGGGTGAGACGTGGCGACCGTGTCGTCATCTGCCTGCCGCGCGGGCTCGATCAATATATGGCGATCCTCGGTACGCTCTGGGCCGGCGCCTGCTATGTGCCGGTGGACTGGACCTATCCGCAGGACCGCATCGACTTCATTGCCGAAGATAGCGGCGCCACGCTGATCGTGACCGATGCCGAACGTGCCGGTGCCATGCGGGTGCAGACTCTGGTGGTCAACGAGACGCTGGGCGATCTTGCGGCACAGGATGCGCTGCCGATCACGCGGGCCGAAATCGGCGCGTCTCCCGACGATCTCGCCTATATCATCTACACCTCCGGAACGACCGGCCGGCCGAAGGGCGTGATGATCTCGCATCGCAGCGCCTGCCATTTCCTGCGGGCCGAGGGCGCGATCCTGGCGATCGAGGACACCGACAAGGTGTTCGGCGGCTTCAGCGTAGCCTTCGACATGTCGATCGAGACCATGTGGAGCGCCTTTTCCGCCGGTGCCGAACTGTTGGTCGCCAACGAGGCGCTGCACAGAGCGGGCCCGGATGTGGCGATCACCCTGGCCGAGGAAGGCGTCACCGTCTGGCACGTGGTGCCATCGCTCTTCACGCTGGTGGAAACCGAGCTTCCGACGCTGCGCATCGTCAATCTCGGCGGCGAAGCCTGCCCGCCGGATCTGGTGAACCGCTGGGCACGCCCCGGCCTTCGCATTCTCAACACCTATGGCCCGACCGAAACGACGGTGACGGCCACATGGACGGAGGTCCAACCTGGCCGCCGCGTCACCATCGGCCGGCCGCTGCCGGGCTATACCGCCTGGATCGTCGACGACAAGCTTTGGCCGGTGAATGCCGGCGCCGAAGGCGAGCTTGTGATCGGCGGGCCGGGGGTCAGTTCCGGCTATGTGAACCGTCCCGATCTCACCACAGACAAATTCGTCATGACGCCCTTCGACGGGCCGGATGGGCTTCCCGCGCGGATCTATCGCTCCGGCGATCTCGTGCGGCTCGATGCCGTCGGCGATATCGAATT
>Ga0157371_10004104_pt1 | contig 12862 bp, 9 predicted proteins | sample C45metaG_FD_113462 | JGI IMG/M metagenome (GOLD analysis project Ga0157371, IMG submission 113462) | Corn rhizosphere microbial communities from Kellogg Biological Station, Michigan, USA - C4-5 metaG | ecosystem: Host-associated > Plants > Roots > Rhizosphere > Soil | place: USA: Michigan... | reverse complement strand
TGCGGTCATAGACCGCGACTTCATGCCCATGCTTCATCAAACGCCGTGCGATGTTGCCGCCCATGCGGCCCAGTCCGATGATTCCCAATTGCATGCTGATGACTCCTTGAGGTCAGGCGACCGCCGCCTCGACCAGTTCGACGATTTGTTGCAGGCCGGCGTCGATGTCGCCGCCCTTGATATGCACGCGCAGGTAGCGCCGTCCCCGTTCGGCCAGCACCTCGAGGTCGCCCTTGGCCTGGGCGGCCTCGACGACACCAAAGCTCAGACCCCGCCCTGGAATCTCCAGGTCGTTCTGGGCATCGGCGGTAATCTGGATGAATACACCCGAGTTGGGGCCGCCCTTATAGGCCTGCCCCGTGGAGTGCAGAAAGCGGGGGCCGAAGCCGCCGACGGTCGCTACGCGCTTGCTGTCGCGAATGCTATCACGCATGGCGCTCAAGGCCTCCTCGTGCACGGCATTGCGCTCAAGATAGGCCAGTACCGCCAGGTAGTCGCCCGGCTGCAGTCGGGACAGGTGCGCCTTGATCGCCGCCCGGGCGGTGTCCTGTCCTTGCAAGTCGGCATCGCCGAACAGGGCGAGCGTGCCCTCTTCCAGCAGGGGTTCGTCGCTGGCCAGACGCCCTTCGCGCTCGTAGCCGTCGGTGAGGGCACGGGTCTTGACCTTGCTGGCTTCCACATCGGGCTGATCGAACGGATTGATACCGATGACCGCACCGGCCACCTCGGTGGCCACTTCCCAACGGAAGAATTCCTGGCCGATCAGTTCGGCGCGGGCGAGACGGATATCCACCACCGGATGCCCCGCTGCGACTAGGGCCTGCAGGCGACTGTCGCGCTCGGCATCCTCTTCGCCCGCCAGCACCAGGCTGACGAATACCCGATCCGCGCCATAGACCTCCGGCACGCCAAGCGGCTCCAGGTCCACCGGGATGATGCCCTTGCCCTGCTTGCCAGTGCTTTCGGCGAGCAACTGCTCCAGCCAGGCCCCGAGACTGGCGACGCCAGGCGAGGCGATCAGGGTGACCTTGTCACGCCCGGCGCGCACCGCCTCACCCAGCACCACGCCCAAGCGGATACCGGGGTTGATGGCAGGGGGCGCACTGGGACTGCAGGCCAGCACCATGGGCTGGGTCACCGCGAAGAAGTCGGCCACCGAATGGCCAAGCAGTGCCAGGGGCACCATGCCGAATACCGAGAGCACCGAATAGCGCCCGCCGATATGGGGATCGCCCTGGAAGATGGCGCGGTAGCCTTCGGCCGTGGCACTGGCTTCAAGCTTGGAGCCGGGGTCGGTGATGGCGACGAAGCGCTGCTGGGCCTGTTCCTTACCCAGCGCCTGCTCGACAGCCTTGTGGAAGTAGGCGCGCAGGATTTCCGGCTCCAGGGTCGAGCCTGACTTACTCGACACCAGGAACAGCGTCTTGTGCAGGTCCAGCTGCTCTTCCAGCGCGGCGATCTGCGCCGGATCGGTGGAATCCAGCACCTTGAGCGTAAGCCCGCCTGTAGCAGTACCCAGGGTGTTGGACAGGACTTCCGGCCCCAGGCTCGAACCGCCCATGCCCAGCAGCACGACGGTATCCAGGCCCTCTTGACGCGCCGCTTCAGCCAGGGTTTCCAGCGCCTGGGGATCGGCCTGAAGACCCTGGGCCGCGGCCAGCCAGCCAACCCACTGGTCTTCGTCACGACCGGTCCACAGCGAGGCATCACCCTGCCACAGCCGGCGCGACCAACCTTCGCGCCGCGCCTCGTCGAGGCGAGCCTCGACGGCTTCACTCAGGTCGGATGGCAGACGATAGTCCGCCGCGTTTAGGCGCTCGCCGAGAACATCGAGGCGCTTCTGCCCTACCGCGCCCAACAGGGCATCGGCAGCGTCCTCGAATTGGCGGGCGCCGTCCTTGACCAGCCGCTTGGCTACGCCATCCAGATCCAGCCCGAAACGGGCAGTCGCATCCACCACCCGCTGCGCGGCTTCGACGTCGGTGCTCAGCATGGGGGCCGGCGTACCATGGTCACGGAAGGCATCCATGGTCTTGGGCGGCATGGTATTGACGGTATCCGGGCCGATCAGCTGATCCACATAGAGGGTATCGGGATAGGCCGGGTCCTTGGAGCCGGTGGAGGCCCACAGCAGGCGCTGTGGATGAGCGCCCTTGGCTGCCAGCACCTTCCAGCGCGGCGATTGGATCAGCCGCAGGTAGTCCTGATAGGCCAGCTTGGCATTGGCGATGGCGACCTTGCCACGCAACTCGGCCAGCTCGCCGTCACTGCCCTTGCGCTCGTCGATCAGCTTGTCCAGCACGCCATCGACCCGGCTGATGAAAAAGCTGGCGACGCTGGCGAGCCGACTGATGTCCTTGCCCTGATGCAGCCGTGCCTCCAGACCGGCAATGTAGGCTTCCGCCACCGCCAGGTAGGCGTTGCGATCGAACAGCAGGGTCACGTTGACGTTGATCCCCTCCTCGATCAATTTGCGGATGGCTACCGCCCCTTCGGGCGTACCGGGCACCTTGACCATGAGGTTGGGCCGGTCCACCGCCTGCCAAAGGCGCCGCGCCTCCTCCAGGGTGGCCCGGGTATCCAGGGCCAGATAGGGCGAGACCTCCAGGCTCACGTAGCCATCGCGTCCTTCGAGCCGGTCATAGACCGGTCGTAGAATGTCAGCGGCCTGCTGGATGTCCTCGATGGCCAGGTGCTCGTAGACGTCCACCGGCTCGGCATCGGCGTTCTCCAGGAAAGCCTTGAGGCTGGCATCGTAGTCGCTGCCGTGGCCCATGGCCTTCTCGAAGATCGAAGGGTTGGAGGTGACGCCGGTGAGGCCGTCACGCTCGATCAGCTCTTGCAGCTCACCCTTGGCGAGGAATTCACGGCTGACGAAATCGAGCCAGACCGCCTGGCCCTGCTCCGTCAGCTGTTTGAGTGGATTGCTCATGTGGCGCTCCCTTGACGTTGCGCCTGTTCCTTGGCCAGTTTGACCACGTTCTCCACGGTGTAGCCATATTTCGCCTGCAGCTTGCCGATGGGCGCGGAGGCACCGAAGGTGCTCATGGTCACCGAAGCACCCTTGCGCCCGATGTAGCGCTCCCACCCCAGGGGACCGGCCTGCTCGATGGCGACGCGACCCAGGACCTCGTCGGGCAGTACCGATTGCTTGTAGGCGTCGTCCTGCTCCTCGAATAGCTCCCAGCAGGGCATGGACACGACTCGCACCTTCACCCCTTCGCCCTTGAGCTGCTCATAGGCCTGCATCGCCAGCCCCAGCTCGCTACCGGTGGCCATGAGGATCACCTGGGGCGTGCCGCCCTCGGCGTCGGCTACTACATAGGCACCCTGGGCGACGCCTTCGGCGCTGGCGTATTGGCTGCGATCCAGGGTCGGCAACGGCTGGCGCGACAGCACCATGCACGAAGGCCGATTGGTCTGCTGCAAGGCGATCTTCCAGGCCTGCACCGCTTCGTTGGCATCGCCTGGACGCAGGGTCAACAATCCTGGCGTGGCACGGAGCTGCGCCAGGTGCTCGATGGGCTGGTGGGTCGGGCCGTCTTCGCCAACCCCGATGGAGTCGTGGGTGAAGACGAACACCACCGGCAGCTCCATGATGGAGGCCAGGCGGATCGGCGGCTTCATGTAGTCGCTGAACACCAGGAAGGTGGCGGTGAAGCTGCGCAGGTAGCAGAGCGCCATGCCGTTGGCGATGGAGCCCATGGCATGCTCGCGGATGCCGAAGTGCATGTTGCGCCCCGACGGCTCGCGGGCCGAGAAACTGCCGGCGCCGTCGAACTTGAGATTGGTCTTGGTGGACGGCGCCAGGTCCGCGGCACCGCCGATCAGCCAGGGAATCTGCTGGGCGAAGGCATTGAGCGCCTTGCCACCGGATTCACGGGAGGCCACGCCCTTGGCGTCGGCTTCGAAGGTGGGCAGCTTGGCGTCCCAACCGTCCGGCATCTCGCCGGCGCGCATGCGCTGCAGCTCGTCGGCACGAGTGGGGTCGTCCTCACGCAGACGATCGAAGGCCCGATTCCAGTCTTCGTAGAGGCCACTGGCACGCTCCAGCAAGGCATCGCGCAGGTGATGACGAGCTTCGTCCGGCACCAGGAAATCGGCATCCTCCGGCCAGCCATAGGCCTTCTTGGCCAGCTTGATCTCGTCTGCCCCCAGGGGCTCGCCATGGGCCGCAGCAGTGTTCTGCTTGTTCGGTGCGCCATAGCCGATGAGGCTGTCGACCACGATCAGGGTCGGCTTGCCGGTGTTGCCCTTGAAGCGATGCAGGGCGGCGGCCAGGGCTTCGGCGTCGTTGGCATCCTTGACGTGCAGGGTGTGCCAGCCATAGCCGCGGAAGCGTTCGGCCACGTCTTCGCTGAAGGCCAGTTCGGTGTGGCCCTCAATGCTGATGGTGTTGTTGTCGTAGATCCAGCAGAGGTTATCCAGGCCCAAGTGGCCGGCCACGGACGCCGCCTCGCCGGTAACGCCTTCCATCATGTCGCCGTCGCCGCAGAGGACGTAGACGTCATAGTCGAACAGGGTCACGCCCGGCTGGTTGAACCGTGCTGCCAGCCACTTCTGCGCCAGCGCCATGCCGACGCTGTTGCCACAGCCCTGGCCCAGGGGACCGGTGGTGGTCTCGATCCCGGTGGTCATGCGGTACTCGGGGTGACCCGGGGTCTTGGAATCCATCTGGCGGAACTGCTTGATGTCGTCGAGGCTGACCGCTTCCTTGCCGGTAGCGGTGCCGTGCTCGTCGATTTCCTTCACGCCCGCCAGGTGCAACAACGAATAGAGCAGCATGGAGGCATGACCAACCGACAGCACGAAGCGGTCGCGGTTGGGCCAGTCCGGATGCTCGGGATGGTAGCGGAGGAAGCGGCTCCACAGCGTGTGGCCAACCGGAGCCAGGGCCATCGGCGTACCGGGGTGCCCGGAGTTGGCCTTCTGTACCGCGTCCATGGACAGGGTACGGATGGTATTGATGGTCAGTTGGTCGGCATTGGAGCTGGAAGGTGCGGTGGAACCCATGGCAAGCGTCCTCGTGCTGGCAGGCGCGCCACCCGCGGCGAAAACGGCTAGCACCGTCCGTGAAACCGTTTTCAGCAAAGGCAGCGCCTAAGAGAAGAAAGCAAAGCGGCCGGACGAGGTCCGGGACGGCGGGGGGCGAGCTTCCTCTGCGACCCCACGCCGCAGTCGCGATCCTTTCTCTAGAACAGCGCGCTAGAGGGTTGGTTCCGCAACGGTCGATAGCCGGCTATCGACCAGGCGCTCAATATCCAGCAGCGAGCGACTGCTCGACGTCCAGGCCGGCGTCACGCATCTGTGCCAGCTTGTACCTGAGGGTACGGGCGCTGATGCCCAACCGCTCGGCCGTCTCCTTGCGGCGACCCCGCTCGGCCTTGAGGGTATCGAGGATCACCTGGAACTCCCGGTCGCGCAGATCGGCGTCCAGCGGGCGCGTGGCATCGGCGCTAGGCACCGCCACCGACTCGATCACCGGCGGCTGAGGGACTCCCGTCGCCAGCCAGTGCAGTCCGAAGTCCTCGGTGTGGAGCTGATTACCCGGTTGCAGGATCAGCGCACGCTGAACGGCGTTGTCCAGTTCGCGCACATTGCCCGGCCAGGGATGCTCGGCCAGCGCCTGGCGCGCCGCTGCGCTCAGGGTTGGTACCGGTCGATTCATGCGTGCGGCCTGCACCGCCAGCAGCCGCTCGGCCAAGGGTACGATGTCGGCCGGTCGCTCGCGCAGCGGCAGCCAGGCCAGTGGAAAGACCGATAGCCGATAGAAGAGGTCCTCGCGGAAGCGCCCAGCGGCGACCTCTTCCGCCAACTTGCGGTTGCTGGTGGCCACTACGCGGATATCCAGCGCCAGCGGCTTGCGCGCCCCGACCCGCTCCACCTCGCGCTCCTGCAACACCCGCAGCAGCTTGGCCTGCAGCCCCAGGGGCATTTCGGAGATCTCGTCCAGCAGCAGGGTACCGCCCTGGGCCAGTTCGAACTTGCCGGGCTGGGCGGCGATGGCACCGGTGAAGGCGCCCTTCTCGTGCCCGAAGAGGATGGCCTCGAGCAGGTGATCGGGAATGGCCGCGCAATTGACCGCCACGAAGGGGCCGTCTGCCCGCGTTGATTGATCGTGAATGAAGCGCGCCAGGACTTCCTTGCCGGTACCCGACTCGCCGGTGATCAGCACCGTGGCCTCGCTCTGGGCCACCCGACGAGCCAGCTCCAGCAGTTGCCGGCTCTGGGGATCGGCCGCTACCGGCTGGCGATCACCCGGCGCTCGCCGTCCCTGGGGACAGCAGCGCGCCAGGGTATCCAGCAGCAGGCGCGGTTCGAAGGGCTTGACCAGATAGTCGGTCGCCCCGCTACGCATGGCCTCGACGGCGCGTTCGATGCTGCCGAAGGCGGTCATCAGCAACACCGGCAGCGCCGGATCGCGCAGCCGGATACTGGCCAGCAATTGATGCCCATCGATGCCCGGTATGTTGACGTCGCTGATCACCAGGCCGAAGGGCGCCTCGGCCAGCGCCAGCAGGGCTGCCTCGCCGCTGTCCACGGCGCGATAGCGATAGCCGCCGAGTTCCAGGGTATCGGCCAGGGCTTCGCGCAGGGCGCGGTCGTCTTCCACCAGCAGGATGGGCAGGGTCATGCCGAGACCTCCTCGTTCGTCAGCAACGGCAGGATGAAGGTCACCACCGTCCCGCGCCCCAGCCGCGAATGCACGGCCAGCCGGCCGCCATGGGCCTTGGCCATCGCCAGGGCGACGGGCAGGCCGAGACCGGTGCCGGTGGTCTTGGTACTCAGGAAGGGCTCGCCCAGGCGCTGCCGGACCGCCGGTGGGATACCGGGGCCGCTGTCGCTGATCGCCAGGCGCAACTCCCCGTCACGGCGATAGAGATGCACCTTGAGGCGTGCCAGTCGACCGCTGCCGGCCATGGCCTGCAGGGCGTTATGGATGAGGTTGAGGGCGGCCCCTACCAGCATGTCGCGGTTGCAGGCGAGCAACTCGCCTTGGGCATCGAGTTGCCAACGCACGGGGCAGTCGCCGAGATGAGGAGTGGCGGCCTCGCGCAGGGCATTGAACAGCGCGGCGGGCGACAGCCGATCCGCCAGCGGCAGTTCACCCCGGGCGAACACCAGCATGTCGCGGACCTGGTTTTCCAGTTCGTGCAGCCGCTCCTTGAGCCGACCGGCGAAACGCTGCTGCTGCTCCACGGCCAGCCCCCCCTCCTCCAGGTGACTGGCGTAGAGCAGCGCCGCGGTCAGTGGCGTACGGATCTGATGGGCCAGCGAAGCCATGGTCCGCCCCAGCGCCGAAAGCCGCTCATGACGCGCCAGTTCGCCCTGCAGATGACGCGTTTCGGTGAGGTCGTTGAGTAGAATCAGTTGGCCGGGCTCTCCATCCAGCGAACGGATGGCAATGGACAGGCGCCGGCCGTCGCGCAGGGACACCTCATGGCCGTCGTCATGGCGCGGGGCGAAGACCCGGGCGATCACCGAGCGCCACAGCTCGCCCGCCAAAGGCTCGCCGAGCAGGGCCAGGGCCACCGGATTGGCGTCGCGCACGCGCCCGGCGCCATCCACCACCACGATACCGGCGGGCAACACATCGAGCAGGTTCTGCAGCCGGCTGGCCAGGCGCTCCTTTTCCGCCAGCTCCTGCAGGCGCTGGGCAGACACCCATTCCAGTTCGCCTTGCAGGGAATTCATCCGCGCTTCAAGCAATTGGAAGGATTCGCTCAGCTGGCGCGACATCTGGCCCAGGGCTTCGCGGGCCTGCGCCGAGGCGGAGGCATCCACGACGGCTTCTGCGGGAACGGTGGCGGAAAGGGCTTGCGCAGGCATGGGCTTCGGCTCGCGACAGACAATTGACAGTGTCTGGGGTGGAGCAAGAGCCATGCCGCTTAGTGGGAGAAGGCTCCCGGAAGGAAAGCGACGCTGCTTAGCGTTTGCCCTAGGTTGGGCTGAGACGGCTTCGTCGTCGAAGCCCAATACAGCGATCCGAGTAACACCATTGGGCTTCGCGGCGCGCAGCCCAACCGACGATCACCCTGGTTGCTAGATCTCTTCGTCGAACTCGTCGTCGCGGCGGCCCATGCCGTACTTGCGCATCTTCTCGACCAGGGTGGTCCGGCGGATGCGCAGCCGCTCGGCGGCACGCGCCACCACGCCACCGGCATCGTCCAGTGCCTGCTGGATGAAGCTCTTTTCCAGGTTGGCGAGGTAGTCCTTGAGATCCAGGCCTTCGCTGGGCAGCAGCGCCGAGGACGACACCTCGAGGGTCCCTATCCCGGCCATGGCCTCGCGTTCCTGTAGTTCTTCACGCAGGGATTCCACCATGGGATCGGCTTCGTCTTCCACGTAGCGAAACTTGAGCGGCAACTCGGCCACGCCAATGACGCCATAGGGATGCATGATCGCCATGCGCTCCACCAGGTTGGCCAGCTCACGCACATTGCCCGGCCACTCATGGCGGCACAGCGACATGATCGCCGCCGAGTTGAAGCGGATGGAGCCGCGCTTCTCGTGTTCCATCCGCGCGATCAGCTCATTGATCAGCAGCGGGATGTCCTCGGCCCGTTCACGCAGCGGCGCCATGTCGATGGGGAAGACGTTGAGCCGGTAGTAGAGGTCTTCGCGGAAGGTGCCCGCAGCGATCATCTGCTCCAGGTTCTTGTGGGTCGCGGCAATGATGCGCACGTCCACGGTCTGGGTCTTGTTGCTACCCACGCGCTCGTAGGTGCGCTCCTGCAGTACGCGCAAGAGCTTGACCTGCATGGGCAGCGGCATGTCGCCGATCTCGTCGAGAAACAGGGTGCCGGTGTTGGCCATTTCGAAACGACCGGCCCGGCTGGTGATGGCGCCAGTGAAGGCGCCCTTCTCATGGCCGAACAATTCGCTTTCCAGCAACTCTGCCGGAATCGCGCCGCAGTTGACCGGCACGAAGGGCGCCTCGCGGCGCTTGGAATGGAAGTGCAGGTTGCGCGCCACCACCTCCTTGCCGGTCCCGGATTCGCCGAGAATGAGCACCGTGGCCTCGGTATCGGCCACCTGCTGCATCATCTTGCGCACGCCCTGGATGGCGCGACTGGTGCCCACCAGGCTGCGAAACAACTCGGGTTCACGCTGGCGACCGCGCTCACGGGCCTGGTCGTACATCTCGCGATAGACCTGGGCACGATGCAGGGAATCCAACAGTTTGTTGTAGGCCAGCGGGTATTCGAGGGAGACCAACACGCGACGGCGGACGTCGTCCGGCCATTCCGGCTGGGCCAACTCGCCCAACAGCAGCAGCGGGACCATCTCGTCCCAGGCCACGACCTGCTTGAGCAGCTCGACGCTGCTGCCACGGCTATCGACTCGTCCAACCAGCACGCAGCTGACCTGCCGACTGCTGTCGAGCGCTTCGAGAGTGGTTTGCCAATCGGAACTGGTGCAGGCGAGATGAGCTTCGCCGAGAAAATCGAGGATGACCGATACCGCCTTGCGCCGCTCGGCTTCATCGTCGATCAGAAGGATCTTGGTTTCACGCCACATGTCCCTGCCCCAATTCGGCTTGTCGGTTCGCTACGCGCAGGTATCGCCTGCATCCAAGTGCCAACTGGTCGGCATCTTGCGCAAGTTAAGACAAATTGTGATGCGGGGTCAATTTTATGGCGTTGAAATATCGAAACTTTGAATTATCGGCCAACGGATGACAGTCAACCGAACAGTTGATAGACCTTGGCCGCCTGATTGGACTTGTTGAGCTTGGTCAGCTCCTGGGCGGTCGCATCCCGCTCTGCCTTGCACGTCTGCAGCATGGAGGCATAGAGCGACAACAGACGCTCGAGGCTGGCACGCAGCGCCAAAGCCTCGTCGCCTGTAGCATACACTGCTTCGTCGACGAACAGCCGGCAATCCAGATCCAGCTCGGCGATCCGCGTCCAGTCTCCGGCCTTGAGCGCAGCGGCCATCTGCTCATAGACGAACTCGACGCGTTCCACCGGGGTCTTTTGCATGGCGACGTTCATCGGTCGACTCCAGATCAGGGGGCAATGGCATCCCAGCCGGATTTGATCTCGCGGATCAGGCCGGATACTTCTTCAAGGATAACAGGATCATTGTTGCGATTGGCTTCGCTCAGCCGACGGATCATGTAGTCATACAAACGATCCAGGTTGGTAGCGATATCGCCACCCTGCTCGAAATCCAGGACGTCCTTCAGGCCGGCGATGATGGATACCGCCTTGCCGATCAGCTCGCCCTTCTCCGACAGCCAACCACGTTCCAGGGCACCTTGTGCCTTGGCCAGGCGATCAAGGGCGCCCTGCATGAGCATCTGGATCAGTTGATGGGGACTGGCTTCGAACACCTGCGCCTGCAGGCCGACCTGCTGGTACTGGCGCATGGCTGTCATTGCGTTCATGTCACGACCTCTGTGCGTTTCCGATACTTACTTTATCGGTCATGACGCGAAGAACTTGACCCCTTTTCGACCGAATCCGCCTACTCAACTCTTGGTGGCGAAGGGCATGGCCGCCAGTTGTTGGGAGAGCGAGGACGCAGTGGTCGACAACGACGAGTACAGCTGGTCCATGGCGTTGTACTGCTTATAGAGGCGATCCGAAAGCGCCGTCATGCGGGTGTTGAGCGTTTCGGTCTGCGCATCCACGCTCTTCAAGGTATTGCTCAGGGAGGTGGAACGCTGCTCGAGAATGCCATTGCTCATGGTATAGGGATCGAGCTTGCCCTTGAGGCGCGCCGCCAGCCCCTGGTCGCCGGTAAAGAAGCCGGACAGATCGCTGAAGTTGGAGCTGACCATCTTGCCGAGCTTGGTGTCGTCGATGGCCAGGGTGCCATCCTTCTGGGTGGTGATACCCAGGTCGGCCAGCGCCTTGACCGCGCCGGTTCCCTGCATGGTGCTCAGCTCACTGCGGATGGTGGTGGTCAGCCCTCGGGCGGTCGCATCGCCCACCAGCGCGGCCGTGATGGGCGCACTGTTTTCGCCGACCGTCGTGACCGAGGTCTGGGTCTTGATCACGCCCATGAGCTTGTTATAGGAGTCGACGAACTTCTGGATGTTGCCCTTGACGCCCGACTCGTCCTGGCTGACGCCGACGGTCATGGGGCTGCCCGCTGGGGTGGTAGCCTTGAGCGTGAAACTCAGGCCATCCACCGCATTGCTCACCGTGTTCGAGGCGCTGGTGATCTTCAGGCCATCGATGGTCATCTGGGCGCTTTGGGCTTTCGTGAGCGAATGGGCGTCAGCGGGATCGCTGGACTCACTGTCGCTTGGCGTGTAGGCCAGCTTGGTCAGACTCTGGGTACCCGAACCGTCGTCGCCACTCACCGAAACAGAGATGTCGTTGCCATCACCGGTCTTGGTACTGCTGAGTACCAGGCGGGAACCAGAATTGTCGTTGATGATATTGGCGCTGAGCCCCTGGCTCTGCCCGGCCTTGTTGATGGCATCGCGGATGCCACTCAGGGTGTTGTTGGTGGCATCGACCTGGATATCCGACAACTTGGTATCGCCGATCTTGATGCTCAGCGTGCCCTTGCCGAAGGTGGAGGGAGAGGTGGTGCCGGAGCTGGAGGTAGTGGTAGCGGGCACGGACGCCAGGGCCACCTTGCTGCTGGTGGCCAGCTTGCTGACCTCGACCTGGTAGCTGCCGACACTGGCACTGGTGCTGGCCGTTGCCGTGAGATAGTCGCTCTTCGACAGGGTAACGGCCCGTGCCTGAAAGCTGGTGGGGCTATTGAGCGTGGTCAGCGCGGTCTGGAATTCGCTGATGGCGCCTTTCAGGGACCCAATCGCCGTCAGCTGCGCGGTCGCCTTGCTTTGGGTCTTGGTGAGCTGATCCTGCTTGGGAGCCTTTTCGGCTGCCACCATCTTGGTGACGATGGAGTCGATGTCCAGCCCCGAGCCGCCAATTCCGCTGATACCTGCCATTTCACTCTCCCCCTGCCAACGTTACGTCGTCGCCCCTACTTTCAATTAGCTTGATACAAGTTCCGCGCCAACTAGGCTTTGGCCTTGAACATCAGGCTGCGCATGTCATCCAGCTGCTTGGCCAGCTTGAGCACTTCCTCACTGGGCATTTGCCGGATGAGCTTTCCGGATTCAGCATCCAGCACCTTGACCACTACCTCGCCAGTAGAGTCATCGATGCTGAAGTCAAGGTTGCGGTGCTCTTCCTGAAATCTCGACTTCAATTTGGAAAGAGCGTCATCCACATTGCTGTCCTCCGCTTTCGCGGCCTTGTCCCCATCGGCCTGGCTGGTCTTGGTGACCGGCTTGGACGTGGAGTCTGCCGTAGGCGCCGAAGCGCTGAAGGACGTCGCGGCTGCAGGGCTCGATTGAGCGCTGTAGGGCCTTACCGCTGAAAAACCCGTTGTCTTGACGATGTCCATTGTAATGTCCTCACAACGCATGAAAGGGAGAAGAGGCGTCCCCCTTCTCCCTGCCTAGACCGATCTCTGCCTTTACTGGAGCAGGCTGAGCACCGACTGCGGCAACTGCTTGGCCTGGGCCAGGATCGCGGTACCAGCCTGTTGCAGCACCTGGTTCTTCGACAGGTTCGCGGTTTCCGCGGCGTAGTCGGTGTCCTTGATGCGGCTACGGGCGGAGGTGGCGTTCTCGGCAATGTTGGTCAGGTTGCTGATGGTGTTGTCGAAGCGGTTCTGTACCGCACCAAGGTCCGCCCGCTGGCTGTCGATGTTGGCCAGGGCCTGATCGATCACCGACAGGGCTTTCTGGGCACCGTCAGCGGTGGAGATGTCGACGTCGGAGACCTTGCTCAGCGCAGACTTGGTAGTACCGAAGAGCGCCGTGGTATCACCAGTCATGGCGAAGGTCGTCGGCGAATCCAGCTTCACGTAGCCCATGGCGGAG
>Ga0157371_10004102_pt1 | contig 12867 bp, 7 predicted proteins | sample C45metaG_FD_113462 | JGI IMG/M metagenome (GOLD analysis project Ga0157371, IMG submission 113462) | Corn rhizosphere microbial communities from Kellogg Biological Station, Michigan, USA - C4-5 metaG | ecosystem: Host-associated > Plants > Roots > Rhizosphere > Soil | place: USA: Michigan... | reverse complement strand
CAGTAAAGAAACGAAGTCGTATGTGTTTAAGGGAACCGTGCATGCTGTTAAGCTTGAGCCGTTTGAAGTGATGGTTTTAAACGCTGTACCTGTAAAATGACGGTTTAATCCATTTGTTTGTCTTCTGATTTGAATTATAAATTGATGTTATGAGTGTGTGCGCAGACGCATTAGCCTGCATGATGATGTGCATGGCAACATGGCTTTTAAAAAAATAAAAATGAAACGCGTATTCGTAGTAGTATTGCTAATCCTTTGCTTTTTCAATAAAACATCTTTTTCGCAAAATTTAGCTCCATATAAATGGTATGACCCGGTTAAGGCTGATTTTCCGGTTATAGAAGGGCAGGCCTGGTCAAAAGAAGCGGCGGGCAGTTATGACAGGTTTCCGGCGCGTGCTCAAAAGGGCCTTAATCCTAATGTGTGGAACATCTCGCATAGCAGTGCCGGGTTGTACATTAAGTTTAAAACAGATGCTCAAAACCTGGTTATCCGGTATAAGGTTAGTGGCGATTTTGCCATGTCACATATGCCGGCCACTGGTGTAAGCGGGTTGGACCTGTATGTATTAGATCCTAATGGCCAATGGTGCCTTGCTCCGGGGAGTTTCTCGTTTAAGGATACCGTTACTTACCGGTTTTCAAATATTAAGGTAAGTGCCGATTTTGCGGGGAGAAGTTATGAATACCGGCTTTTCCTGCCTTTGTATAATTCGTTATCATGGTTTGAAATAGGTGTTCCGTCTGGTAGTGCATTTAATTTTATGCCTTTATCCAAAGAAAAGCCGGTGCTTGTATACGGAACATCCATTGCGCAGGGGGCCTGTGCTTCAAGGCCAGGTTTAGCATGGACCTCCATTTTGCAGCGCGCGCTGGATCGCCCGTTGATTAATCTTGGTTTTTCCGGCTCCGGATTGCTTGAGAAATCAGTTATTGATCTGATGGCAGAGGTGGATGCGAAAGTATATGTGCTTGATTGTATGCCTAATATGATAAGTTTTTCTGACCAGGAAATCGAAGCACGTTTATCTGCAGCGATACAAACTTTAAAGCAGAAGCACCCATTGGTGCCGATATTGCTTGTTGAACACAGCGGGGGGAACGCGGGCGGACTATTGGATACGGGTAGAAATGCCGGTTATGGTCATGTTAATAAAGTGCTTGACCTGGCTTATTCAAAGTTGATTGCAGCCGGAACAAAGGGTATTTATTTATTGACTGGCAAAGAAATCGGGTTTGGTATCAACTCAACAGTTGATGGCTTACATCCTAATGATATCGGAATGGAGCAGTATGCCGCAGCATATGAGCAAGCAATCCGTGTTATAATTAATGAACCAATTGGCCGCTATTCAACCACGCGGCCCGCAGTACAAAGCAGGGATGGGTATTATGACTGGCGAAACAGGCATAATGAAATATTAACGCTTATCAAAACCAGTTCGCCAAAGATTGTATTTCTTGGTAATTCGATCCTGAATTACTGGGGTGGTGAGCCTAAGGCGCCTTTAGCAAGAGGATCTGATTCGTGGGATAAATATATGGAACCTCTGGGTGTGAAAAATTTTGGTTTTGGCTGGGACCAGGTAGAGAATGTGCTATGGCGCGTATACCATGAAGAAATAGATGGGTTTAAGGCGGACAAAGTGATGATTATGATAGGCACTAATAACTTGTCTGCCTGCAGTGATCAGGAAATATCAGAAGGGTTGAAAATGCTTGTGCTGGCTGTGAAGGAACGTCAGCCCACAGCGGAGGTTCTTTTATCGGGTTTGCTGCCCAGGAGGGCAATGGAAAGCCGGATAAAGGTGCTTAATAAAGCTATTGCTAAACTGGCAGCTCAAACCCAAGTCCGTTTTATTGATCCGGGCAAATTATTGCTTAACCATAAAGGGAAGATCGATGAATCACTTTTCGGGGATGGTTTGCACCCCAATGAGGTTGGTTATCAAAAGCTGGCGGTAACATTGGTGCCATATCTTAAAAAATAATAAAGATGCGGGTATGAAATGCGCTTGACATGTGAAACGCAGAAATAAGTTCAGTATAGCGGAATCGTTTTAAAAGTAATTTCTATCAAATGATAGTCGATATTGATGAGATGGGTTATATTAAATTACTTTTGCTATCTTTTCTACGCTAAAGTTTATTATGAAGAATAAAATTGTTCGCATTAAAGACATTGCCGAAAAAGCGAAGGTTTCGACAGGTACGGTTGACAGAGTACTGCATAAACGCGGGCGGGTGTCAAAAAAGGTAGAAGAGAAAGTGCTCAAAATTATTGAAGAGATGGATTACGAGCCCAATCTTATGGCAAGGGCTTTGGGATCAAATAAAATATACCAAATAGCGGCCTTGATACCTGATCATGAAATTGATTCCTATTGGTATGCGCCTAAGGCCGGTATTGAAAAGGCAGAGAAAGACTTAAAGCAATATGGCATTATTGTACAACAATATGTCTTTGATCCATATGATGTAGATTCATTTATAAGCAAGGCCAGTAAATTAACCAATGATAAGCCGGACGGCATAATTTTATCGCCTATATTTTACAGGGAAACCCTGCCTTTTTTCGAGAAATGGAAGGCTGCTGAAATTCCATTTGTGTTGTTTAATACACAAATTGCTGAATGTGAGCCCTTAAGTTATATCGGCCAGGATTCATATCAGAGTGGTTTTTTGGCTGGTAAGCTTATTCATTATGGACAACCCGATTCCTGCTCTGTTTTAATTGCGCACATTGATGAAGAGACGAGCAACGCCGCTCACCTTTTAAAAAAGGAGCAGGGATTTCGCAATTATTTTGCTCAAAATAACCTGGATCATCAGTACAAAATTCTGAGGGTTGAGTTAAACAGGTCAAATGCCGCAGTTTTTATGAAACAACTGGGGGATGTTATTGACAGCACCCCTGATTTAGGCAGTATTTTCGTGACAACATCTAAAGCTCATGAAATTGCGAAGTACCTGGAACAGCGCTATATAAAACATATTAAAATAATAGGATATGATTTATTGCCTCCTAATCTGTATTTTCTGAACAAAGGGACAATCAGTTTCCTGATTAATCAAAACCCTAAGGGACAAGGTTATTGGGGTATCTATCAATTAACCGACAGCCTGGTGTTCAAAAAAGAAGTGCCAATTATTAAGTATCTTCCGCTTGATATCGTTACAAAAGAAAATGTGAACTATTATGTTGATGATGAGGATGTCGTTTATTTAGATATTTGATCTCTCCTGAGCTAATTATACTTCATTCACAGGTCTGTATCCGCCATTGTTCGGTTATCCGGTTCAACCCCTGGTCAAATCCTTTTCTGCCAAAGCCCAATTTTTATGGGTTAAAGAAAAACGGTACAATAAATTACTTGATCTCTCACAAAGGCGCTATGCTTTTAAGTTTCCCATTTGCGGCTTAGTGTCCTTGTACGCAAAAAACTTTTTTAATAACATTTTTGTACACAACCAGAGCGGCTCAGCTCAGCGTGGTATTCGCCGATAAGTTCTCGCTGACTAATCTGTTTCATTTATATAATCCGAAGGTTTTTCCGGCGCATTGTCCTCAAAAAAAAATAGTAACAAAAAATTAACAAAGCGTGTGCGAACACACTAATATAATTATATTTGTATTAAGGTGTTTATGTTAATTTAATGTGTTCGTAAACATTTTCCTGATCGCAACGTATAAACGAAAAATAAATGTCATATAATATCTCTGAAATAGTATCTAATTTTTGCATTGAAGGAAATGTCGCAGCTATTATTCCGTATGGGTCCGGGCACATAAACGATACATTTCATTTGAAAAATACAAACCCGGGTTTGCCAGGGTATTTGCTTCAGCGAATCAATCATCATGTGTTTGAAAACGTTCCGGCTTTGATGAAAAATGTACAATTAGTAACAGATCATTTAAAAGAAAAATTGACCGGCATTCCGGGTTCAAGCCCCGACAAAGAAGTACTGACAATAGTTTCGGCTAAAGACAAACAGTGTTTTTTTTGTGATGAAACAGGTAATTACTGGAGAATGTATTGTTTTTTGAAAGATACCAAGAGTTATGACATGGTATTAACCGAACAGCAAGCTTATGAAGGCGGAAAAGCATTTGGAAAATTCCAGTTACTGTTGTCAGATCTTGATAGCGGATTACTTTACGAAACCATACCAGGCTTTCATAACATCACCATGCGGCTTGATCGTTTAAACAAAGCGGTATTGGCTGATCCGAAAAACCGGATTAAGGATGTTTTGACTGAGTTGTCGTTTATAATTGAAAGAGCAGATCAGATGGCTACTATCATGAATTTGGGAAAGGAAGGGAAATTGCCGCTGCGCATTATTCATAACGATACCAAATTCAATAACATATTGCTTGATATGAATGATCATGAACAATGTGTAATTGACCTGGATACAGTTATGCCAGGCTATGTGGCATATGATTTTGGCGATGCCATCCGCACTATCATCAATACCGCGCCCGAGGATGAGCAGGATGTTACTAAAATAGAGCTAAACATCCCCTTATTTAAAGCTTATGCAGCGGGGTATTTTGAATACGCCGGTAGCTTTTTGTCAGATACAGAAGTTAAATCGCTTTCGATGGGAGTTTTATTAATACCCTATATGCAGGGTGTGCGTTTCCTGACGGATTATATAGAAGGGGATGTTTATTACAAGATCCACTCTCCCGAACATAATTTACAGCGAGCCAGGGCGCAGTTCGAGCTGCTTTGTAAGCTTGAGAAAAATTACGACGTTTTTGATCAGATAATTCATAACACAGCAAAAAAGTACATACAGATAACAACCGAAATTAAATAATGGAACTTACAGTAGCATTTTTAGAAGATGTGGACAAAAGCAGCCCTATTGAACACATGTCTGTTTTGTTAGACGAACAGGGGAAGCACCTTGTTGGAATTGTACCATGGCCCGATTATAATTACAAACCCGATGTTCATTTTGCAATAGCTTACAGTACCGATTGTTTTATGTTGAAATATTACGTAAAAGAAAAAGCGATAAAAGCTTCCTGTTACAAACCTAATGAACCTGTTCACCAGGATAGCTGTGTGGAATTTTTCATTGGTTTTGGTACCGAGCTGGAGTATTACAATTTTGGGTTTAACTGTATCGGCACTTGTTCGCTTGGGTTCGGAAGGGGCAGGGAAAATCGCGAGTTATCACCTGAAAAGCTAATACGGCTTATAAAGTCTCAGGTGCGGTTAACACAGCAAACAAATATTGGGCATGGCGATATTAGCTGGGAGCTTACCCTGATGTTACCGTTGGATGTGTTTTATCATCATTCATTTACATCATTAAAAGGACAACAATGCCATGCTAATTTTTATAAATGTGGAGATGAACTACCTGAGCCACACTTTTTAACGTGGCATAATATTGAATGCGACGACCCCGACTTTCACCACCCGGAGTTTTTTGGGGAAATAAAGCTTGAAGCTTAACATAGCCATGCGGCATTTATATGTGTTTGAAGTTATTTGCAAGGTAATAGCACAGAGTTTTTTGTTTTTATTATTGATAATGTAGATCCCGGAAAAACGACGATTTTATGAGAATGAAACTTATATTAATAATGGTATTATATAGTTCAGTGGCTTTGGCACAGGTTAAAGTTGATGGAACTTACCAGGAGCTTCCGGATCCCAAACCTGTAAAACGGGCAGGCTGGAGTGCGCTGAAACCCGGGGTTTATGTAAGCTTTGCTACCGCCGATATACGTTATGATAAACATAATGCTCCTGCTGCCATATCTCCTTTGCAGGCTCAATGGAAAACCAAAGCGTGGAAAGGAGAAAAAGTGCATACTCAATTCCTGATATGGACAACCCGGAACCTGAAACAACTAAGCTTTATATGGAGTAAACTTAAAGATGGTAAAGGGCATGAAATCCCCGAAAAAAATATAAACGTGAGTTTTGTACGTTATGTGATAGCCGATGGGTTAAACAAAGAAGGCGGTGGCTGTGGTATATTGCCCGGCCATGATTCCAGCCTTGTTGAGGATGTTATTGACCTTGTAAAAATGCTTCCGGCGGGTAAAAATACAACCCGGCCGGTTTGGTTAAGTGTGAGTGTACCGGCTACTGCTGTTGAAGGCCTTTACAGAGGGAATGTGAAAGTAATTGAAGGGAAAAATGCACCGCCTTTAATTTTACATTACGCTATACAAGTGCTTAATCATACCTTGCCTGCACCGGAGCACTGGAAATTTCACCTTGACTTGTGGCAAAATCCCTATTCGGTGGCCCGGGTGTATGGTGTAAAGCCATGGTCAAAGCAACATTTTTATGTAATGCGCCCTTACATGAAAATGCTGGCAAATGCCGGGCAGAAAGCAATTACAACTACACTTATTCATGATCCGTGGAATAGCCAAACCTATGATATTTACGGATCGATGATAAAATGGACAAAAAATAAGAATGGTTCATGGAGGTACGATTATTCAGTATTTGATCAGTGGGTATCTTTTATGATGTCATTGGGGATTAATAAGTTAATCAACTGCTATAGTATGATTCCCTGGAATCTAAAGTTTTACTACTATGACGAAGCCCTGAGAAAAGAAACGATGATCGTGGCTAAACCCGGCTCGGCAGAATACGAGGCACATTGGCGCCCAATGCTGATGGATTTTGCCCGCCATCTTAAAGAAAAAGGATGGTTTAATAAAACCACTATAGCTATGGACGAAAGATCCATGGCCGATATGCAAAAAGCTATTGCGTTAATAAAAAGCGCTGATAAAAATTTTAAGATTTCGTTAGCAGGCAATTATCATCCGGAAATTGAAAGAGATTTGTTTGATTATAGTGTGGCGTCAAATCAGTTAATGGATGAGGCAACAATTCGTTTGCGCAGGGAATCGGGTCTAAATACCACCTATTATACCTGCTGCACAGAAGGATATCCCAATACATTCAGTTTTTCGGCCCCGGCCGAGTCGGTTTGGCTGGCATGGCATGCCGCTTACAAAGGATATGACGGGTATTTGAGATGGGCTTACAATTGCTGGACCAAAGATCCTTTACGTGATACACGATTTGGGGCATGGTCATCGGGCGATGCTTACCTCGTTTATCCCGGTCCACGGTCCTCTGTTCGCCTGGAACGATTAATCGAGGGCATCCAGGATTTTGAAAAAATTAATATTTTAAAGGAACGGTTTATAAAAAATAGCCAGCAGGATAAATTACTTCAGCTAAAAAATATATTGGAAGGTTTTGACATAGGCGAGTTGAAAAATAAGACTGCCGCCGAAACACTTCAAGCCGCGCAGGAACGACTGAATAGCTTATAAATCACAAAAAAAACGTTTTAATTATTTATATTTATTGTTTTCCCGCTTTCATTTTCAGTTTTTTTTTGACTTTATTTATAACTTCTGATTATTTTGAAAAGCTTAACATAAATGGCTTACACCAAGCCCCTAAGGAATAGCTTTTTTAATTTTAAAAAGTTAAAACCAATAATCGATAATAAGTACATTCTTTGGACGATGCCAATTATAAATTTTATAATGCAGAATGAATAGCCTGGAAATTCAGCTGATGACGGATGAGGATCTTATAGCATTGATCAGGGAAAATGACCTTGGGGCGTTTGAACGTATTTATAATAAATATTGGTCAAAGCTTTATCTTTCAGCATATAACATCATCAGAGATCGCCAGGTAGCTGAAGATGTAACCCAGGAAGTATTGGTAAACCTGTGGATGAAACGGGCCAATCTTAAACTCACTTCGTTAAATGCCTATTTATATACATCTGTTCGTTACCAGGTGTTTAATGTTATCCGTTCGGGTAAAATAAGAGCCGATCTTTTTAACAGGCTGGAGGAGCTTTTTAGCAATAACGGCGGCGAGGAGCTCCTGTCTGAAAAAGAAATTAACCGTTTGCTGGAACAAGGTATTGCTGAGTTACCTGAAAAATGCCGCCAGATTTTTATTATGAGCCGCAAAGAACACTTATCAACCAAAGAAATTGCCGAACGGCTGGGTATCGCGCCAAAAACAGTCGAGAACCAACTGACTGTAGCCCTGAACCGCTTACGTAAAACGCTGGGCGATTTTGTTTGCATAGCCGCCATTATGTTATGCGGGCGTTGGTTTTAAGCTTTTTTACCTGTATCTGGTTGCATTTATCCCTTCCTTAGATATTATTACAGGTTTTACTCTCAAAAATTTCATGATTCCTTAATGCTGTAGAAATATTTTATTATTCTTTGGGGGTATGGCCTGTTCAGGGTTACTTACATACAATAACTACCCAAATGGAAAAAGAAACACTAATAACCTTAATAAACAAATACTTATCAAACGAGGCTACTCCCGAAGAAGAGGCCCGATTGCTAAGCTATTATGATACACTCCAAAAAAACAAGCTGCAATGGGATGAGCTTGAAATGGGCAATGAAAATGTAACAAAGAGCGAGTTGTACAGCAAGATACTGTCAGAGATAAAAAAACGTGAATCTGCACCTAAAAAAATGATTTTTCTGAGGAGGTGGTTTGTGGCGGCTTCTATCACAACATTGCTGATCGCGTCGGCTTCTTTGGTTTTTTATATGAAGTATAACAGCTCATATTTCATCGTAAAAAATAGCACACATCCTGTAAACAAGCACAGTATTGCCCCGGGAGGAAATAAAGCATTGCTAACTTTAGCCGATGGTTCAAAAATTACCCTGGATGATGCCGCATCCGGCGAACTGGCCAAACAATCGGGTACAAAAGTATCTAAGGCGGCAAATGGTCAGTTGGTTTACACAGTTGAAAACTCTGCATCTCATGCCACTGCTCCGGGTTTGCCTGAATACAATGTTATTGAAATCCCAAAGGGAGGGCAATACCAGGTTAATTTAGCCGATGGCACTAAGGTTTGGTTAAATGCCGGATCTTCACTCAAATATCCTACAAATTTTGATGGTGCAGTACGCAAGGTTGAATTAGCAGGAGAAGCTTACTTCGAAGTTGCTAAAAATGCACATAAACCATTTAAGGTTATCAGTAACCACCAGATGGTGGAGGTTTTGGGTACACACTTCAATATCAGCTCTTATACGGACGAAACTTCGGTTAAAACTACTTTATTAGAAGGCTCCGTTAAGGTATCAGCCATCAAAGCCAATCAATCCAGATTACTGAAACCTGGTCAGCAATCTGATATCAATTACGCAAATAATTCAATTTCGGTACAACCGGTTAACACCGACGAGGTTGTGGCCTGGAAAAATGGTTATTTCCTTTTTACCGACGAAGATTTGAAAAGCATTATGAGCAAGTTTGCCCGCTGGTATAATGTTGAGGTAGAATACCAGGGAAATGTGGATAATTTAAGATTTGGAGGGATGGTGTCGCGTTCAAAAGACCTTGCGCAGGCATTGAAGATAATTGAACAGACAGGGAACGTGAAAACCAGGATCGAAGGAAGGAGGGTTATCATTATGCCGTGATCATTACCCAGCATAAGGTAGCCTAAAAAGGAAAGCCGGAAGTGGTGGAACACTTCCGGCCGGAAAGTTAGGGCTTTGCCATGAAATTAAATTCGTAGTCCAATTACAGATTAAACCCAAAACAAGTTCAAATGTATGAAATGTTATGAAATAAGTTTATACACAATCCCCCGTATAAAAAATAAAGCACTGTTGATCATGAAATTATCGATCATATTGTTACTGGCAACAATACTTCAGGTAAGTGCTAAAAGCTATGCACAAAAAATTACATTGTCAGAGAAAAATGCTCCGTTAGAAAAAGTGCTTAAAGAAATAAGAGAGCAAAGCGGGTACGATTTTTTTTATAACTCAAAGCTGATTAAAGACGCTAATCCGGTTAGTATCAATGTACGGAATACAGAATTGGAAGAAGTATTGAAACTGGCACTTTCGGATCAGCCGTTTATCTATAGCATAGAAGAGAAAACAATAATTATAAAACCTAAGCCTGCGCCTGTTAAGCCCTCCGTTCAGGCTGTACCTACTATCAAAGTGTCAGGTGTTGTTACTGATTCAAAGGGTGTTACTTTACCCGGCGCGAGTGTACGTATCAAAGGGACTGATAAGGGGGTAATAACTGATAGCGAGGGGCGGTTTACCATTGAAGCTAATGATAACAGCACCCTTGTTATTTCATTTGCCGGTTTCATTGCCAAAGAAATTACGGTTACCGGAGCAACATCCTTCCTGACCGTTCAGTTACTTGACGATACCAAAGGTATAAATGAGGTAGTGGTAGTAGGCTATGGTAAACAAAAAAAGCTGACCATAACCGGGGCTGTTACAACCGTGAATGTCGCTGATATAACAACTCCAAACCGCTCCCTGTCTAATGCCCTGGCAGGTAAGGTAGCCGGGGTTATATCGATGCAAAGAAGCGGGGAGCCGGGTTATGATAACGCGTCATTTACCATCAGGGGTATTGGCACTTTTACAGGTAACTCAAACCCGCTTATTATTATAGACGGAGTGCAGCGGGATGACGTGAACAGTACTTATGGTGGAGCTTACAACAACATCGATCCGGAGGATATTCAAAGCATTTCCCTGTTAAAAGATGCATCGTCAACCGCTGTATATGGGGCTAAAGGCGCCAACGGAGTTTTGATCATTACCACTAAAAAAGGTGTTGCAGGTAAACCTAAAATTTCCTTTAAGACAGAAACATCCATGTCGGGCCTTACCAGGACCCCAAAAATGCTGGATGCCGTTTCATGGATGAGGTTGCATAACGAAGCAACTACAAATGATGGTAACCCTCCTGCATATTCTGAAGAAACTATCCAGAAAACGGCAAGCGGGTTAGACCCATACCTTTATCCCAATGTAAATTGGATAAAGTCTGTATATAAGAATTGGGCCCCCGGCTATAATACCAACTTAAATGTAACCGGCGGTGCTTCGTCGGTAAGGTATTATGTTTCCGCTTCTTTTTATGACCAGGATGGAAGTTATAAAGTAACCAAACAAAATGGCTATAATCCCAACCTTAACTTTAAGCGTTATGACTTCAGGTCAAACCTTGATATCGATATCAGCAAAACCACTTTATTAACCATGAACCTGGATGCGATGCTGGTGAGCAGCCGTTATCCCGGCATCTCGGCAGGAAACATCTGGTATGAATCATATTTAACCCCACCTAACGCGTTCCCGATAAGATACCCCGATGGCAAATGGGCCGGTCCGTATAACAATGGCGGATCCAACCCGGTAAACGATATCCAAAATTCAGGTTATAACACCGAGTTTCGCCCTACTATCCAGTCTGTTTTTTCCATTAACCAGAAACTGGATGCAATTACCAGCGGCTTGAGCGCCATGGCCAGGTTCTCGTTCGATTCGTACAGCGAAAATGACAATGGCAGAACAGGTACCAATGATCTTTACTTAGCTACGTCAAGAGATCCGCAGGGTAACCTGGTATTAGGTCAATCGAGGTACGGAAACCAGTTTTTGGGTTATACGCAGTATTCATCTGCCGAAAAAACCATGTACCTGGAAACCAATATTAATTATGATCAGTCCTTCGGCAAGCACCATGTGGGCGGATTGCTTCTATACAATATGCGATCGAGGGTCCAGAGCACCGCGGGTAGTGTTATTACCTCTATTCCTTATAACAATCAGAGTTTGGCCGGCAGGGCAACATATACTTACGCCGATAAATACCTACTTGAGTTTGATGCGGGCTATACCGGTTCAGAAAACTTTGAACCGGGCAAAAAGTTTGGCTTTTTCCCGGCTGTCTCTGCGGGTTGGGTAATTTCAAGGGAGCCTTTTTTCAAAGATTTTTCAAAAACGTTTAACCTGCTTAAAATAAGGGGTTCACATGGTCTCGTAGGTAACGACCAAATTGGCTCAAACTATCAAATCACCAGGTTTCCTTATATCAACCAATATGGCAGTGGCGGGTCCGTGGGTTTAGGCCTTAACGGAACAATATATGGTGGTACTACCGAGACTGTTATAGGAGTGGAGAACCTGACATGGGAAAAAGCCAGGAAAGATAATATTGGACTGGAGATAGGGTTGTTCAATAAACTGAATATCACTATTGATGCCTATAAAGAGAGGCGGACAAATATTTTAGTTCAACGCAGTTCATTATCAGGGATACTGGGTGTAAGCGGGGCTGTATTTGCCAACTTAGGTGAAATGAATAACCATGGTATTGAGGGTAACATTGAATATAATGATAATATAGGTAAGGTAGGCTTGCGCCTTTATGGCAATTTCACTTATAACAATAATAAAATTGTGCAGAAAGATGAGCCTAAACAGTTGTACGCTTATCAGCAGGCTACCGGTCGCAAATATGGCGATAACCTGATGTACGTTGCCGAAGGGTTGTTTACCTCGCGGGAAGATGTTGATAAAAGCCCCACCCAGTTTGGCGCTGTGTTGAGGCCCGGCGATATCAAGTATAAAGATGTAAATAGCGATGGCGTTATCAACAGCTATGACAAGGTTTATACCGGTAAATCCGACATACCTACCATATTGTATGGCGCTGGGTTTACGGTTGGTTATAAAAAGTTCGATCTTTCTCTTTTCTTCCAGGGAACCGGTAATGTAATTATTATGGCAAACGGTTCTTCTATAACCGGTGCAGGTGCAGGCGGGGCAGGTATTGTACCATTTACAGGTATGGGCACTTATCCGTCGGGTATGCTTGCAAGCCTTGAGGACAGGTGGACAGTTGATAACCCAAATCAGAACGCATATTATCCGCGTTTAGGCATTGCTAATCAAAACAGCAATAATTATCAGCCGAGTACATGGTGGTCAAAAGATGCGAGTTTTGTCCGTTTAAAACAGGCCACATTAGGT
>Ga0157371_10004100_pt1 | contig 12875 bp, 16 predicted proteins | sample C45metaG_FD_113462 | JGI IMG/M metagenome (GOLD analysis project Ga0157371, IMG submission 113462) | Corn rhizosphere microbial communities from Kellogg Biological Station, Michigan, USA - C4-5 metaG | ecosystem: Host-associated > Plants > Roots > Rhizosphere > Soil | place: USA: Michigan... | reverse complement strand
TAAAATTATTGTTTTCCAGCTTAGCTCCATTATTATTTCCGAGCATCACATCATAACCAACATTTTCATTTTTACCGATTTTTCCAAAAATCCCTATGCCTAAATCAGTTGAGCTGGAAATTCCTCTTTGGTCTGAAATTGATTTTTCAACAGAACGATAACCCCAAACAGGATCAACCAAAGTAGCAAAGGTAGGTGTGGCCTGCTGTCCGGCAACAATGGTTGCGCGGGGAATAATATTCTTAAAGCGGATGTTCATTGCTTTGATAAAAACACCCCGGTTGTCATCAGTCAACACATCCGGATTGCTTGTGCTGGCTTCTGATGATGATTCATGCGCCAGTAGAAATTGTGAAGAAACATTCGGCGAAAACTCGTAATCGTAACCTAAATAAATTCTTCTGAAATTGAATGAATTATAATCTTGCGGAAGTTTCGAATATTGAATGCTGCCGCGCTTTTCAGCATCTGCATGAAGTTTATAAGCATAATCTCCAAAAGCATAACCCCATATCTTACCGGAAGGTTTGAATTCGGTTTTTGTTTTTATAGAATCTTGTGCTGATGCATTTAAGATAACAAAGAATAGAGCAGCAATAATTAAAAGAGTAGAATTTTTTGTTTGCGGGAGCAGCGATCTTTTTTGCATATAATTTATTTCGATGCAAAAGTCGGTGGCGTATGTTACGTTAAGGTTACGGCAAGGTTAAGTTAACATTAACTAATCGATATTTTCCGGCATTGAAATGTTCCAAATGCTTTAAATCTATCAAGGATTAGAGAAAAGTATTACTCAGGGAAAAAAGCATATAAACTTTAAGAAGAAGATAATCAATCAAAGGTTCATTTTGTGAGCGGCATTAACCGGGCCGGCAGTATTTTTTAGGTTCAATTTATGGAGGAGATTTTGCCGGTGGCTATCAACGGTTTTTTTGGAGATACACAATTTCTCAGCAATTGCCAAAGTCGATAATTCCATTCCAATTAATTTAAGTATTTCGATTTCCCGTTTGGTTAAAATAATCTTTCCAATTCTATTTGGGCTTTCGATTATCACTTGATTCAAGGAGTTTAAGCGCTATTTCAAAGCAAGGCTAAAAAGCTATTCAATTAGGATTGGAATTGTGAGAATAAATATGAATAATTTGAAAACTTTAGCGTATCAGCATAAGGTATTGAAAAAACGGAAGCGGCAAGTGAATAATATAATTGTACGAAACGTAAATGAAATATAAAGGTATCCCATATCGTGTGAGCACGGAAGATATTCCCGGAAATATCTCACGCTCCTCCGTCCTTACCCCGGAAGTAATTGAAAAAGACATTTTTGAAATTAAAAACAGATTAAACTGCGACTCGATTAGAATTTATGGAACACAAAAACATCTTTTGATTCCAGTGACAGTAGTAGCTTAATAATCAGGATTAAATGCATGGCTGTCACCGCGGGAATGCAGAAACGGCTGTTAATTTTTTAAAAGAAATTGCAATTCAAAACAATTAATCAAATGAAACACAGAAATTCCAACAAAGATGTAATGATTAAGAAAAAGGGGCAAGGAAGAAAGTACACCCTTGGGAAAATGATTGCAATTTTCAAGGCGGATCAGGACGAAACGAGTGAGAAATATAGTATTTCAGAATGGTGGTTGCAACCTGATTCATAAGGGCCTGAGGCGCACCAACACCAAGAATTGATCAGATATTTTATGTATTGGAGGGCAAAATTTCAATGTTTGTTAACGATAAATGGATAGAAGCAGCGAAAGGTACGTTTATAAAAATTCCTGCAAAAACAATACACACCTTTGCAAATCGCACAAACACAAAGGCAGGTTTTCTTAATTTTGACATTCCTGGCGGATTTGAAAAAGACATGCCATTAATGGTAAAATGGTTTGAAGATAATAGATGAAATATTGACAACTTTTAAAAAACCAGCATCAGAGTTATATCACAGTAAAAAAAATTGGAGCCGGTTTTAAAAGTTTCAGTATGGATGTTATCATTCCATATCCTCGATTTGTTTGAAACTATGTTTCATAATGATGCTACGAAGAATAATGTTTTTATTGAAGAATATTTTCCAAATTTTGGTGGCGCCATTAAAAGATATTGCTTGAATGCTGAATCTGTTACATGTTCCCTTTTACGGATACGATCGGCAGACAAAGAAAAAAGCGAATTGTAAATTTATAGTGTCAATTTACTAATATTCACCTTTGCCTAAAAGGGAAACAAATGGAATTATACGGACAAAGAAGTAGAAGCATCCCACAAAAAATAACGATTCATGTAATCGAAATTTTAATTCTGTGGGTTTCTTATTGGATTCTGTTTCAGAGTGGCGGAGCCTTCATTGAAAAGCATCTCCACGTTAACAATGTGAGCGGAAATATTGATAGAAGAATCATAATTTTTACTTTCAACATCATCATTTTCTTCCGACTTGCCTATATGATGATTGTGCTATTAAAAAGAAAAATTCCCTGGGAAGAGAGCTTCAGTGTTCCGTTTGCATTTGCTCTATATTTTATTGGATACCCATTACTTGTACTTCCAGTTGCTCAACCAATTGATACACTTGATTATTTTGGGGTTGGATTATTTATTATAGGATGTATTCTAAATACGGGCGGAGAATTTTTAAGAGATAAATGGAAAAAAAAACCTGAGAACAAAGGAAAAATTTATACCGGAGGATTCTTCAAGTATTCGCGCCACATTAACTATTTCGGAGATGTCTTATGGGTCACGGCCTATGCTATTATTACAAGGAATTGGTACTCAATAACAATTCCTGTTTTTTTGTTTTGTTTTTTCGCTTTTTATAATGCACCTAAACTCGATAAATATTTAAAAGGCAAATACGGAAACGGATATGAAGATTATGCAAAGAGAACGAAAATGCTTATACCTTATTTATATTGAAAAAGAAAAGAAACAATATTGAATGGTGTATGCATCTTCATATTTAAACAATTAAAATGATAACTCAGGAAATAAATGCTGAAATCGTCCACGAATCTAAGATTAAAACCGTTGCTGGATTTATTACCGATTTTTTAGAAGGATTCTACTGAAATTTATTCTCGGATTCTTAACAGTCTTCTATTTAAATTGTTTAATGTGTAGCGATACTTATGCATCTTAACGGCAATGTTATTCGAAAACAATTTCTACTTTTCAAACAGGTAATTTTTATTTGACAAACCGATGAAAGCATTTTTTTAAAGAATATTTTTTATGAAAAATCGTCAGCAAATAATTAAATTTAAATGCCATAAATTATTTGCAAATTTGAGTGAAGAAGCGTCGTGAAGTAATTATTGATTTAACAAATTAAAGCTTACATGTTTAAAAATCATTTAAAGATTGCTTTAAGGAACATTTTAAAAAGGAAGCGTTACTCAATTCTCAATATACTTGGTCTTGCAATTGGGATTGCCTGTTGCCTTCTCATATTTCAATATGTAGCTTATGAAAAAAGTTATGACAGATTCCAAAAGAACGTAGATAATATTGTTCGCCTTCGGCTCGATCTGCACGACCAGGGTAAGCTTACCATGCAGTCTGCTACTGTGTTTGCAGGTGTTGCACCTTTACTAAAAAAAGATTTACCTGAAGTTGAAAATTATTGTCGTTTAATTGATACAAAAATCTCATGGCAAGGCAGCGATCCTGTTCAAAATAATGTAGTGTTCACCAATGAGGAAAAAAATATCCAGGCACTTGAAAACAAAGGTTATTATGCAGACGAGGGTTTCGTGAACATGTTTAGCTTAAAGATCATTAAAGGAGATAAGAATACTTCATTAAACGGACCTAATAAAATTATTCTTTCTGAAACTCTTGCCAAAAAATACTTTGGAAATGATGAAGCAGTTGGCAAACAGATCAGGATTCATGAAGGCGGGCATAAATATAGTTATTTAATAACCGGGGTATTTAAAGATTATCCAATTAATTCGCATCTTTCCTTTGATTACCTCATTTCGTATCCAACTTTTGTAAACATGATTAAACGTCTTGGGCCAAAAGGCCTGGATGCTGAAACAACTTTAGGCTGGTATGATTTTTATGTTTACCTGCAATTGCATGAAGGAACTGATTTGAAAAAATTTGACGGCCAACTGATTTCTTTTTCCGATAAATATTTAAATAATGAATACAGCAAAGCGCATAACAATCGCGAAGACCTGTATGCAATGCCGTTGAAAGATATTCACCTGTATTCGCATTATAATGAAGAAGCCGGTATAAATGGTGATGCCAAATCTGTTTCGTTTCTTTTTTTAATTGCATTTTTAATTATAATCATTGCATGGATTAATTATACCAATCTGGCAACAGCACGCTCATTGGAAAGAGCGAAAGAAGTAGGAATAAGAAAAGTGTTGGGCGCTTTAAGAAAAAATTTGATGCTGCAATTTTTAACTGAAAGCTTTTTATTAAATCTTGCAGCGGTTATTATTGCTGTCATTCTTGTTTTCTTCTTAACTCCGTCTTTCAATCACCTTATCGGAAGCACATCTGAAAGAAGCTTTTACCTGCCTTTACCATACCTGGTTGGTTTCATTTGTTTGTTCATAACGGGTTCCTTTATTTCAGGAATATATCCGGCATTTGTTTTATCAGGTTTCCATCCTATAGCAGTTTTGAAAGGATTATTTAAAAATTCAAACAGTGGAATGTTTGTAAGAAAAGGATTGATCATTGGTCAGTTCGCAACCTCTGTGATCTTGATTGCAGGAACCATCATTATTTATCAGCAGGTAAATTTTATGCGCAATCAAAAACTAGGTGCGAATATCAGCCATACTCTCATCTTAAATGGCCCGAGTGAAAAGCAAGACAACACTTATATTAATTCTTACCGCGCTTTTAAAAATGAAATTCTTGGCATAAGCGGCGTTAAAAGTATAACGGCTTCATCGGGTGTGATGGGCAAAGAAATTTACATGACCAATGGCGCTTTTCTTGTTAATTCAAAAGATAAAAATCCGGTAACAGTTTATACTTTATATGTTGACGCTGATTTTCTTTCTGCTTATGAAATGAACTTTAAAGCAGGTCGTAATTTCATTGGTAATGATCCTGCTGATAAAAAAACCGTGGTATTAAGTGAGGAGGCGGTAAAACTTTTAGGGATCAGCGATCCCGAGAAAGCATTGAATCAAATGATTTATAATTACAATGATTCTTTAAAAATTACCGGTGTTGTTTCCAATTATCACCAGTTGGGATTAAGCAAATCAATGTTACCTGTAATATTTGTTCAAAGGCCTGAAATCAATAACTATTATTCTGTAAAGTTTCAAACTGCTAACGTACAACAGGTAATCAATTCTATACAAAAAAAATGGAAAGACTATTTTTCTGAAAACCCGTTCAGTTATTATTTTTTAAATGACGCTTACAATGCACAGTATAAGGCAGATGGGCAATTTGGCGAAGTGTTTGGATTGTTTTCCTTTCTTGCGATTATTATCGCTTGCTTTGGATTATTAAGTTTATCAGCATACAATGTATTACAGCGTACGAAAGAAATTGGAATAAGGAAAGTATTGGGCGCACCAGTAAGCAATATCATCTATTTACTTTCTAAGGATTTTATATTACTTGTTGGCATTGCTATTTTTATTGCTGTTCCTGTTACATGGTTAATAATGAATAAATGGTTGCATAACTATGCTTACCGGATTTCGATTAGCTGGTGGGTATTTTTTGCAGCCGGAATTACAGCGATTATTATAGCATTAATAACCATTAGTATTCAGGCAATTAAAGCTGCAATAGCAAACCCAGTAAAGAGTTTAAGAAGTGAATAAGGTGATAATTTGGAAATGAGCAAATACGGAAATGTGAAAATAAACGGAAGGAGAAATTTGTAAATGATTAGTTATAACGGTAGCCCATAGACGAAAATAATTTAGATTTTAAAACTATGAATTGAAAGTAAAAACTATTCCATGATAAAAAATTATTTCAAAATTGCATGGCGCAATCTTATCAGAAATAAAACTTCAAGCTTTATAAATATTACAGGGCTTTTTGTATCTATTGCTTTTTGTCTCCTCTTGTTTTTTTACATAAGGCATGAACAATCATATGATACATTTCATAAAAAGAAAGACCACTTAATTCGTTTGGAAATGAGTAATACTTTTCCTTTAAGCGATACCGCTAAGAAAGGTTTTTTTTCTTTTCTAACAAAAAACGATGACATAAAAAACCAACTTGTATTTCCGGTTATTGTTGCTGCTAATATGCAGAATCAATTTCCTGAAATTAAGGCCATTACGCGTTTTCAACCATCTAGCAGATTCATTTTATGAGCCGCATTCACTAAACCGGCAGTATTTGTTACGTTCAGTTTATGACGGAGATTTTGCCTGTGGCTATCAACAGTTTTTTTTGAGATAAACAGCTTTTCCGCAATTTGCTGAGTCGATAATTCCATTCCAATTAATTTAAGTATTTCAATTTCACGTTTGGTTAATAAAACCTTTGCATATCTATATGAGGACTTATCACTTTCATTTGATTCAAGAAGTTTAAGTGCTATTTCATTGCTGTAATAAATTTTGCCCGCAAGAACTGTATTGATGGCCTTCACGAGCTCCTCAGAATCAATACTTTTCAGAAGATATCCTTTTGCTCCTGCATCTCTGACACTTTCCACAAATACCAGGTCATCATAATTGCTTAAAATAATAATTTTCATCCTAGGTTTAAATCTAAGTATGCGACGGATGGTTTCCAGGCCGGAGGTATCAGTCATTTTATAATCCATTATGATGAGGTTAAAATCCTTTTGATTTATTTTCAGGATTGCCTGTGCCCCGCTGTCTGCTTCAGTCATTTGAATATCCAGGAATTTTCTTAGACCTGAAAGCATTTTCTTTAATCCTTGTCTTAATACTGTATGATCATCTACAATCAAGATGTTCACTACTTTTTTTTTCTGTTTTATAGGTTGAAGCTTGCCCATATATGTTTATTAATTGGAATTAAAATCTTTATTGATGTACCCTTTCCGATCTCGCTTGTAATTTTAGTGACACCATTCCGTGATTTTATTCTTCCCTCTATATTTCTAAGGCCCATGCCTGTAGGCCGTTTTTTAATATCAAAGCCTTTACCATTATCCGTAAAAATTATTTGTAGTAAGTTGTTCTGATATGAAATGAACATTTTTATCTCATCAGCTTCTCCATGTTTTATTGCATTTGATATAAATTCCTGGGAGATTCTAAAAAGTTCAAGCTGAAGTTCAGGGGCGATTTTTGGCAAAGCGGTATTGTTTACAATTTCAAATTTTGAATCTTTTTTATACCTTGTTGCAAATGCTGTAATTGATTTCAGAAGTCCAAACTCCTGCAACATTGGCGGCATGAGGTTAAAAGAAATAGTTCTGACTTCCTGAATCGCTTCTCCAAGAATTTTATTTGATACAGTAAGGGAAGGTTTTATTTTTTTATGTTTTAAAATAGCCAGTGTTGAATTTATATGAAATTTAGCAGCAGAGAGTTGCTGTATGAGGCTATCATGTAATTCTTGTGAAAGCCTTTTTCTTTCATTTTCTTCCCCATGGATAATAGCCTGCATAATTTGGTTTTGTGCTTTAAGTTCATCAGAAATATCAGTAGCAGTCAGGATTAAAAGTTCTTTATCCAAAGCATTTTTAAAAGTAGTTGTCTGCACGCGCACGGGGATCCTGTTCCCATTTTTAACTCTTAGGATGTTATAATTCGGAGGAACGGAATTATGTGTAGCAGAAATATTTTCATGATCGACTGAATTTTTTTTATAGAAACGATAAATATTTTTACCCGTTATTTCGTTTTTTGAAAATTGTAATTTTCTTTCTCCTGCTTTGTTTACATCCTGTATGATCCCTTTTTTATTTAGAATAAATACCATTTCCGACAAAGAGTTGAAGATACTATTGAAATAAATTTTTGAAATAGTAGCATCATTTAATTCTTCACCGAGCATGTTGATTCCATTGCTGATCCCGTCCAGTTCATCTTTCTTGTCGGTAATTTTAATACGCTTATTGAAGTGTCCTCTGGAATATTCTATTAATCTGGAATTAATTTCTTTTAATCGTTTATCCATGACCGTTAGATTGATTGGTAGTAATATATTGCTGCAGCCATTTTTCTGCTTTTGAAATCTCTGAAAAAAGTTTTACCGGAATTGAGGTCTTATTTACCCTCAGGAAAAAGTTTCCAAGCAGTCTGCTAAAAGGAGAATTTACAATAATAGCCGAGGCAGAAAGGCCTTCAGTACCTTTTTGTGATGCAAGATATTCGCGTGCAGGTTTATCAATGCTTGTTACTCCATGGCTGAAAATAATTGCAGCCATTGTTTTGCCTCTTGTAAAGGATTGCCGTTGTAAAACTATTTGTTGAGCAACATCAAGATCGATGATTAGATTCTTTCGATAAGAAACAATCAGAATGTTATCCTTTATACGGAGGTGAACGAAGGGTGTTTCATACTCCATTGAATAAAAATAATTTTTTTTCCTGAAAATTAAAAGTGGCGGTATTTGTACTTAAGAAAAATTCTTAGTTGGTGATTATAAAAATCGGTATTAGTACTGAATTTTTAAAGCGAATAAAATTTCAAGTTTGAAAAAATATTCACCAGCTAAAAATTTTATTATGAGCAAGACCAATTCCTTTTATGATACCGTTGATCAAATAGTCACTTATGGTATCGAAAAAAACATCCTTCATCTATTCACAGAAGATCTTCCGTTTGAGGGAACAAAAATCAAGATTAATAGTAAGCAGATTTTAAATTTTGCTTCCTGCAGTTACCTGGGATTAGAATTTGACCCAAGGTTAAAGGCGGGTGCAATCAAGGCTATTGAAAAATATGGTACCCAATTTTCTGAGTCAAGAGCGTATGTTTCTGTTGGCAGCTATAAGGAGCTTGAGGACCTGCTTGAAAAAGTTTTTGAAGCTTTTTGTGTAATTACTCCTACCACTACTCTTGGACATATTGCCAATATTCCTGTGTTGGTGGCTGATGAGGATGCCGTTATTATGGACCAGCAGGTTCATAACTCTGTTCAAACTGCTGTGCAAATTGTAAAAGGGAGAGGGGTGCATATTGAACTCGTGAGGCATAACAGGATGGATTTGCTGGAGGAGCGAATTAAAGAATTAAGGAATAAGCACAAAAAGATTTGGTACATGGCTGATGGAATTTATTCGATGTTTGGTGATTCCAGCCCTGTTGACAAAATCTACGAACTTTTAGACCGGTATCCTGAGTTTTATTATTATGTGGATGATGCGCATGGAATGAGTATACATGGAAAGAATGGGAGAGGGTTTGTTTTAAGCAAGCATAAAATTCATGAGAAGATGATGCTTGTTACATCATTAAACAAAGCTTTTGCTTCCGGAGGCGGGGTAATGGCTTATGGAGATAAAGAGTGGGCGAGAAAAGTAGGAACAGTAGGAGGGCCGCTGTTAAGTTCGGGACCTATGCAGCCTTCCGCTATAGGAGCCGCTATTGCTGCTGCAAAGATTCATTTGAGTGACGAGATTGTAGAGATGCAGGAGAGGTTAAAAGACAATATTGAGTTCACTCTTTTGATGCTGAAAAAGTATAAGTTGCCTCTCATTTCAAAAGCTGGCGCAGCGATCTTTTTTGTTGGTGTTAGTTTACCAAAGCTTGGAAACAATATAGTCAGGAGAATGCTTGATGAAGGATACTATGTAAATCTTGGAGTTTTTCCTACGGTTCCCATGAAGCAGACCGGGATTCGGTTTACTATTACCAGGCTTCATACTTTTAAGGAGATTGAAAGCATGATCTCAAAGCTTTCTGAAGTTTTTCCAATAGCTATGGAGGAGGAAAATATCAGCATTACTGATATTTATAAAGCCTTTAAAATTCCTTTACCGGAAGATTTAATTTTAAACAAGCGTGTTGATTTAGAAAACAAACAATCGCTTTTAAAGTTAGAACATTTCATGAGTATAAAGGAAATTGAAAAAGAATCATGGGATAAAATTTTCAAAGGCAAGGGAATTTTTGATTCGGATGGGTTGTCAATTTTAGAAAACGGTTTCAGTAAAAACAGGCTTCCTGAAGACAACTGGATTTTTGATTACTACATTATACGCGATTGCAATCAAACTGTTATTGCTGCCACTTTTTTTACCACGGCTTTATGGAAAGATGATATGTTATCGGCGGCAACTATTTCAGAACAGGTGGAAGCAAAAAGGAGAACCGACCCGTACTATTTAACTGGAAAAGTAATTTCTTCTGGTTCATTAATTACAGAAGGCGAACATTTGTATTTAGATTATGAATCATCGCTGTGGAAGGAGGCGCTTCAATTATTATTTCGAAACGTGTATTCATTACAGGAGGAGTATAAGGCAGATAGAATTGTATTCAGAGATTTTTATGGAATAAATAAGGAACTGGACAACCTGATGGCCGATAACGGATTCTTTCGTTTGGCAATGCCAGATTCACATTTAATTGAAAGGATGCCGTGGAATACACCGGAAGAGTTTTATCATTCCCTTTCTGTCAAATCGCGCGAACATGTTCGGCAGAAAATTTTGCGCAATGAAGGCCAATTCGATATTGCCATTATTGAAGGGCATGTATCTCAGAAAGCAGTTGATTATTGGTACAGGTTGTATCTGAATGTAAAAGAAAAGAGCCTTGAGTTGAACACTTTTGCTTTACCACGCAAGTTTTTTAAGGCAATAAGTGAAGACCCCAACTGGGAAGTAATTCAACTTCATCTTAAAGGAATTTACAGTAACCAAATGCCTTGTTGCGTCGTATTCTGTTATAAGTCTGTAGATGCCTATATACCGGTAATTATAGGGATAGATTACATATTTAACCGCAAGTTTGGAATCTACCGGCAGGCGTTGTACCAGATAGTATTACGTGCAAAGCAATTGAGAAAGGGTAAAATTATGTTTGGTTTTTCCGCCTCAATAGAAAAGAAAAAAGTGGGAGCAAAGGTAGTTCCGACATTTGCGTATATGCATGCCCGTGATACTTTTCAACTGGAAGTTCTTTCTTCGATTTCGAAACTTCATGCAGCAAGCAATTAGGAGAAAGTGATCAGGATAACCACGGTTGAATATTGCCGGTTTTCTATTAAGGGCAGGTTGCGTTTGTTGGATCTTTTTGGGGAAATAGTTTTTGAAAAGGTAACAAAGACAGAGGAGGTAATTGTATTTAAGTTGTTCGATTTTTATGTAGCAGTCACAAAAGATTTGGGAATCAATGCTGTTGTCGAAGCGGATCCTTTATCGTCAGATGAAGTGTTTCAATTTATTTTTCTCAGTGAAAATAAATAAGGATTTAATGGTTTTAATTAAAGTTTCGTATTTGAATTGTTATAGGAACAAAATAAGATTATGGAAAAGAAATCAGGCAAAATGTATGTGCATGTTTGTCCTCCAACTGTTGCCAGGTCAGTCTTCAGTGCACGTGAATTAATAAATGCAGATGTAAGTAATCACATTGTATTAAAAGATCTGGCGCATCATTCAGGAACGAATGAATGCACCCTAAAAAGGGGATTTAAAAACATTTTCAAAATCACTATCTACCAGTATTTACTAAAAAAAAGAATGAGGCATGCAAAGCATTTACTTCTATCGACAGATTTAAAGGAAAGAGAGATCGCAGTGCTATGTGGTTATGATAGCCTTGCGGGATTTGTAACTACTTTCAAAAGATACTATGGATATAGGCCGCATCAATTAAGAATTTAAATTTAATGAAAACAGGAAAAAAATTACCTGGATTTCTTTTGAAATAATCAACTTGTGCAGTTAACTGATTATGATATTGAATGCATTCAAAGTGCCAAAGCTTTTATAGATGCTGATATGAACAGGCATCACACGATCTTAGAAATCGCGGCCCATTCCGGCATAAACACTTCCAAATTACGGGTAGGTTTTAAACATCTGTATAGCCAGGGGCTTTATCATTATCTAAAGGAACAGCGATTGGAAAAAGCAGTGTATCTTTTGGAAAACACTGATAAATCATTGAAACACATCAGCCATCTTCTTGGTTATAAACATAGCTGCAATTTTATAACCAGCTTCAGAAAAAGATTTGGATTAACGCCGGCTTTGTGGAGAAGAAACGCGTTCGTGTGCATTATCCTTTCTGCAATATCTTCAATAAATGAAATTGCCTTCTAAAGCTTGCCTTCCTAAAAAGTCCGAAGCAATAATAAATAAATCCGATTGCAAAGCTTTTACAGCCGATTGCAAAGTTTTCGTTTTCTACCTTGTGAACCCGGCTATCTGATTCGATTGCTACTCTCCAGAATACAGTATTTGTAAAAATTTAAACATATCGAGCATTGGATGGACGATAAAAGAAGCGCGTATGGATACCAGCGATTACTTTAAAGATGAAGCAAAAGAACAATTCCAGGAATACAACAGAGTAGAGCAGGTGAAGGAGTATGTTTCTCAAAACATTGCCATTGATTTAAGTGCTTCGATTGTCTCAAAAAAATTTGAATTAAGTGTTTCGTCCCTCCAGCATCTCTTTAAAAAATACCAGGGGCAGACCTACCACAAGTACATAGAAGACGTTAGAATGAAAAAGGCTTACTATCTCATCACAAAAGAAGGTAGAAGGATCAATGAGGCAATGTATGCCACCGGCTATAATAACCGTCCTACTTTTAATGCAGCATTCAAAAAAAAGTTTAAACATCACCCGCGTTATTTTCGAAAATAACTTTTACAGAAATCCTTACAAAGTTGTTGGAAACGTTACCAAGTTGCAGGAAACCTTACCTCTTTTTCCTTGACTTAAGCTTTAATGCATCCGAACTTTGT
>Ga0157371_10004094_pt1 | contig 12889 bp, 12 predicted proteins | sample C45metaG_FD_113462 | JGI IMG/M metagenome (GOLD analysis project Ga0157371, IMG submission 113462) | Corn rhizosphere microbial communities from Kellogg Biological Station, Michigan, USA - C4-5 metaG | ecosystem: Host-associated > Plants > Roots > Rhizosphere > Soil | place: USA: Michigan... | reverse complement strand
GAATATGCTGAAAAAATCCAATGGTTACATGAGGTTCCTGCGTTCGGATCAATTCTGGCAGCAACAACAGTTGATAATCGTGCACCCACACGGTGTCACCATCCTGCACCTGGTTAATTACAACTTCAGCAAATTTGTTGTTTACACTTTTGTAAAAGTTCCAGTAGTTCTGCTCATAGTGGGCATAAGTCACCATGTAATGGAACACAGGCCAAAGCACCTCATTTGAAAATCCTTCGTAATACTGGTTAATCTCTTCAATGGTTAAGAAAACCGGAATCAGGTTTAATTCTATGAGTTGATTCCTGACCTCATCCTGCCGTTCAGCTGGAACTTCAATGCCCGGCCAGCCGATCCAGACATTATCCCCTTTCTTATAAATGGAGCCCAGGCCAGTAGCCAGTCCACCTTCACTCGGATTCAACTCATATGTGCCGTCAACTTCTACAATCTTAACCGGCAAGCGGTTAGATACAATAATGGTTTTACTCTTCATAATATGTACTAATAAATACCGGATTGCCTCTTTATTGTTTTGAATTTTTCAAGATAGCGCAGACATGTGACAGTCCGGATTTACCCATTTCAGCTAATTAACTGAATATTAACATTAAAAGACAAAAAACATCCTTAATCCCAGACAATTTCTATTAAATTAGATAATCTGAATTGTGGGTTCATTAATCTCTGAAGTATGACCTGGAAAAAGTTTAGCGGGGAAGTTATTCACTCGCCTATTATCGAAGAAATCGAACGTGCAATCGTACGTGAAACAGAAAAGGGATACAAGCTTAAGGTGTGCATCGGCACAGATTCCCAGGTAAAGGGTCCGCTGACTGATTTCGCGACCGTCATTGTTCTGCTCCGCTCCCATCACGGGGGATTTATGTACATCCACCAGGAGAAAACCACCCAGCAAATGGGTATTAAAGAACGGATGCTTGTGGAGGTCCAGAAGTCTATAGAGACAGCTTACTCCATATGCGACTTGCTGGACTTGTATGATGTAGATCTGGAAGTGCACGCCGACATCAATACAAGCCCATCATTTAAGTCGAACAAGGCTTTAAACGAAGCCATGGGCTACATACTGAGTATGGGTTTTATCTTTAAGGCGAAGCCGGAAGCATTTGCCAGCTCCACCTGTGCCGATAAGATGGTACACTAGTCTACCTCCACCTCCATACCGGTGGTACTGATGATCAGTGTACCCTGTAAATACTTTTCGTTATGCTGACTTGCATCCAGGCCTTCCAGCTCTTCTGCAGAACTCACGCGGATGGGCTGGATAACGTTGATCAGTTTGAAAATTACAAAGGAAACCAGGAAGCTGAACACCACAACGATCAGCACACCTTTTAGCTGAATGAAAAAGAATTCCGGATTACCATAAAACCATCCGTCAACCCCGGCCGGGTTAACAGTTTTACTGGCAAATATGCCGGTTAGCAACATCCCAACAATACCGCCTACACCATGGCAGGGAAATACGTCTAGTGTGTCGTCCAGGCTGGTCTTCGATTTAAGCGTCACGGCGAGGTTAGATATAATGGCAGCAACAACGCCAATGAATATGCTGGTCGGAATGGCCACAAATCCTGCAGCAGGGGTTATTGCAACCAAGCCCACCACCGCACCAATACAGAACCCAAGAACGGAAGGCTTTTTACCGCGTATAACATCAAAAAACATCCAGGATAACCCTGCCGCGCCGGCAGAGATGTTTGTTGTCGCAAATGCCGCTACAGCAAGTGCACCGGAACTTAACGCAGAACCTGCATTAAAACCAAACCACCCAAACCACAACAAACCGGTACCAATTAGTACATATGGAATATTTGCAGGCGGAATTTCCTGGTGTTCCATATGGGATTGTCTGCGCTTCAGGACCATGGCCCCAGCTAAAGCAGCCATACCGGCAGAGATATGCACCACCGTACCGCCCGCAAAATCAAGCACCCCCATTTTAAAGAGAATACCATCCGGATGCCAGGTCCAGTGCGCCAAAGGCGAATAGACGAAGATTCCAAACAGACAAATGAACAGGATATATGAAGTAAAACGGATCCGCTCCGCCACGGCACCGACCACCAATCCAGGTGTGATGATCGCAAACATCAATTGAAATAACGCAAATAAGGTTAACGGGATCGTAGGTGCCATACTCCATGGTGCGCCAGAACTTACATTCTTAAAGAATAAGAAGGTTGTTGGATTTCCGATTATACCATATAACGTGTCGCCAAAGGCCAGACTAAAACCAACGGTCACCCACAATACCGTGATCACACCAGCTGCAACAACGCTTTTGATCATGGTTGACAATACATTTTTGCGGTGAACCATCCCTCCATAGAAAAAAGCAAGACCGGGGGTCATTAAAAATACCAGCGCAGTTGCAACAAGTATCCATGCAACATCAGCAGCATTGTACTTTCCTGCATCAAAATGCGGAACTGCGGGGGTAAAAACAGCAAGAACTGAGATTACAACCAAAATAATAAAGGGAAACGACTGTTTTAAACTATATTTTTCCATAACCATAACTAAAAGTAGACTTAAAGGGTAAATTGTAATGCTTTTGGAAGCTAAATTTATAAATAATAATCAAATTAAAAGTAATTTTTGAATAAAACTAAATAAATAAGCGCGGTATTGCCGATACAAATGACACAAAAACTTAATAACATAGAAAAATTACCTACAATTCAGCCAATTTTAAATAGAACAGTGGACATAAAGCTAAATTCACCAAGAAAAACAATGCAAACACCACTGTTTTTGCGAAAAAGAACGAGCAAACAAAGCCTAACTGTGGATGTTTAATGTTCATGAAAACCTATCAGCTTGAATTTATTCAGCGTTTGCCCGTAAGTTTAGACGAGGCCTGGCAATTCTTTTCCTCTCCCCTTAACCTGGCCAAAATAACACCTAAGGAGATGGCATTTGAGGTAACCTCCTCCCTGGAACGAGCTTCGAGCATGTATCCGGGTATGATCATTACCTATAAGGTCTCACCGATCTTTGGGATAAAACTCGATTGGGTGACCGAGATCACGCATGTGATGGATAAGATGTACTTTGTCGACGAACAAAGGTTTGGTCCATACCAGTTTTGGCATCACGAACATCACTTTAAAGAAATCCCCGGGGGTGTGGAGATGAGGGATTTACTTAGCTACGGGCTGCCGTTTGGCATCATAGGAAAGGGCGTCAACCAGATTATGGTTGCCAGGAAGATTCAGGATATTTTTGAATTTAGGGAAAAGAAAGTCGAAGCACTCTTCGGACCTTATACAGGAACGTAAGCCGATCCCTGAACAACGCCCCGACGTTCAATCTCTTTATCGATATACGTTTGAATAGCCGATTTGTTTAAACCCCAGTTCGGTGCGATCAGTAGCTCCCAGTCGGAAATACCAAACAACCGCTGAATAACGATATCCGGGCGCAACATCGGGATTAGCTTACAAAGCAGATCCGTATACCCTTCCAGCGTGAACAATTCAAAAGGCTGTTTTTTATATTTAACACCCATAATAGAACCTTCTACGATATGCAGGTGATGGAACTTCACGAACTTGATCTGCGGAAAGCGATTGATCTCATGAATATAGCCAAGCATCATCTCCTCTGTCTCCCATGGAAAACCAAAGATCGTATGCACACAAAGATCAATTTTTGAATTTTCCAGAAGCTTCACAGCTTCTACGAACTCGCCATGACTGCAGCCCCGGTTTATTTGGTTCAGCGTTTCATCGTAGATAGATTCCATGCCCATTTCCAGGTCAACATCAAACCGGTCGGCATAGCTTTCCAGTAAAGCGATCTTTTCTGCATCAATACAGTCCGGTCGCGTACCCACGGAGAAGCCAACGACATCCTGCGGGTTAATTGAAAGCGCCTCATCGTACATCATCTTTAAATAATGTACCGGCGCATAGGTATTCGTATTGGGCTGGAAGTACACAATAAACTTGTCAGCCTTATAAAAGCCTTTACCACGTTCCATACCTTGTTCAAGCTGTTCACGGATGGTCGGCAGTTTTCGGGAAAGTTCAGGAGTAAAGGAATCTACGTTGCAATAGGTACAACCACCATAGCCTTTGGAGCCATCCCGGTTCGGACAGGTAAACCCACCATCTACAATCACCTTAAACACACGCTGGCCCTTGTACTTCTCTTTCAAGTGCGTACCGTAGTTGTTGTAACCTTTTATACCTAAATCTAACAGAGTTCCCAAATCGCAAATACTTTCCGCAAAAATACAGCTTTTCTATGAGCTTAAGAAACAGGCGCAAATCATGGGCTGCATGATGACGGTGAAATGTCTCAATCACGGCCGCGTGCAGCCGGGTTGGTGATGTTCTGCGCAATCTGGTTCAGGTAGGCTGCAGTATTCTTCTCATCTGTCAGGCATTGTTCCAACAACATGCTGGCCTGCTCCAAACCAAGCTCAACAGCGATCGGCTGCAAAACCGAATAACTGGCAATCTTGTAATGCTGGATCAGCTGGGCTGCAAATATGATCGCCGCATCACGCATCGGCGTACCTGGCTCGTTGTTCTTGATCAGATTGTTAGACTTCTCAATCAATGCGCTGACCACCTCACACACGCCCGTTCCAGTTCCTTTACCTACGCTGGTCAATATTTGTTCAAGCCTGGAAATATGTGTTTCCGCCTCCGTTGAAGGTGTGTTTAAGGCAGTCCGCAGTTCATCGGCATAAGCCGAAATAGACAAGGCCACAAAACACTTCATAAACTTCTTCTCTGCATCGTACAGATTGGAGGTATGCTCCAGAAAGAAGTCCTGCAATTCATAATCTTTTACAATATCATCCATCTCTTTCCCTTTTTCATTTTTCCATAAACAATTTTGTCGCTCATTAGGTTTTAGCCGCAATTCTTTCCCACTGTTCCCCTCAGGTATATGAAGCAAAGCGCCGGCATTCTACTCTACCGCATTCGAAACAAGCAGCTCGAAGTTTTTCTGGTTCACCCGGGCGGACCTTTCTTTAAAAACAAAGACGCGGGATCCTGGACGATACCAAAGGGGGAACCGGAAGTCGAAGAGCCTTTATTTCAAACCGCTTTACGTGAGTTCCGGGAAGAAACGGGATTTCTACCAAATGGCCAGGCCCGGGAATTGACGCCCATTACCCAAAAGGCAGGCAAAAGGGTAAGCTGCTGGGCCATAGAAGGCAACCTGGACCCTGAACAGCTGCAAAGCAATACCTTTGAAATCGAGTGGCCGCCGAAGTCGGGCAAAAGGAAAGCTTTCCCGGAAATCGACAAAGGGGAATGGTTCAGCCTTGAAGAAGCAGGTAAAAAGATCAACCAAATGCAGATTTCTTTTCTACTAGAACTTAGAAATGCATTAAGTTTGTAAATACAAATACCTCAGGATCATTGCAACAAGCAAAAGGATCCTTCAACAAATCAACACACATGAAACAACTACTTATTGCCATCGCATTTATCAGCCTTTCATTTTCATCGTTTGCACAAGGCCAACCTACCATTCTACCAAGCGCTGTTTTCTACAAGGAAAATGGAACTAAAATGTCTACTCCGGAATTCCCGAAAACCAAAAAATCACTAATTATTTTCTTTGATGCCACCTGTCCGCATTGCCAGCGCGTCGTTGCCAACCTATCAAAACAAAGCAGCAAGCTGAGTAAAGCAAACCTTTACCTGATCTCTCAGGATGAATTTCGTTCCATCAATTATTTCATGAACAACTTTGGAAAGCCTTTGATGAAAATGAAAAATGTAACGGTACTCCGGGATAAAGACCTGATGTTTATTCCAACCTTCCAACCTAGACAATACCCATCGCTTTACCTGTACGGAACAGATCGCAGGCTGATCTTGTTCTCCAGCGATGAAAATGACGTATCGAAATTCCTTTCGCTAATTGGTTAATTCAAATTTACCGGGGATTTTGGTTTTGTCAAATAGTAAACCGGAATCCCCGCTAACATAATCACCACCCCCCAACCACAGGTGCTGGTTTTGGTGATCAACAGGGCTATACAAATCGCCGAAGCAATCAGAATATAGAAGAAAGGCAATACCGGATAGCCAAATGCCTTATATGGGCGCTCCGCATCCGGCATTTTCCGTCTCAGGATAAATATCCCGTATATAGTCAGTATATAAAATATGATCACGATGATCATCACGTAGTCGAGCAGATCCCCGTACTTGCCGGTCAGGCACAAGGCCGAAGCCCAGACACACTGGAACCACAAAGCCCAGGCTGGTACACTTGATTTATTTAACAGTGCCGCTTTCTTAAAGAACAACCCGTCCTTCGCCATCGTGTAATACACGCGCGCACCGGCCATGATCAAGCCATTGTTGCAGGCAAAAGTCGACACCATGATCATTAGTGCAATGATCAGCGTACCGGTATTCCCAAATATATGCTCCGCAGCAACAACCGCTACCCGGTCCGATTTCGCAAAAGCAATCTCGTTCAAAGGCATTACTGCCAAATACATGATGTTCGCCAGAATATAGATGATCGACACGATAAAGGTCCCCAGAAATAAACTTAGCCCCACATTGCGTTTTGGATTTTTGATCTCGCCCGCGATAAAAGTTACGCCATTCCAGGCATCGCTGGAAAACAAAGAGCCTACCATTGCAGCAGAGATTGCCGCCAGTAAGGTTGTACCCGCCACGGGAACCCAGCTCCCAGTTTCCTTCACAAAGGATTTTGTACTCCAGGCATCCGACCAGTTCGCATTCCATACTTCTGCTTTAGCACCAATGGTCAGTCCGAAAATGATCAAACCAAAAAGGGATAAGATCTTGATGATCGTCAGAAAGGTCTGCAGCAGCTTTCCGTTCTTCACGCCCCGGCTGTTGATGTAAGTCAGCAGTATGATCGTCAGGATCGATACCAGTTGTGCTGCATTCAGGTGAAATGAGCCCATCTCAAACAGGATATTCTCGTCGCTTAGCGGCTCGTATAAATAGGCAGCAAACTTGGAAAAAGCCACGCCAACCGCAGCGATCGTTCCTGTTTGAATAACGGCAAAGAAACTCCAACCGTACAGGAAAGCAATTAACTTGTTGTAGGCTTCTTTCAGGTAGACATACTGACCACCAGCCTTCGGAAACATGGCACTAAGCTCCCCATAACTCACGGCAGCAATCACTGTAACCAGGCCCGTAAGCACCCAGATCAGCGTCAGCCAGCCGGCAGAACCCACCTGCCTGGCGATATCCGCACTTACAATGAAAATACCGGAACCGATCATCGAACCCACTACCAACATGGTTCCGTCCAGTAGGCCGAGTTCTCTTTTAAACGAATGATCTTGTGTTTCCTGTTCCATATTTTAAAACGTAAGTGTTAGTTGCTGCTGCTAAGATATTTAAAAAACCGAATAATAAAATAGCAGCCCCCGCAATCCCCCGGCTAATTATTTGGTAATGTCAGAAACTGGTTTATTTTTGTATAGCGATCACGCATCAATTCTAACCAAATACAAATCTTTATGGAGTTTTTACAAAACAATCTGATCTACATGATCCCTATTTTCGGACTTGTAGGCATCCTCTTTATGGCCGTTCAGAGCGCCTGGGTAACAAAACAAGATGCGGGCGACAAAAACATGCTGGAACTCTCCGGCCACATTGCAGACGGGGCTATGGCCTTCTTAAAGTCCGAATGGAAGATCCTCTCCTACTTCGTTGTGATTGCCGGTGCCTTACTGGCCTGGTCGGGTACCATGAAAGGTAGTCCGGAAAGTCCGATCCACTCTTCTCCAGTCATTGCAGTTTCTTTCTTACTAGGCGCAGTTTTCTCTGCCCTCGCGGGATATTTGGGTATGCGTATCGCAACTAAAGCCAACGTCAGAACCACCCAGGCGGCACGGACAAGCCTGGCCAAGGCGCTTAGCGTCTCCTTCACCGGAGGTACGGTCATGGGCTTTGGTGTAGCAGGCCTGGCTATTCTCGGCCTGGGCGGCTTATTCATCATCCTGTACCATGCTTTCGTTCCGGCAGGTTCACCAGCCTCCGGAGTAGACATGAAAAAGACAATTGAAGTGCTTGCCGGATTCTCGCTGGGTGCAGAAAGCATTGCGCTATTTGCCCGTGTTGGCGGAGGCATCTATACCAAGGCTGCCGACGTAGGCGCCGATTTGGTGGGCAAGGTAGAGGCAGGAATTCCTGAAGACGATGTACGCAACCCGGCAACAATTGCCGATAACGTCGGGGATAACGTAGGTGACGTAGCCGGTATGGGTGCGGATCTATTTGGCTCCTATGTGGCCACCATTTTGGCAACCATGGTGCTCGGACAAGAAATTAAATCCGAGGACAACTATGGCGGCATGGCTCCCATTCTCTTGCCAATGCTCATAGCCGGGCTGGGCCTGCTCTTCTCCATCTTCTCATCCTGGTTCGTAAAAATATCTAAAGAGACCGACAGCGTACAACGTGCTTTAAATATTGGAAACTGGTTATCAATCATCCTAACAGCTATAGCTGCCTATTTTGCGGTACACCTGCTGCTTCCTGATGCCATGTCCATCCGTGGTTTCCAATTTAGCGCTGCGAACGTTTACTACGCCATCCTGGTTGGATTGGTGGTCGGCACCCTGATGAGTCTGATCACAGAATACTATACGGCAATGGGCAAGCGCCCGGTCCAATCGATCATCAGTCAATCCTCCACTGGCCATGCAACCAACATCATTGGCGGCTTATCGGTCGGTATGGAGTCTACTGTTTTGCCCATCCTGGTCTTGGCTTCCGGGATCTATGGTTCCTACTACTTCGCCGGATTCTATGGTGTTGCCATTGCAGCGGCAGGTATGATGGCGACTACCGCCATGCAGCTTGCCATTGATGCTTTCGGCCCAATAGCGGATAACGCGGGTGGAATTGCAGAAATGAGCGGTTGTCCGAAAGAAGTCCGCGAACGGACAGACAACCTGGATGCTGTAGGTAATACCACAGCCGCTACGGGTAAGGGTTTTGCCATTGCATCTGCGGCCCTAACCTCCCTGGCATTGTTTGCGGCTTTCGCCGGAATCTCAGGGATAACAACCATCGATATCTATAAAGCCAACGTACTCGCCGGCTTGTTCGTCGGGGGCATGATCCCATTCATCTTCTCTTCCCTATGCATTTCTGCCGTCGGACGTGCAGCTATGGCCATGGTACAGGAGGTAAGAAGACAGTTCCGCGAAATTCCAGGGATAATGGAATATACCGCGAAACCTGAATATGAGAAATGCGTCGCCATTTCCACACAGGCCTCGATCCGGGAAATGATGCTTCCAGGTGCCATTGCACTGATCGTTCCCCTGATCGTTGGATTTACATTCGGCCCGGAAGTCTTAGGAGGCTTGCTTGCCGGGGTAACTGTTTCCGGAGTGCTGATGGGCATTTTCCAGTCGAACGCAGGCGGTGCATGGGATAATGCCAAAAAATCTTTTGAAAAAGGGGTCATGATCGAAGGCACCATGCAGTTTAAAGGTTCCGATGCACATAAGGCTTCTGTGACAGGGGATACCGTTGGTGATCCTTTCAAAGACACTTCGGGCCCATCTATGAACATCCTGATCAAACTCATGTCCATCGTTTCCCTGATAATTGCACCCCACATCGCTGTTGGTCCCGGTGCAGGCACACAAACTCAGGCAAAAAAGGAAATCCGGATAGAGAAACAGACAGATGGGATTGGTATTGTACAGACTAAAGTCGGCAAGCACCAGACGACATACTAAAAAGACGTTAAAAATCAGCTATTTTGTTACCAAGAAAAGGGATTCTCGATGAAAATCCCTTTTCTTTTTAGAGTTTTTTAATTAGGTTTGGACTCTTTATTAGCTATTAAATTCATAAACTAATTTTATTGAAACACACTAACTAAACCTCATTCTATGTTATTTAAAAAATCGATAGATTCCTTGATTCAGGAGTCTACTGAGAGTGGCGAGGGTACACTGAAGCGGACGCTGGGTGTTGGAAACCTGATCGCCTTGGGTATAGGTGCAATTATCGGCGCTGGTTTGTTCGTAAGAACCGCAGCCGCAGCAGCTGATCACTCCGGTCCTGCAGTTACACTTGCCTTCGTTCTGGCTGCCATTGGCTGTGCGCTTGCCGGATTATGTTACGCAGAATTTGCTTCCATGATTCCAATTGCGGGTAGTGCTTACACTTACTCTTATGCAACTATGGGCGAAATGGTCGCATGGATAATTGGATGGGATCTTGTCCTTGAATATGCAGTCGGCGCCGCTACTGTTGCTATTGCCTGGTCCGAATACCTCAATAAGCTCCTGGAAACCTTTGGATTCCGGATTCCTTATGAGTACTGTCACTCCCCTTTCCAGATCTCTACAGCTGCTGCCGATGGGATCGCAGGCGTGCAGGGTATCATCAATCTACCAGCCTTAGCCATCGTTGCCTTGTTAACATTTGTACTGATCCGCGGTACGCAGGAATCGGCTTCTTTAAATGGTATCATCGTGATCCTGAAAGTTGCTATTGTGATTCTTTTCATCGCGTTAGGTTGGGGTTATATGAACCCGGTTAACCATACACCTTATATCCCTACTAACGTTGGTGAAGTTGCTTACGGCAAAGGGGAAATTGGATTCCTGGACTTCTTCACCAACCATTTCGGGAAGTTTGGCTGGACAGGTATCATCTCCGGAGCTGGTGTTGTTTTCTTTGCTTTTATCGGTTTTGATGCTGTATCTACAGCAGCTCAGGAAGCAAAGAATCCAAGCAAAGACATGCCTATCGGTATCCTGGTGTCACTAGCCATTTGTACTGTGCTTTATGTACTATTTGGCCATGTGCTAACTGGTGTTGCCAACTACACGGAGTTTGAAGCAGCAGGTAAAGAAGCCTCGGTAGCTTATGCGATTGAGCACTACATGCATAACTACCAGTGGTTATCTACATTGGTAACTGTTGCCATTCTAATGGGCTTCTCTTCTGTAATCCTAGTGATGCTTTTGGGTCAATCCAGGGTTTTCTTCTCCATGTCGAAAGATGGTCTGGTACCTAAGGTATTCTCTGCAGTACATCCAAAGTTCCAAACACCTTATAAATCCAACTTAATCTTCCTGGTATTTGTCGGCTTATTCGCTGCTTTTGTACCTGGAGACGTCGTAGGTGATATGACCAGTATCGGTACTTTATTTGCCTTTGCATTGGTATGTATCGGTGTATTGGTTCTGCGCAAAACAGATCCAGATCGCGAAAGACCGTTTAAAACACCGCTCATGCCGTTTGTGCCTATTCTTGGAGCAGCCGTATGTATCCTGATGATGGTTGGTCTTGGAAAACATAACTGGGAACGTCTATTGATCTGGATGGCTCTTGGATTCCTGATCTACTTTTTATACAGCAAAAAGAACTCAGTGGTTCGAAAAAATCACCTGAATAAAGGATTGTAATCCTTCACATCATTTGAAAAGGCCATCCAAAAGATGGCCTTTTTTTTGTCTCCATGTTCCGCAAATCTTTACCTTTATTGAAAATATAAGTTTATGCCTTTTCAGTTCAATTTAAGCCAGATTTTATCCACCACAATGATCTTGTTTGCCATCATTGATATTCTGGGATCTATTCCGATTGTAATTGAATTAAGAAAGAAAGCCGGACATATTCAATCGGAGAAAGCTACCCTGGTGGCAACCGTTCTCATGACGATCTTCCTGTTTGCAGGTGAAGCTCTTTTAAAGCTGATCGGCCTGGATGTAGCTTCCTTTGCGATCGCAGGTTCTATGGTGATCTTCTTTATTGCCATGGAGATGGTACTCGGATTAACCTTATTTAAAGAGGAAGCACCAGAGACGGTATCGATCGTACCGCTTGCCTTCCCGCTAATCGCTGGTGCAGGAACAATGACCACCTTGTTATCCCTGAAGACGGAATATGCAAGTCAGAATATCCTGGTGGGGATTATTCTGAATATGCTCTTTGTTTATATCGTATTAAAAAACACGAATCACCTGGAAAAACTATTCGGTAAGACCGGATTAAATATCTTAAGAAAGGCATTCGGGATTATTTTGCTGGCTATTGCAATCAAATTATTCAGAAACAATACCGGCCTGTAGGATGTTGTTCCTTTTTGTAAAGGCAGATAAAATTGAGTATATTTAGATAATCAAACGGAGATCATGAATAGCTTCGAACAATATACCCTGATCATTGGACTACTTGCTGTAATCTTAGAAGGCTTACGGCACTTACGTACCATGTTCCAGAATTGGGTTGACAATCAGCATAAAGCTGATCACATTAAGCCTTAATCAGGCGTGCGACAAACATGGTATCCGCCTTATCGGTATACCCGGTAATCACCTCCTTACTTTCCAGCTTTAACCCCAGGTCTTTTTCCAGATAAGCGACCACTTGCTCGTTCTCTTCCGCAAAAGCAGAACAGGTGATGTAGATCAAGGGCTTTCCAATCTTTAAATAAGGCAGTACATTCGCGGCGATCTTCTTTTGCAGGCCACTAAAATAGCTGATCTTATGTTCATCAAACAGATGCAGCATTTCGGGTGTCCTTCCCCAGGTCCCGGAACCGGAACATGGCGCATCGAGGATAATGCCATCAAACTCATAGTGATGCAGCTCTACTTCATTGTTTTGCAGCAAATCCAACACCTTCCGCTGGTACTTCAACAAGCCTGATTCCTGGAAGCGTTCTTCCAGATTATTTAAACTACTTTCCCGGACATCGCTAACCAGCAGCTGAACCTTAGGCTCCAAACCATGAAGCAACAAAGACTTTCCGCCAGAGGCTGCACAGCAGTCCCACCAGTATTCATAGGGCTTAGGACTAAAGAAAGCGGCTGTTTTTTGTGAAGAGAGATCCTGAACCTGGTAGTGCTTATTCT
>Ga0157371_10004093_pt1 | contig 12889 bp, 9 predicted proteins | sample C45metaG_FD_113462 | JGI IMG/M metagenome (GOLD analysis project Ga0157371, IMG submission 113462) | Corn rhizosphere microbial communities from Kellogg Biological Station, Michigan, USA - C4-5 metaG | ecosystem: Host-associated > Plants > Roots > Rhizosphere > Soil | place: USA: Michigan... | reverse complement strand
GCCATGGAGCGCGCCGGCATCAAGGTGTCGCGTTCTCCTGCCAGGATCGGGGTGACCCTCGCAGAGGTGCTCAAAGGCTGACCGGAACGATATCCGGTCGCAGGGGAAAGCTTCCTATGTGCCAGCAAGGGCGCAGGAAATTGAAGGAAACGGGCCTTTCAGCCGTTGGTCGGAATGCCCAATTCTTTAACAGCATGCTAAGCTAACACCGTCACACTCCGCGCCGCAGCGGAACGGCCCCCTCTCCGGGTGCGCCGGCAATAGGGAACACGGGGTAAAAGGCCCCGCCTCAGACGAAAAATGACCCGACAGGAAAAGAACGAACAGTTCTTGCTCTCCTCCTTCCTCTACGGCGGCAACGCCAGTTACATCGAAGACCTCTACAGCCGCTACAAGACCGACCCCACCAGCATCGACCCGACCTGGGCCGGCTATTTCGGCCGCCTCGAGGACACCGGCGACGACGCGAGGAAGAACGCCGAGGGGCCGTCGTGGGCCCGTGCCGACTGGCCGCAGACCGCCAACGGCGAGCTGGTTTCGGCGCTCGACGGCAACTGGGGCGAGATCCTGGTCAAGACCGGCGCGGCGCTCGGCAAGAAGGCCGCTGCCGAAGGCGCAGCCGCGCCGACCCCGGTCGACGTGCTGCAATCGACCCGCGATTCCATCCGCGCGATCATGATGATCCGCGCCTACCGCTCGCGCGGGCACCTGCACGCGGACCTCGATCCGCTGAAGCTGAAGCCGGAGGATCCGGCGCCTGAGCTCGATCCACGCACCTACGGGTTCACTGAGGCCGACTACGGCCGCAAGATCTTCATCGACAACGTGCTCGGGCTCGAATTCGCGACGATCCCCGAGATGCTGGCGGTGCTGCAGCGCACCTACTGCTCCACCATCGGCATCGAGTACATGCACATCAACGATCCTGAGGCCAAGCAATGGATTCAGGAGCGCATGGAAGGGCCCGACAAGGAGATCAAGTTCACGCCCGAGGGCAAGAAGGCGATCCTCAACAAGCTGATCGAGGCCGAAGGGTTCGAGAAGTTCCTCGACGTCAAGTACACCGGCACCAAGCGCTTCGGGCTTGATGGCTCGGAGGCCCTGATCCCGGCGCTCGAGCAGATCATCAAGCGCGGCGGCGCGCTGGGCGTGAAGGATATCGTCCTGGGCATGGCGCATCGCGGCCGGCTCAACGTTTTGACGCAGGTGATGCACAAGCCGCACCGCGCGCTGTTCCATGAGTTCAAGGGCGGCGCCTATTACTCCGAGGACGTCGAAGGCTCGGGCGACGTGAAGTACCACCTCGGTGCGTCGTCCGACCGGGTGTTCGACGGCAATTCGGTGCACCTGTCGCTCACCGCCAACCCCAGCCATCTCGAAATCGTCGATCCGGTGGTCCTGGGCAAGTCGCGCGCCAAGCAGGACCAGCGTTCGGCGGTGAACGGGCACTTCGTGTTCGATACGCGCCAGACCGACCGCTCGGTGGTGCTGCCGCTCCTCATCCATGGCGATGCGGCGTTCGCCGGCCAGGGCATCATCTACGAATGCCTGGGGCTGAGTGGCCTCAAGGGCCACCGCACCGGCGGCTCGATCCACGTGGTGATCAACAACCAGATCGGCTTTACCACCTCGCCGATGAATTCGCGGTCCTCGCCGTATCCGACCGATGTCGCCAAGATGATCGAGGCGCCGGTGTTCCACGTGAACGGCGACGATCCGGAAGCGGTGGTGTTCGTCTCCAAGGTCGCGACCGAGTTCCGGCAGCGCTTCGGCCGCCCGGTGGTGGTCGACATCTTCTGCTACCGCCGCTTCGGCCATAACGAAGGCGATGAGCCGAGCTTCACGCAGCCGCTGATGTACTCCAAGATCCGCAACCACAAGACGACGCTGGAACTATATTCCGATCGCCTGGTGGGCGAGGGCCTGATTTCCGCCGACGAGATCGAGCGGATGAAGGCGGGTTGGCGTGCGCATCTCGAAAGCGAGTTCGAGGCCGGCCAGGATTTCCGGCCGAACAAGACCGACTGGCTCGACGGCCAGTGGAAGGACATGAAGCGGGCTGACGCCGATGGCCCGCGCCGCGGCGATACGGGCGTTCCGATCGCCGAGCTGACCAAGGTGGGCGCAGCGAACACGCACGCCCCCGATGGCTTCAACGTGCACAAGACGGTCAAGCGCTTCCTCGATCACCGGCTCGCCTCGATCGAAAGCGGCGAAGGGCTCGACTGGGCGACCGGCGAGGCGTTGGCATTCGGCACGCTGCTGCTCGAGGGGCATCCGGTGCGGCTAAGCGGCCAGGACTCCGAGCGCGGCACGTTCACGCAGCGACACTCGGTACTGAACGACCAGGAGACGGGCGAGACCTATACTCCGCTCAACAACATCGCGCCCGACCAGCAGCGCTACGAGGTCATCAACTCGATGCTCTCGGAAGAGGCGGTGCTCGGCTTCGAGTACGGCTATTCGCTGGCGGAGCCGAACACGCTGACGCTGTGGGAAGCCCAGTTCGGCGATTTCGCCAATGGTGCACAGGTGGTGGTCGACCAGTTCATCAGCTCGGGCGAACGCAAGTGGTTCCGCATGTCGGGCCTCGTGATGCTGCTGCCCCATGGCTACGAAGGGCAGGGACCGGAACATAGTTCTGCCCGGCTCGAGCGCTATCTGCAGTTGTGCGCCGAAGACAACATGCAGGTCGCCAACTGCACGACGCCGGCCAACTACTTCCACGCGCTGCGCCGCCAGGTGAAGCGCGATTTCCGCAAGCCGCTGGTCCTGATGACGCCCAAGTCGCTGCTCCGCCACAAGCGGGCCACCTCGACGCTCAGCGAGCTCGGGCCGGAGAGCTGCTTCCATCGCCTGCTCTGGGATGACGCCGAGGCGCCCGGCCCCAAGAAGACGACGATCACGCTGGCGCCGGACGAGCAGATCCGCCGCGTCGTGCTGTGTTCCGGCAAGGTCTATTACGACCTGCTCGAGGATCGCGAGAAGCGCGGCATCAACGACGTCTATCTGCTCAGGCTGGAACAGCTCTATCCGTTTCCGGCCAAGGCGCTGCTCGACGAGCTCAGCCGCTTCAAGAATGCCGAAGTCGTCTGGTGCCAGGAGGAGCCCAAGAACATGGGCGCCTGGACGTTCATTCAGCCCTACGTCGACTGGGTGCTGGAGCAGATGGGCCGAACCAGCGACCGGCCGCGCTATGTCGGTCGGCCGGCCTCGGCCTCGACGGCCACGGGCCTGATGCGGACGCACATCGCACAGCTGCAGCAATTTCTCGAAGAAGCGTTCGCGAAGTAAGGAAGAGAGACGATGGCAACCGACATCCGGGTTCCGGCGCTGGGCGAAAGCGTCACCGAGGCAACGATCGGCCAGTGGTTCAAGAAGGTGGGCGACGCAGTTGCCGCCGACGAACCGGTGGTCGAGCTCGAAACCGACAAGGTGACGATCGAGGTCCCTGCGCCCGCCGCGGGCGTGCTCGAGGCGATCTCGGCGCAGCCGGGTGAAACCGTCAATGTCGGCTCGCTGATCGGTGCCATCGCCGAGGGAGCGGCTGCTGCCCCCAAGGCTGAGGCGCCGAAGCCTGCGGCCGCCCCCGCTGCGCAACCGGCGCCTGCAGCAGTCGCCGCCGCTCCCGCACCGCGCGCCGATGCCGCAGCGCCTGCATCCGCTCTTCGTCCAGGCAATGGCGCGCCGCCGCCGGCGCCCGCCGCGGCCAAGCTCATCACCGAGAACGGGTTGTCCGCCGAGGGCATCAACGGCAGCGGTCGCCGCGGTCAAGTGCTGAAGGAAGACGTGCTCGCCGCCATTAACAAGCCCGCGCCGGTGGCGCAACAGGCCGGTGCTGCTTCCGGCAGCGCCGCCATCGTACGTCCGGCCGTGGCGCAGGCGCCTAAGGTGGCTCAGGCCGCGCCCGCCTCTACACCGGCGGCGCCGCAATCGGCCGTCGCTCCTGCACCTGCTCCCGCAGCTGCCGCGCGCGGTCCGGTCGCCGCGGTGGACGAGGCGCGGGAGGAGCGCGTGAAGATGACGCGCCTGCGCACGACGATCGCGCGTCGGCTCAAGGACGCGCAGAACACCGCCGCCATGCTCACCACCTTCAACGAGGTGGACATGAAGCCGGTGATGGACCTGCGCGCGAAATACAAGGACGTGTTCGAGAAGAAGCACGGCGTGAAGCTCGGTTTCATGGGCTTTTTCACGTTGGCCGTGGTGCACGCGCTGAAGGAAATCCCGAACGTCAACGCCGAGATCGATGGCGAGGAGATCGTCTACAAGAACTACGCCCATATCGGCATTGCGGTGGGTACCGATCGCGGCCTCGTCGTGCCGGTGGTGCGCGATGCGGACAAGATGTCGATCGCCGGCGTCGAAAAGGAAATCGGGCGCCTGGGCAAGCTGGCGCGCGACGGCGCCCTGTCGATGGCCGACATGCAGGGCGGCACCTTCACGATCACCAATGGCGGCGTCTACGGCTCGCTGATGTCGACGCCCATCCTCAATGCGCCGCAATCGGGCATCCTGGGCATGCACAAGATCCAGGAGCGGCCGGTGGTGGTCGATGGGCAGATCGTGGTGCGGCCGATGATGTACCTGGCGCTGAGCTACGACCACCGCATCGTTGACGGCAAGGAAGCCGTGACGTTCCTGGTGCGCGTCAAGGAGAGCCTCGAGGCGCCGGAGCGGTTGGTCCTCGACCTCTAGAACGGTCGTCCGCGATGAGCATCGAGCTCTGGCTCCTCATAGGGAGCCTGCCGGTCTACGGACTCTATCTGGGCGCGCAATCGCTGCTCTATCGCTGGCACTTCGGCCTGGCGTTTGCCGCTTCGGCGCGCGACAATCCAGTGAAGCCCGGAGGCGAGTTGCTCGGCCGCGCCGAGCGGGCCCTTAGGAACTTCAACGAAACCTACGTGGCGTTCGTCGTGATGCTGCTGGTCGCGCATCTTGCCGATCGCAACGACCCGGCGGTGCTGTGGGGCACCGGTCTCTGGTTCGTCGCCCGCATCGTCTATCTGCCGCTCTATCTGGGCGGCGTCTTCATGCTGCGCAGTCTGGTCTGGTGTGCAATTCTGATCGGCCTTGCGCTGATGTTCTTGGGCATCCTGTTCTAGCCAGCCGGATCGGTAGCGACTACATACGGATCAAACAGCAATCGGGAATTCGCCATGGCGGACCAATTCGACCTCACTGTGATCGGCTCGGGACCAGGCGGCTATGTGTGTGCGATCCGCGCCGCTCAGCTCGGCATGAAGGTGGCGGTGGTCGAAAAGCTGCCGACCTTCGGCGGCACCTGCCTCAACATTGGATGCATCCCCTCCAAGGCGTTGCTCTACGCAACCGAGCAGTTCGAGGAAGCGGGGCACAATTTTGCGCATCTGGGCATCGACATTCCGGCGCCGCAGCTGAACCTCGCGCAGATGATGGCGCACAAGGACGAGACGGTTGCCGCCAACGTCAACGGCGTCGCCTATCTGTTCAAGAAGAACAAGATCGTCTCGTTCCAGGGGACGGGCGCACTTGCCGGCAAGGGCCGCGTGCAGGTGACGCCGCAGGGCGGCACGCCCCAGATCATCGAGACCAGGAACGTCGTGATCGCGACCGGCTCGGTGCCGGCGAGCTTGCCGGGCATCGAGATCGATGAGGAGCGCGTGGTGACCTCGACTGGCGCGTTGTCGCTCGGTGCAGTGCCGGAGCGGCTGCTGGTCATCGGCGCCGGTGTCATCGGGCTCGAGCTCGGCTCGGTGTGGGCGCGGCTCGGCAGCAAGGTGACGGTGGTCGAGTTCCTTGACCGGATCCTGCCCGGCATGGACAGCGAAGTGGCCCGGACGTTCCAACGCATGCTGCAAAAGCAGGGCGTCGAGTTCCGGCTCTCGACCAAGGTCAAGTCGATCGACAAGCAGGACGACGGCTCGCTGGTGGCGCGGCTCGAGCCGGCGGCGGGCGGCGACATGGCGCTCGTCGATGCCGACGTGGCGCTGGTCGCGATCGGTCGCAAGCCCTTTACCGACGGGCTCGGGCTCAAGGAAGCGGGCGTCGAGCTCGACAGCCGCGGGCGGATTGAGGTCGGGCCGCAATACGGGACGAGCGTCGAGAACGTCTATGCGATCGGCGACGTGATCGCCGGCCCGATGCTGGCGCACAAGGCCGAGGACGAAGGTATCGCGGTCGCCGAAATCATCGCCGGGCAGGCGGGCCACGTAAACTATGGCGCGGTGCCGGCGGTGGTCTACACCAACCCCGAGATCGCTTCGGTCGGCAAGACCGAGGACGAGCTCAAGGCAGCCGGCATCGACTACAAGGTCGGCAAGTTCCCGTTCACTGCCAACGGACGCGCCAAGGCGATGCTCGCGACGCAGGGGTTCGTCAAAATCCTCGCCGACGTCGAAACCGACCGCGTGCTGGGCGCCCACATCATCGGCAAGAATGCGTCGGAAATGATCGAGGCGTTGACGGTGCTGCTCGAATTCGGCGGCTCCGCCGAGGACCTCGCCCGCACCACCGCGCCACATCCGACGCTGAGCGAAGCCATCCGCGAAGCCGCCCTGATGTGCGGCGACGGGGCGATTCACATCTGAGGCGCAGGCCTAAGCCTGCACCTCGGTCGCCTCGACCTCGGCCTTCCTGGGTTTGGCCTTGCGGCCGAACAGCCACACGCCGAGCAGCACCATCGCCGTTCCAATCGCGTGCCACGGCGTGAACGCTTCGCCGAGGACGCCGATCGACAGACCCACCGTGACCAGCGGCGAGACGTTGCCGATGATGGCGGTGCGCTCCGGGCCGATCAGGCCGATGCCGGTCGAGATGCAGTAGGCCGGCGCCACCGTCGCGATAAGGCCGATGCCGAGCATCAACCACAGGCCCTGGCCGTTGATGGCCATGGCGCTGAGCGGATGGGTCGAGAGGAAATGCACCAGCACCGCGGGGCCGGCGCCGCTCATCGCAATCGAGGTGAAGAGCTGCGCGCCGAGCTTGTCGATCAGCGGTTTGGCCAGCACCTGATAGCCGGCATAAGCGAAGGCCGAGCCGAAGACCAGCAGCGAGCCCAGCACCACATTGTCGCCCTCGACCGAAAAGTCGCGGGCGAAGATGATGACGATGCCGCCATAGCTGACGAACAGCGACACGAGCATCAGCGGCGTGATCCTGCGCTTGAAGAAGATCAAACCGAAGGCCACGACGAAGAACGGATAGGTCAGGAGGATCAGCCGGTCGAGCTGCGCCGTGATGTAGGTAAGGCCGGAGAAATCGAACAGGCTTGCGATGTAGTAGCCCAGCATGCCGACACCCAGCGCCTGAAACAATGTTCTTGCATCAAGTACGGGACCGGCGCCGGCGGGGGCCTCGCGGCGCTTGCGCAGGAAGCCGACCACGCCCACCGTCACGAACACCGGCACGGCGACCACCTGCCGCCAGGCGAGTGTCGTCAGCGTGTCGATACCGTCGCCGAGCGCCAGCTTGATGATGATGCCCTTGGTGGCAAAAAGGGCTGCGCCCAGCAGCGCGAAGAAAATCCCCAGCGCTTGCAGGCTGATGGTAGGGGACGGTTTGGCGGTAGTGGTCTCGGTGGTCATTCGGGGTCTCGTTGTAGCCCCGCCCCAGATCACCGGTCACCCGCGCCTGATGGCGGGGCCGGTTGCGTGAGGGTCAAAGTCCGCGCGAACCGGTCCCGAAGGAGCCGATAATAAGTTTGCGAATAATAAGGACGCGCGCGATCATGGGCTGGTGATTACGCCTCGGACCATTTGCGGTCAAGAACGCGGATGGGCGGCGCGGTAGGCATCGAGCAGACGTTCGGTGTCGACCGCCGTATAGATCTGCGTGGTCGAGAGCGAGGCGTGGCCGAGGAGCTCCTGGATAGCCCGGAGGTCGCCGCCGCGGCCGAGCAGGTGCGTGGCAAAGGAGTGGCGCAACGCGTGGGGGGTCGCCGAGGGCGGCAGACCGAGGGCGCCGCGCAATTGGGCGACGCGCATCTGGATCAGCCGCGGCGACAGCACGCCGCCTTTGACGCCGCGGAACAGGGGCTGGCTCGGCGTCAGCTTGAACGGGCAGAGCGAGACGTAAGTCTCGACCGCCTGCCGCACCGGCTCGATCAACGGCACCATGCGCGTCTTGCCGCCCTTGCCGGTGACGCGCAGGGTCGGGCTCTCGAGGTCGGAGCGGCTGAGTGAGAGCGCCTCCGAGATGCGGAGGCCGGCGCCATAACAAAGCGAGAGAACCGCCATGTCGCGGGCGGCGACCCAGGGTCGCTCCTCGAGTTCGGCGGTGGTGGAGACGGTGGCCTTTGCCTCGAGGACGGTCAGCGCCTTGGGCAGCGACTTTTTGGTGCGGGGGGTGCGGATGGTGTTGAGCGCTTCGGTCGAGAGCATGCCTTCGCGTTCGAGGAAGCGGAAAAAGCTCTTGATCGCCGAGAGGGCGCGGCCCAGCGAGCGCGGTTCGATGCCGTCCTCGCGGCGACGCGCCATGAAGGCACGCAGGTCCGCCGGGCGCAGCTCGCCGAGCGTCGCGAAGGACACGGCGCCGCCGGTGTGGCCGGCGAGGAATTCGACAAACTGGGCAAGGTCGCGGCTATACGATTCGAGGGTCTTGGGTGCGAGCCGGCGCACGCTGCTCAGGTCGCGCAGCCACAGCGCAAGCTGGGCGCTCACGGCACTATCGGCAAGGAAGGCGGAGCCGGTCATGCTACAAGCCTAGGTTAGGGTCTTTAGCCAACAGTTAACCATCTGTAGGGCTGGGCGTGCATACAATCCGAAGAGGACGTTTCGTGATGTTCGGCCATTCGCACGCTTTGCCTGCCGCCGGTTGCAAGGATAATTTCTGATGCCGATCCGCCGCGTGCAGCTGCCCTCGGGCGAAGCGGTTCCGGCGCTCGGCCAGGGCACCTGGAAGATGGGCGAGAGCGCCAGCCGCCGTGCCGATGAGATCAAGGCGCTGCGACTCGGACTCGACCTCGGCATGAGGCTCATCGATACCGCTGAGATGTATGCCGATGGCGGCGCCGAAGAACTGGTCGGCGAGGCCGTCGCCGGCCGGCGCGACGAGGTGTTCCTCGTCAGCAAAGTCTGGCCGCACAATGCCAGCCGGTCGGGCGCTGTTGCGGCGTGCGAGCGTAGCCTCAAGCGACTCCGCACCGATCGCATCGACCTCTATCTGCTGCACTGGCCGAGCACCCATCCGCTGAGCGAAACTATAGCGGCGTTCGAGGCGGTCCGGCGTGACGGAAAAGTACGATACTGGGGCGTATCGAACTTCGATGTCGACGACATGGAGAAAACGCTGGCGGCGGGCGGCGAGGCCGTCGCGGCGAACCAGGTGCTCTATAATCTCACCCGCCGCGGCGTGGAGTTCGATCTGTTTCCCTGGCTCGCCGAGCGGCATGTGCCGGTGATGGCCTATTCGCCGGTCGAGCAGGGGCGGCTGGCGCGCAACGCCGCGCTCGAGCGGATCGCCAAAGCGCACAATGCGACCGCGGCGCAGATCGCGATCGCCTTCACCCTGCTCAGGCCGGACGTGATCTCGATCCCGAAAGCGACCTCGCTCGAGCATGTGCGCGAGAACGCGGTGGCGGCCGATATCGTGCTCAGCGAGAGCGACCGGGAGGCGCTCGATGCGGCGTTCCCGCCGCCGAAGCGCAAGCGCGGGCTCGAGATGATCTAGTTCAGATGAACGGATCGTAGCCCCATTGCAGCAGGGCCTGGCGCTGGCGCGGGCGGCAGCTCAGGTCATGCGGGTCGCAGTTGGCCCGGACCTGGCCCGCATGTCGGGCAAAACTCTTCCAGCGCTTGATCTGCTTGTCGTCGACGCCCGGGATGCGGCGACCCAGATAGTAGCGGCAGTACCACTGGAACCAGCCGCGCGGATCGGGCTCGATGATCCAGCCGTTCTGTCGCCACACCGAGAGGGGTTGCCGGCTCTTGATGCCGAAGCAGTTGATCGATGGATCGGGATCGTCGCTGAGTCTGGCGCCCCTGAACCAGGAGGCCGGAAACTCGTCGCGACAGTCATTGCAGTACTTGCCCTCGAACACGCCGAGCTTCAGCATCCGGGCGGGCGTGAGCGCCGGCTTGAAATCGGGGGCGAAGCTGCGGCCGGTCCCGGCCTCGAGCCGGTAGCTGTAGCCCCGCTGCATGCGGTCGTTGACATGGACGATGTCGCCGACCGCCATCTAACGCAGCCGCACGTGCTCAGGCCGGACGCCGATGCCGACGATATAGGCTGGGATGAAACGCAGCGCCGGAATGGTGGCGAGGACGCGCAAGAGGCGCGGCGCGCGCAGCGGCTTGGTGCTGTTCAAGACGGGATCGATCAGGCGCTTCTGAATGGCGATCTGGATGCCCTGGGTGATTTTGGTCGGAAACGTCCGGCGCCGTTCGATGGCAGCGAGTACCGACTCGTCAACCTGGCCACCCTGCAGCGGGCCGCTCAGCGCGTTGGCGGCGGCTACCGCATCCTGGATGGCGAGGTTGATGCCGACGCCGCCGATCGGCGACATTGCATGCGCTGCATCGCCGATGGCGAGGAAGCCGGGCCGGTGCCATCGCGTCAGGCGGTCGATCGTCACGGTCAACAGTTTCACCTCGTCCCAGCTCTCGATCTCGCCGATGCGGTCGGCGAGGAACGGGGAAATCGCCAGCACGTTCCGGCGGAAGGTTTCGATCGGCTCCTGTTGCAGTGCCGCGGCGCTGCCTTTGGGGATGATGAAGGCGCACTGCCAGTAGGTCCGGCGATTGAGCATGATCATCATGTGCCCGGCTTCGACATGGCCGAAAGTTTCGGGCGAGTCCGTCGCGCTGCGCGAGACGCGGAACCACAGAACGTCCATCGGCGCCGCGAAATCCTCGACCGTCAGGCCCGCGGCGCTGCGTAGTAGCGAATGCCGCCCATCGGCGGCAACAGTGAGAGCGGCGCGGATGCTGCGGCCGTCGTTCGTGCGTACCCCCGCGATGCGGCCGTTCTCCTCGATGAGTCCGACAGCCTCGGTGTGCATCAGCAAGTGGAAGGTGGAGAGCCTACCGGCTTGTGCCGCAATGAAGTTGAGGAAGTCCCATTGCGGCATCAGGGCGATGAACTTGCTCTGCGTGGGCATGTGGGTGAAGTCGGCGATGGTCAGATGATCCGAGCCGATCTGGGCGGAAAGGTGCGTCACCTCGTCGTGCGGCAGCTTGAGGAACTCCTCGAGCAGGCCGAGTTCGTGCATCAGCTCCATCGTCGAGGGGTGGATAGTGTCGCCGCGAAAATCGCGAAAGAAGTCGCCGTGCTTTTCGAGGATGGTGACGTCGATGCCGGCGCGGGCAAGCAGGTAGCCGAGCATGATTCCTGCAGGCCCGCCGCCGGCGATGCAGCAGGTCGTGGTCAGTTTCTGGTCCATACGCGGACCTTACGGCTCAATAACTGACTTGCAAGCGGCCGGCCGCTGCATTGTTGGGTCGAAGAATCAGCTTGCGCTGCCTATGTTCCACGTGAACAAAGCAGGCACAGATGGACGCGCGGCTTTCCGACATCGTGGCGGTGATGGTGAGCGTCTCGGTGGAGGGTCCATACTCCTACCGGGTACCGCACGGCATGTCCGTAAGGCGCGGTTCGATCGTCGCGGTGCCGCTGGTCGGCCGGCTCACACTCGGCGTCGTCTGGGGCATCCCCAAGGACAATTACGCGCACAACCGGCTCAAGGACATCGAGCACATCTACGATGTGCCGCCGCTCAGCGAAGAGTTGCTGCGGACCGTGGACTGGGTTTCCCGCTACACGCTGGCGCCACCGGGGCTGGTGTTGCGTTCGGTGCTTCGTTCTTCCGAAGCGCTGGGACCGGAGCGGCAGGTGATTGCTTACCGGCGCACCGGGGTCGAGCCGGAACGGATCACCCCGGCGCGCGCCAAGGTGCTTGAAGCGATGGCCGATGGCCTCGCGTGGGCCAAGACGGCGATCGTCGGTACGACCGGTGTGTCTCCGGCGGTGGTGGAAGGACTCGAGAGGGCTGGGGCGCTGGAGCGGCTCGAAATCCCGGCACCGCCGATCGTGTTGCCGCCCGATCCTGCGGCCGCGCCGCCGACACTGAGCACAGAACAATCAGCTGCGCTCGGGCAGATCCGAGCGCTCGACCCGCAGAAATTTGGGGTGGCGTTGCTCGACGGCGTGACCGGCGGCGGCAAGACCGAGGTGTTCTTCGAGGCGGTGGCGGACACGCTGCGCGCCGGCCGGCAGGCGCTGGTCCTGCTGCCCGAAATCGCGCTGACCCACACCTTCCTCGACCGCTTTGCCAAACGGTTCGGCACGCGGCCGGCCGAATGGCATTCGGACATGACCCCAGCCCAGCGCACGCGGACCTGGCGCGGCGTCAACGACGGGACGGTGCGGGCGGTGGTCGGCGCGCGCTCGGCGCTCTTCCTGCCGTTTCACGAGCTCGGGCTGATCGTGCTCGACGAGGAACACGACGGCGCGTTCAAGCAGTCGGACGGGGTCAACTACCACGCCCGCGACATGGCCATCGTGCGGGCGAAATTCGCCGACGCGCGAGTGATCCTGAGTTCCGCCACGCCCTCGGTCGAATCGCGCAACAACGCCAATGCGGGGCGTTACAGCCACGTGCTGCTGACGTCGCGGTTCGCCGCAGCGGCGATGCCCGACATCACGGCCATCGACATGCGCGAGGAGCCGCCGGAAAAGGGCCAATGGATCGCCCCCCGGCTGGCGCGCGAAATCTTTTCGACGCTCGACCGGGGCGAGCAGGCGCTGCTGTTCCTCAACCGCCGGGGCTATGCGCCGCTGACGCTCTGTCGCGCCTGCGGGCATCAGTATCAATGTCCGGACTGTTCGGCCTTGCTGGTCGAACACCGCTTCCGCGGCGTGCTGATGTGGCATCATTGCGGGCATGAGCAGCGGCGGCCGAAGGTCTGCTCGG
>Ga0157371_10004092_pt1 | contig 12890 bp, 13 predicted proteins | sample C45metaG_FD_113462 | JGI IMG/M metagenome (GOLD analysis project Ga0157371, IMG submission 113462) | Corn rhizosphere microbial communities from Kellogg Biological Station, Michigan, USA - C4-5 metaG | ecosystem: Host-associated > Plants > Roots > Rhizosphere > Soil | place: USA: Michigan... | reverse complement strand
GGCCGCGGCCGTCGGCATCCGGCTTCAGGATGTCCTTCACCGAGGTGGGGAACTGGCGGCACACCGCGACGATCCCCTGCGGGGTGACCGTGTCCGCCATGGTGTCGAGCACCTGCTCGGTGACGAACTCGACCTCGATACGGGCGTCGCCCGCGAGCTGTGCGATCTCGGAATAGCGCTCGAGCGCGGTCGGCGTGGCAAACAGCTCCACGACCAGCCGCGGACCGAACCTCAACCCCTCCGAAACCGCCTGTGGCCCCTCCAAGAGAAAGAGCCCGGTCTGCGACCGGGCATCTCTCTTGGCGAGCTTCGCCACCGCTCGAACCCTGGGGGAACGCGGGTTGTCCAACATGACTTCAATGGTAGCCGGATGCCGCGCACCCGGCCGCACCGGCATACAACCGCGGCGGCATGTGGAGGTGAAACGTACTAGACCGCAGCCACCTTCGGCGCAGAGGTATCCGCAGGCAATGCCGCCTTCGCCGTAGCGACGATGGCCGCGAAGGTTGCCGGCTCGGTGACCGCGAGGTCGGCGAGGATGCGACGATCCACCTCGATGCCGGCCAGGTTCAGGCCCTGGATGAGGCGGTTGTAGGTGAGGCCGTTCGCACGGGAGGCCGCGTTGATGCGCTGGATCCACAGGCGACGGAAGTCGCCCTTGCGGGCCCGGCGGTCACGGTACGCATAGACGAGGGAGTGGGTGACCTGCTCCTTGGCCTTGCGGTACAGACGGGAGCGCTGGCCGCGGTAGCCGCTCGCGCGCTCGAGGATTACCCGGCGCTTCTTGTGAGCGTTGACCGCCCTTTTTACTCTTGCCATTTGTCGATTCCTTTAGGTGTCTCGGTCGGCGCTTAGAGGCCGAGAAGTTTCTTGATGGTCTTGACGTTCGCCGGGGCGATGGCCTCGTCCTTGTTCAGGCTGCGCTTGCGCTTACCCGACTTGACCTCAAGGTTGTGTCGCATACCGGCCTGCTGCTTCATGATCTTGCCGCTGCCGGTGACCTTGAAACGCTTTTTGGCACCCGAGTGGGTCTTCTGCTTGGGCATCTTTCTCCTTGTTTACGTTCGTACTATTGCCCGACGGACTAGTCCGTCGTCACAGTGGGGGTGGCGGGCGCCGCGGCACGAGGCCCCGGCATCGCCTTCGCCGCGGGCGCCTTGGGGGCAGCGGGTGCCTTCGGGGCCGCGGGGGTCTTGGGGGCCGCAGGGGTCTCCGGTGTGACGGCCTCCGGTTCTGCCGGCTTCGGTTCCGCAACCTCCGGAGCCGCGGGGGCCTCCTGCTGCACCGGTGCCGGTGCGGCATCCGCGTGGTGCTCGCGCTCGGCGCGCGGCGGCTTCGTCGCGGCACGCTTGGCGTCGGACTCCGCCTTCACCTCGGCCTTGGTCTTCAGCGGGCCGATGACCATCACCATGTTGCGGCCGTCGATGGTCGGGGTCGACTCGACCGCCCCGAACTCGGCGACATCCGCGGCAAACCGCTGCAGCAGACGGACGCCCTGCTCCGGACGCGACTGCTCGCGGCCGCGGAACAGGATCATGGCCTTCACCTTGTCACCGGTCCTCAGGAAGCCTTCGGCGCGCTTGCGCTTGGTCTCGTAATCGTGCACGTCGATCTTCAAGCGGAAACGGACCTCTTTGAGGATCGTGTTGGACTGGTTGCGCTTGGCTTCTTTCGCCTTCTGCGCAGTTTCGTACTTGAACTTGCCGAAGTCCATGATCTTCGCCACGGGGGGCTTGGAGTTGGGAGCTACCTCAACCAAATCCAGGTCGGCCTCCTGGGCAAGGCGGATAGCGTCTTCAATGCGCACGACACCGACCTGCTCGCCGTTCGGGCCAACAAGTCGGACCTCCGGCACGCGGATACGGTCATTGGTACGGGGATCGCTGATGCGTTACTCCTCAAATATGTTCTTCTCGGCCAGCGGGAAGACGGATGCCCACCCGGCGCGAAAGAGAGGAAATACGCACCGGTTAGCTGAGGCTTTCGCCTCCCCCGGCACGGCACCCTTGGCTCCGTCTTCGCCAGAGTCACCAGGACTCTGTGCCAACACGGGGGGCACCAACAACCCGGTAACCTTAAGAAGCGGTAAGCGCGGGTGGGAGAATCTCCACTTTCGTTTCGGAACCACAAGACCCCGAAGCCGACATCGAGTCTAACAGAGGAAAAACCATGAGCGATACCGGGCACGATCACGTCATCACAGAACCGGAATCGCTCGAGTCCGTTCTCGCCGAAGCCGAGACAGCGGGCGGCGTTGCGGCACGCGACATCGCCGAGGTACCCGCCGTCGAGATCATCAACACGGTCGCAGTGCACCTGCTCAGCGCGGCAGCAGTGAAGTGCGGCCTCGCCGACGACCCGGAGCACCAGACCGACCTGGACGAGGCACGCAGGCTCATCGACGCCATGGCGGGCCTGATCACCGCGAGCGCCGCAGGCCTCGGCGATCACCACGCCAGAGCACTGCGCGATGGGCTGCGCTCCGTGCAACTCGCGTTCCGAGAGGCCTCGCCGTTCCCGGACAAGCCGGGCGAAGGGGCGGGCGAGAAGTGGACTGGGCCGGTCAACTAGGTTCGCCGGGGAGCTTGGGCCTTTAGCGCCTGGACGCCGCCCATAGAGGCCCGCCACACCCGCGCCCAGACGCTAAAGGCCCAAGCACGGTTGCAAGTCGACCGGCAGAGAGGCGGAAGTCGGTTAAGCGGGGAGGAGCTTTACGGCCAGGGAGTCGACGCGGGCGGCGATCAGGGTGCTTGCCGACCAGCGCTCCTGCAGGCGGGCGAGCAGGGCATCCAGGGATTGCCGGTCGAGACCGGGGGCGAGCGACAGGCTCACGACGAGCTCCGGTCCGGCAAGACGCGCCCCGGGGTCGCCCGGCGCCAGCTCGATGCGGACCACCTCCGGCTCGGGCTCGGCGGAGCCCATGAACTCGTCCAGCACCTCCGGGTCGAGATAGCTGGGGATCCACGGCTGAGACTGGGCGATCGCCCACAGCGCGGGTCGACGGATGGCGAACTCGTCATCCGAGGTCGCATCGAGCACCACCAGGTCGGTCTGCTCGCTCGCCGCCGCCAGCGCGACCCGGACGGCATCCGCCGGGACCGGCCGCGCCTTCGGATCCCACCTCTGCATGGCGGCGACCGAGCTGAACGCGGGAAGCACATCGCGGCCGTCCGGACCCGCCACCGTGACGATCGACAGCTCGGCGCTCTTGTCCACGAGGTGGCCGTGCTCACCCACCCCGGACTCCCCCAGCGCCGCGACGAGCGGGATCAGCAGGCGGGACTGTCTGATGGCGGCGATGACGGACTGCTCGCCGCCGTCGCCGGCACGGAATTGTGCCAACGCCCGCAGCAAGGCCTCCGGTGCGGAGCCGTCATCCCCGGAGGACGCCTCCTGTTCGAAGTGACGCCCCGCCCAGGGCACCCCCGCAGAATCCGTCCCGCGGTGCGGGTGGTGAGACTCGGGATCGTGTGCCATCAATCGCTGGCGACGTCCAGCGCCTCTGCGAGAGTGAACGCCTTCGCATACAGCGCCTTGCCGACGATCGCGCCCTCCACGCCGAACCGCACCAATTCCCGCAGGTCCGCGATGTCATCGAGATTCGCCACCCCGCCCGATGCGATCACCGGTTTGTCGGTGCGGTCGGCCACGGTGCGCAGCAGCTCGAGGTTCGGCCCCGCCAGGGTGCCGTCCTTCGTGACGTCGGTGACGACGTAACGGCAGCATCCCGCCGCTTCGAGGCGATCCATCACCTGGAACAGGTCGCCGCCGTCCTTGGTCCAGCCGCGCGCCGCCAGGGTCGTTCCGCGGACGTCGAGGCCGACGGCGATCGCCTCGCCGTATTCGGAGATCACGTGCGCCGCCCACTCGGGGTTCTCCAGCGCGGCAGTGCCGAGGTTGATGCGCTTGGCCCCGGTCGCGAGCGCGGCCTCGAGCGTCTCGTCGTCCCGGATGCCGCCGGACAGTTCGATGTTCACCCCGCGGGCCTGCTTGATGACCCGCCTGATCACCGCGTGGTTGTCGCCGCGCCCGAACGCCGCGTCGAGATCGACGAGGTGGATCCACTCCGCACCCTGATCGACCCAATCGGCCGCGGCATCCACCGGATCGCCGTAGCTGGTCTCGCTGCCGGCCTCGCCCCGGGTCAGGCGTACCGCCTTGCCCCCGGCGACGTCGACCGCGGGAAGCAGGATGAGGGCCGGGGCCTTGTTGAACTCGCTCATAGTGTCATTTCTTGGTTGCTGCGGATCTCTGGAGGCTAAGCCCTGCCGGCCAAGCTGTGCCTATCAGTAACTGCCCAAACTCGCTATCCAGTTGCCCAGCAGGCGGATTCCCGGTTCGCCGGACTTCTCCGGGTGGAACTGGGTCGCCGACAGTGGCCCGTTCTCCACTGCGGCGAGGAACCGGGAGCCGTGGGTGGCCCAGGTCAAAGCCGGCTGCGGGCGCGGCGGAGTGACATCCAGACTCCACTCCTGTGCAGCATACGAGTGTACGAAGTAGAAACGCTCCTGCGCAATTCCATCGAAGAGCACGGAGCCGTCAGCCGCTTCCACGGTGTTCCAGCCCATGTGCGGGAGCACCGGTGCCTCGAGTTCCGTCACGATACCCGGCCACTGGCCGAGCCCCTCCGTCGTGACGCCGCCCTCGATGCCGCGATCGAAGAACACCTGCATGCCCGCGCAGATGCCGAGAACGGGCCGGCCGCCGGCCAGCCGCCGGTCGACCAGCTCGGGTCCGGCAACCGGTCCGAGCTGCTCCATGACGGCGGCGAAGGCGCCGACGCCGGGGACGACCAGCCCGTCCGCTTCGAGCACCTTCCTCCGGTCTGCGCTCAGCTCGACTCGAGCGCCGGCCGCCTCGAGCGCCTTAGCGGCGGAGTGGACGTTGCCGCTGCCGTAGTCGAGGACCACGACGAATGGGGACGTCACCGCTACAGCGCCCCCTTGGTGGAGGGGATGCCGCTCACCCGGGCATCCGGCTCGATCGCCTTGCGGAATGCCCTGGCGAACGCCTTGAACTCCGCCTCGGCGATGTGGTGCGGGTCGCGGCCGCCGAGCACCGTGAGGTGCACGGTGAGACCGGCATTGAACGAGATCGCCTCGAACACGTGACGCACCATGGAGCCGGTGAAGTGGCCGCCGATCAGATGGAACTCGAAGCCGTCGGGCTCGCCCGTGTGCACGAGGTACGGTCGCCCGGACACGTCGACCACGGCGCGCACGAGCGCCTCGTCCAAGGGAACGAGGGCATCGCCGAAGCGCGAGATGCCGGACTTGTCGCCCAGCGCCTCCCGGATCGCCTTGCCGAGGACGATGCCGATGTCTTCGACGGTGTGGTGGACGTCGATCTCGGTGTCGCCGTTGGCGCGAACAGTGAGGTCGACCAGCGAGTGCTTCGCGAAGGCGGTGAGCATGTGGTCGAAGAAGGGAACCGAGGAGTCGATCTCCGACTTGCCCGTCCCGTCCAGGTCGATCCGGAGATCGATGCTCGACTCACTCGTCTCGCGCGCCAGGTGAGCAACCCGCTGTCTGTTCATCGTTCAATCCTAGCCAGCGCCCGAAGGAACTCCGTCGTCTCCGCCTCGGTTCCCGCCGTCACCCTGAGGTGGTTCGGGATGCCGATGTCGCGGATGAGGATGTCCTGCTCGAGAAGCGCGCTGAACACCGCGTGCGGGTCGGAGACCCCGCCGAACAGGACGAAGTTCGACCAGCTCGGCCAGACGGGGTAGCCGAGGCGGGGCAGCTCTTCTAGGAGCCGGTCCCGCTGCGCCTTGATGTCGTCGACCATGGCGAGCATCTCCGCGGAGTGGGCCAGCGCCGCGTTTGCGGCCGCCTGGGTCAGCGCGGACAGGTGGTACGGCAGCCTGACCAGACGAACCGCGTCGGCCACAGCGGGGTCGGCCGCGAAATAGCCGAGCCTGGCGCCCGCGAACGCGAAGGCCTTGCTCATGGTGCGGGAGACCACCAGGCGCTCACGGCCGTCGAGGAGGCTGAGGGCGGTCGGCAGCTCCGACGGGGTGAACTCCGCATACGCCTCGTCGACGATCACCATGCCCCGGGCTGCGTCGTACACGGCGGCAATCGTCTCCAGCGACAACGGCGTCCCCGTGGGGTTGTTGGGCGAGCAGAGGAGCACGAGGTCGGGGTCGTATTCCTCGACCCAGCGCACCGCCGTCTCCGGGGATATCTCGTAGTTCTCGTCCCGCTGCCCCGCCACCCACTGTGTGCCCGTCCCCGACGCGAGAATCGGGTACATGGAGTATGTCGGAGGAAAGCCGAGCACGCTGCGCCCCGGACCGCCGAACGCCTGCAGAAGCTGCTGGAGGACCTCGTTGGACCCGTTCGCCGCCCACATGTTATCGCGCGTCAACCCGTGCCCGACGTAGTTCGCGAGGCTGTCCCGGAGGTCTGTGAACTCGCGGTCCGGGTATCGGTTGACCTTCAGGACGGCGGTGGCCACGGACTCCACGATGTCCCGGGCGACAGCCTCGGGGATCAGATGGGTGTTCTCGTTCACGTTGAGGGCGACCCGCACGGCCTTCTGCGGTGCGCCGTAGGGCGACTTCCCACGAAGGTCGGCACGGAGGGGGAGGTCTGAGAGAGAAGCCACGCCCAAACATTACTAGCCCGCCCAGCAGCACGGCATTCGGGTGTCGCCGGGACAAGCCGCGAGCACGACAGAGGGCGAAGCGAGCCGGGCGGGACGAAGCACCCGAACGAGCCGCTCGACCCTAGTGCGAGTACCGCACCGGAATCGCCAGTCGCTGGCCGATCTGCACATCGGAACTCGTCAACTGGTTCAACTGCACGACATCCGAGATCACCTCGCGGGGGTCCGCGGAGGGGGCGATCTGCAACGCCAGCTGCCAGAGCGACTGGCCGGCTTCCACGGTTACATACTGGAACGCGGTCGAACCGCCCACGCTGGTCGCGGTCGCCATCCCACCGTTGAGGCCGAAGGCCAGCGCGGCGGCGATCAGCGGAACCGCCGCAAGGGTAGTCAGCACCGCACGGCCACGCCGCGTGAGCCGCAGGCGCGGGGCCACTGCCCGGGTTCCGATAACGGCGGTGCCCATGATCGCTGTGCTCATTGCTTACCTCCTGATGCTCCGCATTCAGTACAGAGTCCGCATCCGGCACTCGGCCGGGAGTGCCGGATGCGAAGCTTTGTTCCGAACATACATTCGATTATGCGATGTTTCAAGCCCGAGTTTCGAAAATTGCGATGCCGACTTCTCAACACACTCGAACAGATGTTTGTATATCGACCGATCTGCGGATACAGTTTCGATTGTCTGGAGACAGACCATCAGGTACCACCGACATTGCACGGCCGCCAGTCGGCCGAGACGACGATCAGGAGCGATATGGACGACCTCAACGAGGAGCGTGCGGCTCGCACTGCGGGGCCGAAGCCCGGCACCCGCAGACGCAAGAGTCTGAGCGAGAAGCAGGTGGCCATCCTCGAGACGATCCAGCGCGCGGTCTCCAACCACGGTTACCCGCCGAGCATGCGGGAGATCGGGGACGCGGTCGGGCTGTCGTCCCTTTCGAGCGTGACCCACCAGCTCAACCAGCTCGAGCTCAGCGGCTACCTCCGCCGCGACCCCAACCGGCCTCGCGCGCTCGAGGTTCTCATCGAGCTGCAGCCGACGGATGGCGGGGTCGCCTCAGACAATCCGACTCCCGTCGGCGACGCCGCCATGGTCCCCCTCGTCGGACGGATCGCCGCCGGCATCCCGATCACCGCGGAGCAGCAGATCGACGAGGTGTTTCCGCTCCCCCGCCAGTTGGTCGGCAAGGGCGACCTCTTCATGCTCAAGGTCGTCGGGGAGTCCATGATCGACGCCGCGATCTGCGATGGTGACTGGATCGTCGTCCGACAGCAGAAGACGGCCGAGAACGGCGACATCGTCGCGGCGATGCTCGACGATGAGGCGACGGTGAAGGTGTTCCAGCAGAGGGACGGCCACACCTGGCTGCTCCCCCGCAACAGCGCGTTCGCCCCCATCCTCGGCGACTACGCCGAGCTGCTCGGCAAGGTCGTCGCGGTCCTCCGCTCGGTCTAGGCCGCCAGATACGCCTTCATCGACGTCGGCGAGAACGGCCCCGGGGCCATCGTCCCGGGGCCGTTCCCACGCCCACCTCTCATGCCCACCGCGGGCGGCGGCTCAGTGCGCGTGCGCCTCGCGCACGGCACGGGTGGCGCTGAGGACGTTCTTGAGCGATGCGACGGTCTCGTCGTAGTGGCGGGTCTTCAGACCGCAGTCCGGGTTCACCCAGACCTGCCGGTCGGGGATCGAACCCAGCGCGATCTCGAGGAGGTCGGTGACCTCTTCGACGCTCGGAACCCGGGGCGAATGGATGTCGTAGACCCCCGGTCCGATCCCCCGGCCGAAGCCGCTGCCCTTGATGTCCGGCACCACCTCCATCCTGGAGCGGGCGGCCTCGATCGAGGTGACGTCCGCGTCCAGCCGGTTGATCGCATCGATCACCACGCCGAACTCCGAGTAGCAGAGGTGGGTGTGGATTTGGGTCCGGTCCGCTACCCCGGCCGTGGCCAGGCGGAAGGCTCCCACCGACCAGTCGAGATAGTCCGCCTGATCCTTCTTCTTGAGCGGGAGCAGCTCGCGCAGTGCGGGCTCGTCGACCTGGATGATGCCGATCCCCGCCGCCTCGAGGTCGTGGATCTCGTCGCGCAGGGCGAGGGCGACCTGGTTGGCGGTGTCGCCCAGCGGCTGGTCGTCGCGCACGAACGACCAGGCCAGGATCGTCACGGGGCCGGTGAGCATTCCCTTGACCGGCTTGGCCGTGAGGCCCTGAGTGTACGTCGACCACTCGACCGTGATCGGCGACGGCCTGGACACGTCGCCCCAGAGGATCGACGGGCGCGTGCAGCGCGAGCCGTAGGACTGCACCCAGCCGTTCTGCGTCACCGCGAAGCCGTCGAGGTTCTCGGCGAAGTACTGCACCATGTCGTTGCGCTCCGGCTCACCGTGCACCAGCACGTCGAGGCCGATCTCCTCCTGCAGCTCGACCACCCTGCGGATCTCCGCACGCATCGCATCCTTGTACTGCTCCTCGGTGATCTGCCCCTTCGCGAAGGCCGCGCGGGACTTGCGGATGTCGCCGGTCTGCGGGAAGGAGCCGATGGTCGTCGTCGGCAGGAACGGCAGCTTCAGCGCGGCATCCTGCGCGGCGAGACGCACGGCGTAGGCCCCACGGTCGAAGTCGGCGGGGCTGAGCGCGGCTGCACGGGCGCGCACGGCACCGTCGCGCACGCCGACGGCGGTCTTGCGGTCTTCGAGAGCGGCGGATGCGGCATCCAGTTCGGCCCGGATCGCGGCCTTGCCCGCGGTGAGCCCGGTCGCGAGGGTGGCGATCTGCCCGACCTTCTGGTCGGCGAAGGCCAGCCAGCTCTTCAGCTGGTCGCCCAGCAGGGGCTCGTCGTCGACGTCGTGCGGGGTGTGGAACAGGCTCGTGGAACTGCTCACAGCAACGTCCGGGCTGAGTCCCCGCAGCGCTTCGAGCGTGTCGAAAGCCCCGTCGAGGTCGCCACGCCAGATGTTGTGACCGTCGATCACGCCGCCGACCAGGGTCTTGGCGGCGAGCGCGGCAGCCAGCGGCCCTTCCACAAGCTCGGGGACCGAGCCCTTCACGAGATCGAGGCCGATGGCCTCCACCGGAGTCGCGGCGAGCACGGGCAGGGCGTCGTCCAGACTGCCGTACGGGGCCGCGACGAAGATCTGCGGGCGGACGGCGGCTGCCCCGAGCTGCTCGTACGCGCGCTTGGCCGCGGCGAGCACGGCATCCCGCGGAACCTCGATGCTCTCGCTGACGAGCGCCGGCTCGTCGAGCTGCACCCATTCCGCGCCCACGGCCGTGAGCGCGGCCAGCAGCTCGGCGTAGACGGGCAGCAGATCGTCGAGCCGGTCGAGCGGCCGGTATCCGGCCGGGGCGCCCTCGGAGGCCTTGCTGAGCAGCAGGAAGGTGACCGGGCCGACGATGACCGGGCGGGTGCGGTAGCCGGAGACGCTCGCCTCGGCGACCTCGCGGACGAGGCGGTCCGAAGCCAGTCGGAACGTCGTCTCCGGACCGATCTCCGGCACGAGGTAGTGATAGTTCGAGTCGAACCATTTGGTCATCTCCGCGGGCGTGTCCTGACCCTCGCCGCGGGCGATCGTGAAGTACCCGGCGAGGTCGACGGCGCCGTCGGCGCGGACGAGCCGCTCGAAGCGGGCGGGGACGGCGCCGACCGTCACCGCGGCATCCAGCACCTGGTCGTAATAGGAGAACGCCTCGGGGATCGAGGAGTCGGCCCTGCCGAGGCCGAGTTCGACGAGGCGGGCGCGCGTCACGGCACGAAGCTCCGCCGCAGCCTCCTCCAGCTCGTCCGCCGTGATGCGACCGGCCCAGAAGGACTCGACGGCCTTCTTCAGCTCGCGGCGGCGCCCGATGCGGGGGTAGCCGAGGATGGTGCCGCTGGGGAAGGCTGCGGACGTTGCTTCGGTGAGGCTCATACTGTTTCGTTTTCCTTGGGTGTTGGCAATACAGGTGTCGGTGTTGCGGAAGTCGGTGCTGCGGGAAGAAGGCCCACGCCGTCCAGGACGGAGAGCGCCGCCGTGTGCTGGTTGAAAGTGTAAAGGTGCAGGGCGGGAGCTCCCCCGCGCAGGACCTCTTCGGCGAGGGCTGTCGCATGGCTCACGCCGACCTCGAACTGGGCTTCGACCGACCCGGCCGATTCGAGGTTGCGGGCGAGCTCCACCGGAAGCCGCTCGTCCGTCAGCTCGATGGTGCGTTCCAGGCGGCGAGAGCTGGTCATCGGCATGATGCCGGGGATCACGGGGATGGTGACGCCGGCGTCCCTCGCCTTCGAGACGAAGCCCAGATAGTCATCCGCGTGGAAGAAGAGCTGGGTGATCGCGAAGGTCGCACCCGCTACCTGCTTGGCCAGGAGGGTGTCGATGTCCTGCAGCGCGTGCCGGGAGCGCGGATGCCCGTTCGGGAAGGCCGCGACGGCGACCTGCACCTTGCTCCTCACCGAGGGGATGCGCGCCACGACGGCCGCGCTGGTCGGCTGTACGCGGGTGGACTGCACGCTGGCGTACTGGGCCCGTTCGGTCTGCACTCGATGGATCAGCTGCACCAGTTCGGATGCGCTGCCCAGGTCGCCGAGGAACTGCTCGCCCTCGACGGAACCCCGTGGCGGGTCGCCGCGCAAGGCCAGGAAGCGCGTGATCCCCGCATCGAGGAACTCCCGCACCAGCCGGTTGGCCTCGAAGTGAGAGGATCCGACGCAGGTGAGGTGGGCCAGCGGGTCGACGGCCGTGTGCTCGTGGATGTACCGGAGAACCTCCAGCGAACTCCTCCTCGACGACCCGTTGGCGCCGTAGGTGACCGACATGAAGTCCGGTGCCGCGGACGCCAGCCGGCGGATCGTCTCCCTGAGCTCGGCCCCGGCCGCGTCATTGCGCGGCGGGAAGAGTTCGAACGAGAACGGTGTCCTCTCGGGACATCGGGGTTCTTCGTCCGGCACGATAGATCCAATCGGCGAGGTGCCGACGCCCGGACCGTGCGAGGCCAGTGCCGCACGGCACCACCGGACGCCAGCCTGACAGGGTGGCACAAGCCCGAGGGCTCCAGTGGGCGGGTGCCGGGCTCGGCTGTCGCTCCGTCGCGCTCGGACAGCCGGCCCGACCACCGGGCCAGCCGCCGCGAATGCGACGGATCAAGCCTAACAACGCGACGACTCCATTGCCCCGTGTTACGTCCGACGGGGTGTTCTTCAGGAACCGACGACCTCGCCGACGGAGAACTCGCGCAGCGACGACTCCCGTTCCTCGTTGACCATCACGCTGACCCGGGTCCCGCCCTCCTCGTAGGAGGTCGCGAGGATCGTGCCGTGATCGTGCAGCGCCGAGATGACCTCGCCGCGGTCGTACGGGATGAGCAGCTCGAGCCGGACCGAGGGGCGCGGCAGCAGCCCGGCGATGGCGTCCTGCAGCTCCTCGATGCCCTCCCCCGTGCGGGCGGAGGCGAAGATCGCCTGCGGTGCGAGCGAGCGCAGCAGCAGACGCTGGCTCTCGTCCGCCAGGTCGGCCTTGTTGAACACCACGATCTCGGGGATGTCCCGCGCGCCCAGTTCCCCGATCACGTCGCGAACGGTCGCGAGCTGGCTGGCCGGGTCCGGGTGGGAGGCGTCGACCACGTGCAGGATCACGTCCGAGTCCGCGACCTCCTCCAGCGTCGAGCGGAACGCTTCGACCAGTTGGTGGGGAAGGTTGCGCACGAAACCGACCGTGTCGACGAGCGTGTACAGGCGACCGTCATCCGTCTCGGTCTTGCGAACCGCGGTGTCGAGGGTCGCGAACAGGGCGTTCTCGACGAGCGCGCCCGCCCTGGTGATGCGGTTCAGCAGCGACGACTTGCCCGCGTTCGTGTACCCCGTGATCGCGACAGACGGCACCGAGTTGCGATTGCGATTGGCCCGCTTGGCCTCGCGCGCGGGCTTGAAGCCGAGAATCTGCTTGCGCAGCCTCGACATGCGGGTGTGGATGCGCCGGCGATCGAGCTCGATCTTGGTCTCGCCCGGTCCACGGCTTCCCATCCCGGCACCGGCGCCTCCAACCTGGCCACCGGCCTGGCGGGACATCGATTCGCCCCAACCGCGCAGGCGTGGGAGCAGGTATTCGAGCTGGGCCAGTTCCACCTGGGCCTTGCCCTCGCGGCTCTTGGCGTGCTGGCTGAAGATGTCGAGGATGACGGCGGTGCGGTCGATGACCTTCACCCGCACGACATCCTCGAGCGCGCGGCGTTGGCTCGGGGCGAGCTCGCTGTCGACGATCACGGAGTCCGCCCCGGAAGCCGCGACGACATCCCGCAGTTCGATCG
>Ga0157371_10004089_pt1 | contig 12891 bp, 11 predicted proteins | sample C45metaG_FD_113462 | JGI IMG/M metagenome (GOLD analysis project Ga0157371, IMG submission 113462) | Corn rhizosphere microbial communities from Kellogg Biological Station, Michigan, USA - C4-5 metaG | ecosystem: Host-associated > Plants > Roots > Rhizosphere > Soil | place: USA: Michigan... | reverse complement strand
TGGAAGGCTTTGAGCTGGGCGTGGGAAACCGACATCGAAACCTCCAGTAACAAGCTGAGCTTATATTGGAAATACGATAAATCGATTTCACTTATTAATCAGTAATTGTTTTTATCGGCCTCAGCCCCGGTGACTGATTAGTCGAACAGCATCGGCGCCATGAGCCTGTGCGAGCAATAACAGGCTCATCTGACCGATATCGCCCCAGGGAAGCGGCGATATCGAAGTGCTTAACAATAAAAAAACACAGGCGTTTTCTTCCAATTCTGCCGGCACACTCACACCTGAGGTCAGAACCACAATGAACAATCCCATCGGCACCATCAAGCGTTGGCGCGTGCAGATCTTCGCGATCACCTGGCTCGCCTACGCCGCGTTCTATTTCACTCGCAAAGCGTTTTCCGTGGCCAAACTGGGGATCGCCGAAGACCCCACTTTCATGCTCGACAAAATGGCCATGGCCAACCTCGACGCCATCTACCTGACGGCCTACGCCATCGGGCAATTCACCTGGGGCATTCTCGCCGACCGCTTTGGTCCACGGGTCGTGGTTCTCGGCGGGTTGCTGATTTCTGCGGCAGCCGCCCTGGTGATGGGCAGTTTCGCGACGTTACCGATTTTTGCCACCTGCATGTTGATCCAGGGCCTGGCCCAGTCGACTGGATGGTCGGGGTTGTGCAAGAACATTGGCAGTTTCTTCCCCGCCGAGCAGCGCGGTAGGGTGCTTGGGCTATGGAGCTCCTGCTACGCCTTTGGCGGGCTGGTGGCCTCGCCGTTTGCCGGTTGGTGGGCGTACACGCTCATCGGCACCTGGCACGCGGCGTTCTTTTCCAGTGCGGCGGTGGTTGGGCTGGTCGCCGTGCTGTTTTTTATTTTTCAACGCAACACACCGCAAGACGTCGGCTTGCCGGCGGTGGAACCGGAGCCGGAACTCACGGCTGAAGAATCCTGTGCGCAGAGCAAGATCAGCGTTCTGGAACCGTTAAAGGAAATCCTGCGCAATCGCACGGTGCTGATTCTCGGCCTCGCGTACTTCCTGTTGAAACCGGCGCGCTACGCGATTCTGCTGTGGGGACCGGTGATTGTTTTCGAGCAGATGCCGTCGGTGGGCAAGGTCGGTGCGGCGATCATTCCCACCTCGTTCGAACTGGCCGGGCTGTTGGGGCCAATTCTGTTGGGCCTGGCCTCGGACAAACTGTTCGGCGCCCGGCGCATGCCGGCCTGCGTGCTCAGTCTGTTGGCGCTGACCGTTTCTTTGGCGCTGTTCATGGGCGCCTTGCACACTGGCAGCGTCATGCTGGTGGTGGCGCTGCTGTTCGTCATGGGACTGACGCTGTACGGACCGGACTCGATGATCAGCGGCGCGGCGGCGATTGATTTCGGCACGGCCAAGGCAGGCGCCACGGCGGCCGGGTTCGTCAATGGTTGCGGTTCGGTCGGAGCGATTCTCGGCGGCTTGCTGCCAGGCTATTTCGATTCAGTCACGGTGTTCATCGTCTTCGCCGGCTGCGCGATGTTCTCCGCCCTGGTCCTGATCCCGCACTGGAACAGCCGTCCGGCTGGCCTGCGTACCGACAACGCCTTTGTGCCTAACCAGGCGATGCCTGTAAAACCCCTGCGTACCTGAGGAAAACAACCGATGAGACCTTTCTGGCTGGAACAGGCGCTGGAGGCCGAGACCTGCGCGCCGTGCGAACCTTTGTCGGGCGACACCCGTGCCGATGTGTGCATCGTCGGCGGTGGTTACACCGGGTTATGGACCGCGATCATGCTCAAGGAGCAGAACCCCGAACTGGATGTGCTGCTGATCGAGGCCGACATCTGCGGTGCCGGTGCGAGCGGTCGCAATGGTGGTTGCGCGCTGTCGTGGTCAGCCAAGTTTTTCACGCTGGAAAGGTTGTTTGGTGTCGAAGAAGCTGTGCGCCTGGTCAAGGAGTCGGAGCGCAGCATTTATGCGATCGGCGCTTTCTGCGAACAGTATGGCGTCGATGCCGACTACCGTCTCGATGGCACGCTCTACACCGCCACCAATCACGCTCAATGCGGTTCGACCGATGCTGTGATTGCCGCATTGGAGCGCAACGACATCAACTCTTTTACCCAACGACCGGTCGTCGACGTGCAGCGCATGGCCGGCTCCAGCAAACACCTGGAAGGCTGGTTTTCGCCGGCCGCCGCGAGTGTGCAGCCGGGCAAACTGGTGCGCGGTTTGCGCCGGGTCGCCTTGCAACTGGGCGTGCGAATCCACGAGCACACCGCGATGACCGGGCTGGAGGAAGGCAAGCCTGCCGGGGTTAAAACCTTCGGCGGCAACATCCGCGCCGACCGTGTGGTGCTGGCCATGAACGCGTGGATGGCCCGTGCATTCCCACAGTTCGAACGCAGCGTAGCGATCGTTTCCAGCGACATGCTGATCACCGAACCGCGCCCCGATCTGCTCAACGAAATCGGTTTGACCAGCGGTGTCACGGTGCTCGATTCGCGGATATTCGTGCACTACTACCACAACACCCCGGACGGTCGAATCATGCTCGGCAAGGGTGGCAACACCTTTGCCTACGGCGGGCGAATGTTGCCGGTGTTCGATCAACCGTCGCCGTATGCCGGTTTGTTGCGGCACAGCCTGAGCGAGTTTTTTCCGGCGTTCGCCCAGGTCAAGGTCGAGGCCACCTGGAACGGTCCTTCGGATCGCTCGGTCACCGGTTTGCCGTTTTTTGGCCAGATGAGCGCCTGCGGCAATGTGTTTTACGGTTTCGGTTATTCCGGCAGCGGCGTCGGCCCGTGCCATATGGGCGGGCAGATTCTGGCCTCGCTGGTTCAGGGGCTGGACAACGTCTGGACCCGTTCACCCCTGGTCAATGGCCCCTTGGGTTTTTTCCCACCAGAGCCGATTCGATACCTTGGCTCCCTGATGGTGCGCAACGCCATTCGCCGCAAGGAGCGCGCCGAGGATCACGGACGCCGGCCACGGCATCTGGACGTGCGCCTGGCCAAATTCGCAGCGGCGGCGGGCAAGGCCGACAAAGGATGAGCGCGTCTATCGATTGACCAGCCAATCGAGCAGCAAGCGGCCATCGCTACGCGGCGGGTAAGCGCTTCGAGGCGTTGGCGGGTTGCCTGCGGTGGCGCACAGCACCGGACGGTCCGGGTCGCTGTCGAGAAAGCTGATGAGCACCTCGGTGCCGGCGAGTGGCAGCCTGGACGGGTCAATCCGCCCGTCCGGCGTTGCGAGGGCCAAGGGTATCCACAGGCCGGTGGACTCATCGTCCAGCGGCGTTGGCCACAACGCGATGTGTATCCGCCCTTGATCATCCAGCACTGCCGGTTGCCCGGCCGGGCCCAGTACCCGCGCCGACTGCAAACCGGCAATGGCGGGGCGGGCATGTGTCCATTCAGGCCGGAACGCCGTGGACCAGGGAATGGCGCTGAACTGATTGCTGTAGTGCCAGGCCCTGTCGGGTGCGGCCTCGGAGAGCATCGACGGCTGCTGGCACTGATGCTGAATGTCGGTCAGCAGCCATTGATCGTTGAAGTTCGTGATCGGATGTTCCGACACTTGCACGATGCACCCACTGCGCAGATCACGGTGGTTGCTTTGACCCTCTATCTGCCGGTGCTTGCAGCGCAGGCGTTCGAGGATTCGGCGACTGACCTGGGCACGGTCCAGGCATGGCGCAGTCGGGTGAGCGCCCAGCGTTGGCGAGGTGTGGCGCTGGAAAAACTCGCGGATCACCGGGCCGTCAGCTGAATCAGCCGTCTCGCCGTCAAACGGCATCAACCGCGGCGCCTGGGGAAAGCTCAGGCTGTCGTCCGCCAGCACCAGCACATGGCCGGTGCGCTGATGTTCGAAGTGAAAGTGGATGCCTTCTTCCTCGCAGAGCCGTTGCAGGAAGACCAGGTCGCTCTCCTCGAACTGTATGCAGAATCGCCGGACGGGATAGCGCGTGCTCGGCAGTTCAAAGCGGTAGCTGTCGGTGGGTAACGCGTTTTCTGCCAGCAGCTGACGCAGGATGTCGGGCACGCTGAGCTGATGAAACACCCGCCGATGAGGTTGTCCGTCCAGGAGCTGAAGGCGCGGTACCAGCACCAGGTTGTAGCCGATCCCGTGCGGGCCACGATGTTCACGCCGGGCACCGTGCAGCAGGCCGTGAATGCCGGTTTCGCCGTCCAGGCTCAGGAACGCCGGCTGATGCAGCAACTGCTCGAGTTTTATCGCCGGCGTCAGACCGATCACTTCGATGTCGAAACGATAAGGCTGGTTGAGGCTTTCGCGACCACTGAACTGCGACACCTGCACATTCAAACCGTCGTTCAGGAGTGCCAGGGTGTAGGGACTTTCCTTGTCGTTGTGCATCGAACACGCTTCTGCCATGGGAGATGGGCGCAGAGGGTACGAAACCACGGCCATGAATGGTCAGCGTAAATCGCCTTTTCGGAATTGCCCTACAAGCTGTGGTGAAGATGTCGATACGTCATGGGCGTGAACGGTTGGATTTTTTGGTCGATTGCCTTCTTTAGGCCGTATAAACTTGCGCCATGCGTCGGCCAATAGATGTCTCGGCGCCACAGATCAAGAGAGTGAGTAATGGGCGCACAGTGGAAGGTTAAACACAAAGAAGCGGCATCTAACGCCAAGGGCAAAATCTTCGGCAAACTGGTGAAAGAAATCACCATTGCTGCGCGTAACGGTGCCGATACTGCCACCAACGCTCACCTGCGCCTGGTGGTCGAGCAGGCCAAGAAAGCCTCGATGCCCAAGGAAACCCTGGATCGCGCGATCAAGAAAGGCGCGGGCCTGTTGGGCGAAACCGTGCAATACCATCGCGTGACGTATGAAGGCTTCGCACCGCATCAGGTGCCGCTGATCGTTGAATGCGTGACTGACAACATCAACCGCACCGTGGCTGAAATCCGCGTGGCGTTCCGCAAGGGCCAACTGGGTGCTTCCGGTTCGGTGTCGTGGGATTTCAACCATGTGGGCATGATCGAAGCGTCCCCGGACAGCCCTGATGCCGATCCGGAAATGGCCGCGATCGAAGCCGGTGCCCAGGATTTCGAGCCCGGTGAAGAAGAGGGCACAACGCTGTTCCTGACTGAGCCTGCAGACCTGGACGCGGTTCAGAAAGCCCTGCCAGAGCAAGGTTTCACGGTATTGTCGGCCAAGTTGGGCTACCAGCCGAAAAACCCGGTCAGCGGTTTGAGCGACGAGCAGATGGCTGAAGTCGAGGCGTTCCTGGAAGGCCTCGATAACCATGATGATGTGCAGGACATGTTTGTGGGTCTGGCGGGTTAAGCATCCAGCGTTGACGGCTTTGTCGCCTGACAGGCCGTCTTCGCGGGCAAGCCCGCTCCCACAGGGATTTTGTGTCGTTCACTTGTTCTGTGATCAACACAGCCCCCTGTGGGAGCGGACTTCGTCGCGATTGACCGCGCAGCGGTCACTGAATATCAATTAATCCCACAATCTCACTGAACCCCGGCCGCGCCAGCACATCCGGCTGACAGCAACGCTGCTGCAACGCTTCCAGCCGGGCACGTTCTACATCGATCAGCCCTGAGTCGATCCGCTCCAGCAATTCCCCCAGCAATACCCCGAATGCCCGCACTTCGATCCGTTGCAGCGCACGGCTTTCCGGGCTGTCGGAGGTCGCATGGAACGACGCCGCGCCAAAGTCCCCCAGCAGACAATCCCCGTGCTCGTTCCACAAAATATTGTGGCCGTAGAGATCGCCGTGGGTGATGCCTTGGTCGTGCAAATGCTCAGCCACCGAGGCGATGCCGCGGGCCATGCGCAACGCGACGTCGGCACTGAAGCGGGTGTCCTCGGTGTATACGTCACGGGTGCAGGATGCCAGGCTCGGCAGCGCAGCGAGGTTTCGGTAACTCGGATCGATCAGTTGCATCACCAGCCCGGCTTGCTGCTCGGGATGATCAACGATGCGGCCTTCGACCCGGATCAGATTGGGATGAAGGCCGGCCGTGATGCAGGCGTTCATTTCGTGCAGTGGCGAGCCATCGCTGGTCATTTCGCCTTTGTAGAGTTTCACCGCGACGGGTGTGGCCGCTTGACCTGGCCGTTGCCATGCCGCGCGATGAATCACCCCTGAAGCGCCTTCGCCCAGTTGCTGCTCCAGGCGCAACTCGGTCCATGCAATGCTCGTCGTGGCATCCAGCGCCGCGACATCCGCTTCGGTTTCCAGAGGGTTACCGGCATAAGCCAGCCAGGTCAGGCTTGGCAGGGTCAGTAGCCACTCGGGAAGTTCGGTCAACTGGTTGGCGGCGATGCGAATCAGTTCGAGTCGATGGCACTGGCTCAAGCGCTCGGGCAGGCGCTGCAAGCGATTGCCGGCAAGCATGAGTTTTTGCAGGTACGGCCGATCGCCCAGCTCATCGGGCAGTTCGCCGATGTGGTTATCGGTCAGGATCAGCCAGCGCAGCAACGGCGGCAGCGCTTCGGCGGGCACCTTTTCAATCGTATTGGCCTTGAAACCGATCATCGTCAGCGCGGCGCATTGACCGAGGCAGGCGGGCAGTTCGGTGAACAGGTTGTCCGAACAAAACAGCACGCGCAAACGGGTCAGGCGATGCAGGTCGTCGGGCAGGCTGCTCAACGCGTTGCCGCTGAGGTTGAGCACTTCCAGCGAGTCGGCGAGGTCGAAGATTTCTCGTGGAAATTCAGTCAGGCCGCAAGCCAGATCCAGACGGGTGATGCCTGTCAGTTGACCGGCGCGCAGTTGGGCGAGGGTATCCATGGGCGGGTTCGCTATTGATCGAGGAAAGGGCGCGGGCGGCATGATACCGGTAAATCCGTTTGGTCTGTGAGGCCGCTATCGCGAGCAGGCTCGCTCCCACAGTTGACCGCGTTGCCTGGGCTGGCGCCGATCTGGGGTGGGAGCGAGCCTGCTCGCGATAGCGGCCGGGGCGCCAGCACAAAAACTAAGGCTCCCGCACTTCCACCAACTGCCCCAACCGGCTTCGCGTGCGCGCCAGGTCTGTGGCATCGCCGGCCAGGCTCTCGCACAACGACTGCTGGCCAAGCAACGTCAGGTGTTTGTCCTGATCGTACAAAACGTCGATCAAATTGATGAAACGCTGCTGCGCCGCGATCGAGCAGTCTGCGAGGCTGGGCACGGCGTCGATGATCCAGCGGTCGAAACGCCGGCACAACTCCAGATAATCCATGACCGCCGTGGGGTGTTCGCACAGGTCGGCGAAGGTAAAACCGATGGTGCGTTCGTCGCAATATCGCGCGGGGAGGTGGCGGGTGCCGACCGGCAACTGCAGGGCTGACGTGTCACGTTCGGGCAAGTCCAGCGCCTGACGTTGCGCCACAGACCCCGGCCAGACGTACCGGCCCTGGGTAAACAGCTGATGCGCGTGGGTTCTCATCTGGCTGCGGTAGTCGTGTGGCCCACCGACCTCCATGACCTGCATGCGCGCATGGATCAAGTCGATCACCGGTTTGAACCGCGCGTGGTAGAGCGGGTTGGGCAACAAGCCTTCCGGTGGGTAATTGGAGGTCACCAACAGCAGGATGCCGCGGCGAAACAGGGCCTTGAACAGCCGCGTGATGAGCATCGCATCGCCGATGTCGTGGACGTGGAACTCGTCGAAACACAGCACACGGCAGTCGCTTAGCAGTGTATCGAGGGTGATGCCCAGCGCATCGGGATGATCACGATGGGTGAACATGCCTTGGTGCAGCCGGGCAAAAAACTCATGAAAATGCAGGCGTTGTTTTCCGGCAATCGGGATGGCCTGGAAAAAACCGTCGAGCAGCCAGCTCTTGCCGCGACCTACCGCACCATGCAAATACAGGCCTGGGAGGTTTTTTTCCGAGGTGCCGAACAATGCCGAGGCGTGCTGCGCCATGCAGTCGATCACCCTTAGCTGGCTGTGGCTTAGGGTGTAGCCCTGAGTATGGGCGCGGTGACGGAAGTAGTCGTGAATCACTTGACCTGTCGTGGTGCTGCCGGCAGCTGCAGCAAACGCCTTGCCGAACAGGCGGCGCAACATCGACCAGCGTGGCGGGCGTCGCGAATGGTTGGATGGTCGAATGGCCACTGTGAGGTTACCCCGTCGTCGTCAGGCAGACTCCCTCGAGCTGCCGCGGCGTAGTTTAACCAAACGGTGAATAAACCGACTACTGCGACGCATACTCCTGCAGCAGCGTTGGCCAGCTACTGCAGAGAGTGCGTCATGCCTGATGATCTAGCGTTCGATGCTGCGATTCCAGCGCGCGTTCCACGCCGGGCGCTGTTCGTTGACCTGATCCCAATCGATCGCAATCGCGGTGGTCAGATACTGCTTCATTGCCTCGACCTGACCACGGGTCTTGTCGGTGGTCGGGGTATTGGGGTTGGACGGGATCTGGTCGCCGTCTTCAAGCGCGGCGGCTTGTGCTTGCGGTGTCAGCAGGAAAGCGGCGAGCTTCTGCGCCAGTTCCGGTTGAGTGTTGTTGGCGATGGCGCACTCGGCCACGTTGAGCACCACGGCGCCTTCTTTAGGCTGCGCATATTCCACCGGCATGCCTTTGAGTTTGAGCGCGGTGACCTGGGTCGGGGTCAACGGGAACAGCGCCGCTTCGTCGGTCTGGAGCATTTCGGAAATCTTCGCCGAGCTTGGAATGTATTCCAACACGTTGCGCCCGACGGTGTTCGGCCATGCCTTGAAGCCCGGCTCGACGTCGGTTTCGCTGCCGCCCTGAATCCGGTTGAACATCAGGAAACCGTGCAAACCGAAGGTCGAAGACGCCATCGACTGGAACACCACTTTGTCCTTGAAGCGCGGATCGGCCATGTCCATCCACGAGGTCGGCGCCGCCCAGCCTTTTTCCTTGAACAGCCGTGTGTTGTACGCCAGCCCGGTCACCCCGAGGCTGACCGCCACCGCTTGATCCTTGATCCGACCCTTGGCCGGAATCTGCGCCAGTGGCGCGCTGTCCTGGAGTTTGTCGCACAAGCCCATGGCGATGGCGCGGTACATGATGCCGTCGTCGAGGAACATCACGTGCATCTGCGGGTTGCCTTTACTGGCCTGGACCTTGGCCAGGATATCGGCGGAAGTTCCCGGCACGATCACCACTTTGACGTTGTTGGCTTTCTCGAAAACCGGCAGCACCTTGTCGGCGTAGAGCCGCTCCATGGTCCCGCCGTTCATGCCCAGATACAACGTGGGTTCGGCCTGTGCCTGGGTGACCGTGAGCAGGGCGGTCAGACAGGAGAAACCGAGCAGTGCACTACGTTTGACGTTATTCATTGGCGCGACCTTCCTCTATCAAGCTACGGAGATGGAGTGAAACCGGGTGATGGAAAACGCATCCAGCGACGTCTTTGCGGCGCCGCTGCAGATGATCTCGGTGAGCGCCTGGCCCACCGCAGGACCGATCTGGAAGCCCGCGCCGGCAAAGCCGAACGCGTGCAACAGACCCGGTCGGGTGCTGCTATGCCCGATCACCGGTTGGCGATCGGGCAGGTAACCTTCGGTGCCGCTCCAGGTGCGAATCGCCTGGGCGCCTTGCAGAAACGGATAAAGCTCGACGGCCTGGCGCAGGATTTCGATTACCGCGTGTTGGCCGGGCCGGGCGCGCGCCTCGTCGAGGGCAAAACCCTGACCGCCACCCAATACACAATTGCCCCGTGCGACCTGACGGGCATAGATACCGCCGCCCTCGACGCCGGTGCTGGCGTTCATCACCAGCGGCAACGGTTCGGTGACCAGCATGGCTGGATGGCCGGCGTGCATGGGCACCGCTTCGCCGAAGTGTTCGGCCAGGCTGCCAGCCCAGGCACCGGCGCAATTGAGCAGCCAGGGCGCGTGCAATTCCAGGCCGGTTTGCGTGCTGACGCGAAAGCGCTGGCCGTCGTGTTCCACCGCCGTGACCGGACATTGTTCATGGATCTGCGCACCGTGGCGCCGCGCGGTCTGGGCGAAGGCCGGGGACACCAGTCGCGGGTTGGCGTGGCCGTCGTCCGGGCAAAACGATGCGCCGACGGCGACGTCGCCGACCCAGGGAAAACGTGCGCGCAGTTCATTGCGATCGAGTACCTGCAAGTCGAGGCCGAAGCCTTGGCTGCTGGCGGCGTAGTCCTGCAGGGCCTGCAGATCGGCATGACTGCGGGCTAGTTTCAGGTGGCCGCTGCGCTGATATTCGCCGTCGATGCCAATCAGTTGCGGCAGCTGTCCCCACAGCGCGTGAGCCTGCTGCGACAACGGCAGTTGCGACAGCGGACGCCCTTGGCGCCGCACGCCGCCGTAGTTCACGCCGCTGGAATGCGAGCCGCAAAAGTCTCGCTCCAGCAGGGCCACGCGACGACCAGCCTTGCTCAGAAACAGCGCGGCCGAGGCGCCGACAATGCCGCCGCCAATGATGATTGCATCGACTTCAATCATGGCTCGATCTCCAGCCCGAACGGCAAGGGTTTGATCGGTGCCTGAGCGCGCAGTCGGCCGATCTGCGACACCGGTCGCCCACTTTCGCGGGCAATGACTTCTGCCGCTGCGGCGCCGCACATCCGTCCCTGGCAGCGGCCCATGCCCACGCGGCAATGCGCCTTGACCCGGTTGATCTCCCAATGGCCTTCGCGCACCACTTCGCGGATATCCCCGGCCCGTATTTCTTCGCAGCGGCAGACCATCACCTCGTCAGGCGTATCGGCGGCCCAATGTTCGGGAAACATGAAGGCGCGTTCCAGGCCGTGGCGAAAGGTCTCGATGCGGCCCAGTGCCTGCTCCAGTTGAACGCTACGGTGCGGCGCAATCGGGTGACCGATGTCTTCGAGCAGTGCCAGCGCTGCGCGTTCACCGGCCATTTCCGCGGCGTCGGCGCCCATGATGCCGGCGCCGTCACCGGCCAGATAAACCTCGGCGACACTGCTGCGACCGGCGCTGTCACGCTGTGGCAGCCAGGCGCGGTTGAGCGGGTTCCAGGTGAATTGGCAGCCGAGCAAGTCAGCGAGTTGGGTTTCACTGCGCAGACCGTGGGCGAAGGCAACGGCGTCGCACTCAAGCGATTGTTCTCCGTTGGCGTTGGACCAATCCAGCGATTGCACGCGTTGTTCGCCATTGATGCGTTTCAGGGTTGCCGCTTGATGCACCGGGATGCCGTGGGCGGTCAGCCAGCTGCGGTAATAAATGCCTTTGGCCAGCGTGGACGGTTGCGACAGCAGGCCGGGGAGGGCGCGGGCCTGGGCACTGAACGGCGAGCTGTCGAGCACCGCGAGCACTTTTGCGCCGGCCTTGGCGTATTGATACGCCACCAGATAGAGCAACGGTCCGCTGCCGGCGAACACCACGCGTTCACCGATGGCGCAGCCCTGGAATTTCAGGGCGATCTGCGCCGCGCCGAGGCTGTAGACACCCGGCAAGGTCCAGCCTGGCACCGGCAGAATCCGGTCGGTGGCGCCGGTGGCAACAATCACGCGGGAGAATTCCAGTCGTGTGGCCCGCGTCTCATGCACGGTGTCCAGTGCGCCGGCTTCGGCGTTCCAGACCAGCGTCTCGGGACGATAATCCAGTTGTTCGCGCAGCGCGTCGATTGTCTGATGCAACGCATTGGCCTTGCGCGCTTCAAAGCCGTACAGCTTGACCGCTGAACGCTTGAAGTTCGCCGGCTGGCGCCGATAAATCTGCCCGCCACCGCGCGCCGCTTCATCCAGCAACACCGGACGAACACCATGCGCCACCAACGTCTGCGCCGCACGAATCCCGGCCGGCCCGGCGCCGACAATGATTACAGGCTTCATACGGAGCGTCCCGGTTCGCGGGTGATGTGCTGGCCGGGTTCAAGCAGCGTCGAGCAGGCGCGCACGCGTCGGCCATCGGCCAGTCCAACCCAGCAGTCCTGGCAGGCGCCCATCAGGCAGAAACCGGCGCGGGGCTGGCCACTGAAATCGCTGCCGCGCAGGTGTTCGCTGCTGGTCAGCACCGCCGTCAGCAGCGTGTCACCGAGCAACCCGCTGGCCGGTTGGCCGTCGAGGGTAAAGGTCACGGCCGGGCGGTCGCCTTCGGCCAGTCGTTTCAGCAGAGCCATGGCGCCCTCATTGTTTACCCACCAGAACCCGATCCAGGCCGTAGACCCGATCAAGCAGAATCATGGTCAGCGCGGTCAGCGCAATCACCAGGGCCGACACCGCCGCCATCATCGGATCGATGGATTCGGTGGCATACACATACATGCGCACCGGCAGGGTTTGCGTGGCTGGCGAGGTGACGAAAATCGACAGCGTGACCTCGTCAAAACTGTTGATGAACGCCAGCAGCCAGCCGCCGGCGACACCCGGCAGAATCATCGGCAAGGTGATTTCCCGAAACAGCGTGAAGCGTCCGGCACCGAGCGATTGCGCGGCGTGTTCGGCGCTGCGGTCCAGGCCGATGGCCGAGGCCAGCACCAGACGCAACACGTACGGTGTAATCACCAGCACATGGGCGAAGATCAGCCAGGAAAAACTGCCGTTGACGCCCATCAGTGCAAACAAACGCAACAACGCAACGCCCAGCACCAGGTGCGGAATGATGATCGGCGACAGGAACAACCCGTTGAAAAAGTCCCGTCCCGGGAACTCGAAACGGGTGATCGCCAATGCCGCCGGTACCGCAATCAACGTCGCCAGGCTGGCGGCGCAGAACGCCAGAATCAGACTGTTGTAAAACGCATCGATAAAGTCGGCACGCTCGAACACTGCACGGAACCAGCGCAACGAAAACTCGGTGGTCGGCAGGCTCAGGGTGTTTTCCGGGGTGAACGCCACCAGGCAAACCACCACCAGTGGCGCCAGCATGAACAGCACCACCAGGGTATGGAACAGCAGGGCGAAAGGACCGTTCTTGGACATGACGAGTTATCCCAATGACTTCTTGTAGCGGCCTTCGATCATCCGGTTCCACGACAGC
>Ga0157371_10004085_pt1 | contig 12899 bp, 10 predicted proteins | sample C45metaG_FD_113462 | JGI IMG/M metagenome (GOLD analysis project Ga0157371, IMG submission 113462) | Corn rhizosphere microbial communities from Kellogg Biological Station, Michigan, USA - C4-5 metaG | ecosystem: Host-associated > Plants > Roots > Rhizosphere > Soil | place: USA: Michigan... | reverse complement strand
CGAAGTGAACGGCTCGACCCACATCGGCTTCGCCGAGTACCCGGACCTGTGGCGCAACAAGTTCAGGCTCGCGTTCGGTGCCCTGACTGGTTGGTGAGGTGCAGGCGGCCGGGAATCCCCCGGCCGCCGCATCACCATGGACTTATTTCGACAAACAAAGGGTATAATGTAACCATGAGCGGAACTATTAAAATAGCCCTGGGGGTCTTGGCTGCTCTTATTATATTTGGCGGCATCGCGCTACTGGGTGTTAATAGTCAGAACAATGCCAAAAATGGCAGCACCAGCGTCAACTCCTCGCCTAACCTCAACGCTATCAAGGAAAACGACGCTGCGGCAACCATCACTTACACCGGCAAAGGCTTTGAGCCCAACCTCGACACCATCCCCGTCAACAGCTACGTCCGCGTCCGTAATCGCTCGGTACGCCTGCTGCAATTCATGTCTGACCCCTACGGCCAGAGCACCGATGAACCCGAATTCAATCTGGGCAACCTCAAGCCCGGCGACGATGTGCGTTTTTACGTAAGTCAAAAGGGCACGTGGGGTTACCACAATGCCCTCGATGCCAGCGAAACTGGTCAATTAATTGTTCGCTAGTCTTTCTTCTCGCGCTCAACTGTGATGGTGCACTCAGTCACCAGCGCAGCAACAGCGCCTATGGCGGCCAGAGGTGCAGCCAGGACAGCGCCAACAACGCCAACGGTCAGTGGCATCTCAACGATTGTCTTGCCTTCCTTGTCCTTGACGCTGATGCGACGGACGTTGCCTTCGGCGATCAATTCTTTGACTCTCTTTAACAGGTCTTCACCGCTAACTTTGAATTCTTCTTTGTAGGTTTTATCTGACATATTTTTTCTCCTTCAGCCCTAGTATACCCGACCTACTGCGCATCTTGTATCTGATACATGGTGCCAGTGGCGTAATCGGCAAGGTAGAGCTCGCCATTATTGTCCTGACCGAAGGTGCTGACCTTGTATGGCGTCTGTAGCATTTTGGCAGAGGTATAGGTACCGTCAGTGCCTCGCTGCATGGTATAGAGCTGGCCGCCGCAATAGTCAGCGTAGAAGTATTTGCCAGTCAGGTCAGGATAATTTTTGCCGCGATACACATAACCACCTGTAACCGAGCAGCGGCCTTCGGTGTGTTCGTAGGTGAGCTGCGGGAAGACAAAGTTGCTCTTGGGCTGGCAGCCGTCGGTTTTGTAATCTTTGGCGCCTTCGTAACAGCGCCAACCGTAGTTGTTGCCGCCTTTGCCGGGCTGCTCCACATCGATTTCCTCGACGCTGCCCTGGCCCACATCGGCGATGTACAGTTCGTGCGTTTTACTATCGAAGCTGAAACGCCATGGATTGCGCAGGCCGAGATCCCAGATCTCTGGCTTGGCGTTGGCCTGACCGACAAATGGATTAGTACTGGGCGAGGTGTACGGCAGTTTGCTCACGTCGATGCGCAGCAATTTGCCTAACCAGGTCGTCTTGTCCTGGCCGCGTTTGCCCGGGTCGCCCTGGTCGCCGCCATCGCCGAACGCAATATAGAGGTAGCCATCCGGGCCAAAGGCAATCTGCCCGCCCTTGTGGTTGGCATATGGTTGCTTCTGCTTAAGAATAATTTGCGCACTGGAAACATCGGCTGTGTTTTCATCGCCCGAGATGTGATAGCGCGACACGACCGTGTTGAGGTCTTTGTCGATGTAATCCACGTAGAAGAAACCGTCGGTCGCATAGTGTGGCGAAAAGGCCATGCCCAGCAGACCGGTTTCCCCGCCCGTCATCACAATACTGCTTACATCCAAGAACGGCTCCGGTACAACTGTTCCGGTGCTATTCACGACATTAACCTTACCGTTTTGATCGAGCACAAAGAGTCGCTTGTCCCCGGCTACACCGCTGGAAACAATACTGGTCGGGCTGCCCAAGCCGGTTGCGAACAATGCCAACTGCGCCTTTGGCTCAGAGGTCGTGTGTGATGTCTTTGTAGTCGGCTTAACCGTTGGCGGCCGTAGCAAAAGCCACAAAACCAAACCCACAGCCACGGCTAGAAGCGTTGCAAGAATGGCGATCTGAATCTTGTGAGACCGCGGTGTTGATGTAGGTTGCCCACCCATATCCATGAGCTAATGATAGCACGCCGTACCACTTTAGGAGGCGTGTTTCAGGACATGCAGCAGCACTACGGCGTGGTTGATCTGAGGATCTTTGGCGCCATACAACAAGGTCAGCGTCGATGCGTCGGCGGCAAGCTTTTTGAGCTCGGCAAGTGCGGGATTGTCGTGCAGTTCCTGCTCGTAACGTTTAGTGAATTCATCAAAACGTTCAGGCTTGTGGCCAAACCACTCACGGAGCTCCGTCGAAGGCGCCACATCCTTGAGCCATTCGTCCAGCTGAGCGTCTTCCTTGCTGACACCGCGCGGCCACAGACGATCAACCAACACGCGCGTGCCGTCCTCTTTGGCTGGTTTGTCGTAGATGCGTTTGATTTGTATCATGGCTACTTCAGCGACAGAATCTCTTTAATGGATAACTTGCGGCTGTATTCCAACGCGCCAAAGCGGAACACACGAACGGCCAGCGCCAGCATAATCAGCCCAGTGAGAGCCAAAATCGGCAGCGCCACGGCAATCTCCCAGGGCGCAAGGTTGCCCACGGCATTGCGCAGCAGCAGCGGAATCGGCGCTGTCAGCGGGAAGAGGCTCAGAAAGCGCACAAGACCGCTATCTGGCGACGACACAAACAGGCTGGCGGCATACAGCGGCCCAAAGATCAGGATCATCACCATGCCAAAGAACTGACTCGCCTCTTTTGCCGTCGGCACCGAAGCGCCAATGAGCACCAGAAATCCAGTAAACATAATGAATCCCAGCGCAAAGATCGCAAACCCAACACCAATGCGCGGCCAGTTAACCGGCAGGCTACTAAGGTCGAGCGCCGGCAAATGCAAATGGTCGTGCAGCAGCAAGTAGCCCAATAGCGCCGGCACAATGATAATCACCGCCTGCAGCAGCGCCAAAAGCACTAGCGAGATAATCTTGCCTACAATCAGCGTCCGCGCCTCGATGGTCGTCAGAATCATCTCGATCACGCGGTTTTCTTTCTCTTCCGTTGTGCTGGTCAGCATCTGGTTGCCGAAGAAGGCAATTAGGAAGTAGAACAAAACCAGGAACACTCCCGGGAAGATCATTTGCATCGTCGAGTCGTACGGCATGCCGTCGCGATAGGTCGAGACATCCGCGCTAGTCTTGCCGGCGATGACGGCCCGGACCTGCTCGTTGACACTTGACTCCACCGACGTGGACAGCAGATACTTTGCCACGCTTTCGTAGCGATCGTTCTTAAAGACGCCCACATCTTGGCCATAAGCCTCGATAGACCGGTGCGCCAGATCGGCAGGATAGTAAATGTAACCGTCAACTTTGCCAGCCTTCACGTCTTCTATCCCCTGCTGCTTGGCCACAACTTTGGCATTAACTGTTGCGATCAATTGTTTGCTCACCAAATGCGAATCGTCAGTAACTTCCAGCGAGAAATGTTCGCTCTGTAACTGCTTACTGGCATCACTGGTCGACTGGTTCGAGAAGTAGATGATGGCAAAGATTGCCCCCATCAGCACCGGAAAGCCCAGCGCCATAATCCAAAATGACTTCTTCTTGAGCGTTCGCGTTATCTCGAAACGCATGACCGTACCAAGATTATGCATTGTCGGCCTCCTTGTCGGCTTCTCCGTAGATTTCGATAAAGATATCATCCAACGACTTGCCATCGTGAGCCTTGCGCACGTCGCTGACCGTTCCGTAGGCCGCAGCCTTGCCGTCCTTCAGCAGGATGATGCGGTCACACAGGCGCTCCACTTCTTCCATCTGGTGCGTCACCAAGATGACCGTGGCGCCTTTCTTCTGGTGCTCCTCGATGATATTCATCAGCAAACGCCGGTTAACTGGGTCAAAGCCTTTGGTCGGCTCGTCCAGAATCAGCAGGTCGGGCTTGTCCATGATGGTGATACCCAACTGGACCTTTTGCTGCTGACCGCCCGAGAGCTTATCGAGCCGTGTCTTGGCTTTATCTGCCAGACCCACACGCTCCAGGAAAGCCGTGGCTTCGTTGCGGGCATCGTCGCGCGACAAGCCTTTCAGCTGGCCAAAGTACACCATGGTGTCGATAACCGACTCTTTCTTATAGAGTCCGCGTTCCTCGGGCAAGTAGCCCAACCGAACATCGCCCGCTACACTATAGGGCTTGCCCTCCACCAGCAACTCGCCGCTTGTTGGCGGATAGATGCCCAGGAGTGCCCGAATGGTTGTTGTTTTACCGCTACCGTTGCTGCCAAGGAGACCAAACGTCTCACCCTTCTTGACCGAAAAAGATAAGTTATTGATGACTTTAACGCTGCCAAACTGCATCGAAAAGTCAGTAACCGAAATGCTATCTGTCATATACCTATGATAGCAAAGCAAGCAACACTTATGCTAAGACTTGCCATTGAGGTATTTGCCAGCGATGCTCAGCGCGAACGATGGCAAAATAACAAACACACACGCAAAGAGAAGGCGAATGAGTATTTCGCTCAAGGCAGAGTCCTTCTGGTCTGGACCCGAAGCTGTCAGGACGATAAGCATGCCAACGATGCCAAAGGCGACCGAAGCATATATAAAGACTCGTGTAGCTATTTTTTGCATACTTTCAGTATAACAAAAGAAAAAGACCAAGCATCAGCTTCGTCTCTTTCCCTGGCTCCGGGGGCGGGATTCGAACCCGCGACCAATTGATTAACAGTCAACTGCGCTACCGCTGCGCTACCCCGGAATACAGACGCTATTATACGGATTTTCGGAACAGAGGTCAACAATCGAAATGAACCAAAAAAATACGACCCTCTTCCGTGGGTTAGAAAGAAGGCCGTACGCGTGTGGGTAGTGGTTAATATTGACGACTAACTATTGGAAAATATTCGTTACAAAGTTGATCGTGACTGTTACGGCACTGTTCACGACGTTACTAATTGAAACGAAAATGTTGTGGCTGTCTTGGCCGCCACCGCCATTGTAACCGCTACCGCCCTGGCCACGGCCTGGGTGATGGTTAGCTACGTAATTCAAACAATCTTGCCTATGTGCAAACCCGAAATGTCGATAACCAGGGTGATCGCACTGGTTAGCAACAACTGGAGTGTTTGCGTTTCGGTTCGTTGGCCCCATACCTTGAGCGGAAACTGACGCAAATGCTCCCGTGCTCAATGACAGAGCTACCGCCGCGATGCCACCAACAAGTAGCTTCTTCGACGCAAATCTGCTAGTGAAGGTCATGTTGTACTCCCTTCAAACTGTTAATTTTACCCACGCAGGCCAATGTAACAAACGATGTAGTGAGGCTTTGTGAGTTATTTCGCTCTTTAGGGGTTAAGAATCTTAATGTTTTTTGAACCACATTCGACTGCTCATTTTGACTTCCAATGCAAGCGAAATTACCCCTAGTGCCAGGAGGAGGTAGGCCAAAACTGCCATCGATTGCGCCCACTCATTGGCGGCTGCGAGCTGCAGAATAACCATATAAACCAGAGCGGCCAACGCCAGGGCAAAGGAAAGGCGGCTCGGCCAGCGTCGGACCAGCGCAATAATCCCGTAGACAACCACAACGCCAACGCCAATAGCGTTCACCACCGCCAGTCCAAATAAAACCGGGCTTATAGCAATGGCCAAGATCATTCCCCATGCTCGACGTCGGCGCGGCGTCTTGGTAAAGGCCGTAAAGCGCGCGCCTGTCGCCTTTGGCTGCTCGGGGCGGAGCTGATGCTGCTGTGGCTGGCGGGTCGGCGGTTGAATCGAATCAATTGTCTTCATGTAGTCCTATCGTATCATTCGTAAGTTTGTACAGTTTAAGCGAAGTGGTTTCTTGGACAAGCTCCGAGCCCGACTGGTGATCAAGCCAGGTATAATCGCGCCAGTTGAGGTCTTTATCCAGCAAAACATAGCCTATGCCCAAAGCACGCAACTGATCCATCACAGGCTCTCCACGTGCCGCTGCAGGCAATATTGTTTGCTGGCAACGCTCACGTGTTGGGTTGCGCGTCGGTGGCGCGACGCCCGCCACTTCAGGGTCATCACTTGACACAATAGCCCGGTCAAAGAAATTTGCGGCCGGGTTCGCAATAATGCGACCAGAGAAATTAAAGCTCATGTATAAATGCCACGGTAGGAAAAGTACTGTACCACTGTTGGGTTGCTGGTTGAGCACACGATTCATCGCCGACCAATCATCGGGATAACGCACAGGTTGGATCTGTCCGTAAAACCCCCACAGCATGGGCGAAGTGTAAGCCAGCACCATTAGCAAAGCTGCGGCTGCGGCCGGATAGAGTGTCAGTTTTCGCCACAACACAGTTCTGGCCAGCAGCCACGAAACTCCCTCCATCATGAAATAGACGTACATCAAGGCTATTATTGCTACGAATTTCTGAGGCTCGCGGAACCCCGCAAAGAACGGCACGTGCGTAGCCAGCCACTCGCCGCCGATGCCCAGCGATAAGAAAATTGCGATGGTTGAAACACTTGTCGCATAGAGCGCCAGCCGTCGCTGCGACTTCCACGCTCGCCAGACCCCGCAACCAATGGTTACCAGCAACAGCACCTGCACCCAGCCCCATTGCGGCGTGGCATCAATTGGCACAATGAACAATCCGACTGTTTCTTGCCAAAAGCCCTGTAGACCGAGGACGGCGCCAAGCTCGGTCGTGCCGTTAGGGTCTACCGTGGCAAATGCCTGGCGCTCGGACCCGCTAAAGGTGCTCAGTGAATTCGCGATCCTCCCCTGCCCTACTACTGTCGGCAAAATCCAATATGCGCCCATGATCGCAAAAATAATGAGACCTGCTGCACCAAATTTTAAAATATTCTGTAATCTCCGACGATCGCGGGCATACATTGCCAACGCACATAGCGCCAAAATAGCCACCCAGCCGAGTGAATGAATCGACACAATACTCATCGCTATCGTCCAGCCCGTGAGCGGCAAGACACTCCTCCACCCTGGTTGATGGACGAACTTTTTGAGGCTGACCGCGAACCATGGCAGTAAACTGTAGCCCAACACCACGCCATATTGCCCGCTCATGAAGCGATCGTACACAAACGGATTAATCATATAGAACGCGCTTGCTATATAGATAGCTAACGTGACATATTTTTCGCCACTTGGTCGCAATAGTCGCAAAATTCGATGCGCTCCAATGCCACTGAGCATGAGAGCCGCAAGAAGCATGGTCTTTTCGATAACGTCTGCCGGCAGGACAAAATTCAGCACGTGTAGCAGCGCATAGAATAACCACGTATTATCAACATGATCTGGCATGCGCAGCACCGGCGTAAACACCATATCCATGGTCAGCACAAAGCCAGGCAATAGCAGCGGCCCCAGCACCAAGAGGCTGAGCACAAGATATGGCACATACGGTAGCAGCGAGCGGACATGCTTCATACTGGCATCCTACTTCTTATTGCGACGATGGGCTAGTGGGTGCTGGTAAATCTCCTCTGCTTCGTAGGCGCGCTTGGCGCGGGCATGCGTCAGCGCAATATAACCAACCACAATCACGAGCGTAGTGACGGAGATGAACTGGTTAATCGCAAACCATCGTTGCGGCACAAACTCGGCCATCAGGTCGAGGTCATAGCTGCCGTCGGCGTTGCGGTGACATCCCTCCTGGCCGCTGCTGCATATTGCAGCTGGGTCGAGATACCAGGCATTTTCGTAGTTGTTCATTTCAAAATGCATGCCAACCGCACCAACATTCGCGCCCGGCCGCCAGGCATTAACACCGCTAACCTGACTATTCTGCAGCTCCAAGCGCCATTGAGGATGGAATGACTCGCTCAGACCAACCACGAATGGTGCGGTAGCACCGGTAACCTTTATGGTGCGATGCGTAGCGTCGACGGTCTTAAAGTTCATCGACCGCGGCTGCTTCAGGCTCTGCGTCGGCTCGCTCACGACGTAGAATTGCTCGCTGGTCGACGGTACAGCAACCAGGCGCACATTATCAAACCGAACGGTATTTTTGGCGGTGCCGTTGCTCTCGTATGCGTGCAAATACAGCCGGGCGCTGGTGATAGTTTCGGGCATATGCACCCGAGCCGTGTAGGTATGCCAGGCATTGTCGGTTACGTCTATTTGATCTTGCGAGCCGGTGTCAGCCCCAGAATATTCCAGATAGTAACCGGCTTGCTGAGCCGGGTCGCCTTTATAGTCGAACGACAAAATGTAGTCCGTGTCTGGCTGGACCAGCACGTTGGTAGATTCGCAGGCAGTGTGCTTGGTTGCTTCCAGCTGCAGGGACTGCGAGCCGTCATGCGCGTCTTTACTGATGCGTGCAGCGACCTTACCGGCTTTGTCGTAGTTGTTGCAGTCGGTCACCTTTTGCTGCCAGGGACCTTGCTCGAACGACGGGTTCTGAACCACGTTTTTATAGTTGTATGAATCGTCCTGGTAACTAAATGCAATCGAGCCAGTATTGTTTAGCGCACTGGTTTCGTACTTCGCGGTTGGCTCCGGAATATCCAATGAACCAATTTGCTGCAGCGCCAGCATTCGCACATTGTCGTAGTGCGTAATCGCCGGCGTGGACGTGTCGCTGGCCAATGCGTGGACGGTCAGCTCGCCATCCTGCGTGCCGTCCGGAGCCGTGATGAGCTGGTTCAAATGGTGCCAATCGGCGTCGCCAATATCCTGGAAGTTCTTAATGGCGTTATCATCGGAATTGTTAAATCGCAGGTAAAAGCTGGCCGACTGCGCGTTCTGACCCTTGTAGTCGTAGCTCAGCAAATATGCACCGCCCTTCATGCCAAACGCCGTCGTTGTACAGGCATCATGCCGGCTGGCGCTGAGCTCCAGCGACTTGGAGCCGTCGGTCGCCGTCGAACCATCAATGCGCATCGCGATCTCCGGCTGCTTGTCGTAGGCATTGCAGTCGTCGACGGTCTGCGTCCATGAAGTGCCATCCTCGAATGACGAATTCTTAACCAAATTCTTGTCGTCGGTCACAAAAACTTCGAGTTTACTAGCGCCCGTGACCGTTCCAATACGATTGGTTGCGCCATCTAACGGGACAACGCTGCCATTCAGCGCAGCATAGTAATGATAGCCCTTCACCATCGTCAGGCTACCGAGCGTCTTGGCGGTATCGGCGTCGTAGTCCTGCATCAGCTGGCCGTTAGCGTAGAGCTTGCCGGAACTGGAGGCGTAAAATGTCAGCGTTGAACCGGTAATTTTGTAGTTAAGGTTACGAAGCACATTGTTGCTGTAGAGTGTGATCTTGTTGCCTGCCGGCGCAGTTACATTTTGCTGCAGTGCCTTCTGGCCTTGGTTCAAGAGACCAGGCGTCGTGGCGTCCGCAAACAGCGGCGACACCGAACCATGGGGCACATCCGCCGATGCGTCCTTACCCAGGACCGCATAGTTATAGACCTGTTTTGGCTGCGTCTGTTCCATAAATTGGCGCGCATCCTCACCTGCCTGGGCGGAATCTACGCCGTACAATTTGTCGGCGGCAGAGACGCGCGGGGTAACATCCAGCACCTCCAGAATGTGCGGGCTGACTTGTCGGAGTTTGCCCGGGTTTGTCGCCATCAGCTGCTGCAAAAAGTACGGATTGTTTTTGATGAGCGAGATGTCGTTGTTGTATGTTGCCGGAGCCACGTAGCGGTCATAATACGACTCGTAAATACCACTGAAATCATAAATGTAGTGCACGTTGTATGGCTGCAGCACGTCGACGTCCATGGTTTGTAGCAGCTGATATTGCACCGACGTTTTAAAGTCCGCCGGCTTAACCGCGTTCTTTACAAACTGCTCATTAGCAAAGGCAGTGTAGCTGTCGTGGCCGCTATTTTTGAGCGGCAAGTTATCCTGGAAACGCATCGGGAATTGGGTAAAGGCATACTGGTCGAAGAACGGGTAGCTCAGTACGCGATGGTCGGCATCTTTGTGCTGGTCGCCAAAATTCTTGAACTCAGCAAACTGCTGGCGCACACTGGCAAAGCTGATCGATTGTGTGTAAGCCTGGAACTTGCCAAAGCTAACCACCACGACCGCCACCAGCCACACTGCGACAAGCCATTTAAAGCCAGTCTTGGTCATAAGCCGCGCCATCAGGATAACCATTGCCAACACGATCAAAGGCGCAAAGTGACCCACCTCGCGGAACATCGGGTAGAGCGTAGTGAGCGGGCCCAGGTTAATCAGCTGGAATAAACCAGTCGCCAGGAATAACATCAGCAGCATAAACGACAGCAGAAAGACATCGTCCGCCGTCTTGCGCTTGGCGCGGATCAGCAACACAACTATTAGCGTAAAGAAGAGCCCATACAGCAACAGCTCGTAGAAACCATAGAAGCGCGAAATGAGCGTCGCCTTGGCAAACGAAAAACTAAAGATGTTCAGATAATTGGAGTCGGCCAGACCTTTAAATGTCGCCTTCGCTGCCGAGCCACTCACCTGGCTCAAATCCGCGCCGCCAAATATAAAGTTCGACAGCCACACCAGGCTGATCAATACTGGAATGCCGCCCATAGCGGGCACGTACTTCCAGAGAAAATCTTCCGGTCGAAATACAAAGAATAATGCGATCAGTACTGCCGCGATGGCAAATAGCTGGATCTGGACGCCAATGATCACCACCAGCAAACCGACAATCACCGCGCTACGGAGATCCGGCCTGAACTTATAGAGCAAGAAGTACGCCAGGTAAATGAACGCCGTGTATGACACTAAGTAGTCGACGTAACCGGCAGTGAAGTTATAGAAAACAACGGGATTAGTGAAGGCCACCAATCCCAGCAGGAATGCCAGCCACGGCTTGGTATGATGGCGCCCTATGCGATACACCACATACGCGCCGACCACAAACGTCAGCACCAAAATGCCATAGAGCAACAACTCCGGCGGCACAAAACTAAAGATCGAAATTATAAAGCGCAGCAAATAGTCGGTCGAATACCCCAACGGGCTGCCATTAGCGTCGCGCGTCCATGCATCCGACGCTCGCGCAAAGAAATTCCCGACTTGGTCTGGATAATACGGGAACACCCAGTCCCAATATTGCCCCACACCCTGGACCGCATGGCTCAGCAGAAATGCAAAAAATACAACATACAGCAAAACCACGAGCTTATTACCTCGTGGCACGAATCGCCGAAGTTTACCGACGCTATTCATACTGGGCAACAAACTTTTGATATGCCTCCCTCTGCGCTAAGTTGCGCTGACTGGCTTCGTAAAATTGCTGCGCTACAGCATCGTAATTGTCATACATGGCGGCGAAGGTCGCAGGCAAATGCTCCAATGCATCCAAATCGATGCAGTAATCGGCGATGTCATTATCGCGGAAGAATGAGCTAACCTTAGCCCGATAGGCGATTCCCAGGCACGGTGTGGCATTAAAAGTTCCCAAAATATTGGCATGCAGCCGCGTGCCAATCACGAGATCAAAACTGCCCAATGTGTCCACCATATCGTTGAGGTTTTTAGCCTGATAAATCTCAATCGGCGCGCCGCCGTGCGTCATAGATTGCACTTGGCGAGAGGCCCACAAATCGTCGTGCGATTCGCGTTCACTGACTAACATCGGCAGCAGCACGACCTTAAATTTGTCGGCGGGCAACGACTCGATGAAGCGTGCGATGTGCTCGGCCAATCGCGGAAAGTTCTGCATTGGTTCCGGCAGGTGATACAGCAACGAAATACCAATCACAAATGGCTTGCCCGGCTGTTTGGTGTGCAGCTTGGGCCGGTAAAAAGGTAGGTTAATAGCCAGGTCGGGCAAAACTTCCACGCCGGCCAGACCCAGAACTTCCGCACTGCGACGCTCACGAGCCACAACCGTATGGCTTAACTTTGCAGACAACTTAGCAAGCATCAGCGACCAGCCGGTGAGGCGTCCAATGCCGCAACCAATATAGTGAACCTTCTTACCGAACAAACGGGCGAGCGTATTGAGCGCCACCATCTTGTAAAGTGACTGACGCGGAAAGCGATCGCCGTACAGCTCCACCCAGACGTCGCCGCCCCAATAGACAATATTCTTGACCTTCAAAAACACGCGCAACTTTTTCAGAGCGTCCATGGGGCTGGTTGTCGAAATAGTCGTTACCAAACCTTTGGCGCTCTCCGGTAAAAGCGAATCGTCAGCCGAGTTTATATATAGTGTGTGGTGCGCAAACAGCTCGGCGGCGGCGACCAAAAAGACGTCGTCACCTAAGTTGCCGCGACCGTATGAGCCGAGGAGAAGCGTATGCGATTTGTCGTTCATATCTGTGATGCTCCGATGAATTCGTATTCTTTAGCTGCAACATGTTCCACGCGGAATTGGTCGGCATAGGTCGAAATGCGACGCTGCTCGGCGCCGTAATCCTCAGGGCTAGCACCGTAGTCGGTTAGCAATCTATCTACCGTACGAACCAACATGTCTACGTCTTTGAGCGGTGCAGTATGGACGTGCTCACCAAACACACTGGCATAGACTGGCAACTCGTAGGCCACCACCGGCGTGCCGACAGCGAGCGCCTCGGCAATGGCAATTCCCCAGCCTTCTTCGGCGCTCGGAAAGACAAAGAGCTTGGCGCGCGACACAAGGTCGAACTTGGTTTTGTCGTCGACATAGCCAGCCAATTCGATGGGCAGATGTTCGCGCTCGACGATGCTTTTAAGTCGGTCTAACTCCGGACCAACGCCGATCATCACGGCACGGAAATCCGGCACTTTGCCTGCCATCTCGCGGCAGGTTTGCACAAAATCATCCACGCCTTTTTGCGTGACCATGCGGCCGCAAAAGGCCAGTGTGATATCTTTCTGCTGGTAGGGTCGGACGTTGCTGAGTGGGTCCACAAAGTTACTCGACAGCAGAATCTGTTGCTT
>Ga0157371_10004084_pt1 | contig 12900 bp, 13 predicted proteins | sample C45metaG_FD_113462 | JGI IMG/M metagenome (GOLD analysis project Ga0157371, IMG submission 113462) | Corn rhizosphere microbial communities from Kellogg Biological Station, Michigan, USA - C4-5 metaG | ecosystem: Host-associated > Plants > Roots > Rhizosphere > Soil | place: USA: Michigan... | reverse complement strand
TTCAAAATAAAAAAATATAGAATTATGATAGAAAAATTAAATCATTTTCCCGTAAACTGGATTGATGGGATGAAGATAAATAAGAGTCATTTTTTATCTATTCAGGACAACGTTTCTGAGTTGGTAAATGATGCAATTGGTATTCATACCACGCCTATAAGTTATGGTCTGCTGGATTCTGGAAACCAAAATAAAGAGGCCACAAAAATCACCTTAGGAATTGATAATCACAAACTGCTTCGTGTTCGTGTAGAAGAATGCCACGCCATAACACCAAACGGATCCAGAATTGAAATCAGTAAAAGTAATACAGACACATTAGATCTTCAGGTTCCGTATCCGGAAGATACTTATGAAATAAAAGAAGGCGAACAATTGGTTTTATTGGCTTGTATATCGGTTAATTCAAAAAAGAGAATCCCTTTTGGCGAGCCAGATCCAGATGAAGTACCGCCAAGATATCCGTACACACAGCCAGAATACAAACTTCATTTAATTAAAGCCGAAGAATTCCGTTCAGGAATTGGATATGGAGGTTTCTATCTTGCTATCGGTAAAGTTCTTATTGGAGATACAACAGTTTTAGATGAAGATTATATTCCGCCTTCTGTAACAGTGGCTTGTCATCCAAAATTAGTAGACATACAAGCACAGATTGCACGTTCTTTTGGTCAAATTGAAATTTACTCGGTTCAGATTTCTCAAAAAATAAACAGAGGACAACAGGCAGGAGTTTTACCTCAAACAGTAATGCAACTCGCAGATAATACAGGATATTATTTAGGAAGTTGTTTAACGCAATTCCGCTGGTTTTCAATGCACCAGCATCCGGCTTCAATGTTAAGCACGGTTGTAGCATTTGCCAGAGTGATGAAGAATTTTATTGATTCAAAATCGGGAGCAGGAAAAGAAGAGCTGCTAAATTATTTTGCCGAATGGTGTGATATTTCACAAGGAGATCTTGAAATTATGTTTACCACTCTTATAAATGCCGGTTACGATCACGTGCATATTGATAAAACTGCTACGCTTGTAATAAATGCTTTAACCAGAATAGAGAAACTATTCGAAACACTGAATAAACTGGATTACATCGGTAAGAAAAAAGAAAACATCGAATTGTTTGTTGCTGAAACAGAGAAAAAAGACATCGTTCATAACCCAAAACGTCACGGTTTCTTTATAAAAGATTAAAAATAAAATAGTAATATAAAATTATGGAAGTATTAAATAAACAAGAACGCCAGAAAGCATTTATCGCTTTTTTAATTGCCTTTACCCTGACATTCTGTGTTATGCTGATTGCGGTTTCGTTCAACTTTTATATGCCCGTGGCAGAAAATAAAATGTTGAAAGCAGAAAATGAAATGATGAAAAGAGAATACGATTATCAAACTAATTTTTCGGTAAAAATTGACAGTATCAGAATGACAATCGACTCAATCAATTCACCAAAAGTTGATAATGATTTTCAGCAGCGTCTGGCAAATGTTATGATTGCGAATATCTATCAAAAAGTACCAAAAGACACAACTGAAAACAAAAAATTATATAACAATGTTATTCTGGCCTACAAGAATATTATTGATTATAAAAAACAAATTAGAAGTCTTACACACAATTCGCACTTAATAGACAGTTTGAACCAGTCGGCTAAAACATACAAAGAAGAATTAGAAAAAGTAAGCAGAGATCTGGATGTATGCCGTCAGATTTATCAAAATCAATAATTAGAAATTTAGAGTAAAGAAATTAATAAACTAATCATTTAAAAATTTGAAATTATGTTGTCAAACTATGGAATTGGAGGTAATGAAGTAAAAATTGATGCAGATGAAGCGATCACTGCAATCCCTCAGAACAGAACACTTGTTGCTCAAAAATTAACAGTAGATGCTCCTGTAAAACCAGAATTGGTAGAAGGAATTACAAGTATCGAAAAAGCATTTGAACATTTTAAACCAGAAGTAAAAGTAAATTTTGAAACTGCTGATGGTGCAACTAAAGTTGAGCCTTTAAACTTTAAAAACTTAGGTGATTTTGGTATAAAAGGAATTACAACACAAAGTAGTTTTTTGTCTGATCTTGAAACAGAAAAAGATCAGTATCAAAAAATTATCCGTCAGTTAAAATCAAATAAGATTTTAAAAGCGGCTTTAGAAGACGGAGAAGCAAAACAAGCTTTGCTAGAAAGTCTTGGAGCACTGATCAACGAGTTAAAAGAAAACAAATAAGAAATTAAAATATTTTAGATATGTCAAGCAAAGAAGCATATAAAGGTGATCTTGATACAGCAGTATTAGAGCCAAAAGCAGTAAAAGGAATTTCAATTGAAAAAAATGTTGAAAAACTGGCTAAATACGGCGGTTTTGATTTATTAGAAATGGCAATTGAAGGAGTTCAAAACCTTAACCCGGATAGAAAAGCAAGAAGAAAAATCTTTTTGGGTGAAGTAAATAAAGCAAAAGAAAGAGAAACTCTTTTAAAGACTTTAGAACTTTGGTCTTCAGTTTTAAGCAATAATGAAGCTTTGACTGATATGGTGGCACAAAGTGAAGATAAATGCAAAGAATCTGAAGCTTTACTTCAAAAAAACCTTGCTAAAGCTGTTGAAGATACAAGAGAAATTGAAGCTGCTTACAGAACACTGGCTTTATTCTTTAAAAACACAGAATCTGACAAAGTAAAAAATGTTACGATTGTAAACGCAGAATTAGATCAGTTAAAAGACCTTGATAATACTCGTTTTATTGATGCAATTCACTCAGAATTAGTTGATAATTACGATCGTTTAGATCTTAAAAATAACTACGGTATTTTGGTAATTCCAGGATATTTAGGATCTAACAAAGTGATTGAAAAATGGGCAAAAATTGCGCATGAAAACAAAGTAATGTTAGTTACAGATTTCGAACATCTTGATGAACCGGATGATGTAATGGAAATGTTTGATGCGGCTTCATTGACTGGAGGAGATGTTTATCGTTCTAACGTAATCATGACTTGCAACTGGCTTGTTGGCCGCGGCAGATTTGATCAAATTGGAGAAAGCGAAGATTTACACGTAGCGCCTTCGGCTGCATTGGCAGGAAAAATATACAAAACATTAATGTCTCAGGTTACTGCAGGTAAGAAATTTGGAGGAATTAATGAAGTTGACGGAGTAAAATTTGATCTTAAGAAAAGTGAAATCGCTAATCTTGAAAACTTAGGATTAGTTCCGATGGTAAATGAATACGGAAAAGTAATGGCTTTTTCTGCTAAAACATTATTCAGCGGAGATAATTTAGGATTGCAAACGTACTCTGTAGTTCGTGTTTTTGATTATGTGACTAAAGTATTAATGGATTTCCTTAATCGTCGTGCTTTCGAAAACTTTACTGCTAAAACACGTAAAGAAATTATGAATCAGATCGTTGCTTTCCTTGACGGAATCACTGGTCCGGATAAATTGATCGAGAATTTTGAAATCCGCAGATTTGAACAAGATCCAATTCAAAAAGACAGAATTTATATGGATATCCATATGAAACCTTATTTCCCTGCTAAAAACTTCCTTATTAAAATGGATGGTCACAAAGGTGACGACGGAACAGAATGGGATACAGATTACGAACAAAAATAATTGTACAGTAAAATAAAAAAAAGGAAACACGCTATATGTGTTTCCTTTTTAAACAAAACATTGATCTTTTGAATGATCAAACCAAATAATTCAAATTCATGAACGTACTTAAAATTTTACTTTTAGTCGGTTTGTTTTCAATTTCAAATTCGATTAAAGCACAAAAAGTAAATCAAATTGATACTTTAAGCTGCCCTATAACGCAAAACGATTTATTGCTTTCAGGAAAGTTATTTGCAAGTGCGGCACCAATTTTACTTCGTGTTTATAATGAAGATTATGAATATGCTGTTTTTCAGTTAGGAAAAAGAAGAGGCAGTATTTATTTATATTTTAAAATTTTCACAGATAATGTCTGTGTAAAACAAGAACAGCCGTTGGAACTCTATTTTAAAAATGGAGAAATGTATATCCTTAAAAATACTTTTAAGGTAAATTGTGATGGAATCGCAGCCCTTGAACTTACGCGAAGAGACATAAAAAAATTAATGTCAAATAATATCAATACCATAAAATTTTTCACATTAAAGAAGGACTATGAATTTAGTCCGACAGAAGTTGATAATCAAAATATAAAGTTTTATCTGCACTGTTTAAAACTCTATAAAGTGAGGAAAAAAAGATAATTTTTTAGTCGAAAGAAACTCAAACAACACTCAAGTATAATATCAAAAAAATCAAAATATGCCATTTCCGGAATTAAACCTTTCATTAGGACTTACAGATAACGACGGTTCTGTTTTTTATGCAGGAAGCGGAGAGGGAAAAGTGATTGTAAGAACAGATTCTGCGCTAAAAAAACACAGTATTAATATCATTATCTCTGAACAGCAGATTGGATCAGTGTATTTGAAAACTCATTTTGAAGGTGCAGAAATTCCTGCCGAAATTGAAGTGCCGACTTATCAAATGATTGTTACAGATGATAAAACAAACGAAAAAGAAATTTATAAAGTAACCCGTGATACTTTTTTCTATAAACAGCAGACAAAGAAAAAAGGATTGTGGAGTTTTTTTGGTCTGAAATTTTTAGCACCAAAAAACTTTCTTTTTGAAAACATTCCTTTCGAACCTTTAAAAGAAGAAATGGAAACTTATGACATTTCCAGATATAGGAAATTAAATAAAGATGAACTCACTTACAGCTTTCAAAAAGACGAACAAAACATTCAAATTTTTGCCGGTGATATAAATACGCTGAAAGTAGAAAAAGGAATCAGCTATTTTGTAATTGTAGATGAAAAAAAGGGACAGCGTTTTATAGGCGACATATTATACAGAGAGAAATTTCTAAAACTTACGCCTTCGATAAAACTGCATATCATTAAGCGTAAACAGGTTTCAAAAGAAATGGAAACCGATAAAAAGGGACATACAGACAGATTGATTTATATTTAATAAATACCAAAATATGAAAGGAGCATTTTACAAACTGCCTATAGACTTTAACAGCGTCATGCAAAAAAAGGAGCTGGAAAAAACATCAATAGAACACTCTATCGCACAGCAGATTATTTTATTGGCTACAACCACATTTGGAGAATGTAAGTTTGATGAAACGTTTGGCTCAAAAATCTGGGAGATTGATTTTGATTTGCTGATGAATGAAAATACCCTTAAAGAAATCATTTCAAAAACAATGAAACAATCGCTTCTTTTTCATGAAAAAAGAATAAAAGTAAATGAACTTAAGGTAGAACTATCTGAAACAATGTATCTGGTTGATGATGTAAGCAGAGCCAAAAAGAAAGTGGATATTATAATTGAAGCAACTATTAAAAGTACAAACAGAGATTTTGATTTTAGAGGCTATTTTTTTGTTGGCCCATTATCATATAAATAGTTTTTTAGTAATATTTTTATATCATTTTATTTGAAAATCACAGTTTTTAATTTGTTAAACACTTGATAATTTGATTCTTATATATTGTAAATAAAATTTTATTAAATAAATTATTATAATAAGATTTTATTTATATATTTACAGCATAAATAAATAAATTAATAATTAAAAATTTTTCATTATGTCGTTTTTAACATCATTAACAGTAGCAGGAAAAGATTACAAAGTATTAAACGTAAGTTATGATTTAGCTCAAGAAACAGATGCTTCTGGGCGTCCATCTACGGTAACACGCGGAGGAAGAATCATGATCGAAGTTGAATCAACTGGAAGTACTGAATTATTTGAATGGATGACTAACAATTTCGAAAGAAAAGACGGGTCAGTAAAATTCATCAAACGTGATTCAAATGCTACTTTAAAAGAGCTAAAGTTTACAGAAGCTTACATGGTTAAGTACAAAGAAAACTTTGATCATAACAGTGAAAATCCATTAACTGAAACTTTTATGATTTCTGCTCGTAAAATTTCGATGGGTGGAGGAGAATTTGATAATGCTTGGGTATAATCCATTGGACTTTATCAATCTTAATTAAACAAAAGGGAGTCCGCTAACTGGACTTCCTTTTTTGTTTTCTATTTTGAAATATCCGGTCTTTAATTCGTAAAGTACTGGATTTTCGTACTTCCTAAATTAATCATCTAAACAATCTACAAATGAGTTTTTTATCTAAATTACATATAGACGGAGAAGAATATAATGTTCTTGAATTTAATATTGGTTTTAAACAAGAAATTGATACAACAAGTAAACCTACCGGTAACGCCAAAGGCGGGGTTATAAAAATGATTATCGAAGCAAGTCAGAATAGTCATTTTTTATCATGGATGTTAAACGGTGATTTAACCAAAGACGGAAAAATTGTTTTTTACAGAAGAGATGCTTTAAGTAAAATGAAAGAACTTACGTTTACGAAGGCATTTTGTGTGGGCTATGATGAACAGTTTACAAGTACTACCGAAATACCAATGAGAATTACTATGGAGTTAGTGGCAAAAGAATTGACTTTTGGCGACGCTAAATTCTCAAACAATTGGATTGCTTTAGATTAATTGTTTAAAAGCTAATTAAAAACCCCAAGGACATCATTATGGCACATTTTTCAGAACAAGTACATATAACTATAGGAAGTTTTACCCAAAACGTTGTTTATTATGATTTAAAGCTATCTCAAAAAATGGCCGATCATCATCATTTTTCTTTTGTTTGGCAATATACAGGTAAAGCCGTAATTAACCCGGCAGATCAGGCTAAGGCTCTTAGAAGCTATCTTGGAGACGAAGTAATTTTTACTTTTAAAAGTCTTACAGGAATCAGATTAATGAGCAAAGGTATAATTACAGAACTTTCATCGATTGATGTTGATGGAAGTCCGGCAGGATTACACGTTTCTGGTGTAAGCCACAGTATTGTTATTGATGATATGAAAAAATCAAGAACATTTAAAGATCGCAGTATGGATGATATCGTATTGGGGATTTTTGCTGAAGGACCAGGAGAATTTTATCAAAGAGATTCTATTAAATCAACGTATCTTAAAGAATTTAAAAATCTTTTACAATATAACGAAACCAGTTTTGAGTTTCTAAAAAGAATAGCAGCACGTTATGGACAATGGTTTTATTTTGACGGAATGCGTATGCAGTTCGGACAGACAAAAAGCAGCCAGACCAAGCTTATAAATGGGGCTTCATTACACAGCTTTAAGATACAAGCTAATATGGCTTCACATAAAATTTCGCTGAACGGTTATGATTATAAAAATGTAGCAACTTTTCGTGAGTCAGCACCTAAGACTTCATCTGGAAGTAAAGACAGCTTTGCGGCTATTGTAGGTTATAATCAGGGAACAGTAGCAAATTCTGATTTAAGTAATGGAGCTTATACCGCAAATGCCACAAACAAAGACGAACTTGATGAAATGATAAAACTGCAGACTGCGGGCAGTGATGCAAACAGTGTTTATTACAGCGGTATTTCTTATTTTCCAATAGGTCTTGGACAAGTATTTACAATAGTAAACCAAACGGTAGCACATGAATTGATTGCTATTGAAGTTGTGCATCATTCTCAGGTACATGGAAATTATTCTTGTGAGTTTAAAGCAATTCCTGCAGATGTGTCAGCACCACATTATACAAATGTATTTGTTTATGGTAAAGCCGAAACACAGCCTGCACAAGTAAAAGATAATAACGATCCTGAAGGATTAGGACGTGTAAGAGTAGAATTTTATGGTGCAAGCGGTACAGCAGTTACAGATTGGATAAGAATGGTACAGCCTTATTCTGGTTCAGGAAAAGGATTTTATTTTGTTCCTGAAATCGGAGAAGAAGTTTTAATTGGTTTTGAAGGCAATAACGTCCAGAATCCTTATGTAATTGGTGCGCAGTATAACGGACAAGATTCAAGTGGTTATGCAGATGCACAGAATAATATTAAAGCGATTCATACGAGAAGCGGTCATGTAATAAAATTCACAGAAGATGAGAGCATCTTAATTGCTGATAAAAATGGTAATGAGATACTATTAGATACTGTTGGAGGCAACATAACTATTACAGCAAACAACACCATTGATCTAAACGCACAAAATATCAATTTTAATGCTTCTCAAAATATTACTGCTAATGCAGGAATGAATATTACAGAAAGTGCCGGAGCCGACAAAATGAGCATTGTAGGTATGATGCTTAATACTACTGTTGGAGGTGATCATATGCTTAATGTTACAGGAAACTTCATGGAAAACATTGAAGGAAATCTTGAATCTCATACGGCTAAAGAAAGGCAGGAAGTTGGAGTTAAAGGAATTGATACAAGCAGTGAAGGAGGAATAAATAAACACTCTAAAAAAGAAATGCAAATTAACAGCGCCGAAAAATCTAAATCTTACTAATGTATGAGCAGAGTAAGATTAGTTGGAGGTACTATAACAAAAACTACAGGCGGCGATCACAATATATATTCTGACGGTAATATTGTGTATAATTCTGGTAAAGTTGTTACCGAAACAAGTGATGCAGGGATTACTTACGGAGAACCTAAAAGTTCTCCACCTGTTTCAAAATTACATTTCGTTGACGGCTGGTGGGCTTTGGATAGAGAAGGACAGAAAAAAATAAAAAGAGCAGTACCAGGTATGACAGTTTTTTTTCATTTAATAACCAAAGAAATCCCTAATGGTAATGCAGTATTTTTATCCTTGTTTGACGATGACAATCATGAAAAAGAAGAAGCTCCGAATAAAGATGGCAAGAAAGATAAAGATGATGCGATTAAATTAATTAATACAAAATCAAAAAAACAAGTTCTTGTTGCCAAAGTAACAGATAATAAAATAGTACAAGAAATAAACTTAACAAGTTTAGGATCGTTAATTGCTGAAGAACAGGATAAATGTTTAGAACTTTATTTTCGCTGCAGTTATAAAAGTGAAAATGTTCAATATCCAGCAGACAGAAAAAATTATCTGGAAGTAGGTTCAATAGTCATTGACCGCTACAAAATGCCGGGATTAAACAGTGATGGCTCAAAGATTGCTGACGATATGACCTACGGAAAAGGTATAAAGCATATTGGAGAAGTATATTCTAAGGATGTCCTTGAAAAATTTAAAAAAGAGTATGAAGAGGGAGGTTTTGATAATCAAAAGCATGGCTCTTTTTCACATCAGGACAATGTCGAAAATAAAGCCAAATACAGCAAAGAGGAATGCTATAAGACTAGTTACAAAGTTAACATTCCAATTATAAAGAAATTAATTCCGGAAATTTCAACAGGTTTAGATGTACGATTATTTGATAAACTTTCTACAGAGAGTTTGTTTTGGGATTTTGAGCAGACAGCAACTTTATTTTTTGCTTCTGGCGAGTTACAAGGAAATATTGAGCGTATGATTGCTAAATTCAAAAAAAATGAAGGTGGTGTTTATGAAGATAGAATATTAACTAAATATGTAAGTGATAATCCGAATACAAAAAAATATTGTATGAATGTTGAGGATTATATTGCAGAACAGTTAAAGCAAAATGTGGCAGATTTGAAAAAAGCAGAAGATGCTAAACCTTATTTCGGAAGTCCTGAAACCATAACGAGAAATCGAAAAACGAAGAATAAAGAGTATTTTACTAAACCAATGTATTCTTATGACAATTTAAGTAATGTAACAGGTGGTTTAACTATTGCTTTAAATGATATTTGGGCTGCAGAAGTACTTTTACAAGAATTAAAATTTGATAAAGACAACTATACAGGAAAATATCAAGTAACTCTATGGGATCATTTTGGACTTGATTTACCCGATATGGAAAAAGTTTTTAATATTATACCAAGTGTTGGAGAAACTTTTGTAACATGGTTTGTTTTACAGCATTTAAGAGGATACAAGCCTTTTATCACTAAAATGACTTTCGAAAGAACATTTTCAGGTAATATTAAAGAAGGTAAAAAAGAAAGAACAGACAAAAGAAAATCTGAAGAACGTGCAAAAGCACAAAAATGGGCAGAGGAAGAACGAGCAAAAATGATGAGGGGGCCAAAATTTTAAAAAAGAATGAAAAAACTATTTTTTTTAATGATCATAACAGCATTTTTATCTTCTTGCCAGGAGAAGAAAGTTACGTTTGTAAATTTAAAAAAACACAGCGGAGAAGGTTTTTTTGACAGAGGAGATCGCGAAGGAGAAAAATTTATTTATAAAAGCATTTTAGTAGAGAATGCTCCTCATGGAGATATAGAAATACTAGATATGCTTATTAAATATAAAAATCAAAATTTGAAAGATGCTGCTATAAACAAAGATGCTTATTCATTTACTGTTTTTCTTTACGAGAAAAATAATTCTACATCCTATTTCATTGAAAATGCAGATGATCCAGGCGGACTAACAAGTCAGGTTTTACAAGATTACTATTCAAAAAATGGTATTGGAGAAATTACGATTGATAAATGCGGAAATGACAAAGATTGGACAGCCAAAATTTCGTATTTTGATATGCAAAGAAATTTAAAAGATACTATTTTATACAATTGTAAGAATGATAAAAAGTAAAATCGTCCATGAGTTTTAATCACTTTTAAAATAATTAAATCTCCCCAAAGTAAATATTAAATTAATTGAATTAAAATTACAGACAGATCCATTATGAGCAGAATAAGATTAGTTGGAGGTACTATAACAAAAACTACCGGAGGTGATCACAATATTTATTCTGAAGGTAATATTGTATATAATTCAGGTCAGGCTGTAACCGAGACAAGTGACACAGGAATTAAGTACGGAGATCCTCAAGATATCCCTCAAAGAAAAAATGATGATTTTGATATTACATTTGAATTAGATAAAAAAACAAAGTCAGTTGTTCCTTTGGGTATTTTAGATTTTAAGAATAATGCAGAAAATCCTTATTTCTGCTTTAAATTTGGTTTAAAGAAGACATCAATTGATTCTTTAAATTTTCAAATAATAGGTGAAAATGATGAAATTATTTATCAAATGACCTACTTACAAACGATTATAGTAAAAGCTTCTGAACTTCCTAAAATCTTTTCAAATATACCAAAACCAACACAAGAACCAATTTTATCTAAAATTTGGGATTTTCAAAAAATTTATAATGAATTTGCATCTTCACCAGGTGATTACACTAAAGAAGGTGAATATGTTATTCATTGGGATGGTTTTGATAATAATGATGTTTATGACAGCACCAAATTCAATAATAAGAAGTTAAAGGCTAAAATTACGGCTACCAAAGGTGATAAGCAAAAAAGTTTGACAATAGATTTTTCTACTAATTATACTCAAGTACAATGGACTGACGTAAAAATTGATAGAAGCAAGAAACGAATTGATATAACCTTAAGAGTAGATTTAAGGGATGGTGGTACAAAAGGTTTGAATTGTTATACTTATAATTTACCTGAGGAGTCAAGTTATGAAACGTTTACCCCGACTACAGGAACTGATCCTCTTAAAGGGTATAAAACAACTATTTGCGATTGGGATAAAATACCGGCTTCGGAATTAAATCCTGCACAGCCGGTTTTAAAGACTAGAACAAAATCTTTTGAAGAATTAAAAAAACTTGCTTTTGAAGGTCTGGAAAGATATTGGGGAAGAAATAAAAATAATATTGTTGGTAATAATGTAAATATTATTGATTCTTATGAAGTATTTATAAATCCAATTGATACTACTAAAAATGCTTTAAATTCTCTACCGTTGGTGTATAATACTAATGGAGGATGGATGCGGTCAGGTAATCCTGGAGCAAGCTATGATGATGGTAATTTAGATGATGATTTGTTAAATGCTCTTCCGGATTTAGGTGTAATACAAAGATTATCTTATAATGCAGGATATATTAAACATGATTGGAAAAATGATGCTCACAACGGATGGCGCTATCATATTGAAAAAGATTCAAATACGTATTATGATGAAGTTTCAAATTTTAAAGAAACAGCTGCTCATGAATTAGGACATGAATTTTTACAAGCCTATGCAGGAACAGCATTCTCATGGCAGCACAAAGGAAGTTCATATTATTTACCTCAAGATACTAAGCCGATAAAGGGAGATGAAACCTTTTGGGGTAAAATGACTCATATGGATGAAATGCCTGAAACTTCAGGAGAATATTATCCTAAGAATGGTGAAATAGACCTAATGAAATATTATAATACTACTGATAAAGCAGGGAAATTTGTTGCAGGGGCTGATTTAAAAAGAACAATTGCTGCAGAAAAGGACGTATTAGGTCTGATATGGTTAACAAAACTTAAAATACAATGATTTATACTTTATTGATTATTCTGTTGTTAGAAATTATTTTCATTTATTTAAAAAAATGGCAGACTAAAAGAAAGATTTTAATAGCAATTTGTACAGTAATCATTACAGTGATTATATATGTTGTTTTATTAGCAGTACTTTGGAATTCATCGACTGATAAAAGAGAAGATATTCAGCAGGTGAATGAATATAAAGTGCAAAACTTTAAAACAATTTTGTTTAATAATCAGTTTAATAAAAAAGTGTATGTAATTATCAATTTTGAATACACTAAAGATGAGATAAAAAAAAATAATTTAAAAATTGTTGATTTTTATAATAAAACAGATTCTATACTATTAAAACCAAACGAAAAGAATAGCATTTTCCTGCCAGTTTACAATAATACATTTGTTCGATTTCCAATAAATTTTAAAGTTACAATCAAAGATTCCGTATCTAAAGTAATTAAAAGTTATGATGAAGAATTATTTTATAAAGAATCAAAATCAGAGCCAAAAATTGAAAAAGTACAAGAAAAATACAAAGCTGACGAATGGGAATTAATAATTAAATAGTTGCTGATTGAAACA
>Ga0157371_10004083_pt1 | contig 12901 bp, 10 predicted proteins | sample C45metaG_FD_113462 | JGI IMG/M metagenome (GOLD analysis project Ga0157371, IMG submission 113462) | Corn rhizosphere microbial communities from Kellogg Biological Station, Michigan, USA - C4-5 metaG | ecosystem: Host-associated > Plants > Roots > Rhizosphere > Soil | place: USA: Michigan... | reverse complement strand
GGATCAGACCTGTACATTAAAAGCTGGCCGACCTTTTACTACTGGCTTGAAAGATCTAACGGTTAGTATGTTTCCAATACCTAAATCATGGTTTACTACAAACCCAACATCAACGGGGTACGCCATGCTTCTGTTCTTAACAAATGCTGATGGTACAGCTAACTGTGATGTAGCAACAACTCAAGCCTTTAAAGGGATCCATCTCAGTGCGATTTCGCCAGATCACTTGGATACAGCCGATAAGACTTTATTAGTGAATCAAGCCAGTGGTGCTTCTGCGAAAAATCCTGTGTTCATTGCAATGTATGCAAACAACGGTAAGACTGTGAATTTTTCTGCACCTTGGGGAACTCAAGCGAAAAGTTTAATCTATAATTTTAATGGTGAGACATATCTAGTATACGGTGTAGCATATGTTTCCAAGACTGGGATTGTCGATGCCCAAAATGTAAATGCGAAGATCAATTATACCATGCACTATAATTAATTTTTTTGCCTGTTGGCTTAATGGGGGAGGCATAGATTTAATGATGATTGAGCAAGTTAAAATTTAAAAAAACTGCATTGATTGCGGTTTTTTTGTCACTCGGCTTGTTGTATAAGTCCTTTTTAAAAGCATAGATCAATATAGAAATCCCTTTCATCCTTGCAAAGGGAGAAAGAACTTTCAATACAAATATGATGCACTCCACATAATAATTTTTGATCTATGTAAAGAAAGCGATTGAATATCATTTTATAAAAAGAAAAAAGTGGCTTAATTAATATTCAGTGAATGATGTTGATGGGTAACACTTTGGATGGGTATAGAAGATTTTAATAAGGAAGCTGGATGATAGGGGCATTTATATGATTGCAAAAAGATAAAACATATTATTTTAGTCGGGTTAAATCGCTTATGAGAAAAATGATTTTATTGATGTTTAGTCATATTTTGATATGTTGTAAATGCTGTTTAAAATTCAAATAAAATTAAGTTTTTGATCATTTGTTTTACTTATATTTATGAATTTTAACAATAAAATTTATACATGACTTTATGTAATGGATTTGCATGATAAAAAGTAAACTTAAAAATATTGTGGTATGGAAATTTTTTTGTCAGCATGAAGTTTTATTTTAAATTGACAGAAATTTAAAATAAAAACATCTATTAAAATAGACTCCAGCTTGAAATAAGCAGAGGTTTAAAGTTAACAACAGCGTTTATATATTTGATGTATCTATTTTCGTTGAAATTACCATGTCTCCTAATGTGAATAACAGCATCGTTAAATTATCGCATTTATTAAAGCTTTATAAGGCTGATTCAATGAAGAAACTGACTTTACCCACATTGAGCACTTTGCTTTTAACTTTGGTATGTACAAACGTTTTTGCTGTAGATGGAACTATTACCGTCAATGGTGTGGTGACTGATGGAACATGCACTTTACAAGCTGGTAGTGGTGGAGTAAGTGGCGTAAAAGATCTAACAGTTAATATGCCAACGATCCCTAAATCAAGGTTTACTCCTCTATATCCAACATCAGTGGGTATCAAATTTAGTATGCAACTAACAAATGCTACAGGTAACGATGCTTGTGATGCAGCAACAACGAATGCCTTTAAAGGGATACACCTCAGCGCAATTTTACCAACTGACTTGGATGAAACCTATCAGAGCTTATTGGTTAATAAAGCCATGGGTGAAGGTGGTGCTTCTGCTAAAAATCCTATTTTTATTGGAATAAGCACAGAAGACTTTGAATATGTAGATTTTTCTGAACCCTGGGGAGATCAGTCGAAAAGTTTAGTTTCTAGTGATGGGCGTGTAACGTACTATGTAGTACTTATTTCCAAGACTGGGATTGTCGATGCTCAAAATGTCACAGCAACTGTAAATTATACATTGCACTATAATTAAATTTGCCTCTGTTGTTTTTAACATGGAAAGCATGCGTTTACTGTAGATTGTGCAATTTAAAATGATTAAAAATTTATAAAGGGGGGGATTCAATGAAGAAACTGACTTTACCCACATTGAGCACTTTGATTTTAACTTTGGTATGCACAAACGTTTTTGCTGTAGATGGAACCATTACCGTCAATGGTGTTATCACGGATCAAACTTGTACATTGCAAGGTGATGGTGGTTATGCAATTGGTTCGAAAGATATCGTTTTTCCATTAGGGATTGTACCTAAATCGTGGTTTACGCCTACACTTCCAGTGCCAATGCGTTATGGATTTACTCTACAGTTAACCAATGCAGCAGGTACAGCTCACTGTGATGTGGCAACAAGTAAAGCCTTTCAGGGGATACATCTGAGTACAATTTCACCAGATGATTTGGATACAACTGATAAGACTTTACTCGTGAATAAAGCCAAAGGTGCAGGTGGTGCTTCTAAGGCACATCCTATTTTTCTTCAAATGCAGACTGAAAACAGTAGACCTGTAGATTTTTCTGTGGCTTGGGGAACTCAGGAGAAAAGCTTAGTACGTATCCGTGCTGATGGTGAAACATCTGTATATTACATAGTCGCGGTTGCTTCCAAAACTGGGATTGTCGATGCTCAAAATTTCACGGCAACTGTAAATTATACATTGCACTATAATTAATTTTTGTGTGTTGGCTTAAGCGGGAGAAACTTAGGTTTATTGATGATTGAGAAAATTAAAACTTATTCAAATCTTATGAGATTTATTTAATGCAGAAACTGACTTTAGCCACATTAAGTGCTTTAGCTTTAAGTTTGACATCCAGTAGCGTGTTTGCTGTAGATGGAACCATTACAGTCAATGGAACCATTACAGTCAATGGTGTAGTGACTGACGGAACATGTATATTATATAGTGCTGGTGGTGATGCAAGCGGTACTAAAGATCTAACGCTTAACTTGCCCACTGTACCTAAATCAGAGTTTTATCCATATGTACCGTTAAGGAAAAAACTCATTTATATGGAGTTAATGAATGCTACAGGTACGGGTGTTTGTGATGTAGCAACATCTAGAGCTTTTAAAGGGATACATTTGAGTGTAATTTCACCAGATCACTTGGATGCAACAGATAAGACCTTATTGGTCAACAAAGCCTCAGATGCTTCCACTACAAATCCGATTTTTTTTCAAATTACTACTAGAAATGGAATACCCGTAGATTTTTCAGCACCTTGGGGAGCTCAGGCGAAAAGTCCTGTTTTTGAGGGTGCTTATGCTGCGGCATATTTAAGTTATTTTGTAGCATATATTTCTAAGACTGCAATTGTCGATGCTCAAAATGTGCATGCGGTCGTCAACTATACAATGCACTATAATTAAATTTCGTGTGTTGGCTTAAGCGGGGAGAAGCTTAGGTTTATTGATGATTTAGCAATTTAGAAATAATTAAAACTTTATGAGAGATAATTCAATGAAGAAATTGACTTTAGCAACATTGAGTACTTTTGCTTTAACTTTGTCATCTACAAGTGTATTTGCGCTAGATGGTACTATCACCGTAAATGGTGCTATCACTGATCAAACATGTACATTACGAGCTGATGAAAATAGCATTCTAAGTGGGTTAAAAGATCTAACGGTTAGCTTACCCACGCTACCTAAATCAACCTTTACACCGTCAAATCGCGTGCCATTTTTTATGGGCTTTAATATCTATTTAAGAGATGCGACGGGTTCAGACTTCTGCGACATAGCAACAAGAAGAGCATTTAGAGGTATACATCTCAGTGCGATTTCGCCAGCTCACTTGGATACAACCGATAAAACTTTATTGGTCAACAAAGCCTCTGGTGCTCCTGTTGCGAATCCTGTTTTTATTCAATTTTATACGTTGGATTCAGTACCTGTGGATTTTTCTGCGTCTTGGGAAGCTCAGGCAAAAAGTACAGTTCAGCATGTTGGTAATCATACATTTGTATATTACCGTGTACAGTATGCCTCTAAAACGGGGATTGTCGATGCTCAAACTGTGCAAGCAAAGATAAATTATACCTTGCAATATAATTAATTTTTTGTTTGTTGGCTTAAGCAGGTGGCGCTTAGGTTTTTTTGATGTTTTAGAAAGTTAAAATTTAAAAAACTGCATTTCATTGCGGTTTTTTTGTTTCTGCTTCGTCATATAACTTAGAACACATGAAAACACAGATTATTTTAACTGAATGAAGTTAATGATTATCATTTAACCTTGGGTGGGTAGAGAATGTCTCAATCTTTATATCAGAATGCAATAAAGCCAGTTGCGTTGGCTGTTGCAATCGCACTGTCTATGAGTGCAATCAGTATACAAACACATGCAAATAATGCTTCGCCTGTTGGTTTTTATCAAGTGCAAAGCGGTTCATTGACTCAAGCTTTAAATAGCTTGGCACAGCAAGCCAATGTGTCGTTGTTATTAGATCCTGCAAAAACCAATCGTTATCAGGTAAAGACGCTTAAGGGTAAATATCGCTTAGATCAAGCTTTTGCATTATTGGTGCAAAATACCCCATTTCAGATTCAAAAAACTTCCGCAGGCTATCTACTTATTGAAAAGCCTGTCACTGTGCAAACACCTGTAGTCAATATAGCAACAGGGAAAACAGCAATAGAAAAAACAACAACATCAAATACAAGTGCTGAAAACCAAATTTATCAGATGACTCCGATTGTGGTTGAGGCGGTAAAAAAAGACACTATACAGTTTGGTCAGAGCGTATTGAATCAAAAAGCGATTGATCGTTATCAGGCCAATAATGTTGCACAATTACTCGATCATATGCCCAGTGTCGGTTCAGCAGGATCTCCGCGTCCGGGAGGGCAAACGATTAATATTTTGGGGATGGGCGGGGTCGCCGATGTACCCATCACCTTGGACGATTCTGTTAAAACCTTTGATAAATATCGACAAGGTTCAGTCTTTATTGAACCAGAGATTTTAAAGAAAATCACCGTGGATAAAGGCCCACATAACGTTGAAGTCGGAAATGGTGGTTTTGGTGGTAAGGTCACACTGGAAACTAAAGATGCCACTGATTTACTAGATGATGGTAAAAATCTTGGCGCATTCTTAAAATATTCGCGTTTTTCCAATAACAGCCAAAATACCTATACTGGCGCAGTATATGCTAAAGCCGACAATGGGCTGGTCGATGGTTTGTTTTACTATACCAACCGAGACAGTGGCAATGTAAAGCGCCCTGATGGCAGTGAGTTTTTATATTCTGGGCAAGAGCAAGAAACCTATTTAGCTAAACTGAATGTTTATCCTGCCGATGGTCACAAAATTTCTTTAAATGCCATGCGCAGTGGACATGAAGGCTGGGAGCCTTTTGCAGCCATGCGTGATCAAGATGCAGTGCCGACTGAGGCAGATATTGCCAAATATGGCTATGATGAGGCTTGGAAACGCCGTTTGGTCGACCGTGATCAGGAAGATACCAGTTACTCTGCAAGTTATGAATTCAATCCTGACGCTAACCCATATCTAAATTTAAAAGCTGTCGCATCCTATTCCAAGACTTATCAGCATGATTTACGTTTGCCAAGTGTGACAGGTTCAGCGGCACTATTAGGCAATGAAAGTTGGGTAACTTATACCAATACAGCATTAAAAATGAGTAATATCAGTGATATTGCAACAAAACTGGGGACGCATAAATTAAAAGTCGGCGCGCAATACCAGAAAATGGAACAAAACTCGCTGATTTACGACAAAAACAATGCCAAAAAGCCAGATTATAATTTTGGTTATTATGAACCGAACTATATGCCCGCTGGCGATCAGCAAATGCTGAGTGCATTTATTGAAGACCAATATCAGATTAACAATTTCGTCATTACCCCATCACTCCGTTATGATCATATTGAAAATAACGGCAAGCCAAATCGTGCATCACGATTTAATGATACAGCGGCAGGGCATGATTATTCCAGTAAAACCTATACGGGTTGGTCTCCACGTTTGGCAATGTCTTGGAAACAGGCCGACTATATGACATGGTTTGCAAATGTCAGTAAAACATGGCGTGCGCCTCGTGTAGATGAACAATATTATGTGCAATCTGCAGCGACCACGGTTCCATCGACCAGTCGTTATTTACTGCCTGAAAAAATGTTGGCAATTCGTGTCGGAAATGAGATGAATTTTGATGATGTGTTTAGCAATGAAGATCATCTGCAAGTGCGTTTAACCTATCATCATAATCGCGGGGGCGATGAGATATTTCGCAATCGTTCAACATTTTGTCAAGCACAAGCCGAAAACAATGCCAACACTGGAAAAGGTAGCGTAGCAGATTGTAAAGGTAACTATGATCGTGGTTTTTATCGTAATGTGACGGATTACACCATCAAAGCCTATGAAGCCGAAGCTTTCTATAATCAACCAACTTGGTTTGCTGGTTTAACCTACTCGTATATTCGTGGACAACGTGATAATTCCCCTGTAAATCCATGGTTTGATCAAAAAACATGGATGACCAATATCCCACCGAAAAAAGCCACAGCAACTTTAGGGGTAAATGTGCCTGAACATCACTTAACTATGGGATGGAGAGGGATATTTGTTGCTGCACAAGACCGAAGCCTTTCAGATAATGATAAATCGATTGCGGCATCTTCATTTTCATTACCGAAAACCAAGGGCTATTCACTGCATAGCGTTTATGCCGATTGGCAGCCAATTGGTGTAAAAGGTCCGACGCTGAATTTGTCGATTGATAATTTATTTAATCGTGATTACAAAATGTATTTGGGTGAATATATGACAGGTACAGGTCGAGATTATAAGGTGAGTATTTCGCAGAAATTTTAAAGTTTCTGTATCCAATATTTGATATCCCAGCAAGATATCGCGAGAAGTCAATTTGATTTAAGGATTAAATTTTACTTCTCGCTTTTTATAACCTATTTCCGCGCAATCAGTACATCAACCGGCGCAACAGGAAATTGCACATTCTCGATCGTTTCAATGTGCTGACAACCCAGTTGCTTTAAGCTGCGATAAATGTCGTCCTTTTGTGGAACGTAATTGCCTTGCATACGCATATTTAAATAATAGCTTTGAATACCTGCAGCATATTGAGATGGGTCAATTTCGGCATGACAACAAATCAATACGCCATTGGGTGATAGAGCTGCAAGCAGTCTTTGTAAAATTAAAGAATAGTCATCGACAAAATGAAGTACAGATGAGCACCAAATAATGTCGTATTGGGGTTGAGATTTTAAAGTTTGAAAGTCTAACGTTTGCAAGTCAGCAGCTAAACCATGTAAGCGTTGATGTGCTGGATGGTTTGCTAAAGTGGGATGAATTGCCTCGATGACATGCGGAAGCTCTAAAAGGGTACATTCAAGTTGAGTAAACTTTTCAGCCAAATACATTGCAACTCGCCCAGCGCCAGCACCGACATCAAGAAAATGCCTTGCTGTTTTAAATTCACTGACTACATCAGAAAGTACATCTGCAATGTGAACAGTGACGGCATTTTGTTCTTGGGCAATTTGTATTTGAGCCGCTTGCGCCCATGCCGATTCAATTGTTTCAGGTGTTCTGGTTTGAACTTGGAAATCACCAGAAAAAGATACAGAAAGTTGACCAGCAACAGACTGAATCACTTGTTGTCGATATAACAACGCATCAGCACAATACTGATCTGATATTGGATCAAAGTAGTCTTTAAGTGATGGTTTAATACGATAAAGCATAGCCTGTCTGTTTGGGTCAAACTGGGTATCTAACAGCTGTAAACTGGCCAAGAGCTGTAATAGATAATCGGTATTTTGCGGATGCAAAGCATGTTTTTCTGCCAATACTGTGGCATCTTCAAATTGAAATAATGATGCAAAGAGCTTTTTTTCAATTGAAAAATCTATGGCTTGCGCCTGTATTTGTGACAGGTAAATTTGCCAAATGGAATGTAAAGGATGAGGTTGAGTCAGTATTTGTACAGCCTGATTTAAAGAAAGATTCATTAAAAGCACCTTTTAAAATTGCATAGAGAATGCCGAGAACATTCAGTCTAGACATTCGATCCAAAGATACGATATGATGGCTCAATAAATGAGAATGATTATTATTTATTATATGAGAATTATAGAAAATACTATGCGGAATGAAGTTTTCGGCTAGATGGAGTATTGAGTGATGACACAATTACATCATCGTGTGCGGGTTGATGTAGCGCGTTCGGTTCAAGAGATCTCTTCACGGCAACAACGTATTGGCTTGCCTGAAGATTTTGGTTATTGCTATGCAGACACTTTACAGATTGAAGCTGGATTGTTGATTAACCAATTACACTATTGCCCTCAATATGCATTAGAAGAAGAAACCCAAGCAACACACCCAAACCCCGTGATGGTATTGACGGTTGGATTACAAGGGTGCTCAAAATATCAGAGTAAGAATGCAGAGCAGCTCAGTTTCAAAGCGGACCATATCAGTATCAACACTTTTCCAGCGATTGAAGGAATACGTCACTATCAAAAGCAACAGACGGTGTCTCAACTTCGCTTGATTATGAGCTCGGAATTTTTGAGTAAATATCTAAGCTCAAAACAGCTCAAGGCATTATTTTTTCTAAACCATATCAACCCAATCGCTTTTCAGCCTGTTTCAATGATCAGTAAAGTCCATGCTTGCGCATTGGCACATTCACTCGTACAGCGCAACAACCAATCACAACATAGCTTACAACAACATATTCATGCCTTGAGTTTGTTATCAGAACAGTTGCCGTTAATTGCGCCTGATGAATCAGCAGTCTCATCTGCAAACTTGAGTATGCAGGATGTACAAAATTTGGAAAAAGCCAAAGCTTTAATGATCAACCAATTAGATCAAGCATTGACGATGCAGTATATCGCCAGTGTGATCGGTATGAATGTATATAAATTTAAAACCTGTTTTATCAAGCTATATGGGGTAAATCCGACTGAATATTTATTGCAATTGAGGATGCGAAAAGCCCATAGCTTACTTGAGTCAGGTTTACACGTGGCTCAAGTGGCGTGGCAGGTGGGCTATCAATATCCCAATAATTTTACAGTTGCGTTTACTCGTTTTTATGGCAAATCACCCAAAGCTTTATTTGCAAAAAAATAAATCTAAATGACATGAGGAATGCTTAATGGAAAAAATATCGCTTAACTTACAAGATGACATTGCCGATACGTTACTGATTACCTTGTATGCCAAATCAGTTGAAACGCAGAAAAAAAATCCCTTAATCAATGATCGAACAGCGTGTGAGTTGGTGGAAAAAATTGATTATGATTTTTCCAAGTATAAAAATAAAAAGGCCACGTCTGTTGGTGTTGCATTGCGTTCCACGCATTTTGATCAAAAGGTTAAAGACTTTATTCAACTTCATCATTATCTTAATCATCAACCGATTATTGTATTTGTCGGCTGTGGTTTAGATACCCGTATACAACGTATCGGTCAGTATGCTAAACAAGCAGAATTTTATCAGTTGGATATTGCAGAAGTCATTGAACAACGTCAGCAACTGATACCAGCGCAAGAAAATGAACACTTCATTGCAAGTTCAATGTTATCGACCACATGGATGGATCAATTAAAAGACAGTCATCCCAATGGTAAATTTATGTTTGTGATTGAAGGGGTATTGATGTACTTCAATCAAGCACAAAATCAACAGGTGTTAACAGCTTTGGCTGAGCGTTTTTCCGGTGCTGAACTGCATTTTGACATGCTCAATGCTTGGATGAGTACTAAGTCTGATTTACACGATACTGTGAGTAAAACCAAAGCCACATTTAAGTTTGGTTTGGATGATGAAAAAGACATTGAAACATGGCATCCCAAGCTTAAACATGTGCGGACTTATTTGTTTAATCAATTTAAAGGTTGGCATCGAATGGGGTTGATGCTCACGACACTGATGTCAATTGTGCCAAAACTCAAAACTTCTTCACGTATAGTCATATTTAAAATTAGCTAGCGTTTTTTTAATTTTACTTGATCGAGCCATAGATCAAATTTAAAAGTATCATCGTTCTATAAAAATGGATTTGTATGATTATAAAGCTTGCAATGCCTCACTTTTCGTAAGGTATGCCAAACCTTGCGCTGCAAACAAAGCCGTGCTTTGTTTTTGCTCATGTTGAGCGAGGTATACCCCCGCTCAACGGCGACATCCATGTCGCCACACGATAGAACCACCATGTATGATTAAACAATACAAACAAAACCGCAGATTAATTTATATGTATAGGGGGGATTAACTGTTCATTTCTAGGCAACGCAAGATATGTTCATTTGAATCATTTTTCTTGGCTGTGCGTCTGTTAAATCGCCCACTAGCTCCAAAACATTTGGGCGCAAGACATAAGCCTCAAGTCTGTATGGCACCTGTCTCCATTATTGAAATAAAATACTGATCAAAACCAGCATGAGTAATAGGATATAACCTCGTTCATGGATTTGATTAGACAATTTTCCGGTCCATTGTATTGCCAATTTCATGCCTAAAAAGCCACCTATAATCAATGCAATTAAAGCAGGGTAGTAAAAATAGCCAATAAAATGCGTGCCTAGATGTTGTGGTTGGATAATTTGCCCAATGATCAAGGTGATACAACCTGCTATGGCAACCGGCATACTCAAAGGATTGGCTAGGGCAACCGATGAAGACATATCCAAACCACAGCGACGGAACAGCGGAACAGTCATTACACTACCACCGACACCCAACGCTGATGCAATCCCGCCGATAAAGATGCCGCCTAGGCCTTGTTCTGTTTTGGTGAGTAATCTTACAGATTGAGGATTTGAATGCGGCTGTTTAAATTGGCGAATCAGACAATCAAAAATTGTTATACACAAATAGAGCGCAAAAGCCCATTTTAACAGGTGTGATGAAATATTTAGGGCGAGTACAGTGCCTAAAATTGCGCCAGCGCCTATCCAATATGCGATTGGGAAGAGGTATTGCTTGTGTATTTTTCGCTGTTTATATTGCTGATAAGTTGCCAATCCAGAGTTGATCACCATCAATAATAATGAGGTTGCAACTGCACTTTTAAAAGCTAAGTCATAGGCGGTAGAATGAATTGGATATTGCATACGAATTGTCGAATAAACCAAAGGAACAACAACAAAGCCACCGGCAAAACCAAATAATATGGTGAGTATGCCACTGACAAATCCTGCAACCAATAAAATAAGATAGAGTTCCATACACAGAGATCTTTGAAAATAAATACCAGTTTAAGGATTTCTCGATTGGTAAAATTTGTTATATTCCGCATTTAATTACTCAAATCAGACACGGATATGAAACAAATCTCGATTCATAGTGTTGAGCATTTAAAACATAAAATGATTGCGATCGAAACGCAGTACGCTGAGTATTATGTGTTGAAGATGCACAGCCATAAACGAGCACAATTACTTTATGCTGCTCAGGGTGTGATGCATGTAGAAACACCACAAGGAAACTGGATCATTCCTCCTGAAAGGGCGGTTTGGATTCCACCGCAAGTTCCGCATCAACTGACTTTGTTTAATGTTAAAACCTGTAGTTTGTATATTCTTGCTGAATACGTCCCGAGGCAGATTGAATGTTGCGAAGTGCTGTCAATTTCGCCATTGCTTCGACAATTACTTTTAAAAGCACCCGCGTTAAATGAACCGCTTTCAAGACATGATGAGCTGATTCAAGAATTGATTTTAACTGAGCTGGCTATTTCTGAAAAAATTGAACTGCATTTACCTTTGCCAGAAAATAAAGCCATTTTAGAAATTTGCCAAAAGTTCTTAAAGCAGCCCAATATTCATTTATCACCCGAAGAAATTGCGACACAACTTTATATCAGCGAACGGCATTTTAGTCGGCTGTTTAAAAGTGAAGTCGGGATGTCATTTTCAAAATGGCGACAACATGCTTGTGTATTGTTAAGTCTGGAAAAATTGATCCAAAATCAGCCGATACAGCAAATTGCCTATGATTTTGGCTTTAAAAATCCTGCTGCATTCACCACCATGTTTCACCGAGTTCTAGGTTTAAGTCCGACTCAATATATGAACCATCTACACGATAAAACATCCATATAAATTGCAACCTTGTTTTTGACCGATCGTTATAAAAAATAAGAACAACTTATCAGTGCTGTGATTGATACAGTCGAATCATTAGAAAAAGCACGTTTTATTTAAAGTATTTTTCTTTTCAAACATAGGTCACTAAAAGGGATGCATAAAAAGATAGTGATAAATATAAATGAAAATGATTATAATTAAGCTTCAAGTTTCTAGGTCATTGTTTAATGCAGTTTAATAAATCCTCCCTCGCATTTTCAGTCTTTGCCATCATGCTAACCACAGCTCATGCTGAGTCAGAATCAGATATAACGCAAAATGCTGTAAGTAATAAATTGCCAACGATTACCGTACAAGCAGACAGTGATAAAAAAGCCTATGCTGCAAAAACGGCAAGCGCGGTATTGCGATCTAAAGCACCTTTATTTGAAACAGCTCAGTCAATTAGTGTGATCACCAATCAGCAAATTGAACAAAAGCAAGCAAAAACAGTAGCAGAAGCTTTAGAAGGTGTGGCAGGCGTGACCTCTGGTCAATATGGGCGAAGAGGCTGGGATGATTTTATTATTCGTGGACAAATATCCAGTTCACAAACTTATATTGATGGATTACGTATTCAAGCATCGGATAATGTTTTACGAGCGGAAGATATTTCAGGATTAGAGTCTATTGAAGTGGTCAAAGGTCCCACCTCAGTTGGTTTTGGTTTGGCGCAGCCAGGTGGTTTAGTCAATTTAACCACCAAACGGCCGCAAGCAGAAACTGCTTACAAAGGCACATTAAGTTATGGAAGCTATGGTTTAAAAGAAGGTACATTTGATCTAAATTATGCCCCTGATAATCGTGCAAAAGGCGCGTTTCGTATTGTAGG
>Ga0157371_10004079_pt1 | contig 12910 bp, 9 predicted proteins | sample C45metaG_FD_113462 | JGI IMG/M metagenome (GOLD analysis project Ga0157371, IMG submission 113462) | Corn rhizosphere microbial communities from Kellogg Biological Station, Michigan, USA - C4-5 metaG | ecosystem: Host-associated > Plants > Roots > Rhizosphere > Soil | place: USA: Michigan... | reverse complement strand
TCTGCACAATATCCGGATCTTTATCTCCTACCAACGCATCATCAGTCAATAAATATTGTAACCGCTTAATATCGTTTCTTACCAGCGATGCTGCGTTAAGTTCGTCATTCTTGTTAGGCGCCACGGCTTCTTTTACCGGAACTAAAGCCACACCTACGCTCGGTAAAATTTTACCCGTTGTTTGAAGACTCTTGTCTTGCATCGAAGAAAAAACCGTTCCGCCCAAAGAAGTGGTAGCAGAAGTGAGATCGAACGTTGTACGTGTGTGTTTTGTATTCTTGATCTTTTTATCCAGGCTCCGAAAAGTGCTTTTTAATTGCAGAATGTAAGTTTGGATGCTACTGTCCAGCTTGTTATATTCCAACAATCGGTGCGGATAATTGATGGCCTGGTTCACTCTCACTGTAACTTCTGCCGTATCGCGGTTATAAAATTTATCTACACCAACAAATTTTAACACCAACGTTTTTTCCTTGCTTTTGTCGTCTTCTTTTATAAAATCATAAGGTGCTACCCATGTAAACTGATCGCCACATTGGGCAATCGGAGTGGTAGAACGAATAGGATAATTGCTAAAATAGGTGATTGATTCAAGCGGGAAACTTCCCTGTTCGCATTGCAATTTGAAATTTAAAGTATCACCTTCGTCAATCGTAAGATCACTGCTGACGGTAGGTTTTATTTTAGAAGGTACAATGTCGGTATTATAAAATAAAATCGAAAAAGTGGTGTCCATCTTATCATTCGGATTATCAAGATTTTGAACGCCAACTTTCACCTTGTACTGCACATCATACTTCAATTTCCCTGAAAGAAAATAGGACTTTTCCGCCTTGAAATGCAGAACACCATTGTCTTTGTTAATCCTCAGCCCAACCGGCGAATTTTTTAAATACCAATAATAATTGTAAGGATTTTTATTGATCTCAAACCGGTAATCAAGCGTAGAATCAACGTGTAATGTAAAATAAGGACTAAAGTTTTTTATCCTCAAAACCGTATCAACCGGCCTTAAATAAATAGTATCTTCAGGAGGCATATGAATGGTATCGTCAACATTCACAACGGTATCTGCTGTATCTTGAAACGAACTATCGGTTACCTGGCTTTTAACCTGAGTTGAAAACAACAACAAAATAAAAGGCAGCAAAACTTTGGAAGCGGCGTTTTTAAGCATGTGTGCAAAAGTATAAAACAATTTGTGCCCAATTCTTAATGAAATAAAAAAAAATTGTTTAAACTTTTTTAAAAGAGCAAATGAAAATCAGTCACTTATATAAAGGCCTGCCGGTAACTCCTGGCAGTGAACAAACTAAAAACCAATTATTTGAATTTGTCCATAACCATTTCAGGCGCTCCGGAAATTTTTTTCATGATGAGAGAAACGCTTTCAGCAATATCGCTTTTATTTTGTACCAGTAGAGCAGTGGCTGTTTTATAACTTTCAGCGTCTGCACCGGGCTGCCTCATATGAATTACAATATCCTTCAATTTACTATCAGCGTTTTTTGAAACCTGCACCAAAATCAAGACAGTAATTGCCTCTAAATCCTTGTCATTGCCGTTTTTCAAAAGAGCGTTTTTATGCAATTCTTTAATAAGACTATCAACGTTTACTTTGTGGCCTGTTAATTTATTGGCATTTTTTTCGATTAAGTTTTTTACTTCTGGTTTTATAGAAATCATTGCATTTTCATAGAAAGCGTTGGCATCTGCAGGCATCACAGAGTTTACCTGTGCAAAAGTGAAGCGGGAAAGAAATAAAAAGAAGAGTGGGAAGATGTTTTTCATAAGTAAAAGTTGGGTGAAAATTTACTCAATAGAGGTTACTGAGATATAAAACGCTGAAAACCAAAAAATATTGGAGAGATTTGACTAGTTATTCTGCAAAAATTCTGAAGGTTTAGTGGGCAACATCGTCACCAACGATTGTGCGGCAATAGCAGATTTCTATGAAAAGAAAATGATATTCTTATTGATCACCTATAAATAACTCAAAATGAATCCTAACCCCAAATTAAAAGGACAAAGCGCTTTGGTCACCGGCGCGAATAGTGGCATTGGAGAAGCAGTTGCGATCGCACTCGCAAACGACGGAGCCAGTGTGGTAGTTAACTATATTACGCATCCTGAAAACGCGGAAGCGGTTGTAAAAAGAATTGAAGAAAACGGTGGAAATGCAATCGCTATAAAAGCAGACGTAAGTAAAGAGGAGGATGTACAATCGATGTTTCAGCAGATGTATGACAAATTTGGAACAATTGATATTTTGGTAAACAATGCCGGTATTCAAAAAGATTCTCCATTTGAAACAATGAGCCTCGAAGATTGGCGATGGGTAATAAATGTAAATCTTACAGGGCAGTTTTTGTGTTCCCGTGAAGCGGTAAAAGAATTTTTAAGGCGTGGGGTTGTTCCTGAAAGAAGTTGCGCTGCAGGTAAAATTATTTGTATGAGCAGCGTGCACCAGGTAATTCCATGGGCCGGGCACGTAAATTATGCGGCAAGTAAAGGAGGAATTGAATTGATGATGAAAAGCATGGCTCAGGAATTGGCTCCTAAAAAAATAAGGGTAAACGCGATCGGGCCCGGCGCGATAAAGACACCAATCAATGTGGAAGCCTGGAGCACTCCTGAAGCCGCTGAAAAGCTTTTGACACTTATACCTTACAAACGCATTGGCATGCCTGAAGATATTGGCAAAGTTGCGGTTTGGCTGGCAAGTGACGAATCAGATTATCTTGTCGGAACTACGGTTTTTGCAGATGGAGGAATGCTTTTATACCCGGGATTTACGACGAATGGATAGTATGGAATTAAAAATGAGAAATGGAGAATAAAGAGTTAAAAAGATTACAGGCAAATGCAACAAAAGAAGTTCCGATAGAAAAATGGGGGCCCTATTTAACAGAACGTCAGTGGGGAACAGTGCGTGAAGATTATAGTCCCGAAGGCGATGCGTGGGCATATTTTCGGCACGATCACTCACGAAGCCGCGTTTATCGCTGGGGCGAAGATGGATTGGGAGGCATTTCTGATAACAATCAACAACTTTGTTTTGCGATCGCTTTGTGGAATGGCAAAGATCCGATCCTGAAAGAAAGATTGTTCGGCTTGTCGAATGGCCAAGGAAATCACGGGGAAGATGTGAAAGAGCTTTATTATTATTTGGATAATCTTCCGACCCATTATTACATGAAGTTTTTGTACAAGTATCCGCAGGCGGCTTTTCCTTATGAGGATTTGTTGGAAGAAAACGAGCGCCGCAATAAATTGGAGACGGAGTATGAACTTTTGGATACTGGCATTTTTAATGAAGATCGATATTTCGATGTTTTTGTGGAATATGCAAAGCAAACGAGCGAAGACATTTTTATAAAAATTGAAATAGTAAATCGCGGACCGGACACCGCGCCAATTACACTTTTGCCGGCTTTATGGTTTTATAATAATTGGCAATATGCCGGCGAAGCAAACAAGCCGTACATCACTTATGTTTCTGACCATTCTGTAAAAGCGCATCACCAGTTTCTTGGGGATTATTACTTATATTTTGATCAATCCAAAGATGTTCTTTTTACCGAAAATGAAACCAATTTTGAAAGACTGTTTAATAAGCCAAATACGACGGAATTTGTAAAAGATGCGTTTCATGACGCCATTATTAACGGAAAGGATTTTCAAAAATTAAAGGATAAACAGACCGGCACCAAATGTTCGCCCGTTTATCATTTTGACATTGAATCGAAAAAGTCGCAAACAGTTTTTCTAAGACTTTCCAATAAAAACATTGATGATTTTTTTCCAAAAGATTTCAAAGATGTTTTTATAAAAAGAAAAAACGAAGCAGATATTTTTTATGAAACCATTCATCCCGCTTCCTGCACAGAAGATCAAAAAAATATTCAACGACAGGCCTTTGCCGGACTCCTTTGGAACAAGCAATATTATCATTACGATCTGGACCGCTGGCTGAATACGAGCGATGGAATAACACCAGATACGCCGGAACGAAAAAACGGCCGGAATTCTAGCTGGAAATACCTTAAAAACCAGGACATTTTGTCAATGCCCGACAACTGGGAATATCCGTGGTATGCCGCGTGGGATATGGCTTTCCACTGTATTTCACTAGCCGTAATTGATCCACTTTTCGCAAAGCACCAGCTCACGTTATTAATGCGGGAATGGTACATGAATCCGCAGGGACAGTTGCCTGCTTATGAATGGAATTTTAGTGATGTAAATCCGCCGGTACATGCTTTTGCGGCACTACAGATTTATAAAACAGAAGAAAGATTGTATGGCAAAAGAGACATCGATTTTCTCAAAAGTATTTTCCAAAAATTGATCATCAATTTCACCTGGTGGATCAACAGGAAAGACGAAAACGGGAACAGCATTTTTGAAGGCGGTTTTCTTGGGTTGGATAATATCGGGCTTTTTAACCGTAGCATGGTTCTGCCGGGAAATGCCTATTTAGAACAAGCCGATGCTACCAGTTGGATGGGAATTTTTGCATTGGACATGATGAACATTGCTCTTGAAATTTCTATGCACGATCCTTCTTTTGAAGATTCAGCCACCAAATTTTACGAGCATTTTGTAATTATTGCAGAAGCTTTAAATCAATTGGGATTATGGAATGAAGAGGACAAGTTTTTTTATGACGTTCTTTCTATAAATAAATCGGAATCTTTTCCATTGAGAGTGCGTTCAGTAGTTGGATTAACGCCTTTATTTGCTGTTACTGTAATTGAAAAAGAAGTGTTTGATCATCTACCGGATTTTACAAAACGAATGAAATGGTTTCAGGAATACAGGAGAACCAACCATTTATATCTGCCAAGTGAAGTCAATAAAGATTTTGAACGAACGTTGCTTTCCCTGGTAAACAAAGAAAGGTTGGAATATTTGTGTGAAAAATTGTTAGACGAAACCGAGTTTTTATCTGAGGGAGGAATAAGGGCGCTTTCGAAATTTTATGAAAAAAATCCGTACACTTTAAATTATGGCGGAAACAGTTATTCTATTCAATACGATCCCGGCGATTCTACCTCAGACATGTTTGGCGGCAATTCCAACTGGCGAGGCCCCGTTTGGATGCCGGTAAATTATCTTTTTATAAATGCGTTTAAAACCTTTGGATATTTTTATGCTGATGATTTGAAAGTTGAATTTCCTTCTCATTCCGGAAAACAAATATCCTTGTCAGAAGTTGGAAAAGAAATTACGGCGAGATTGCTTCACATTTTTGAAAAGAATGGGGATAATGAAAGATTGTCTAATGGAGACTACAACTGGTTTTATAAAAAAGAAGAAAATAAAGACCTGGTTTTGTTCAATGAATATTTTCATGGAAATACACTTCGGGGCTTGGGAGCCAGCCATCAAACGGGCTGGACAGCATTGATTGCTAACTTAATCCTTGATCTGAAAGAGGAAGATTAAAACTAATTTTTTAATGTAAGCAACGCCACTGATTCAATATGATGCGTGTGCGGAAACATATCAACCGGTTGTATTTTTTCAACGTTATATTTTTCGCTTAACAGTTGAAGGTCGCGCGCCTGTGTCGATACGTTACAACTTACGTACACAATTTTTTCAGAAGAAATTTCCAAAAGCTTGTTTACCAATTTTGCATGTAAGCCGGCACGTGGCGGATCTACAATAACTACATCCGCTTTACCATGTGAATTAAAAAATTCGTCATTACAAACTTCAATTACATCTCCTGCAAAAAAAGTCGCTGAGTCAAGATTGTTTAAAGCTGCATTTTCTCTCGCATCTTTAATCGCATCTTCAATTACATCTACTCCTATTATTCTTTTTGCATTTTTACTTAAATAGATTCCGATACTTCCTGTTCCGCAATACAAATCAAAAACCGTTTCTGTTCCGTTGAGCGATGCGAATTCTTTCACGACGTTATATAAAACTTCCGCTTGTTTTGTATTCGTTTGAAAAAAAGATTTGGGAGAAATTTTAAAATTAAAATCGCCCAACTTTTCAATCGCATAACCCTTTCCCGAAAAAATTTGTGGGCTAAGATCAGTAAGGGTGTCATTCCATTTTTGATTAATGGTATAAACAAGTGCGGTGATCGAAGGAACTTTTTCAAGAAGGTAACCGGCAATTTTTTCGATCTCTTTTTTATTGTCATTACCAAATACGAGATTCACCATCAACTCGCCGGTTGTGCAATTTCGGATCACAATATTTCTTAAAAATCCTTTGTGCTCCTTAATGTCGTAATAGCTGTAATGTTGAGATTCTGCGAATGCGCGCAATCTATTCCTGATGTCATTATTTACATCATCCATTAAAAAACATTCGCTGATGTCAATAATTTTATCATACAATTTTGGGACATGGTAACCAACAGCTCCTCCCGGCCACTCGTCTTCGCCCAAAGTTTTTAATTCATCGGGAGTAAGAAACTTTTTATTGCTGAAAGTAAACTCGAGTTTATTTCTATAATGAATCGTTTTTTCAGAACCTAAAATTGGAAGTATCGGCGCGTCAATTTTCCCGATCCTGCGAATAACATCTCTAACTTCCTGTTCTTTATATTCCAGCTGCTTTTCATAAGGAAGCATTTGCCATTTGCAGCCTCCGCAAATTCCGAAATGTTTGCAAAACGGATTTACCCTTTCCACGCTATAACTGCGAATATTGGTGGCTTTCCCTTCCGCCCAATCTTTCCTGTTTTTTTTCAATAAAATATCCGCAACGTCGCCCGGAACCGCGCCTTCAATAAAAATCACTTTGCCATCAACTTTCGCCAGCGCTTTCCCTTCTGCTGCATAACCGGTAACCGGAATACTTTCTAAAACAATTTTTTTTCTTCTCACGAGCGCAAAATTAAATGATGTTGTAGCAAGGTTTTATAAATTATTGACAAACTTTTTAGAATAACGAAGCCCTTTTTTCGTTCTAACGCTTTTATAAAAAAGCGAGCAGCCCACGCTAATTAAAATGTTAACTATTAGCCGGCGCCTTTTTTTACAGATCAAATTGAATATTTTTGTTTTTCATTCGTCGAAACCATGAAGCTAATTTTTTCTTTTTTTCTTTTACTGTTTGCTTTTACCAGCGCTAACGCGCAGGGCTACAAGGTTACCTTGAAAGCGCCTCAATATAAAGGAGGCCTCGCCTACCTTACTTATTATTATGGTAAAAATATGAATGTGCAGGATTCAGCAATGATCAATGCAAAAGGCGTTGTAGTATTTGAAGGAAAAAATAAAATTCTTCCCGGTGTATATTCAGTCGTACTTCCGGGCAAAAGTAAATTGTTCGATTTTTTGATAGCAAAGCAACAAATAATCGATATTTCTATTCCGGATTCAACCGATATTATCAATACGGCAACGGTGACAGGCGCTGAAGAAAATGATCTTTTTCAGCAGTATCAAAAGTTTGCTGCTGCGAAAGGAAAATCATTACAGAAAGAAACAGAAGCTTACAAAACGTCGACCACAAAAGAAGATAGCGCCGCACATGAAAAAAAATACAAACAGCTGAATGATGAATTAAATATTTACAGGGACAACATCATTAAAGATCACCCTGAATCGATGCTGGCGACTTTACTCATCAGCATGAAACCTGTCCCGGTGTTATATTCCGACCCAAAAACACACTAAGATTCGGTAGCGAATTTTCAGTATTACAAGAAACATTATTGGGATGGAATTACGTTTATGGATGACCGTATTATTCGTACGCCATTCTTCTTACCGAAGCTCGAAAATTATTACACAAACGTAGTTCCGCCGATGCCGGATTCTATCATCAAAGAATCAGATTATATGTTGTTGTTAGCGCGCTCCGCTCCGGAAATGTATAAATTTTTGTTGAACTGGCTTACCGACGAATACATCTATCCAAAATACATGGGGCAAGATGCAGTTTTTGTTCACCTCTTTGAAAAATACCATTCAAAAGGCGTTTCAAACTGGCTGAATGAAAAACAAATGAAAACCATTTCTGACCGCGCTTATATGCTGATGGCGAATTTGATTGGCGAACAGGCGGCCAATCTTCAAATGGTGGATTCATCTGGTAAAGATGTTCCTTTGTATAATATCAATTCAAAATATATCGTTATCTGTTTTTGGGATCCTACCTGCGGTCATTGCCAGAAACAAGTTCCGCGATTGGATTCGATCTACAAGGCCAAATGGAAAAATGAAGGCGTAAAAATGTACGGCGTCCTTACGGAGACGAAAGATTTTGATCTATGGAAGAAATTTATAAAAGATAAAAATTTGGGCAACTGGATTAATGTTTATGAAACGGAAGCACAAAGAAAAATAATCGCCGATTCTAAACAAGCTTCTTATAAACAATTGTATGATGTGATTCAAACGCCAACTTTGTATTTATTGGATAAAGACAAAAAAATTATCGCAAAGAAATTGACACTTGAACAGATGGATGACGTGCTGGATGCAAAGATTAAAAATCAGTCAACAAAAACAGCAAAGCGCTAGTAAACAAACTTTTAATCCGGATTTTCATTTTGGTAAAAACTGCTTCTGTATTTATGAGATCGTTTTAAAATAAATTGAATGAAAAAGCTGCTTCTAACTTTTGTTTTTGCCTGCTCCCTGATTTATTCTTACAGCCAAACGCTTTTCACTTTTGGCCCTCATAAAGTGGATGCATCAGAGTTTTTAGCAGCATATAATAAAAACAAAACCAGCACTAGTAACGATTCAGAAGCGCTGCGGAATTATCTTGATCTCTACATAAATTTTAAATTGAAAGTGCAGGCCGCAAAAGATATGCACCTCGATACGCTCGCCTCGATGCGCGCCGATTTGCAAAATTTCAGAAGCCAGATCCAGGACACATATCTCAAAGATCAAAAAGAAGTGAACCGCTTGGTGGACGAAGCTTTTGCAAGAAGTCAAAAGGATATTCATACCGTTTATTATTTTTTAAAATCGGATGAAAACAGTGATTCTGCGAAGGATAAAAAGTTGATGAAGGAGCTTGCTGAAAAATTAAACCAGGGAGTTTCTGATTTAGCTTTTCTTTCAAAAATAAATTCAGGAAAAATTGAAAAAGAAGATATTGGTTATATCACCGTCTTCACTTTGCCTTATAAATTTGAAAATGCCATTTATGCATTAAAACCAGGAAAGGCAAGCGCTCCTTTGCAAACGAAAAATGGTTGGTACGTTTTTAAAGACCTGGGCGAAAGACACGCAGTGGGCATGATAACGATTGCACAAATATTATTTGCAGTTCCTCCCGGTGATGAACATACGAAAGAAGAAACAAAAACACTTGCAGATTCTGTTTACAATGCTTTACAGAACGGTGCGGATTTTGACGCGCTTGCTAAAAAATACAGCGACGACAGAACCACTTTTATGAATGGCGGAAAGATGCCTGAATTTGGGACAGCGAAATACGATTCTGTTTTTGAAAAGCACGCATTTTCTCTGCAAAAAGACGGAGAAATTTCGAAGCCTTTTGAAACACAATTTGGTTATCACATTATAAAACGCCTTTCTGCCCAACCTGTGCCTGCGGATAAAAAAGATGAGCAGTTCATGTATAATTTGAAACAGCAGGTTTTAAATGACAGCCGCATTGAGACTGCAAAAGAAAAATTTTTAAAAGAAATTTTTCCTGTTATAAAAGAAACAACGCATAAAATAAACCAGGAAGATTTGTGGCGCGTTACGGATAGTGCACTTCTTTCCGATAAAAAAATAAAGGCAGGAAATGTGAATCAAAACACCACTTTGATTTCATTCAACAACAACGAGAATGTGACTGTGGGCGATTGGATTCTTTACGCAAAGAACAGTGATAAAAAACTAGCAGGCGACCACCAAACCTACAAAAATCTTTTTCCTGAATTTGTGAATGCGTCGGCCATTTCAAACTATGCGTCGCGGCTCGAAAATTATAATCCTGCCTTCAAGGCGCAACTAAATGAATTTGAAGAAGGCAATATGCTTTTTGAAATCATGCAAAGAAACGTATGGGCCAAGGCTTCGTCAGACACCACAGGATTAAAGAATTTTTACGAGTCTCACAAAGAAAAATATTTGTGGCATTCAAGTGCGGATGCTGTAATTTTTTCATGCTCGAATTTAGACGTTGCGAAAAATGCCATTGGAGAATTGAAGAAAGGAAAACACTGGAAAGAAATCGTAAATGAAAATCCTTCTTCTATCCAGGCTGATTCAGGAAGATTTGAGTTAGGTCAAATTCCTGTTGTAGACAGAACAGCATTTTCTCCGGGATTGATAACGCTCCCGGTAATTAATAAAACCGACGGCACGGCCGTGTTTGCCAAAATTTTTGAAGTGCATCCGGATAATCAACAAAGAAGTTTTGAAGATGCGCGCGGCCTTGTTATAACCGATTACCAGAACGATCTCGAACAAAAATGGATAGCCCAATTGAAGAAAAAATACCCTGTAAAAGTGAATGAAAAAGTTTTTCAATCGCTGCTGAAAAAAAATTGATTCGCTTTATCTACCACTCTCTCTTTTTGCAAATAATTTGCTTTTAGCAATTCTTTACCAAATTACTCTTTTTCTTTGCGTCCCATTGGCAGACTTTTTGAAAAGTTTGCGTGGAAAGAATTCTAACTCATTAAAAACTAAAAAACTACGTCATGAAAAAATTATTTGCTATTGCATTATTTGCAGGAACATTTACGACGGCCAAATCGCAGATCTATCTGCAGGGAGGCGTTAACCTTGCTAACATTTCAACTTCCAATTCGGGAGCTACTCAAAAAAATAACATGCTCACCACTTTCAATGCAGGAATTATGGGCAGGTCAAATTCAACAGAACCAATTGCGCTGGAAGCAGGTTTGTTACTCGAAGGCAGAGGCGCGAAAGCGGACACTTATCTTACATCTTCCACAACTGACAATTATGTAAAAACAAAATTTAATCCTCTCTATCTTGAATTGCCGGTTAATTTTTTGATCAGGCTTCCTCTGCAAAACAAATCGAATATATTTTTCAATGCTGGGCCTTATGTAGCAATGGGAATCGGCGGAAAATCAAAAATTGAAACGAAGTTTTTGGGAAGTGTTTCCAATTCTACGAGCGATATTCAATTCAACAATGATAATCCATCTACCACCCAACAGGAAGACGCTAGTTACGATAAATTAAAAAGGTTTGATTACGGCGTAAATGTGGGCGGAGGATTTGATTTGGGAAGTGTAATTTTAAAAGCAAACTACTCTTTGGGAATGGCAAAAATAAATTCAACTCAAAGTGATAACAGTGCCAATGACAAAAACAAATACAGAACAGTTAGCGTTTCAGTTGGCATTCCAATTCACAGAAAAAAATAGCACAAAGAATTTTAAAAAAAAGACCGGTTGAAATACCGGTCTTTTTTTTTGCTTAATTAAGCAATTTCCTTTGCCACATTCACCACCACATGCGGCTTTCCTAAAGTATAATAATGCAAAACCGGAACACCCGCTTTTTTCAATTCCTTTGATTGTTCAAGAAGCCATTCAGTTCCTACAATTTCCACATCTGCATCCGTTTTGCATTTCATGATTTCATCACTTAATTCAGTTGGAATATCTACATGAAAAGTGCGTGGCAAAACAGTTAATTGTCTTTTTGAAGTTATCGGTTTCAGACCGGGAATTATTGGGATTTCAATTCCCATGTCACGGCAATTTTTAACAAACTCAAAATATTTTTTATTGTCAAAAAACATTTGCGTGGTGATGTAATCTGCGCCAGCGTCCACTTTCATCTTTAAATAATTCAGATCGCTTTGGAGGTTTGGCGCTTCAAAATGTTTTTCCGGATAGCCAGCGACTCCGATACAAAAATTAGTCTTGTTCCCATCTCTGATATCATCCTCCAAATAAATGCCGTGATTTAAATTTACCGTTTGCTTTATCAGGTCAATTGCATAAGAGTGGCCGTTTTCTTCCGGCGCAAAAATGCTTTCATTTTTTGGTGCATCTCCACGAAGGAGCAACACATTATCAATTCCTAAAAACGCAAGGTCGATTAACGCATTTTCTGTTTCCTGCACATTGAATCCTCCGCAAATCAAATGCGGAACTGCATCAATTTTATAATGATTCATAATCGCCGCGCAAATACCAACAGTACCCGGACGTTTGCGGATTTCGACTTTTTCAAAAGTTCCGTCAGCTTTTCTCTTAAAAACCTGTTCGCTGCGATGATAAGTTACATTAATAAATGCCGGGTTGAACTCCATCAAAGGATCGAGATGATTATAAATAGATTCAATCGTTTTTCCTTTTAACGGAGGAAGAATTTCAAAAGAAATGGAGGTGCCTTTTGATTGTTTAATATGATCGGTAACTTTCATTTTATAAAAATAGTTGCAAACTTAAGTGCTAATAAGAAAAGTGCAAAGAAACAACAGTGTAAGCGTTTATGATTAGATTTTTATTGAATAAAAAAAGCGAGGATGCCGGTGGCCACTAATGTTATGCCTGTAATGATCCCGGCATTGTGCTCGAGCGTGTGCCAATTAAGCTTTAATACTCCGATATAAGCAAAGCGAACCAACAATACCATTCCGCCGGTTGTGATGACTAAATATAATGCGGCAATAAACCAAATGAGCCATGCCGCTTGAGTTCCGGCTAATAAAAAATAGGCTTCAATTTCCATGCACGGCGACAAAAACATCGCAAGCACCAATGCAATAATGATTGCTTTTTTGGATTTCCTTTTTTTTATATCATCGCTTAGGTGAAAATGTTTGTGGTTATGGTGGCGATAAATAAACAAGACTCCCAAAGCGATTAAAATTACCGGGGCAATATAATGGGTAAAATTCTCGAGCTTTGATGCCATTTCGGCGCCAATGAAGGCTAATAAAAAGCCTATCACTACCGTACTTAATCCATGGG